>Ga0247825_10002343_pt1 | contig 12512 bp, 9 predicted proteins | sample 13C_Vanillin_Day_FD_194413 | JGI IMG/M metagenome (GOLD analysis project Ga0247825, IMG submission 194413) | Soil microbial communities from agricultural site in Penn Yan, New York, United States - 13C_Vanillin_Day48 | ecosystem: Environmental > Terrestrial > Soil > Agricultural land | place...
GAATAGATGCGCGCGCTCTTCGGGTCGCCGTGCTCCAGCAGGAGATAGACGTCGTCGATCGGCGCCTGGTCATCCAGCTTGCCGTTGACGCAGAGAATGGGAGCGGATGGCTTGTCGATCAGGCCCATGTCGACCAGGGATAGCTGCCCCACTGCCTTGATGAACTCCTGCATCGTCTTGATGCCCACTGCCTGGCCGCGAGCTTCGAGCATGCTGCCGGGTCCGAACAGGTAGGTCGACGCGCCCTTGGTAAACGCCGGCACCAGCCATTTCTCCTGGAAGCCGTGATGCACGTTGCCGCCGTGAAACACCGCGGCCTTGAGCCGCTTCGCCTCGGTATGCGCGAGCCGAGCCGCCCAGTAGCCGCCGAAGCTTCCGCCCCAGACGCCGATCCGGCTGCCGTCAACGTCCTTGCGCCGGCCGAGGTAGTCGAGCCAGGCTGAATAGGTACTCTCCGCATCGGGATCCAGGTAGAGGACGGTGTTCTCGCCCGTTCCCGGCATATCCAGCACCAGCGTGGCTATCCCCATCGCGTGCAGCATCGCGTTCGGACGCTGGCGGTCTTCCTTGTAGCCGTCCACGCCGCCCCAATGGATCACCACGGGTGGATTCTTCACGCCAGGAGGAATCTGGAGATAGCCCACGAGCTTGCGGTCCTTGAACGGCAGCTCGACGATTTCGAGCGGCACGTCGAAGTACTTCGCTGCCTTGCGGAACATGCGCAGCGAATGATGGTACGCCTGCTTTTTGCCGGCCGTGCTCGGGCACGGGTAGCGGCCGATGCGGCAATAGTCGTACGCGAGGTAGAAGACTGCGCCGGCGCTCTTCCCGTCGCCTGCTTTCTCGAGATCGTCGCCCTTCTTCTCGTATTCCAGGCCGAGCTTGTACCAATTCTCGGCCCAATGATCCCTGTCCAGGCTCTTCAGCGCCGCGACGATCTTTTCCACGTCCTGGTGGTGCACGTGATTGAACGGCTGCAGCCGCTTCTCGGAGCGGCGCAGCACTTCCTTCTTGATCTCGTCGAGCGTCGGTTCCCGCGTTGCGTGCGTATCCGGCATGGCTCCTCCCTCCGAGGCGGTGACCCACCCCATCACTCGGCCCCGATTAGAACATATAATTTCGGGCTGCGAGGAGAGGAGCAGTCCGAATGCTGGTCAAATTCAGGCTCAACGGCGACCCGGTCGAAGTCCGGCTGAAGTCCGGCGACCGCCTGCTGGTGGACGTGCTGCGCGAGGACCTGCAATTGACCGGCACCAAGCATGGTTGCGGCATCGGCGCCTGCGGCACCTGCACCGTGATCATGGACGGCTATCCCATCGCTTCCTGCATGCAGCTCGCTGCGCTGTGCGATGGTGCCGATGTCAGGACCATAGAGGGGCTCTCGAACCCCTCCGCGCTGCACCCGGTGCAGCAGGCGTTCGTGAACCGGTCGGCGCTGCAATGCGGCATCTGCATCCCGGGGCACGTCATGGCGGCCTGTGCCCTGCTCGAGAAAAATCCCAGCCCGAGCGACGAGGAGATTCGCGCTAGCGCCGACAGCGTGTACTGCCGCTGCACCGGCTATGTCCGCATCCTCGAGGCTTACAAGGAAGCGATCGCGCTCGCGCGCAAGGCAGGAACTCGTGATCTGTGACTCGTGACTTGTGACTGGTGTAAAAAACAGATGAAGCAAGCAGCGACAATAAAGAGTGGGTTCTGGTCACCGGTCACCGGCCACCAGTCACGCGCGGCGAGCGCCCGATGAACCAGCGCGATCCCCGGCTGGGCAACAGCTTCCTCGTCGTCGGCAAGGACGTCCCCCGCACCGACGCCGTGCCCAAGGTGACCGGGACGGCACAGTACGTCGCCGACCTGCATTTTCCCGGCATGCTCTACGCGGCGGTACTGAGAAGCCCCCACCCGCACGCCCGCATCGTGTCGATCGACACCAGCGCCGCGGCGGCTATGCCCGGCGTGAAGGCGGTGGTGACTGGAGAAGACACCGCGAAGCGCAAATGGGGCGCGTTCCGCCCCGATCTCTATCCGCTCGCCATCGGCAAAGTGCGCTACGTGGGCGACGAAGTGGCCGCGGTCGCCGCCACCGACCCGGAGACCGCGCGCGCGGCGGTGGACAAGATCGTCGTCCAGTATGAAGTGCTGTCGGCCGTGCTCTCGCTCGACCAGGCGCTCGCTTCCGGCGCGGCGCTGGTGCACGACGATGCCGCCGGCAATATCGCGCACCAGTTCAGCTTCGAGCGCGGCAACGTGGATGCCGGCTTCAAGGAGGCCGACGTCACGGTCGAAGGCACCTGGGAATCGGCGCGCCAGTGGCACACCGCGCTGGAGACCATCGGCTGCGTCGCGAAATGGGACAACGACCGCGCGACGATGTGGTGCAACACACAGACGCCGTTCCTCGCGCGCGGCCGCTATTCCGTGGCGCTCGGCGTACCCGAGAGTCAGATACGCGTGATCCAGACCGAAGTGGGCGGCGGCTTCGGGGGCAAGTCGGGGGACGACAACGCCTCCGTGATCTGCGCCATTCTCGCGCGCAAGGCGGGCCGCGCGGTGAAGCTGATCCACACGCGCGAGGAGGAATTTCTCGCGAGCCACCCGCGCATGCCGATGCGCTACTGGGTGCGGCTCGGGTTTCGCAAGGACGGCCGCGTCGTGGCCAAGGAAATCAAGATGTGGGCGGACAACGGCGCCTACACCGGCAAGTCGCAGGCAATTCTCGGTGCGGCGAGCGTACGTCACGACGCGCTCTACAAGTATCCCTGCGTGCGCGGCAATTCCACGCTGGTTTATACCAACCTGGTTCCGACCGGCGCATTCCGCGGCTTCGGCAATCCTTCGGCCGACTGGGCGGTGGAGCAAGCATGGGACCTCGCGGCGGAGAAGCTCCATATCGACGTGTTGGACCTGCTGCGCATGAACGCGGTGGATCCCGGCGATGTCTCGCCGCACAACCATAAAATCACCAGCTGCGAGCTGAAGCAGTGCCTCGACAAGGCCTCAACGCTGATCCACTGGAAAGAAAAGCGAAAAGGGAAGCGGAAAAATCACGAGGTCAAGGAACCCGCACGCGTAGTAAAGGAACCCGCACGCGGGTTGGGCATGGGCTGCAGCGTCCACGTCAATGGCCGGCGCAGCTTCGGGGACTGGGACGGCAGCACCGCCATCGTGCGCGTGAACGAGGACGGCCGTGCTACCGTCATCACCGGCGAGGGCGAGATCGGGCAAGGCAATCTCACGGTACTGCGGCAGATCGCGGCAGAGGAGCTGGGATTGCCCTACGAGCACGTGGACATCACGCGCCCCGATACCGAGGTCGACTCCCATTCGCTGGGCGCGCTCGCGAGCCGCCTCACCTACGTCGCGGGCAACGCCGTAAAGAACGCCGCCACCGCCGCGGCAAAGCAATTGCTGGAGGCCGCCGCCGAGCAGTTCAAGCGGCCGGTGTCGGAGCTGACCATTATCAACGGCGAGATCGGCCCGCACAACGGCGCGGAAGCCGACTTCAGGCCGGTCGGCGCAGTCGTGCGCGCTAACATCTACAAGCCCGGCGGACAGCCGATCGTCGGGGTCGGTAATTTCGACAATCCGTCCGAATTTCCGGACCACAACCGCTACGGCAACGAGTCGGGCGCCTACAACTTCATCGCACAGGCGGCGGAAGTCGAGGTCGACCCGGCCACGGGAGAAGTGAAGGTCCTCGAGATCGCGTCCGCCGTGGATTGCGGTACCGTCATCAACCCGGCAACGGCCACCGGCCAGGTCCAGGGTGGCGTGGTGCAAGGGCTGGGGCTCGCCATGACCGAGTATTTCGACTGGTGGAACGGCCAGCCCACCGACCCGCAGCTGAAGGATTACCCGATTCCCGGGGCAGCGATGATACCGAAGCTCCACGTCGCGTTCGCCGATTCCTACGAACCGTCAGGACCGTTCGGCGCGAAAGGCCTGGGCGAGATCGGCCTCGACGCAGTACCAGCCGTGATCGCCAACGCCATCGCCGACGCGGTGGGAGTGCGCATCCACGAGCTGCCGATCACTTCAGAAAAGATTCACCGCGCGTTGAATCCAGGGCTCTACGCAAACGAGAAGCCGGCACCAGCGGGTGCGCCCAAAGGGGGCACCTGGGCGCGAATCGCCGCGGGCCGGCCATCGGGCGCCCGCCCCTTCAATCCCGAATTCACTCACGCCAGCAGCGTGGAAGAGGCGGTGAAGCTCCTGGCAGCCGGAGAGTCCGCGCTGGTTTGCGGCGGCATGTCGCACGCGCTGCGCCGCGAGCGCACCGGATTTCCGCAGGCGAAGCGCCTGGTTTCCATTTCACGAATATCTGAATTAAAAGAAATTTCCATCGACGCTCGCGGCACGCTACGCGCGGGCGCAGCAGTGCGACAGCAGGCATTCTCGGAGGAGCCGCGCGTCAAGCAGCATTGGCGGGCGATAGACGACGCGATGGAAGCGGTGGGACACACGCGCATCCGCCACATGCTGACCGTGGGCGGCAGCCTCGGGCCGCTCATCGGCGGATTCGACCTGCCGCTCGCCCTCCTCGCGCTCGACGCGCGCGTCACGGTCGCCGGTCCCGCCGGCCGGCGCACCGTCACGCTGGAAGAAGCGTTCCAGAAGCGCTTCGCGAAAGACGAGATGGTAGTCAGTTTCGAGGTGGATGCGCCACCCGCGCGCTCCGGCTCGAGCTTCTATAAATACATGGCGCGCCAGGCACTGGAGATTCCGACGGTAAACACGGCGGCACGCGTAACGCTCAACATCGACGGAATGTGCGCCAGCGCGCGCGTTTGCGTGGGCGCGGTGAGCTGGAAGCCGATCGTCCTCGACCTGGAGGAACTCGCCGGGCAGCGATTGAGCGAGGATCTCCTGCGCCAGTCGATACAGAACCTGCGCAGCCTCGCCGAGCCGATGTCCGACGTGCGTGGCTCCGTGGCCTACAAACGCGAGATGGCCGTCGAATTCGCCTACCGCGCGCTGGCGACGGCATGGAAGCGTTGCGCTGGCAAATAAAAGAAACGAGCGAGGAGAGAACGATGAAAGCGATGATTCGGCGGCTTCCTGCCGCCCTCGGCACGCTGGCGTTGCTGGCGACGGGCCTGGCCGGCGCGCAAGCTTATCCCGCAAGCCCGGTGCGCGTGATCGTGCCCTTCCCGCCGGGCGGCGGCGTGGACGGCACCGGCCGGCTCATCAGCCAGAAGCTGTCCGAAGCGCTGAGCCGGCAGTTCGTCGTCGACAACCGGCCTGGCGCGAACGGCATGATCGGCAGCGAGATCGCCGCGAAGTCGCCTAAGGACGGCTACACGCTGATGGTGAACGGCGCCAATTTCGTGACGACGCCCAGCCTGTACAGCAAAGCGACTTACGATCCGGTGAAGGATTTCGAGCCTGTCAGCCTGGTGGCGCTGGCGCCCAACGTGCTGGTGGTCCATCCGTCCCTGCCGGCAAAATCGGTGAAGGAGCTGATTGCGCTCGCGAAGGCGCGGCCCGGACAGGTCAACTTTGCCGGTTCGGGCAGCGGCAGCACGCCGCACCTGGCGGCCGAGCTCTTCAACACGCTCGCGAAAGTCACTATGGTTCACGTCCCCTACCGCGGCACGGGTCCGGCGATCGTCGGGCTGATGAGCGGCGAGGCCAGCGTGATGTTCATGCCCACGACTAACGCGGTGCCGCTGGTGAAAAGCGGACGGCTGCGGGCGCTGGCCGTCACCACCCGCGAGCGGGTGCCGGCCTTGCCCGGCCTGCCGACGGTGGCGGAATCGGGACTGAAGGGCTACGAATCGAGCCAGTGGTACGGCATGCTGGCGCCGGCGGGCACGCCCGCGGACGTGCTCGCCCTGCTCAACTCCCACATCGCGAAGATCATGCAGGCGCCGGACATGAAGCAGCGCCTCGCCACCGAAGGCCTGGTGGCGGTCGGCAGCACCCGCGAGCAATTCGCCGCGCATATCAGGACCGAGACGGCGAAATGGGCTGACGTAATCAGGCGCTCGGGCGCCAAGGTCGACTGAAGCCTGACGACTGACGACTGAGGACAAATATTAAAAATCATACCGAGGAGAAAATGATGAACCGTATCTGGCCACACGGGCAACGAGGAACGGGCGCAGTGCTACTGGTTGGACTGACGGCGACGTTCGCGTGGGCGAACGAGACGGCCGCCCAGGCATACCCGAGTCGGCCAATCCGGGTGATCGTCCCGCAAAGCGCGGGGGGATCGACGGATCTCGCCGCGCGCGCGGTGACGCAACGGTTGACCGACGTCCTGGGCCAGCCGGTGGTCGTGGACAACCGTCCCGGAGCGGGAAGCCTGATCGGCACCGACTTGGTGGCGAAGGCAACGCCGGATGGCCACACGTTGCTGGCAGTGGCAGGCTCGTTCTCCATCAATCCCAGCATGCACGCGAAGCTGCCGTTCGACCCGGTGCGCGACTTCGCCCCGATCAGCCGCGTGTGCACGCTGCCACACGTTCTCGTCGTTCATCCCGCCGTCCCGGCCAAGTCGGTGAAAGAACTGACGGCGCTTGCCAAGGCCAAGCCGGGGCAGCTCAACGTCGCCACCAGCGGCATCGCGACCAGCACGCACATGGCCGCGGAGCTCTTCATGTACATGACCGGCACGAAGATGGTCGCAGTGCCGTACAAGGGCGGCGCGCCCGGCAACATCGCGCTGGTCAGCGGACAGGTGCAGCTCTATTTCGCCACCATCTCCACCACGTTGCCGCACGTGCGCGCCGGCAGGCTGCGCGCCCTGGCGGTCACCACCGCGAAGCGCTCGGCGGCGGCACCCGACTACCCGACGATCGCGGAAGCCGGCGTGCCGGGCTACGAGCACGCCTCGTGGGTAGGCATACTCGCCCCAGCCCGGACGCCATCCGCCGTGGTGGCGAAGCTCAACAGCGAGATCGACCGCATCGTCCACCTGCCCGAGGTCAAGGAATTCTTCCTTCGCGACGGGCTCGAGCCCGACGGCGGCTCAACGAAGGAATTCGTGGCGAATATCCGCAACGAAGTCGCCAAGTGGATGAAGGTCGTGAAAGCGGCTGGCATCAAGCCGCAATAGCGCCGCCCACGGGTGCATGGACAAGCTGGAAGCCCTGCACGACCTGGTACGCATGGCGCGGAGCGGCGTCGCGTTCACCGGCGCCGGCATCAGCACCGAGAGCGGTATCCCCGATTACCGTGGACCGCAGGGCGTGTGGAACACCGAGACGCCGGTCTATTACCAGGACTTCATGGCGAGCCGCGAAGCGCGGGTGCGGGCATGGCAGCGCGGCGTGCGCATGTATCACCGTTGCGGCAACGCGAAGCCGAACGACGGCCATCTGACACTCGCCGAGCTCGAGCGGCGCGGCCACATCGCGGCCGTCATCACGCAGAACATCGACGGACTGCACCGCGACGCCGGCAGCGAGAACGTGATCGAGCTCCACGGCACCAACCGCTACGCCGCCTGCCAGCACTGCTGGAAGGAGTGGCCCGCGACCGTGATCATCGAGCGCGTGGAGAAAGGCGACGAGGCGCCAGATTGCGATGCCTGCGGCGGTCCGATCAAGGCGCGCACTATCTCGTTCGGTCAGGCAATGCCGGAGAAGGAGATGCGGCTCGCGAACGAGGTCACGCTGAAGGCGGACCTCTTTATTTCCATAGGGTCGTCGCTCGTCGTGGAGCCAGCGGCCTCGTTCCCGGTGCTCGCCAAGCGCAACGGGGCGAGCCTGGTGATCATCAACGGCGATCCCACGCCGCTCGATCACATCGCAGACCTGGTGATTCGCGAGCGAATCGGCTCGACGATGATGAAATTGCTCAGCCAGCTTCCTGGCTGAGCGTGACGAGATACGGGTGACGACTAATGGTGACGAATAAGGGTGACGAGAGGTTCTAAGCGTCTTTCAAGCGAAAGTCGCGTCACCCTTATCTCGTCACCCGCACCTCGTCACCCTTATTTCGTCACTTCTTATCGGGCCGGAACCGCGTTTCCGGCTTCAGGCCCGACCGTTTGAGCTTCTCGCTAATCCTGCCGTTCTCCAGATAACGTCCCTGCGCGGCGCGCCTCGCCGCGTCGTCCCAGTATTGTGTCCAGTCGCCGGCCTCGGCGGAGCCGAACCATGGCGATTGCGGGCGCAATTTGGGGAGCTCGAGCTCCTCCCAGATCTTGCGCGCGCGCTCCATGTACTCCTGCTTGGGCAGCGCCAGCGGCGGAAGGTCCTCCTTCATGGTGGCATCCATCAGGAGAGTCGCATCCTCCCGCTCGGCCTCGTGCTCGCGCTCTGGCCCGTGGCCGGGGCTGCGGTAGTTGAGCACCTGGAGATCACGGGAAGGATCCATGCGAAAAGCCACCGCCCAGAGGATCGCATCGGAGTTGTCGGGATCGATGTCCTCGTTCACGGCGATGCAGATCTTGCCGCAATCGGCCTTGAAGCTGGCCGCCCCGGCGAGTGCGCGCCAGATCTCGGTGCGCGGCGTGCCTCTCTCCACCGTCACGATGGCAATCCTGCGCAGGGCCGTCATGCGCTCGTGCAATGTGACTCGCTTCACGCCCCGCACGCCGAGCGTATTGCGCAAGTGGGAGAGGAACATCGGCTCGTACGACACGCGCTTGATCGCGCTCGACTCAGACGGCGTCACCTGGCTGATGTAGGACGCCACGATGGCGTTCCTGCGGTGCGTGATGGCGGTGACGCGCATCGGCATGTTGAATTCCTCCGTCGCGACGTGGCCGTGCGATTCGCCGAACGGTCCTTCGGGCTCGAGGTACTTCGTGTCGATCAGTCCCTCGATCACGATCTCCGCCTCCGCCGGCACCAGCAGGTCGACTGTTTTCGCCTTGACGACGTTGATGGGCACGCCCGCAACAGCACCCGCCACGCCAACCTCGTCGAGGTCCAGCGGCAACTTCATCGGCGCGACAAAAGCCACGCAAGGCGGCGCGCCAAGCACGATCGCGCACGGCATCGTCCTGTCGCCGCGCTTCTGGTGCTTCAGGTAGTGGCGGTAGCCCCCCGCACCCCCGACGCGAGTCGCCATGCGAATCACGCAGCGGTCGGGCGCCTTCAACCCGGCGCGGTAGGTGCCGTGATTCTGGACGCCGGTCTCGGGGTCTTTCGTGATGACGTTGGTGGCGGTCAACGTCGGCGCGCTGTCGAAGCCCGGCGTCGAGATCGGGATCGGCAGCACGTCGAGTCCCTTGCCCTCGCCTTTCAGTGCCGCGCCCGTCAGCACGACCTCCTGGCACGCCGCGTCTTGCACAACGCGCGGCGGTAATGGATTGGCGATGGCATGGTCCCATTTGCGCTGAACTTCTTCCGCCCTCGCCCGCATCCCGATGCAATAGATCTCGCGATTGCCGGCGTAGGCGCCGACCACCACCGGGAAGCGGTACTTGCGGCCGCGCCCGTCTACCACGTTGGTGAAGAGGAAAGCCCTGCGCTCGTGCTCCTCGATGCCGCCGACATACTGCCAGCGCACCAGCGGGTGCAGCACCGCGTCCTTGTCGATACGCCGGGAGATCGTCATCAGCAGCCCGCGCTTCTTCAGTTCCGCCAGGTGCTCGTGCAGGTCGGCGTATCCCCGTGCGGTCTTGGCTGCCTTTTTCTTCATATATCCTTCGCTTCGCTGCGGCGCTTCGAAACCGGTCGAACGTAATGACATATTATGCAGAAAATGCGCGCCGCCCGCAGAACGCGCGAAGAGGAATGACATGACTGATATCACCCCCAAGCGCCGCGCGGTCGCCTCCATCGCAGCAGGGCTGCTGCTGTGTTGCGCATTGACGGTCCACGCGCAGCGTGCACCTGCCCCCGAGGAAAAGCTGCGCTACACCGGCCTTCTTGCTGCGGTCGCGCGCGGCGACACGGCGCAGGTCAAGGCACTGATCGCCAAGGGCACGCGTCCGAACGCGCGCGACGGCTACGATCGCACCCCACTCCATGTCGCCGCCTACGGCAAGCACCACGAAGCCATGCGCGTGCTGGCCGCGGCCGGCGCCGATGTCAATGCGCTGGAACGGGACCGCTACGACATCGTCACCATCGCGGCAGTCGCGAACGACCTGCCTACGCTCAAGGTCGCTCTCGAGATCGGCTGCAGCGCGAAGAACATCACCAGCCGCTACGACGGAACGGCGCTGATCGCCGCGGCCCACCTGGGCCACGCCGAAGTGGTGCGCACGCTCATCAAGGCGGGCGCTCCGCTCGACCACGTCAACAACCTGGGCTGGACCGCGCTGATCGAGTCCATCGTCCTCGGGGACGGCGGTCGGCGCCATCTCGAAACGCTGCAGGCGCTGATCGATGCCGGGGCCAACATCAATCTGGCCGACCGCGAGCGGCGAACGCCTCTCACCCTCGCGCGAACGCGGCGCTATGCGAACATGGTGAAAGCACTCGAGGCCGCCGGCGCAAAGTAGCGCTTCCAATGGGATATTTCCATTGGAATCAAAGACAAACCAACGCTATCGGCACCTGCCGAACGTCACACTTTGTAACACTTTTTTTCCTGAACGGCGGCGATACTTTGATAGTCTAATCAACGTGATCTTTCGGGGAAGAACGCGATCATGCGCAGGATAGGAAGAATCTCGATACTCGCCGCCCTGGCGCTCGCCATAATGGCGAGTGTTCCGGCGTTCGCTCGTGGCGGAAGGCATCACCACCACGGTGGAGGACACCATCATTCCAGCGTGAGCGTCGGGTTCGCCTTCGGCTATCCCGGCTACTGGGGCGGTTACTACCCATATCCCGCCTACGCCTACTACCCGCCCGCTTACTATTATCCGCCCGCCACGTACTATTCTTCTTCACCCCCGGTCTATGTCGAGCGTGGCGATGCCTCCACCCCGGCGGAGCGATCGCAGGGCTACTGGTACTTCTGCCCCGAAACCAGCGCCTACTACCCATACGTCAAGCAGTGCGCCGGCGGCTGGCAAAAGGTCTCGCCCCAACCTCAATGAACGTGACTCGTGACCGGTGACTCGTGACTGGGCCTGAAAACAAAACCTTTTCGCTTCGCCTGCTGCCGATTTCGTCGGCGGTACTGTTGCTCGTATTGACGGGTTGCGTCTCGGTGCCAAGCGGACCGAGCAGGATGTCGCTGCCGGGAAGCGGCAAGAGCTTCGACCAGTTCCGCGGCGACGACTCCGAGTGCCGCGGCTTTGCGACTGCGCAGATTGGCGGGGCGTCGCCCGACCAGGCGGCCACGGACAGCGGCGTGGCCAGCGCGGCCGTCGGCACGGCGGTCGGTGCTGCGGCCGGCGCGCTGATCGATGGCAGCAGCGGCGCGGGCGTCGGCGCCGGTATCGGCTTGCTCACCGGCGCGTTGATCGGTTCCAGCACGGCCTATTCCTCAGGCTACGCGCTGCAACACCGCTACGACATGGCCTACACGCAATGCATGTACGCGAAGGGGCACAAGGTCCCGGTATCGGGGCGCTTTGCTTCCGCGCACGACCGGCCGGCACCGCGCACCACGCCGCCGCCACCGCCCCCGAACATGCCGCCTCCACCTCCTCCCGCGCCGCGCTGACGCGGCAGGCAGGAAAACAAAAAAGCCCGCATGATGCGGGCTTTTTTGTTTGGCGCGGCTGCCACGTCAGGTAACCGGGCTGTAGCCGGCGGACGCCCGCGGCATTGGGCCGGGCAACTGGTGGGTTGCGGCGTCCAGATGAAAGCGCACGTCGACCCTGAGGCCGGGATTGTTGCCCGCCAGCACGAGGGTCGCACCATGCAGGTCGGCAACGGCCTTCACGAGCGCCAGCCCGAGCCCGCTGCCCGGAGTCGTGCGGCTCGTCTCGAGCCGGTAGAAGCGCCGCAGCACTTTCTCGCGCTCCATCGGTGGGATGCCGGGCCCGGTATCCGAGACGCGCAGCACCGCTGCGCCGCTCTCGCGCACCAGGCTGACCGCGATCAACGTCCCGTCGGCGCAGTGGCGGATGGAATTCTCCAGCAGATTCACGATCATCTGCATCAGCAGCTCGCGGTCGCCCTGCACCGCCACGGCCCCATCGATATCGGCGCGCACCCGTTGCCCGCCGTCCTCGGCCACGGCCGCATAGGTCTCGACGGCCTCGGACACTACCTGCGCCAGGTTCACCTCGTTGAATGCCGCCCGCCGCATCCCGGATTCGATCTGCGCGATGCGCAGCAACGCAGCGAACGTCTCCAGTATCGCGTCCACTTCCTCGAGCGCATCCTCCACCGCCGGCCCGCAGTCCTGCCCGGCGCGCTGCTGCTCGCGTGCGATCTCGAGCCGGCGCCGCAGCCGGGATAGCGGCGTACGCAGGTCGTGAGCGATGTCGTCGGATACGCGCTTCAGGCTGTCCATCAGCAGTTCGATGCGGTCGAGCATCGCATTGAGGTTCACCGCCAGCTGGTCCATCTCGTCGCCGCTACCACGCGTCGGCACGCGATTGGAGAGATTGCCCTCCATGATCGCCCGGCTGGTGCGGTTGATTTCCTCGATTCGGCGCAGGAAGCCGTCGCCGAGCAGGATGCCCCCGCCCACCGCGAGCAGGATGGCAA
>Ga0247825_10002344_pt1 | contig 12509 bp, 10 predicted proteins | sample 13C_Vanillin_Day_FD_194413 | JGI IMG/M metagenome (GOLD analysis project Ga0247825, IMG submission 194413) | Soil microbial communities from agricultural site in Penn Yan, New York, United States - 13C_Vanillin_Day48 | ecosystem: Environmental > Terrestrial > Soil > Agricultural land | place...
CGGTCAGTCGGCCGATCAGCTCCAGATTCTCTCGGGCGGTGAGGAATTCGTCGAGACCGGCGTATTGGCCGGTCACGCCGATCCGGCGGCGGACCTCGGTGGCGTGGACGACGACGTCCAGGTTCTCGATCTGCACGCGGCCGATGGTGGGCCGCACCAAGGTGGCGAGGGTGCGGATCAAGGTGGTCTTGCCGGCACAGTTGTGGCCGAGCACCCCGAGCGTGGCCCCGGCGGCCGCTTCCAGGTCGACGCCGTCGAGGGCCCACGTCGTGCCGTAGGCGACGTGCAGATCCTCGACGAGGACGGCGGGGGCGGTCATCTCGCACCCCCGCCGTGGCCGCCGGCCTCGCGGCCGGTTCCGGTGGAAGAGAACAGGTGGGTGGTCATCGAAGGAGTTCCTCTCGAAGGACGGTGTGCCCCCATCCCGTCGTGGATGAGAGTTACCTCCTCAGACGAACCAACCGCGATTCGGACGCACCCGCCACCGATTGCGGCCTCCGATCAACTCGAGTGGCCGCGGGTGAGACGTCCCACCAAATGATGGGCGTCGCGGCCCACCCCGCGCAGCGACGCCGACGATAGCGACCGCTGCCACTCCAATCCCAGGTAGCCGAGCCCGGGGTGGGTGGTGGACAGGCCCTTGCCGCGTCGGGGCCGGCCGGTGTCGGTGAGCGCCCCCAGCCCGGCCAGATACGGCAGGTGCGGGGTGTAGCCGGTGGCGAGCAGGACCGTGTCCGCACCGGTGCGGGTGCCGTCCGCCCAGATCGCTTCGTTTTCGTCGAGGGCGGTGAACATCGGCCGCACACCGGGTTTGCCCGCGGCAAGGCCCGCGCGGTAGCGGCCGGTGTCGAACACCGCCACCGTCGGCGCCGTTTTCAGCAGGTGCCCGATGGGGGCGGCGTCGAGGCCGGTGACGGTGACGGTGAACCAGAAATGCATGTCTCGCCCCCCACGGGCGTTGCGGCACGAACTTCACCGGACTCCGGATGGCCAGCACGACCTCGTCGGCAACTTCAGCGAGTTCGGCGGCGATCTTGACTGCGGAGTTCCCTGATCGGACGACGATCACGTTCTGCCCGGCATAGTCGTCGGGTGTCCGGTAGTCGCTGGCGTGCTGCACCTTCCCGGTGAACGTTCCTCGACCGGCTAAATCGGGAAGGTGGGGTGAGCCGAATCCGCCGGTCGCCGCGATCAATCGGGGTGCGGTGAACGCGGTGCCGGTGTCGGTTTGGGCGGTGAACGCACGTCCGTCGTGGTCGACGGTGAGGACCCGGTGATTGACGTGGATGTCGGTGTCGATGGTTTTGGCGTACCGGCGCAGGTAGTCGACAACTTCGTCGCGGCGCGGATACCGATCCGGGGCACCGGGAAACGGCATCCCGGGCAGGGCACTGTCTTTCGCCGGGGAGAACAGGGTGAGGCTGTCGTAGTTGTGCGGCCAGGACCCGACCGGTTCGTCGCCGGCCTTGAGGATCGCCGGGCTGAGGCCGCGTGCACGGAGGTGGTGGGCGGCGGCGAGGCCGGACTGGCCGCCGCCGACCAGGGCGTCATAGTCACTCAATTCAGTTGTCTCTTCGAGGATGTCAGGCGGCGATTTCGGCTTTGCGGTGGTGGGGGATGCTGGCGGCCCCGATGAGGGCGGCGACCACAGCGGCGGCGGCGAGGATCAGGTACGCGTGGGCGTAGCTGCCCGTCCACGCCGATAACGCGGTCCCCGCCCACGGGGCGAGGGCCATGACGATGGCGACCGGCGCGGACATCAGCCCGTTGAGGCGCCCGTAATGGGTGGCACCCCACCGGTCGGTGATCGCGGTGGCCTGGATCAGGGTGAAGATCCCGCGGATCAGCCCGGCACCGATGGCGACCGAGATCAACGCGAGGGTGGTGGAGACGATCCCGAGCAACGCCGTAGACGCGGCGGTGGCGGCGAGGATCACCACGATCCGGGTGCGGGCGGTGGTGCGCGCGGCGAGCGGGAGGTAGCCGAGGCGGCCGAGGACCTGCCCGGCTCCACCCAACCCCAACGTCAGGGCCGCGAGGGACGGGGAGAAGCCCTGCTCGATCAGCAGCGGCACCAGGTTGAACACCCCGGCGAACGCGGCGAACGCCCCCAGGCTCAGGGCGATGACGAGGGCGAGGAACGCGCGGCTGTGGGAGGCGTCCCGGTGATCGACCGGATGCGCCCCGGTCGGGGCGGGTGGGTGCGGCCACCGCCCGCGCAGCCCGAGCAGGTGCCCGGGCACGGTGATGATCGCCAGGATCGCGGCGAGGACGAGATACGTTGCCCGCCAGTCATATCGGTCCACCAAGGCCGCGGTGAGCGGGGCGAAGACGGTGCTGGCCAGCCCGGCGGCGAGGGTGAGGATCATCAGCGCCTTGACGTAGCCGTCGCCGTACCAGCGGGTCAGTGCCGCGAATGCGGGTGGATACAGCACCGCGCCCATCGCGATCCCGGCAGCGAGCCACCCGGCGTAGAAGATCGGCAGGTTCGGGGCGGCCGCCACGACCAGCAGGGCGGGGACGGCGAGGACGGATCCGGTGGTCATCACCGCCCGCGGGCCGATCCGGTCGATGATCCGCCCGACCGGGATGCCGGTCAGGGCGGCGGCGAGCTGGGACAGGGAGAACGCGGCCACGATCACCGGCAGCGACCACCCAGTGTCCGCCGAAATGGACACCGAGAGCACCGGGAACGCGTAGTACAGGATGCCCCAGCTGGTGATCTCGGTCAGGCAGAGCACCGCCAGGACCCGCCGCAGACCGGCCTCGTCGAGAGACGTGGTCTGCGGCGGGGTCCTGGTGTCGGTCACGGGTTATCCGCCCGTGCGGGCGGACAGGGTGACCAGCTGTGGATCCGGGGCCGCGCAGCAGCCACCCTCAGCGGTGGCGGGTTCGGGGTCGTCGAACACCCCGGCGCCGCCGCACACCCCGGTCTCGGGGAGGGTGAGCTCGACCCGGGCCGCGGACTCGTGGTCCCCGTCGAGGGCGGCGGCGATGGAGCGGACCTGCTCGTAGCCGGTCATCGCCAGGAAGGTCGGGGCGCGGCCGTAGCTCTTCATCCCGGCCAGGAACACATTCGGTTCCGGATGCGACAGTTCGGCGACGCCGTGTGGGTAGACGGTGCCGCAGGAGTGCACGTTCGGGTCGATCAGCGGCGCCAACTGGGTGGGGGCCTGCAGCACCGGGTCGAGGCCGAGGCGGATCTCCGACAACCAGGACAGATCGGGGCGGAACCCGGTGAGCACGACCACCCGATCGACGTCGTCGATGCGGGCACCGGTGTCGGAGACCAACACCACCCGGTCATCGTCGTCGGCGGGTTCGATGGTGGCGGTGCGGAATCCGGGAACCACCGTCAGCAGTCCGGCGTCCACGGCCGCCTTGGCGCGCAGGCCGAGGGCGCCGCGGGCGGGCAGCTGGTCGTCGTCGCCGCCGCCGAAGGTGGATCCGACGTCGCCGCGGCGCAGCACCCAGCTGATCCGGGTGCCCGGCGCCTGCTTCTCCAAGTCGGCCAAAGCGACGATGGCGGTCAGCGCCGAGTGCCCGCTGCCGGCGATCACGATGTGCTTGCCCGCATACCTCGCTCGCACTGCCTCGTCGGCGAGGTTCGGGACCCGGTACTCGATGACATCGACGGCGTCGCGCTCGCCGAGGGCGGGCAGGCCCTCCCCGCCGAGGGGGTTGGGGGTGGTCCAGGTGCCGGAGGCGTCGATGACGGCGCGGGCGGTGATGCGGTCCTCGGTGCCGTCCGATCGGCGCAGGTGCACCGACAGTGGTTCGGTGTCGCGGCCGGCGTCGACGACCCGGTCGCGGCCGTGGCGGGCCACGCCGACCACCTCGGTGTTCAGCTGCACGATGTCGTCGCCGAGCGCGGTCGCCAAGGGGACCAGGTAGTCGCGGGTCCAGTCCTGGCCGGTCGGGTATCCGTCGTCGTCCGGGGCGGTCCAGTCGGTGGTGTCGAGCAGGCGGCGGGCGGCGGGGTCGATCAGTTCACCCCAGCGGGAGAACAGCCGCACGTGATTCCACCCCGCGATCGCCGCACCGGCGCTCTCCCCGCGTTCGAAGACCACCGGGGCCAGGCCTCGTTCACGCAGTTGTGCGGCGGCGGCGAGGCCGACCGGTCCGGCCCCCACGACGACTACGGGCATGGTGTTCATCTCGAGAATCCTTCCATCGACGTTCATCGATCCTATGATGGAGAGTATCGACGTCTGTCGATGAATGCAACCATCGACAGATATCGATATAGTGAACTCATGACTTCCCTGGACATGCCGGCCCTCCGCACCCCCGGCGCCGATCAGGTGGATGCGTTGGCGCCGGACGATGCGGCCACCTACGCCGGGTGGTTCGCCTGCCTGGCCGACCCGACCCGAGTCCGGCTGCTGCATCAGGTCGCCAGCCATCCCGCGGGCATCACCGTCGGTGAGTTGGCCGAGGCGCTGGGGATCGGGCAGCCCACCGTCTCGCACCACGTCCGCAAACTCGCCGACGTCGGGTTCGTCACCGCCGAAAAGAACGGCACCAGCACCGTCGTCGTGGTCAACCCGTCCTGCTGCACCGGCCTCCCGCACGCCGCCGACGCGGTGATGGGGGTGCTCACCCCGCGCCCGTGCTGCCCGGACGACCTCCCCGACGACGTGACCGTCCGCCCGATGCGCGAGCAGGACTGGGAGACGGTGCGCCGGATCTACGGCGAGGGGATCGCCACCCGCACCGCCACCTTCACCACCGAAGTCCCCACCCGGGACACCCTGGACGCACAGTGGCTGCCCGATCATCGGTGGGTCGCCGAAATCGACGACGTCGTGGTCGGCTGGGCCGCGCTGACCCCGACCTCCGGGAGGGACTGCTACCAGGGCGTCGCCGAGAACGCGATCTACGTCGCCGACGGCATGCGCGGTCGCGGCGTCGGCAAGGCCCTGCTGCGCACCCAGGTCATCGCCGCCGACGAGGCCGGAGTGTGGACCTTGCAGACCTCGATCTTCCCGGAGAACCGGGCCAGCATCGCCCTGCACCACTCCGCCGGATTCCGCACCATCGGCGTCCGCGAACGCATCGCCCAACTCGATGGCATCTGGCGCGACACCGTCTTCCTCGAACGCCGCTCCCCAGTGGCCGGATAATCCCCTCGAACCGCCTGGGGCACATGATGTCCGAGCCACCACCTGTTGATCGTGCCGCAATCGCCGCCGACCTCGACCGCACCCGGCGGGCACTGCACGACCTCCTCGATCACGCCTCGCCGGACGACTTCGAGCGCCGCTCAAACGGCACCCGCTGGACCAACGAACAGTTGCTGTTCCACATGGTGTTCGGCTACATGGTGGTACGCCGACTCCTGGTGCTGGTCCGGGTGTTCTCCCGGCTGCCCGACCCGATCGGCCACGGATTCGCCCGCGCCCTGGACGCCGGAACACCGGTGTTCCACCAGATCAACTACCTCGGATCGTGCGCGGCCGCGACCGTGTTCAACCGCCGCCGGATGGGCCGACGCTGCGACCGTGTCATCGCCAAGCTTCAGCACTCCCTGTCCAAGGAATCGGAGACGAATCTGCGGCGCAGCATGGCATTCCCGGTGCGCTGGGATCCGTTCTTCACCGAGACCATGACCCTCGAACAGGTCTACCGATACCCGGGCAAGCACTTCGACTTCCACCGCGCCCAGCTCACACTCGGCTGAACCCATTCCGCCGAAATCAGCTCGCGTGCATCCTTCCGAACCGGCCGACGTCTATAGGTGTGCCGACATCCCGGCACCCGACATCGAGTACGAGGACACTTTCATGACCACCATTCCCACCGATACAGACACCGACCGCGCGCTCAAGGCCAAGCACCGGGCGTTGTGGGCCTCCGGCGACTACCCGACCGTCGCCGCCGAGCTGATCCCGACCCTCGGCGAGGTGCTCGTGGAGGCAGCCGATATCCGCTCCGGCCAGCGGGTGCTCGACGTGGCCGCCGGCAGCGGCAACGCCGCGATCCCGGCTGCCGCGCGCGGCGCCACCGTCGTCGCGTCGGACCTGACGCCGGAACTGTTCGTCGCCGGGCGAGCGATCGCCGCCCAGCGCGGCGTCGAGCTGGACTGGGTCGAGGCCGACGCAGAGGCGTTGGCGTTCGACGACGACAGCTTCGACGCCGTCATCTCGGTCGTCGGAGCAATGTTCGCGCCGCACCATCGGCAGACCGCCGACGAGATGCTGCGAGTCTGCCGGCCCGGCGGCACCATCGCGATGATCAACTGGACACCGCAGGGCCTGATCGGCAACCTGTTCAAGACCATGGGACCCTACGCACCGCCCCCGCCGCGCGGTGCGACCCCGCCGCCGTTGTGGGGCGACGAGCAACACGTCCGCGACCTGTTCGGCGACCGGGTGACCGCGCTCGACGCGCACCGCCAGTCGCTCGTGATCGACCGCTTCGCAGACCCGACCGAGTTCCAGGAGTTCTGGAAACGCAAATATGGCCCGACGATCGCCGTGTACCGCCACAATGCCGCGGACCCGGATCGGATCGCGAACCTCGAGCGAGATTTCCTGCAGTTCCTCACCGCATGGAATCGGGCCGATGCGCCCGGTCGGACACTCTACGAGGCCGAGTACCTGCTCGTCACCGCACGCAAGCGGTAGCCCGCATTGGCCCTCGCTCAGGATCGCGGAACTCACCGCCTTCGCTGCAGAGTTTGAGAATGGCGGCATGCGTACCACTGAGATGTCGCCGCCCGCGCCGGAGCGAATGCGGAAGACGCTGCGGGACTACGAGCATCGAGGCCTGTTGGAGGCGCCGCCCCGGTCTTCGGCCGGGTATCGGTTCGCCTGTTGGGTTTGCCTCCTGATTCGACCTCTGTCTCGAATCTGCCGCGGACGTAGGCGGCGGTGCGGGAATCGACGGGCCCCGAACGCCGAACCCGAAAACGTAACTGGACCCGACCACCGGCACCGTCACGATGCAAGCGAGGGACGGTGCACCCGCGATCTGGACGCATCGCCCCTCGACTGATCGGACCCGTCGGTGTTCACTCGACTCATCACAAGCAATGCGAAGGCTCGACCTGCAGGGGTGGACACCACGGCGGCGCCGCAATTCGAGGCTGGGAGGACGGCCAGGATGAAACCGGAAACAGCGGAAGCCCGCATGTTGCTGTCGGCGATCGAGGAAGCCCAGAACATGGTCGCACTCGCCGACTACGACACCGGACGCCTGCGCTACCTCAACCCCGCCGGGATGCAGCTGATGGGACTGACCGACGAGGCCGCCGTCGCCGCCCGCTGGGCGCCGGAATTCTTCACAGACGTCGGATTCGTCCAGGCCCCCGACATGGAATCAGCCCTGCTCGAACAGGGCCGATGGGAGGGCCGGTCGGAGTTTCGGCACTTCCTGACCGGTGAACCAATCCCGGTCACCTTGTCCACCTACGTGATCGAGCGCACCGAGGACCAGCGCCCTGCGGTGATCGCCTGCATCGCCCAGGACCTGCGCACCGCCCAGGAGCACGAACAGCGCCTGCACACCGCGTTTGGAGGCGGCTGCGTACCGGGTCCGCGAACAACGCGCCCTCGCCGACCTGAGTCAGCTCGCCGTCGACGGCGACCTCGACCACGTCCTCGTGGCCGCGGCGGACGCAGCCGCCGCGTTGGTGGGGTCAACTGCGCCTCGGTGGCTCGGGCCGAGGAGCCGGGCGCGGTGTTGCGGGTGCTCGCCTATCGGGGTCAACCGCCCGTTCCCGAAACCTTCGCCCCCGGTACCGATTCCCAGCCCGGATACGCGGCCGCCACCGATCAGATCATCATCTGCCCCCACCGTTACGGCGAGCACCGGTTCTCCACCGAAGCCATGAATTCCCGGGGGCTACGGAGCGGGGTCTGCGTTCCCATCGGCGCCGAGACGGTGTGGGGTGTGCTCACCGCACACCGTGCCCGCCCCCGCGACTACTCCGACCGGGAGGTGATGTTCCTGCGCTCGGTGGCCGCCGTACTGGCGGCGGCGATCCGGCGCATCGAGGCAGAAGACGCGCTGCGGCATCTGAGCCTGCACGATTCATTGACCGGGCTACCGAACCGGGCCCTGGCGCATCAGCAAATCGACGCCGCACTCGCCGCAGCACGCGGAAGCGGGCGCATGGTTGCGGCGTTGCTGATCAATCTCGACGAGTTCAAGACCCTCAACGACCGGCTCGGCCACGCCGTCGGCGACGACGCCCTCATCCGGTTGGCCGAACAACTGCAATCGGTCATACGCCCCACCGACACCGGGGCCCGGATCGGTGGCGACGAATTCCTCATCGTCTGCCCGACACCACCACCACCGAGGCCATCGCCCTCGCCACCCGCATCACCGAACTGCACATCGGAGCCGACTCGACCGGACGCGAACTTCGGTTCACCGCCAGCGTCGGTGTCGCAGTTGCTGGTTCGGAGGAAACCCGGGAGACGTTGATCCGTCGCCCGGACGCCGCCATGTACCAAGCCAAAACCACCGGAAGCGGACACACCCTCGCACCCTGACACGAACCCCCACACCCAAGCACACCACCACCGACATTCATTGTGCCGCATAATGTTCCTACCGAAGCACCAAGCACGCCACCCACGCCAGCCGAGCGCGCCGAACCTGACCTGCCCCCAACAGGATCCGGGGAGCGGGTGCTTGCGACCGGGCCTCGGCCGGCACGACACCTACGGTGCATCAGCGAGATGCGCGAGCACCCCAGATGCGAACGCGCCCAGAGGCCCACACCAGACCCCACCGCACCACATCCGGCTCAGCGACGAATACACCCCGCGCCCTGGCGGCCGCCCGCACCGCCGGCCCAGAACCTCGACACCTCCGGTCCACGACCGCATCACCGACGCCCTCGACACCGAACAACCCGAATAGCAGGTTCAGTCGGAGATGCCGAACAGCGCCATCGATATGAAGAACCACACCACCAACGGCACGAACGCGCACACCAACGGGCAGGGCGAAGTCCACACTCGGATCGGCGACGATGCGGCCCGTGACGGCGACGACCTACGGGGTCATCTGTTCCCCGGTGACGAGGAAAATCACCCGGCGCCCGACCACGACGGCATGGTCACCGAAGCGCTCGTAGAAACGCCCCAACAACGTCACATCGACCGCGGCCGGGATGCTGCCGGTCCAGGCCGGATCCTCGATCAGAGTGAGCAGCCGTCGATGCAAGTCGTCGAGCTCATCGTCGCGTCTACCGATCTCGGCGGCCAGTTCGGGATCATGCGTGCGCAGAACCCGCTCGGCGAGGCCGGCAAACTCGGCCGCCACCCGCCCCATATCGGAGAGCAACTCCTCCGCCTCACCGGAAGCGACGTGCTCGGGATGACGCCGGCGGACACTTTCGGCCACATGCTGCACCAACCCACCCATCCGGCTCAGATCCGCCCCCAGGTGCACACCGGTGACCACCTGACGCAGATCACGCGCCACCGGGCCCTGCAACGCCAGCAACGCCATCGCCAGGTCCTCGCACGGACCGCGCAACTCCTCGATCTGTTCATTCAGGTCGAACACCCGCTCCGCCAGAGGCAGGTCCGCCAGCACCAGGGCCTCGGTCACCACCCGGACCGCATCCCCGGCCAGCCGGCACATCGACGCCAGACGGTCCGTCAGCTCGTCGAGCTGCTCGTGAAACTTCATCCGCATAACCATCATCCTCGTGCACCTGCCGAAGACAACACACCGGGACGTGTCATCTTTCCCGGTCCGACGGCTCGCCCAGGCCGCGATTCTTCCCCGCCCATCCACGCGATCACACCGAACACCCGCAGTACCGAGATCTCCTCCGGCAAACCCGTGGCGGCGCAGATCGACAGCAACCAGTGATGCAACGCCCCGTCGTCGGCCCGCAGTGCCTCCCGGACCGGGTTCAGATGTGCCCGCTCGGTGCCCAGCACCTGACTGACCACCGAAACCGAAGATCGGAAACAGCCGGGGACGTTTACGGGCAATCAACTTCGTCGCCTTCATCCCGCCCACGTCCCGCAGGCCGCGGAGGGCGGTTTCCAGGTCCCAGGCAGGCCACCCAGGGGTCAGCGGATCCGGTTCATCGAACCAGGCACCGATCCGGGCCCACCGGCGCCAGAGGAGCGTTCGAGGCCTCCGCCTCGGCGTCCAGGATCACCCCGCACCGCCGTCGGGGGGACCTGCGATCTACGCCACGTCCGCGCCCGGTAGAGCGGCAGTCGACAAAGTGTCTCATTATTGTGTATTTCGTTGGTGCTGAGGAGCTCTCGTTTTCGGCTCCTGAACTAGCAGTAGCAACGCATCACGTCCTCGTCTCCGGCGTTGCTCGGGCATCGACAGCCACGAGCGATGATCCGGATCGGCCAACGCCTCGGCCAGGGCTCGGACTCTGCCGCGATCGCTTCCCCTCATCCGTGTCCGATCGGCCATGGGGTTCTCGATGGCGCCCGCCAACACCACGGCATCGTCGAGATGACGCCCCCGATCGCGGGGATCCTCGAGGTAGGCCGCGCCCTTGAGCACCAACGCCCCCAGGACGTCGGGCACACTCAACTTGGTTGACATGCTGTCGATCTCGATCAGGCAGTCCACCGTCTTACGCAACGCGGACGTGCCCGCAGGAACGGCGAACACCTCACGTCCAGACACACTCGGCCGAAACCTCGGTGCCAGGTGATCGGCGACCATCACATCGACCTGCTCGACACCACCGGAACGTACGAAACGGTGCACCCGCCCCCTCACCGGCATCTGCAATTCGTATCCGATCTGCTCGAGCCGGGCGCGGACCCCGCCGAACGTCGCGGCACCGGTCTCGATATGCAGAATCATGTCGACATCGACGGTCGCCCGGGTCGGCGGCACCCCCGCGCGCACCGCATGAAGCTGAACCATCAACCCGCCGATCAACGTCCACTGCTCGGACGGAATCATCTGGGCGATCTCGGCGGCCTGCGGCCACGGCGGCCCCCACCCGCCGACCGGTGCCTGCACCGTCCACACCGGCCGCTCAGCGGATGTCATCGAGCAACTCCCCCAGCACCCGCGCCCCGGCGCTGCGCTCCCGGGTGTCGAGCGACTCCATCAAATCCACCGCAACAGTCGCCACCGGCAACGTCGTCGTCGTGAAAAACCGGTCCAGCGCAGTGACCACCCTCAACGTCACGTCCCCCTGACCGTCCGCCACCAAACCGAAGGTATCGATCACACCGTCGAGTTCGTCGCCGACCACATACCCGTCCACAGCACCACCAGCCCTTCCCGACAAACCGAACCGGCCCGCCACCCCCGGAACCTGGGTCAGCGCACTGACACCGGTGGCCGCCACGTACCCGCCGGTGACAAGAGTGTTCAGATCATCGCCCCATCCCCGCATCCGGTGCACGCGTGCGCGCCGGCGGGCAAGAAATGCCACCTCGGTCGCGCTCGCCCGGCGGAGCCGATGCCTCAGACGACTCGCCTGCGAAGGAGAAATCCAATCCACCCCCACACCAGACAACATCGCCAATGCCGCCCACGCGACATCCCCGTTCCACGGCCGGCCTCGATGGCGGTCCGTCTGCGCCACACGGTGCACCGACCCCGCATCCAACAGCAACGCCTTCCCCACCTCCCGCGTGACCACCAGCTCCCCCGCCCGCGCAAGGCGAGTGACCTGCCGGCCGGACACGCCCAGCTCGGCGGCCGCCGCCGACACCGACATCTCACCCATACATATATGGTCGCATTACAGACCATATGACGCAATATTCGCAGTGCAGTGGGTAGAGACCATAATCGGTCAGAGCTCGAGGGCACGGTCACCCCGAGACGGCCCGCCGCGTCGGCGGCGAACCCCGGATTGACACAACTACGGCCGCCTACGCTTGAGATCACGTCGTCGTGAGGTGATGCATGGGTGACAGCTGCCGACACCAAGCAGCGGGATCGATAGGTGATGGCCGAAATTGATCCGCTGACAACGCAGCGCGACCCGACTCCCGGAATCGAGTCGGAGTTGGCCGGGGCCGGCTTCGAAGGCGCCCACGAAATCGGGCGCGGCGGCTTCGGCATCGTCTACCGCTGCCGGCAGCCGGTCCTCGACCGGACAGTCGCGATCAAGGTGCTCACCGCCGATCTCGATCCGGACAACCTCGAACGGTTCCTGCGCGAGCAGCGCGCCATGGGCGCGTTGTCAGGCCACCCGAACATAGTCAACATTCTGCAGGTCGGCACCACGCCGTCCGGGCGGCCGTACATCGTGATGCCGTATCATTCCCGCGATTCGCTGGAGGCCCGGATCCGCCGGTCCGGCCCGCTCGAATGGAGCGAGGCGCTCGGGATCGGCATCAAGGTGGCCGGCGCACTGGAGGCCGCACACCGGATCGGCACCCTGCACCGCGACGTCAAACCGGCGAACATTCTGATCACCGACTACGGCGAGCCACAGCTGACCGACTTCGGTATCGCGCGCATCGCCGGTGGCTTCGAGACCACCGCGGGCACGGTAACCGGGTCGCCGGCGTTCACCGCCCCGGAGGTGCTCGAGG
>Ga0247825_10002345_pt1 | contig 12502 bp, 10 predicted proteins | sample 13C_Vanillin_Day_FD_194413 | JGI IMG/M metagenome (GOLD analysis project Ga0247825, IMG submission 194413) | Soil microbial communities from agricultural site in Penn Yan, New York, United States - 13C_Vanillin_Day48 | ecosystem: Environmental > Terrestrial > Soil > Agricultural land | place...
GTTTTGGTGGGCGTCAAAGCGAAAGGACGTGCAATGGTCAAGAACACGATCTGCGTCTGGTACGACAAGGATGCCGAGGCCGCTGCCCGCTTTTATGCCGAGACGTTTCCCGACAGTTCAGTGGGCGCCATCCACCGGGCGCCGAGCGACTACCCATCCGGCAAGAAGGGCGATGTGCTGATGGTCGAATTCAAAGTGGCCGGCGTCGCGTGTATCGGCCTCAACGGCGGTCCTGCATTCAAGCACAGCGAAGCCTTCTCGTTTCAGATCTCCACTGAAGATCAATCCGAGACCGACCGCTACTGGAACGCGATCGTCGGCAATGGCGGCCAGGAGAGCGCGTGCGGCTGGTGCAAAGACAAGTGGGGCGTGTCGTGGCAAATCACGCCGCGTGTGCTGATGGAGGCGATGGCGGCCGGCGGCGATGAGGCAAAGCGCGCGTTTGAGGCGATGATGACGATGATGAAGATCGACGTCGCCGCAATCAAGGCGGCGCGGCGCGGCTGAGTTTCGCGGCGGAAGGTCGATGATGGCTGCTATGGGGCACGAAGCGGACGTTGTGGTCCGTCTGCCGAATGTCCACTTTTGGGCGCATAGCCGACATCGCCGATCAAGGCCGTTATGTCGGCAAATGACCACAGGGCATAAGCCGCTCAACTCGAAATGGTCGTTTAAGCGTGCCCAGTGTCACCAAAGCGCGAAAAAGACGTGGACTCAAACATCGTCGCTTGCTTGCCTTCGTCAGTGGCAAGCCATTCTTTTAGCTCCTGATCCGATTTCGGCTGACGACCTTTCATGCCTTCGAAGGCATCGCGCAGAATCTGAATTTCACTTTTCGCTGATTTCTCTTTTTCGCTCATGGTAATTTACTCCTTGAGGGATGCAGAAAAACGATCACTGAACTGTCTCGAGCGCGAGGGCCATCCCTTGTCCGCCGCCGATGCACAAAGTGACCACCCCGCGTTTCAGGCCATCGCGCTGCATCGAATGCAGTAAGCGCGTTGTAAGCACGCTCCAGCGTCGCACGTATGGCTATCGCGCCAAGATCAGCTGCTGGAGTATCTTTTAGCGTTCCTCCATATGTGCCGATGGCGGTGCGAACTGGCGAGCAGATGACGACCTGCGAATTTGACATGACGCGATCTCGTACTTTTGGAATGAAAAATCCTACGTGCCTCGGGGCAAGAGTTGTTGATTCAAGTCAAAGGAACTGAGAGCGTTCGCTATTGGGTACTTAGCGGACATCCAGCGATGTCTGCTGTTCGGTCGCGCTAAAAGGCGTCGCCGCCGTCACCTCCCGCGGCCGTGCCACGGGTCCGGGCCCGGGTCATGGCCGGCCGCAACCTCGGCCAGCCGGCCGACGTAATGGGCCCAGCCTTCCGCATGACCGGCGCACTGGTCGGCGCTCGGCAGGCCGCTGTGGGTCAGGCGCAGCAGCGTTCCGGCCGGTGGCTGCTCGATCAGGTCGATCTCGACCAGGCTCGATCCCGGCGGCACCGCTTCGCTGCCGTCCCAGCCGAAGCTGTAGGCCAGGCGGTGCACCGGCACCACTTCGCGAAAGGCGCCGCGGGCGAAGCGCGCGCCGGTGACGTTGACGAGATAGATTCCGCCGGGCTCCGGCTCGACCTGCGCCTCCGTTCCCATCCAGCGCAGGATCTTCTCCGGATCGGTCAGGAGGGCGAACACCGCGGCGGGCGGCGCCGGGATGTGCGTCTCGCGCCGGACGACGAGGGCCTCTGGCATCGGTCTCCTCCCTGATGGCGACGGTCCAGCGATTGCGCTGCGTTCACGATACGACGTGCTGGCCGGTGGTCGCGAGATAGATTACGACGACAACGAAAGTTGGGAGTGACAAGTGTGGCGGGATTGCGATGGACTCCCTGATCACGGCCGCGGCGCGCGCACTCGCGGCGGGTGATCCGCTCGGCGCGCTGAACCGGGTCGCGCTGCGCGACGACGGGCCGGCGCTGGCGCTGCGCGGCATCGCGATGGCGCAGCTCGGCGATCTCGTTCGCGCGAAGGCTCTGTTGCGCCGGGCGGCGCGCGTCTTCGGACCGAAAGAGGCGCTGGCGCGTGCGCGGTGTGTCGTCGCCGAGGCCGAGATCGCGCTCGCCTCGCGCGACCTCGGCTGGCCCGCCAAGGCGCTCGACGCGGCGCGCGCGACGCTCGAAGCGCGGGGCGACCGCATGAATGCCGCGCATGCGCGGCATCTCGAAGTCCGGCGGCTGCTTCTGATCGGCCGCCTCGACGAGGCCGAGCGCAAGCTCGCGGACGTCGACCCCGAACCACTGCCACCCGCCTGGAAGGCTGCCCACGAGCTGGTGGTGGCCGGGATCGCGATGCGACGCATCCGGACGAAGACCGCGCGCGCGGCGCTCGTCCGCGCCGCGCAGGCTGCACGCGACGCCGGCATCCCGGCGCTCACCGCGGAGGTCGAAAGCGCGTCGCTTGCCCTCGACGCGCCCGCGGCGCGGCTCATCGCGGACGGCGAGGAGCGCCCTCTCCTGCTCGACGATGTCGAAGCGCTGCTGGCGTCAAAAGCGCTCGTCGTCGACGCCTGCCGGAATGTCGTGCGCCACGCCGGCTCAGTGGTCTCGCTCGCTAGGCGGCCGGTGCTGTTCGCACTCGCCCGCGCGCTCGGCGAGGCATGGCCGGGCGATGTATCGAGAGAGGCGCTGCTGCAGCGGGCGTTCCGCGCGAAGCACGCCGATGAATCGCATCGCGCACGGCTGCGGGTCGAGATCGGGCGGCTTCGCGCGGCGCTTCGAAAGCTCGCCGACGTGAGCGCGACGAAGCAAGGCTTCGCGCTGATGCCGCGGCGGGCATCCGGGGTCGTGGTGCTGGCGCGGCCGGTCGAGGAGAAGAACGCGGCCGTGCTTGCCTTCCTCGCCGACGGCGAGTCGTGGTCGAGCTCGGCGCTGGCGCTTGCGCTGGGCGGCAGCCAGCGCACCGTGCAGCGCTCGCTCGACGAACTCGCCGCGGAAGGCAAGGTTCAGTCGTTCGGCCGCGGCCGGGCGCGGCGCTGGATGACGCCGCCGCTGCCGGGGTTCACGACAACCTTGTTACTCCCGGCTCCGCTGCCGGGTCATTAGGGTTTGATTTATTCAAACCGAGGACGAACACATGAAAACATCGTCAGCCGAAATTCTCCGCGAGTATGGCCCCTTTCCGGGCGTCGACCACGTGCACGGGGTGACATTCGACGGCCAGCACGTCTGGTTCGCCTCCGGAGACAATCTCAACGCCTTCGATCCCGCGAGCGGAAAGCCCGTGCGATCGATCGATGTCGCCGCGCATGCCGGAACGGCGTTCGACGGCCAGCACCTGTTCCAGCTCGCCGCGGACCGCATCCAGAAGATCGATCCAAAGAGCGGCCGCGTGCTCTCGACGATTCCAACGCCTGGCGGCGCCGGCGCCGGGCTCGCCTGGGCCGAAGGCTCGCTCTGGATGGGACAGTATCAGGCCCGGAAGATCGTCCAGATCGACCCGGACACCGGCGCGGTCCTTCGCACCATCGACACCAAGCGCCACGTCACCGGGGTCACATGGGTCGATGGCGAGTTGTGGCACGGCACCTTGGAGGGCGACCAGAGCGACCTCCGGCACATCGACCCGCGGTCGGGTGACGTTCTCGAGACGATCGAGATGCCGGCCGGCACGATGATATCGGGGCTCGAGTCCGACGGCGGCGACCGGTTCTTCTGCGGCGGCGGAAAGAGCGGCAAGGTGCGGGCGGTCCGCAGGCCCGGAAAAGCAAAACGATGACGCGCGGCCAGGCGCGCTGTCGCGCAGGAGCCGACATCGGCGGGCGTTCAGCCGTTGAGCGCCCGCCACAACTTCTCGGGTGTTGCCGGCATGTCGAAGTCGATGCGCTTGCCGCGCGCGGCCAACGCGTCGGCGATGGCGTTCATCACGGCCGGCAGGGCTCCGACCATGCCGGCTTCGCCGACCCCCTTCACGCCGAGCGGGTTGGTCAGACAGGGCACCTCGTGAAAGTCGACGGCCAGCGCCGGCTGGTCGATGGCGCGTGGCATCGCATAGTCCATGAACGAGCCGGTCAGCAGCTGGCCTTCCGCACTGTACACGATGGCCTCGCTGAGCACCTGGCCGAGCCCTTGCGCGACTCCGCCATGCACCTGGCCGTGCACGATCATCGGATTGACGACGATGCCGACATCGTCGACCGCGGCATAGCGATCCACCGTGATGACGCCGGTCTCCGGATCGATCTCGATCTCGCAGACATGGCAACCGTTGGGATAGAACTGGTCCGGCGCTAGGAATTCTTCGGTGGAATCGAGGGAGTCGGGACAATCGGCCGGCCGTTCAGACCACGTCCTGAGCCGTGCCGCGAGTTCGAGCAGCGTGATCTTGCGATCGGTGCCTGCGACACGGAATGCGCCATCGGCGAACTCGATATCGCCGGCGGCGGCCTCAAGCAGATGGGCGGCGATCAGCCGGCCTTTCTCGATCGCGGCGTTGCAGGTCTTGAACATCGCCGAACCGGCCATGATCATCGAACGCGATGCGATGGTGGCAAGCCCGCCTGGTGCGTCGTCGCTGTCACCCTGGTGCAGCCTCACCGCGTCGTACGGCACGCCGAGCCGGCCGGCGACGACCTGCCTGAAGCTGGTCTCATGACCCTGGCCCTGGCTCTGCGCGGCAACCACCACATCGACCTGACCCCCTGCATTGAAGCGGATCTTGGCGCCCTCGCGCACAAATCCGCCGCCGACGTTCTCCAGATAGCAGGCGAGCCCCCGGCCGCGCAGCTTGCCCGCCGCCGCGCTCGCATCGCGGCGGGATTCGTAAGTCGCCCAGCCGGCGAGCTTCAGCGCCTTGTCCAGCACCGCCTCGAACTCACCGGAATCGTAGGAGCGTCCGACCGGTGTCTTGTAGGGCATCGCGGACGGCGGGATCATGTTTCGCCGGCGCAGTTCGACTGCATCACGGCCGGTCTCGCGCGCCGCCTCGTCGATCAACCGCTCCACGACATAGGCGGCCTGCTCGCGGCCGGCGCCCCGATAGGGGCCGACCGAATTCGTGTGCGTCATCACGAGGCGCACATCGACCGTGATCACCGGCGTCCGGTAAACCAGCGGCAACCCGTTCGTCATGTTGCGCAGCGGCATGCCCACGCCGTTGCATGCGAAATACGCGCCCATCGCTTCATCGACCGCAACATGCAGCGCGGTGAAATTGCCGGCAGCGTCGAGCGCCAGCGCGGCCTCGATATCGGCATCGCGTGAATGATTGTCGGAGAGAAAATGCTCGGCGCGGCTGCCGCTCCACTTGACCGGGCGCCCGATCGCCTTGGCGGCGAACAGGATGGTCACGTCCTCCGGCATCGGCTGTTCCTTGACGCCGAAGCCTCCGCCGACGTCGTAGGTCAATACGCGCATGCGCTCACGCGGCAGATCGAACACCTGCTGGCACAGCACCTCCATGAAGTACTGCACGCCCTGGGTGCTGGCGATGAGCGTGTAGCGGTCGGTCTTCGGATCGTAGCTGGCAAGGCTCGCGCGCGCCTCGAGCGGATTGGCGAGGATGCGGTTGTTGTGGAGCCTGAGCCGCGTCACATGCGCGGCATGCGCAAAGGCCGCATCGGCCGCCGCGCGGTCGCCATGGCGCCAGACATTGCCGAGATTGTTCGGGGCGGTGTCCCAGACCACCGGGGCGCCCGGACGCAGCGCGCCGGCGATCCGCGTCACCGCCGGCCGTTCGTCGATCTCAATCCTGACCAGCGCCGCGGCGTCGTCCGCCAGCGCCCGCGTCTCTGCGATCACGACGGCGACGGGCTCGCCGACATGGCGCACCACGTCCTGCGCGAGGCCGGGCCGCGGCGTGTGCAACGGCGGCTCCATGTCGACCCGTCCCGCGAGCGTCCGCGCAACGATTCCCTTGAGGCCGGCCGATCGGAGATCTTCGCCCGTGAAGACCGCTATCACGCCGGGAGCGCGCCGCGCGTCCGCGAAATCGATCGAGCGGATCGTGCCGTGCGCGAAGGCCGAGCGTACGAACGAAGCGTGGCTCTGACCGGCCACGTTGACGTCGTCGGCATAGGTGCCGCGGCCGGAGAGAAAGCGAACATCCTCGCTCCGGCGCACCGGCTGCGAAATCCCGTACCGCTCAGTCATCGTCCCAACTTCGCCTTCGAGGTCATCTTGACAATTCCGCCCGGACTATCGTGAAAACAGCGTGCCTCGTCATTCGCCAGGGTCTCCTTGCACCGGGACGTTTATGGCACAACCATCCCGCCTGGAGCGGCGGTTTGATCGATGCTCTCCGATCGGATCAGCTTGATGTCGCGATCCGCCGCCCAGGCATGGATGTCTTCGCGACGAAGCGCCGCCGCCATCAAACCGGGAAACCGGTCGGGTGTGCAGGCGAAGACGGGAACGCCGAGCGTCGCCACTTTCGCCGACAGGACCGAATCGTAAGTAGGACCGCCGGTGTCGGTGAGCGCGAGCAGGACGATCACGTTGACGCCGAACATGGCGAGCCGGGCCAGCCGGTCGACCAGTGCGTCGGCGTCGCCGCCTTCACGGAGATCGGTGATCAGCACCAGGTGCGCCTTGGACGGCCGCTCGATCCGGTCCCCGCAATAGGCGACGGCGCGATTGATGTCGGTGCCGCCGCCGAGCTGTATGCCAAACAGCACCTCGACAGGGTCGGCCAGCTCCGCGGTCAGGTCGACGATCGCAGTGTCGAAACAGACGAGCTTGGTCGCCACCACCGGAAGTGACGCCATGACGGCAGCAAAGATCGAGGCATATACCACCGAGGTCGCCATCGACTCCGACTGATCGACACACAGGATCACTTCGTCCAGATCGACGATGCGGCGCTGCCGGCGCATGAAGCCGATCAGCCGTTCGGGCACCACGGTGCGGTGTTCCGGCTGATAGTGGCTGAGGTTCGCCCGAATGGTCCGCGGCCAATCGATGTCGGCGAAGCGTGGGCGGCTGGTACGTCGCGACCGGTCGAGCGTGCCACGGATCGCGTCGGCCGTGCGTCGCTCAAGCCGTTCCATCAGCTCGGCGAGCACCTTGGCGACCACGATGCGCGCGGTCTCCTTGGCCTTCTCCGGCATCGCACTGCGCAACAAGATGATATCCGCCACCAGGTTCACGTCCGCCTCGACGGTGGCGAGGAACTCGGGCTCGAGCAGCATCCGGCGCAGGCCCTTGCGCTCGAACGCGTCCTTCTGAATCACCTGCACGACGGGCGTCGGAAAGAACTCGCGGATATCGCCGAGCCATTTGGCGACACGCGGCGCCGATCCGCCGAGCCCGCCGCGGCTCTTCTTCGTCGTCTTCTCTCCGTCGCCGTACAGCGCAGTCAACGCTTGCGACATACGGCGCTCGCTTGCGGAGAGCGGTGGCGCCTGCTCCCCCGCTTCTTGCCCCCCTCCTTTTTCCTCTTCGTCCTCCACGCCGAGAGCCAGTGCCCAGCGGCGGCCGCGTTCGCCGTCATCGCTCATCGGCCGGCTCCTCCCTTCAGCAGCTCGAGCACCCGGGTCTCGTGCCGTGGCCAGAGGTCCGTCGCCCCGGGCAGAAGGCGATAACCGTTGGCGCCGTCGCCGCGACCGAGCACCGCATCCATCAGCCGTTGCCGCTCGTTGCGGTCGAGCGCGGCGAAGACGCGGCGGAACAGCGGCAAGTTGGCGATGAAGGACTCCGCGTCGAGCATGACCAGCCATTGGTCGACCGCCTCACGCAGCGGCGTGTCGTAGATCAGCCGTTGTCCGACGCCTTCCAGAAATCCTTCGAAGAAGCCTGCCGCGTCGATCACCGGTGTGCCAGGCGACAGCATACGCCCGAGCAGCTCCGCGACCGCCTCTACGCCAAGCAATTCTGCCTCGTACAACAACCGCGCAGCTACGCCCGCGACGATGCGCGTGACTTGCGCGTCGTCGAGCAGTTTTTGCAGCGCCTTGCGCCAGGCGGCGACGACATCGGGTTCGAGCTGGGCCAATTCGATCGAACCTTCCGCCGCCAGGATCTGGCCACGGAGCGTGGCGGCAGCTTCGGGGTCGAGGTTGCGAGCAGCATAAGGCAGCACGAGCGCCGCCTGGACCACCACTCGAGGCATGAGCGCCGCGAGGTGATCGACAGTTCCTGCTCGCGCCTCGCCATAGCGCAGGATGTCAGCCATCGGCGGCAGCGCGGCGAGCAAAGCGCCACAGTCGCTGGTCAGCGCCGCCTTCTTCTCCAGAGCGGCGACCCCGGTTTCGACAGCGCGCGGCAGATCGGCGGTCATGGCGCTGCGGACCAGATTGGCCAGCGCGCTCAATACAGACTCGGCGCACATTTCCTCGATCAGACGGCCGCTCGCCGCTTCGGCAATCGTGGAGCCGTATACGAGATTCTCGACCAGCCGCACCGCGAACTCCGGCTCCCAGCGAAGCAGCCAGTCTTCACGAAACGTACCGCGGCCACGCCCGACATCCGCCAGCCGGCCCCAGGGTACGTCGAGCACGGCGAGTCGATGGAGCAGCGTGGAACGGGCAGCCCCGACCGCGCCGCGCAGATCGATTGTCAACGCGCGCTCCAGCGCTTCCGGCTTGAGCCGCACCGCCTTATGCTGGCGCTGCAGGTCCTCGAGCAACGGCACCAGTGGAGTCGTGGCGGGAATCGCCCCCACAGCCGATCCAATCAGCAGTTCGACCGCGATATCGTCCCATATCTTGCGATCGCCGCCGCACAGGCAGGCGATCGTCGCCTCGCGGAGCTCCTCGAACCCAGGTGCCGGCCGGTCGCGTAGCGCCGCAAGCGCCGTGCCCAGCCTGCGCGCCTCGATCACCGAAGCGATCGAAACGTCGTGGCCGCGCTCCCGTAGTGCGCGCGCAATCCGCCCGAGCCATAGGGTGTCGCGATCTGCGGCATCGCGATTTTCCCACAGATGCGCGAACCAGCCCGGAGCGACCACGCCCGCGTTATAGCCACTGGCCCGCGCCAGGCGAGGCGCCGTCCAAGGCGCCCAGGTGACCTTGGTCTTCGTCCTGGGCCGGCCCTTGAGCAGAGCCCGGTCGGACGCCAGACTGCGCCGTTCGGCCAGCGCCGGCACATGCCAGGCGCCACACACCACCGCGACTGGTCCGTCGCTCTCCCTGGCAGCATGCGTGATCTCGATCCGCATGTGGGCTTCGCGCGCCGCCTCACGGGCAGAGAGCGCGCCGGCCTCGGCGCGGACCGCGGCCATCGCGTTGGCGACCGCGGCGAAGACCTGCCCCGGTGCCGGATTCTCCTCGATCACGTCGGACCACCAGGATTCGCCGTCATCGTAGCCGGCCGCAGCTGCGAGCACGCCGATCGGGTCGCGTACGATCGGGTCCTCATCAAGACCGGCTGTCTGCTCCACGATGTCGCCGGCCTGCGCGGCCAGCCGGTCCGAGGAAGGCAGGTCGATAAAGCGCAGCGCAGCGCCGTGTCGCACCGCCCAGCGGGCGGCCTGATATTCGGGGGAATAGTCGGCGAAGGGAAAAAAGCTGGCATTCGCTGGCTCTTCCTCGGCATAGACCAGCAGTGCAACCGGTGGCGCCATCCCCGGATCCGCGAGCAACGGCAGCAGTTCCGATGCATCCACCGGTCCTTCGATCAACACCGTCGCGGGCCGCAGCACATCAAGCGCCTCGACCAGCCGAGCCGCCGAGCCCGGACCGTGATGACGGATGCCGAACAGCGAGATATCGCCCATCGCTTCAGATCAATTCGGTCAGGGAAGCATAATAGCCTTCGAACCCGCGCCGCTTCTTCAGCACGGTCTCAAGATATTCGCCAAGCACGGCGCGGTCCTGCACCGGATCCTTGACCACCGCGCCGATCATGTTGGCGGCCAGCGCCTCGGCGGTCAGGCGTCCGTCATTAAAGAAAGTTGCCTGGCTGATGCCGCCCACCATCACCCCGATCGCCTCGGCGCTCGAAAGCCCGCCCGACGGCGACTTGAGCGCCACCTTCCCGTCCTCCGTCACGCCCGAGCGCAACTCGCGGAAAATCGACACCACGCGAGCCACTTCCTCCTCGACGTTCTTCGGCACCGGCAGGTCGAGATTCTGCGTCATCTCGCTGACGCGCTTGGTGACGATGGCCACTTCCTGCTGGGCGTTCTCGGGCAGCGGCAGCACCACCACGTTGAAGCGGCGCTTCAACGCGGACGACATCTCGTTCACACCCCTGTCGCGGTTGTTGGCGGTGGCGATGATGTTGAAACCTCGCGCGGCATAGACCGCGCTGTTGAGTTCCGGGATCGGCATCATCTTTTCGGAGAGCACGGTGATGAGGGTGTCCTGCACGTCGCTGCCCATGCGGCTCAATTCCTCGAAGCGGCAGAGCATGCCCGCCTCCATCGCACGCATCAGCGGCGTGGGGACCAGCGCTTCGCGGCGCGGCCCGTGCGCGAGCAGCTGCGCATAATTCCAGCCGTAGCGGATCTGGTTTTCGTCGGTGCCGGCGGTGCCCTGGATCACCAGTTTCGAATCGCCGGTGATCGCCGCAGCGAGATGTTCTGAGACCCAGGACTTGGCCGTCCCCGGCAGGCCGAGCAGGAGCAGCGCCTGGTCGGTGGCAAGCGTTGCGACCGCTGTTTCGATCAGCCGCTTGTCGCCTACATACTTTGGAGTGATAGCTGTGCCGTCGGTGGCCGTGCCGCCCATCAGATAGGTGATCACCTGCCGGGGCGAGAGCGCCCAACCTGGAGGACGATGGCCGGTGTCGGTCGCGACGAGCGCGCGGAGCTCGCCCGCGTGAAGCTCCTCTGCGGGCATCCGCAGTTTCGAAATCATCCTTGTCCTCCGTTATCGTCCAGTTCGGCATTCAGCCGGATCGTCTGGAACACCAAATCGTGCGCGAGCGCCGTCTTGAGTTGCTCGAGTGCCTGCCTCGCGGCGGCGCGCGAGGCGATCAGCCCCAGCGCCTCCAAATGACCCCATCGGGGCCAATCCGCCGGGTGGCCGGCATACGCGGCAATCAAGGCCACGCTGGCCGGCATATCGATAGCGCCGTCGATCCGGCTCCCTACTCCCCCGAGCGCGAGCGCATCCGGAAAGCTGCAACCGCCACGCAGAAGCTGTTGCGCCAGCCGGATGCGCCACGCTTCATCGAGCCGGGGCACCAGAGCAAACAGCGGAGGCAGGTTGCTTCCGGCATGCTCGGCGAGCGCGGCTGCGAGCGTCACGACAACCTCATCGGCAGCCGAGCGCGACGCCATCGCCGCGAACCCGACGTCCGCTTGCACATCGGCACCAAAGCTCCAAGCCTCGACCAACCCGAGGGATGAGAACCCCAATGCGCCTGCGAAGGCGTCGAACTCGGCATCGGCGAACAAAACGCTGCGGCGCGCGCGCTGGACCGAAGTCTCGACCGCTCGCGGCGCCACCGTCGATCCGCCACCGAACTCCTCCATCCGGCGCAACTCAAAGAAGCTGGCGAGCTCGGCGACGACGGTGCCCGAACCACGCCCCAGACGCACGAGCAGCGACGCCGCCAACGCTTGCACATTTGCCTGGGGATACTCTCTGGAATCCGCCCCGGCAGCGGCGATCGCAACCCGCTCCAGGAAGGGCGCATCCGCTTTTGACAATTGTTGCGCCAGCACGCGAAGCAGGCTGAATCTTGCGTCGTTGGTCTCATGGGCGAAGTTGGCCTCGAGGAGCGCACGTGCGGCATCCGGGATGCGCCGCCGAAGATCTGCCAGCGCGACCGCGCGCTGCGGCATCCGATAATCGCGCCAATTATCGGCGGTCAACGCGCGGACAGGTTTGCGAACCGTGTCGTTCGACGCCACGGCCTGCGCCCACTCGCGCCAAGGCGCATAGACCGCCGGCACGTCCTCATCGTCCGCCGAGGGCATCCAGTCTTCCGGATGCATGGTCCACCCGCGCCCGGCGAGAAAGTGAAGCACGTCGTTCCGCCAGCTACAGACCTCAACCATCCGCCGCGCCAGCGGCCGCAGCTTCAGTGGCAGCATCGGCAGCGCAAGCACCGGCACATCGGGCAGCGCACGCAGTTCACTCTGCGGCTTCGCCACCACCGCGGCTGCCAGGAACTGGCCGGACAGCGCGAGCAGCCGAAGTTCGGCCTCGCCGGGTTCGCTGCCGATCGCGTCGCGCCAGGCCGACGGCACCGCGGGCGCGGCCGGGGCGCCGGTCATCCAGTGCGTCAGCACCGGCCCAAGCGCGTCGAAGATCGCCTTAGCCATGGCTGCTGATACGCCCCCAACGCGTGCGCGCCGCAAGAATAGACAGTCGATTCCCCGACCAGAGCGCCGCGGCGCGCGTCAGTTCGGTGCTGCGGATCAGCCCCGTCGCAGCCTCGGCGAGCGGGACCGCCGCGTCGTCGCCGCACGCGCGCCACCAGCCCTGGCCGGCAGCGTCGATCGCGAGCCGGCCGGCGGGGAGCAGCACGGGCACGTCGAGCGCCCAGGGCTCGGCGAGCAGCGGCTCCGTCAGAATCCCGGAGAGCGCGGACCCCGGTTCCGGCCAATCGAACTCACGATCCGCGCC
>Ga0247825_10002346_pt1 | contig 12501 bp, 10 predicted proteins | sample 13C_Vanillin_Day_FD_194413 | JGI IMG/M metagenome (GOLD analysis project Ga0247825, IMG submission 194413) | Soil microbial communities from agricultural site in Penn Yan, New York, United States - 13C_Vanillin_Day48 | ecosystem: Environmental > Terrestrial > Soil > Agricultural land | place...
CACGTCGGCGTCCACCGTCCGCAGCTTCACCCCGATGTAGCCGCGCGTCACCCGGCCCTCGTCGCGGAGCTGGGGCAGGATGGCAATCGCCTGGTTGATCGGCACCGCGAAGCCGATGCTGGCGGCGCGCGAGCTCACCGCCGCGTTGATGCCCACCACTTCCCCGCGCGCGTTGATCAGCGGGCCGCCGCTGTTCCCCAGGTTGATGGCCGCGTCGGTCTGGATGTACCGGTCGAAGGACGAGTCGAACAGCTTGCGGCCGAGGAAGCTCACCACGCCCACGGTCACAGTGTGCTCGTAGGCCAGCGGGTTCCCGATGGCCACCACCCATTCGCCCACCCGCAGCGTGTCCGAATTCCCGAGCGTGGCGTACGGCAGCGCCGTCGGCGAGTCGATCTTGATCAGGGCGATGTCGGTGTCGGGATCCGAGCCCACGGTGCGGGCCCGCAGCGAGCGGCCGTCGGACAGCCGCACGATGATGCGCTCGGCGCCTTCCACGACGTGATGGTTGGTGAGGATGTGCCCGGCCGCGTCGACCAGGAACCCGGTGCCGGCCCCGCGCCGGGGACCGTCGCGATCGCGCTCGTTCCCGCGGCCCAGCGGATCCTGCGGCGTCTCCGGCGCCGGGGCCGAGCCCAGGCGCCGGTAGCGGGACCCCCGGGCCGAGGCGTCAATCGTGACCACCGACGGGTTGAGCCACGATGCGGTCTGCCGCGCCGGCCGGCGTGGCAGACCGCATCGTGGCGGGCGCGGCCACCCTGGCTTTGGGCGCGGAATGCGCGGGCGTGGGTGTGAGGTTGCCGGCCAGGACGAGGCCGATCATCGCGCCCACCGCCATCGCGAGGAAGACGGTGATGGCGGCAAACCGCCGGGTCATGCTTCCCATTATCCCGCAATGAGCGCGCGGAAGGCGTCTTCGTCCAGAACCGGAAGGCCCAGCGTGCGGGCCTTCTCGGCCTTGCTGCCCGGCTCGGCGCCCACCACGACGGCCGTGGTCTTCTTGCTCACGGAGCCGGCGACCTTGCCGCCGAGCCGCGCGATCGCCTCTTCGGCTTCCTCCCGCGTCATCGTTGCCAGCGTGCCGGTCAGCACGTAGGTCTTACCGGTCAACGGGCCGGCGGCGGTGGCTCTGGCGCGCTCGGTTTCGGTGGCCTCGAGCCGGACGCCGGCGGCGCCCAGCCGGGTCAGAAGCTGCGCGTTGCCGGGCTCCTCGAACCACGTCCGCACCGCCTCGGCGAGCACCGAGCCGATCTCGTGCGTCTGCTCGAGCTGAGCGACCGGCGCCCGGGCAATCGCCTCCATCGACCCGAAGGCATCGACCAGCACCTGGGCCCCCCGCTCGCCCACGTGGCGGATGCCGAGACCATAGAGCACGCGCGCCGGACCGGCCTGCCGGCTGCGGTCGATCTGCTCCACCACCTTGGCGGCGTTCTTCTCGCCGAACCGGCGCGTGATCTCCTTGCCGTCGTGGCGGATCGACGTGGTGGTGAGGCCGGCGATGTCCGCGACGGTCAACCCGTAGAGGTCGGCGTAGTCCTTCACATGCCCGCCGGCCAGCAGTTGCGCGATGAGCGACTCGCCCAGCCCCTCGATGTTCATCGCGCCGCGCGACGCGAAGTGCTCGAGGCCGCGCTGCAGCTTGGCCGGGCACGACGTGTTCTCGCAGCGCCAGACCGCCTCGCCTTCTTCGCGGTGCAGGTGGCTCTGGCAGAGCCGGCACGTGTCGGGCATCTGCCAGGGCACCGAGTCAGGCGGCCGGAGGCTCAGCACCGGCCCGACCACCCGCGGAATCACGTCGCCGGCCTTCTCGATGATCACTGTGTCGCGTTCCCGAATGTCCTTGCGGGCGATGTCGTCGGCGTTGTGAAGCGTGGCCATCGAGATCGTCGAGCCGGCCACGAACACGGGTTCGAGCACCGCAAACGGCGTAACCGCGCCCGTCCGGCCGACGTTGACCTCGATGCGGAGGAGCCTGGTCGTCTTCTGCTCGGCGGGGAACTTGAACGCCACCGCCCAGCGCGGAAACTTGCTCGTCGTGCCCAGCGCCTTGCGCCGCTCGACGTCGTTCACCTTCACCACGACGCCGTCGGTCTCGAAGTCGAGCACGCGGCGCCGCTCGGCCCATTCGGCGCAGAACGCGATCACCGCGTCGATCCCGGCGCAGCGCCGCCAGTGCGTCTCTACCGGCAGCCCCCACGACCGCAGGAGCGTGAGCGTGTCGGCGTGCGTCGGCGGAACCTCCGGCGCGACGAGCTGATATGTGAACGCGCGCAGCCCCCGCTTCGCCACCAGTTCGGGATCGAGATTGCGCAGCATGCCGGCGGCGGTGTTACGGGGGTTGGCGAACAGCGGTTCGCCCTCGGCCTCGCGCTCCGCGTTCGCCTTCTCGAACGCGCTCTTGGGCAGATACACCTCGCCGCGCACCTCGAGCCGCGTCGCCGTGCCGCCGCCGAGATCGAGCGGGATCGCACGGATGGTGCGCACGTTGTGCGTCACGACTTCCCCGGTGACGCCGTCGCCGCGAGTGGCCGCCTGCGTCAGGCGTCCCTGCTCGTAGGTGAGCGCAATGCTGAGGCCGTCGATCTTCAGCTCGGCGATGTACTCGACGGGGTCGCCACCGGGCGCGTCACCGCCCAGGCCGCGTTTCACGCGATCGTCGAACGCGCGGAGGTCCTCTTCCGAATACGCGTTGTCGAGGCTGAGCATCGGCTCGAGGTGCACTGCGTTCTCGAACCCGGCCGCCACGCGTCCGCCTACGCGTTGAGTGGGCGACTCCTTCGTGACCAGTTCGGGATGGGCGGCTTCGAGCGCGCGCAGTTCGTTCATCAGCGCGTCGTACTCGCCGTCGGTGACCTCGGGCTGATTGAGGATCCAGTAGCGCTCGTCGTGGTAGCGGATCAAGCGCCGCAGGTCCAGGATGCGCTCGGCGGGCGTGGTCTCGAGGCTCACGGTCGCGGACGGAGCGGCCCGCTGCGGTCAGCGGTCGCGGGAAATCACGTAGTCGGGAAGGAACATCAGGGCGTCGCGGGCATCCGACGCCGGGAACGCATACAGCGCCTTCTTGGCCCGCTCGACGAAGTCGACGGCCACGCGCTGCGCGTAGTCGATCGATCGCGCCTGCGCCAGCAGCCCGCGCAGCGCGCGCCACTCCTCGAGTGTCGCCGCGCGCGCGTCGACGACGCGCCGGACGAGCTCGGCGCCCTCGCCGCCCCGCTGCAGCAGGTGAATCACCGGCAGCGTCATCTTGCCCTCGCGCAGGTCGCCGCCCACGGGCTTGCCGAGCACGACCTCGTCGCCGGTGAAGTCCAGCAGGTCGTCCACGATCTGGAACGCCATGCCGATGTTCAGGCCGTAGTCCCACAGCGCGTCCTGCTGCTCGCGCGTCGTCGTCCCGAGCATGCCGCCGATGCGGGCGCAGCCGGCGAAGAGGTAGGCCGTCTTGCGGCGCACGATGTCGAAGTGCTCCTCCTCGGTCAGGTCCGCCACGCCGTTCTTGGTGAGCTGGTAGATTTCCCCTTCGACGATGCGCAGCGTCACATCGCAGAGCTGCCGGATGATTTCGAGACGGTCCTGGCTGAGCGCCAGCGACATCGACTTCAGGTAGAGGAAGTCGCCGAACAGCACCGTGATGTGGTTGCCCCACTTGGTGTGCACGGCCTCGCGCCCGCGGCGCAGCTCGGACTCGTCGATGATGTCGTCGTGGACGAGCGTCGCGGTGTGGATGAACTCCACGACCGAGGCGTAGAGCACCGCGAGATCGCCGGTGTAGCCCGACATCCGCGCCGACATCAGCAGCACCGCGGGGCGGATGCGCTTGCCGCCGCCGTCCTGGATGTAGGTGCCGATCGCGGGGATCAGGGAGACCTGAGACTGCACGTGCCGCGCGAATTCCCGCTCGACTTCGCGGAGGTCGTCGCGAATCGGCTCGAACATCTGCGCGAGGGCGGCGGCGGACGACTTCTGCGCGGTGGGATTCAATCCACGATGATCACACCATATCCGCGCGCGGAGTGTCAACGAAGGTAGTCCCCTAATCCGTGTGTGGTCTTGAGGTTACGGGTTGAAGATGCGCCGGAACGTGGCGGCCGTGGCCTCGCGGATCCGTTCCGGCGCCTCGCCGCGGAGCGCCGCGACGGTCCCCGCCACGAGGGCCACGTGCGCTGGCTCGTTGCGGGTGCCGCGGTGCGGGACGGGCGCCAGGTATGGGCTGTCGGTCTCCACGAGGAGACGATCGAGCGGGACGAGCGTGGCCACTTCCTTGAGCTCGAGGGCTCGCGGAAAGGTCACGATGCCGGCGAGCGACAGGTAGTAGCCGGCGTCGAGGACCCGCCGCGCGGTGGCCGGTCCCCCCGTAAAGCAGTGGAACACCACCGGCACCTCACCGCCGCGCTCTTCGTCGAGAAGCCGGAAGGTGTCGTCTTCGGCCTCCCGGGTGTGGATCACGATCGGCAGGCGCCGCCGCCGGGCTAGCTCGATCTGCACGCGGAACACGGCGTGCTGGGCGTCGCGTGGGGCGAAGTCGTAGTGGTAGTCGAGGCCGATTTCCCCCACCGCCCGAGCCGCCGGCTGCGCCGCGATTGCGGCGTCCACGGCCTCGGCCGCGGCGGCTGGCGCGGCAGCGAACTTTCCGGCCGCGTGGGGGTGGACTCCGATCGAGAACCGGACCTCCGGCCACAGCCGCTGCACCTCGGCGGCCTGGCGCAGCTCGACTTCGTCGTCGGCGGCGAGAATCGTGAGCGCGGCTTCGAGGCCGGCGGCGCGCGCACGCGCCACGACCGCCTCGAGATCGCCGGCGAACTCCGCGCCGGCGATGTGGCAGTGGCTGTCGATCATTGCGCGAGGCTTCGCCCGCCGTCAGCCCACGCGCGTGCCGGCCGGCAGGTTCTCGTCGGCCGCCACGAGTATCGGCGGCTGCCCCTCGGCGCTCGCGGCCAGCACCATGCCGTTCGACTCGGTGCCCATCATCGGCCGCGGCTTCAGGTTGGCGACGATGACGATCGTGCGGCCCACGAGCTGCTCGGGCTGGTAGCCTTCGGCGATGCCCGCCAGGATGGTGCGCGGTTCCGGATCGCCGGCGTCCACCAGCAGCCGGATCAGCTTCTTCGACTTCGGCATCGCCGCGGCCTCGCGAACCTTGGCGACGCGCAGCTCCACCTTGAGGAAGTCTTCGATCCCGATCTTGCCATCGCCGGCGGGCGCCGCCGAAGCCGGTGCGGCCGGTGCGGCGGCGGGTGTTGCCGCGGGCGCGGCCGGCGCGGGACTTGGCGCCACCGCCGGCTGAGAGGGTTCTGTCACAGTGATCTCCTTCTTCGCGGCCGGTTCGGACCGCGGCCACATCGGCGCCCCTTGAACCGTGGTGCGCTCACCCGCTGATTGCCACCGGGCGTCGTCGAGCCGGAGCGCCGGGCCGCTGACGGGTGCGCCGATGCGCCGCAGGATTTCCCCGCACGACGACGGCATGACGGGCAGCAGGAGCACCGCGGCGACGCGCACGGCTTCCGCCGCCTCGAAGAGCACGGCGTCGAGGCGTGCGGCGTTCGCGGGGTCCTTGGCCAGCTTCCAGGGGGCGTTGTCGGCGATGAAGACGTTGGCGGCGTCGACAATCTGGAACGCCGCGGCCACGCCGTCGTGCAGCGCGAACGCATCCATGCCCGTCCGGTAGCGCTCGAACGCGGCCCCGGCGACCGTGGCCAGCCGCCCGCCGTCGCCAGCCGGCGCAAGGCGCCCGCTGCGGTACTTGTCGGCCATCGACACGACGCGGCTCACCAGGTTGCCAAAGTTGTTGGCGAGGTCGACGTTGTAGCGCTCTTCGAAGCGCTCCCATGTGAAGTCGCCGTCGCTGCCGTACGAGATCTCCTTGGTGAGATACAGACGGATCGCGTCCTTGCCGAACCTGGAGGCGGCGTCCACGGGATCCACGCTCGTGCCGAGCGACTTGCTCATGCGCTGGCCGCCGTAGTGCAGCCAGCCGTGGCCGAATACCTTCCGCGGCGCTTCGAGGCCCGCGCTCCACAGCATCGCCGGCCACACCACCGTGTGGAAGCGGGTGATGTCCTTGCCGATGATGTGCAGATCAGCCGGCCACCACTGCGCCAGACGGGCGTCGTCGGTCCCGTAGCCGACCGCCGTGGCGTAGTTGATGAGCGCGTCGAACCACACGTAGACGACGTTGTCGGGCGCGAACGGCAGCGGAATGCCCCACGCCTGTCCGGCCCGGCTCATCGAGATGTCGTCGAGGCCGCCGTCGAGCAGCCGCAGGATCTCGTTGCGGCGATTCTCCGGCTCCAGGAACCCGGGCTGCGCCTCGAAGTGCCGCAGCAGGCGGTCACGGTACTTGGACAGGCGGAAGAAGTAGTTCTTTTCGCGGATCCACTCCGGGGTCAGCGTGGGGTGGATCTGGCACTTGCCGTCCACCAGATCCTTCTCGGGCTTGAACGCTTCGCACGAGACGCAGTACCAGCCCTCGTAGACGCCGTCGTAGATGTCTCCCGCGTCGTAGCACGCCTGCGCCATCTTCTGAACCGCGGTGCGGTGGCGGGGCTGAGTAGTACGGATGAAGTCGTCGTACGAGCAGTCGAGCGCACGCCAGATGCTCGTGAACTCGGCCTCCATGCGATCGCAGTAGGCGACCGGGTTGTTGTGGAGGCCCTGCTCCACCGCCTGCTTGTAGACGTTCTGCGAGTGCTCGTCGTTGCCCATCAGGAAATGGACATCGAACCCGCACAGCCGCTTGTAGCGCGCGATGACGTCGGCGGTGATCTTCTCGTAGGCGGTGCCGAGATGCGGCCGGCTGTTGACGTAATCGATCGCAGTCGTCAGGTAGTAGCGGCTCACGGTCGCGCCCCCTGGGTTTGGTCGAAGAAGGCACGGACGGCGAGGGCCTGCACTTCCTTGACGGGGCGCCCGGATGCCGCCGCGGCACGGACGCAGTCGTCGAACTCCGGGGCGGCGTTGAGTATCTGCCCGTCGCGGCGGGCCACTTTGATCGAAATCGGTCCTGCGGGTGTCTGCACGGTGACGGTGTCGCGGTCGAGCACCTCGCGCTCCGATTCGCGGAAGCGGACGCCGAGCGTGGTGGTCTCACGGAAGATCACCGACGACAACCGCTGCCGCGCGTCGAGGGGGGCGATCACGGTGAGCAGGGTTCCGGGACGGTTCTTCTTCATCTGCACGGAGGTGTAGAACACGTCGAGCGCGCCCTCCTCCAGCAGGCGGTCCATCACCAGCCCGAAGAGCTGCGGGGTCATGTCGTCGATCTCGGCTTCAATGACCGCCACGCGTGTGGGGGCCGCCGCCGTCGCCGTGGCCGTGCGGTTGACGGCCGCGGCGGGCAGGTCCGCGCGCGCGGCCTGGGCCTCGCCGATCACCACGCGCAGAACGTTTGGCGTGTCGGGAAAATCGCGCGCACCAGCGCCGTAGCCGACGGCGTGCACCTGCAGGGGCGGGAGCGGGCCGAACGCGGCCGCATAGCCGGCCACGAGCAGCGCCCCCGTCGGCGTGGTCATCTCCGTGGTTTGCGGTCCCGCGTAGATGGGCACCCCCGCCAGCAACTCGAGGGTCGCCGGCAGGGGGACGGGATAGACGCCATGCGCCACCCGCACGGTGCCGCTGCCGACATTGAGCGGCGACGCCACGATCCGGTCGGCGCCCAGATACTCGAGCGCGTGAACGGCGCCGACGATGTCGATGATGGAGTCGAGCGCTCCCACTTCGTGCAGGTGCACCTGCTCCACGGGGATGCCGTGGATGCCGGCTTCCACCTCGCCGAGCCGGCAGAAGAGAGCTTTCGCGCGGTCCTTGCCCGCCGCGCTCAATGCGGATCCCTCGATGAGGCGGGCGATGTCGGCGAGCGTGCGGTGTTCGTGGGGCTCCTGGTGCCCGCGGCCGTGGGCCTCTTGACCGACATGGCCACCGGTCTCGCCATGCACGTGGCCGTGGGGCTTCAGACCCGCCTCATCATCCTCTCCACGGACGCAGAACTTGGTGGCGGCGACGCCGGTGCGGACGACGCGCTCGGTCCAGACGGTGTCCGGATCGATCGCCAGACTGCCGAGGGCACGCTGCACCTCCGCCAGTGGCACGCCGGCGTCGATGAGGGCGCCGAGCACCATGTCGCCCGACGCGCCCGAAAAGCAGTCGAAATACAGGACCTTCACAACCCTCCCATCTTACCCTGGGCCTCTTTGCGTCCCGGCCGGCGCGCGGTGTCATGCCGGCTGCAACTGCCCCGCCTCGGCCAGTGAGAAGTAGCGCTGGTCGGCCAGGATGACGTGATCGAGGACGTCGATCCCCATGATCGCGCCCGCCTTCACCATGCGGGCCGTGAGCGCGAGATCGTCGCTGCTCGGCGAGGGATCGCCGGAGGGGTGGTTGTGAAAGAGCACGATGGCGGCGGCCGCCGCGGCGGCCGCTTCGCGGAACACTTCGCGCGGATGCACCACCGTGCTGTCGAGGCATCCGATCGAGACCACACGCACACGGAGCATGCGGTGTTTGGTGTCGAGCATGACGATGCCGAAGTGCTCTACCGCGCACGCTCCGTACTGCGGCAGCAGCAGCGCCGCGATCTGCCGCGGCGTGCCGAGCCGCGGCCGTTCGGCGGCCTCGCGCACCAGCGTGCGGCGGCCGAGTTCGACGGCCGCCAGCACCTGCGCGGCCCGCGCCCGCCCGATACCGCGCACGAGTCGCAGGTCGTCGGCCGCCGCGCGCGTGAGCCCGCGCAACCCGCCGCACCGCTCGAGGAGCTCGTTGGCCAGCGTCAGCGCGTCGCGCGACGCGGAGCCGCCGGCGATGACCAGCGCCAGCAGCTCGTTGTCGCCGAGCGCGCTGGAGCCGAGCCGTTCGAGCTTCTCGCGCGGGCGGTCGTGCGGGGCCAGGGCTTTCATCATCTATACTCGACGATCTGTGATGCACCTGCCGTTGCCGCGCGTGTCCACCGCCGCGTGGCTCTGCGCCGTGCTGACGGCCGCCCTGGCCGCTGCCGGCTGCACCGAACCGCCCCAGAAAGAGCTCGATCAGGCCCAGGCCGCCATCGAAGTGGCGGTATCGGCCGGCGCGGAGCGCTTCGCCCGTGAGAGCTTGACCGGTGCCCGCACTGCGCTGATGCAGGCGCGCGACGCGGTCAACCAGCGCGACTACAAGCTGGCGCTCAGCCACGCCCTCGACAGCCGCGAGAAGGCCCAGGCCGCGGCCCGCGCGGCCGCCAACGCGCGGGGCGCACTTCAAGAGCAGCTCGAACGCGCGATGACGGCCGCGACGGCGCGGCTCGAGCGCGCGCGCGGCGTCATCGAGGACGGACGCGCGGAGCTGACTCGCGCACGGCTGCGCCGCGCGCGGGCCACCGAAGCGAAGCTGACAGCCACCTTGCAAGAAGCGCGCGCAGCGTTCGAGGCGCAGAACTACGCCAGGGCGCAGACGCTGGTCACGGGCCTCGAGAAGGCCCTCGACTCGCTGCTCGCCGAACTCGAGGGCTAGGGTCCCGGCCCAGGACACCAGCAACCCGCGCAGTCTTCGCGCCAGGGCCGCCAGCCGCGGTACGCGGCTTCCGCCCTTCTTAGAACACCAGCGGACTGAGCAGCAGCACGAACCCGACGATCACGAAAAACCCGGCCACATCGAGCATCACGCCGTACCGCATCATCTTGGTGATCGGGACGTAGCCCGAGCTGTAGACGATCGCGTTCGGCGGGGTCGAGACCGGCATCATGAACCCCATGCTGGCGCCGAGCGTGGCGCCGAGCGCCGGCTGGATCGGCGGCACCCCGGCGGCCTGCGCCACGGCGATCGCGATGGGAATGATCATGTTGGCGGCGGCGGTGTTCGAGGTGGTTTCCGACAGGACGATCGCGGTCGCCGTGAAGAGCATCGTCAGTGACACGGTGGACGCCGACGGCAGCCACGACGTGATGCCGCGGCCCACCGCCTCTGCCAGCCCGGTCTGGAACGCCAGCTCGCCCATGGCCAGCCCGCCGCCGTACAGGAAGACGATGCCCCAGTCGATCTTCAGCGCTTCGTCCCAGGTGAGCGTGAAGCGGCGCGCCCGCCAGTCCACGGGCAGCACGAACATCAGGCAGGCGCCAATCATCGCCGCCACGCTCTCAGGCATCGCCGCCGCATAGGCCCTGGCGAACGTGGACCCGTCGGCGCCGACCAGCGCGAAGATGCCGGGCGTCACCCACAAGGCCACGGTGACCGCAAACGCCACGAGGACGTTGCGCTGTCCCCGGCTCACCGGGCCGAGCTTGGCGAGCTCGTCCCGCACGAGCGCGGTACTGCCGGCGTCGATGATCACACCCCGCGCGCCGGCGAAGTAGAACTGCGCGGCGACGAAGGCAAACATCACCAGCATGATCGGCACGCCGAGCACCATCCACTGGAAGAACGTGATGTGGGTGCCTGTGAGCCGCTCGAGCATGCCGACACCGATGAGATTGGGCGGCGTCCCCACCGGCGTGCCCATGCCGCCAATCGAGGCGCTGAAGGAGGTCACGAGCATCACCACGAGGGCGAACTGCCGGGCGCCGGCGGCCCCGCTCCGGGCGAGATGCGCGCAGATCGAGAGGCCAATCGGGTACATCATGGCCGTCGTCGCGGTGTTGCTCATCCACATCGAGAGCAGCATCGTGATGCCGCCGAAGACGAGCATGATCCGCGCCGCGCTGGCGCCGACGAAGCGCTGCGAGAGCGCGGTGTAGGCAATCCGTCGATCCACTCCGTGGACGAACATCGCCTCGGCGAGGATGAAGCCGCCGATGAAGACGAAGATCACCGGATCGGCAAACGAGGCGAACGCCTGGCGCGCCGGCGCGACGCGCAGCACGATGGCCAGGACGGGCCCGAGCATCGCCGTCACGGCGAGCGGCAGCGCCTCGGTGACCCAGAAGACGATCATCATCGCCAGGATGCCGGCGAGGCGGTGCGCGGGTTCCGGAATCGGCAGCGGCGCCGCGATCAGGCCGACGAGCAGGGCCGGCCCGAGGAACAGGCCGATGGTCCGCCGACGGTGGTTGAACTGCTCTTCGGCCGGCGAGTAGGTCTCGACGGCGTCGAGCGCTTCATGGAAGGTGCGCATCGACCCTAGCCTCCCGTCCACGTGCCGTCGAGGACCACGTGGGCCCAGCCCGTGAGGAACACCCCGTCCGGCGTCCACTCCACGCGCTGGGTGCCTCCGGGCGCCACCACGGCGAGGTCGCGGCCGGCCCCGCCGTGCGCCGCGGCCGCCACCGCTGATGCCGACGACCCGGTCCCCGAGGACGTGGTCGGGCCGACGCCGCGTTCCCAGATGAGAATCCGCACCCGGTCCGGCGCCTCGACCTCGACGAACTCCACGTTGGTGCCGGCCGGAAACGTGCTGTGGGTGGACAGCGCGGGTCCAAGACGGTTGAAGCGGTCGGGCGACGGCAACGTGCCCAGGACGATGCACTGGGGATTTCCCATCCGGAGCACGGAGGCCCGCACGGTCTCGCCGGCCGCGACCAGTTCGGTTTCGCGAAGGTCCTCCGGCTGCCCCATCGCGGCGCGGAAGGTGTAGCGCGCGCCGTCGCGGGCCACGAGGTCGAGCGTCTTCGTGCCAGCGCCAGTGTCGACGGTGACGACCGCGCCCGGCACGAGATCCTGCACGCGGGCGAGATGCGCGGCCAGGCACCGCAAGCCGTTGCCCGAGAGCTCCGACGGGCTGCCGTCGGCGTTCCACAAGCGCATCGTCGCGCGCTGGCCGGTCATCGTGAAGAGAATCAGGCCGTCGGCGCCAATGCCCAGGTGACGGGCACACACCGCGCGCGTAAACGACGGCGGATCCGCCACGGCGGCGTTGTCGGGCGCCAGCAGGAAGTCGTTGCCGTAGGCGTTGGCCTTGACGATCGGGATGGCCTGCATCACGGCACCTGGAACGCAGTGAACACGTAAGTGAAGCCGGCGGCGAACCCGATGCCGGGGTCGCGGCCGGTCAACCCGATGATGACGGCGCCGTCGCCGCGCCAGCCGCCCGCGGTGTAGCGAGCCCCGAGGCGTACGGCGCCGCGGGTGTTGCTCGGCCGGGCGGGCTCGTCCCCGCGGGTATCCCAGCGCCCGTTGACCTCGCCCACCAGCTCGGCCGCTTGCGTGAGCGCGCGGGCCATCGACAGACCGTAGGTAATGACGTCGCTCTGCCGGCTCCCGACCACGGGATCGCCGAGGATGCCGAACCCGCCGTTGGCGACCGTCCGCGTCGAGCGCACGGTCTTGCCCACCAGCAGCGAGGCGATGAAATCCATCGTATCGAGTCCGATGCCGCTCTCGTTCGAGGCGTTCGGGAGCTTGGTGGCCAGGCGGACGCCAAACGCCGGACGGCCCTCCCGCTCGCTCAGCACGCGCACCTTCGTCGCGATGACGAGATCTTCGACGCTCGAGGTGGAATCGCCGGTGGCCGTCACCAGCGGCGACAACGGCGCCGGGTTGCGCTCGGTGATTGCCAGGCGGTTGTAGAGGCCGCCGTCGAACTGGAGCTCGGCGTCAGCGTCGGCC
>Ga0247825_10002349_pt1 | contig 12498 bp, 13 predicted proteins | sample 13C_Vanillin_Day_FD_194413 | JGI IMG/M metagenome (GOLD analysis project Ga0247825, IMG submission 194413) | Soil microbial communities from agricultural site in Penn Yan, New York, United States - 13C_Vanillin_Day48 | ecosystem: Environmental > Terrestrial > Soil > Agricultural land | place...
CTGAAGCTCACCGCGGTGAGCTTCAGGAAGCTGCGACGCGGCAGGCCGCTGGGCTCGGTGGCGTCATCGTGGCGCGTCATCAGCGCGCGGAGGTTGGCGGGCAGCTCGAAGGTGGCTTGATCGAAGTTCATGGTGGTCTCCTTCTTCAAGCCAGCGTCTTGGCAGCGTCGGCAACCGCGGCGCGGATGCGCGCGTAGGTGCCGCAGCGACAGATGTTGCCCGCCATGGCCGAATCGATCTCGGATTCGCTGGGCAGCTTGCCGGGCGCGACCGTCTTCAGGAAAGCGGTGGCCGACATGATCTGGCCGCTTTGACAGTAGCCGCACTGCGCCACGTCATGCTTGACCCAGGCATCGTGGACGGCCTTGCCCACCTTGTCGCCGCCATCGGTGACCGCTTCGATGGTGGTGATCTTCTGGCCCGTTGCGGCGGAGATCGGCGTCACGCAGGAGCGGATCGCCTGGCCATTCAGATGCACCGTGCAGGCGCCGCACAGTGCCGCACCGCAGCCGAACTTGGTTCCCGTCATGCCGAGCGTGTCGCGCAGGGCCCAGAGGATGGGGGTCGAGGGATCGGCGTCGACCTGCCGGTCCTTGCCGTTGATGTTCAGAGTGGTCATGGTGGGGCTTTCTCTTCTTCGATGAATATCGGTTCGGCTAAACAATAGACCTGTGCGCGGGCCAGGTCAAGCGTGGCCGTGGTATTTCAGGCCTTGATGCCGTCCCAGCAGAGGCCGAAGGCCATCGCCAAGTTGGCGTCGGTGCGGGGCAGTGCGCCGGAGCGAATGAGGTTGGCGGTCTCGCGCACCGAGCCACCGAAGCTGTTGATCAGCAGGACGGTGGGCACGTCCTTCAGGATCTGCTGTGCCTTGGCGGTCTCGATCAGGTCGATCCAGTCCTTGATGAGCCGGGCGGAGAGGTTGCGACTCTCCTCGCTGAACCAGGGCGAGTTGTAGTACTGCTCCAGGAACACGACCTGCGCGTAGTGCGTCAGGCGATGTTCGAGCCAGTTCATCCACATGTGCCGGAAGCGGCTGCGAAACGGCACCTTCGGGTCGTCTCCGTGCATGAGGCTGGCGGTGGTGTTCATCTTGGCCTGCTCGTAGAGCGCGACCATCAACTCTTCCTTGGACTTGAAGTAGACGTACAGCGTGCCCGTGGCCAGGCCCGCCTCGCGCGCGATGGCGGCCATGGTCAGGCCGCTCAGGCCGGTCTGCTCGACCAGCGTGAACGTGGCCTCGGCGATGGCGCGGAGCTTTTCGTCGTCCTTGGGTTTCACTGGGCGATCTTAGTGCCTTTTGGTTTTTTGGCGAACAAATATTCACTCAAGGTGACGTGCAGACACAGGTAGAGGAGCCTCCCATTGTTCGGTTTTTCCGAAAACCAGCATCGAGATCCGACGTCTACCGCGAACGCTCCCCGGTCTCCATACTGACTACATCGCGTCATTCAACCAGCAACCAAAGGATCAAACCGTGAACCGTCTCGAAGGAAAAGTAGCGCTCATCACCGGCGCAAGCGCCGGCATCGGCCATGCGACCGCCAAGCTCTTCGCGGCCGAAGGCGCCAAGCTGGTCGTCGGCGCGCGCAGAGCGGCCGAACTGGACCAACTCGTCGCCGATATCCGCGCCGCCGGCGGCGAAGCCGTCGCACTCGCCGGCGATGTGCGCTCGGAAGACTATGCGCGTGCCCTCGTCGCACTGGCCGTTTCGACCTACGGCCGCCTCGATATCGCCTTCAACAACGCGGGCACCTTGGGCGAAGGCGGCCCCAGCACCGGGATCTCGGAAGCGGGCTGGACCGACACCCTGGCGATCAACCTGACCGGCGCCTTCCTCGGTGCCAAGCACCAGGTCGCGCAGATGCTCGAGAACGGCGGCGGCTCGGTCATCTTCACCTCCACCTTCGTCGGCCACACCTTTGCGTTCCCGGGCGTGGCTGCCTATGCGGCGAGCAAGGCCGGCCTCATTGGCCTTACCCAGGCGCTTGCCGCCGAATACGGTCCTCAGCGGGTGCGCGTCAACGCGATCCTGCCGGGCGCCGTCGACACCGACATGTACCGCAGCATGAACGACACCAAGGAGTCGCAGTCCTTCGTCACGAACCTGCACGCGCTCAAGCGCGTCGCGAGTCCGGAAGAGCTGGCTCGCTCGGTGCTCTACCTGGCCTCGGACGACTCCTCTTTCGTCACCGGCACCGCATCGCTCGTCGATGGCGGGGCGTCCATCACGCGCACCTGATCGAAAGCATTCCTCGCCCGATGGCACATACGGTCCCCGACGGCCCGGCAAACACGACTAAAGTGCGTGCCGTGCGTGACAACGAGGACTCTGGTCATGTTGAAGCTGGATGGCATGGCGACCTTCGTGGCGGTTGCGGAGTCGGGCTCCATCAGCGAAGCATCGCGACGACTGACCCTCTCCAAATCGGTCGTGAGCGAACGCCTCGCCGACCTTGAAAAGGAACTTGGCGTTCGTCTGCTGCACCGCTCGACGCGCAAGCTCTCGCTCACCGAAGATGGCACCGCCTTCCTGGCGCGAGCCTCGGCCATCATGCGGGACGTCGAGGACGCTGCCGCTGAGTTGGCGCAGCGGCGCGGAAGCCTTGTCGGTCCCTTGAGGATTTCTGCACCGGTCACCTTCGGGCGCATGCACCTGGGTCCGGCGCTGTATCCGTTCATCGCGGCCCACCCAGGCGTCGAACTGACGCTCGAACTCGACGATCGACGCGTCGATGCCGCATCCGACGGCTACGACGGCGTGGTCCGGCACGGACCGCTTGTCGATTCGCGTCTGGTGGCATGGACGCTGGCCCGCAGCCGGCGGGCACTCGTCGCCTCGCCGGACTATGTGGAGCGGCAAGGTCGGCCCTCCAGCATCGAGGACTTGCAGCGCCACCGTGGCATCTTCTATACGAACCGTGGCGTGGCCGACTGGCAGTTCCGCCGCGATGGCGAGCTCGTTTCCGTGCGCGCGTCGCGCGCCCTGCGCGTGAACAACGGCGACATGATGCGGGACGCCTGCGAGGCGGGCCTGGGGATCGCGCTGCTGCCTACGTTCGTCGTCGGAGAGTCCCTGCGTGCCGGCAGGCTGCTCGCCATCGACATCGGTCTTCCCTCGGAGGAAGAGTTCTTGTATGTGGCGCATCCGGAGGGCCGGACGCCCTCGGCCAAATTGCGGGCGATGGCTGATGCGCTCAAGGCCGCATTCGGCGATCCGCCCTACTGGGATTCCGACCGCTGACGTGCGGCAAGCCGGCGCCTACTGCATCTGCCTCACGATATCCAGGGCCTCCTCGATCCGCTCGACCGCATGGATCGTCAGCCCCTCGATCTCCTTCGTGCCCTTGCGCGGCGCATTGGCCTTCGGCACCACCGCCACGCTGAAGCCCAGCTTGGCCGCCTCGCGCAGCCGCTCCTGACCGCGCGGCGCGGGCCGCACCTCACCGGCCAGTCCCACTTCGCCGAACGCGATGAAGCCCTTGGGCAACGGCTTTCCGCGCAGACTCGACGTGATCGACAGCATCACTGCCAGGTCGGCTGCGGGCTCGCTGATGCGCACACCGCCGACCGCATTCACGAACACGTCCTGATCCATGCAGGCCACGCCCGCATGCCGATGCAGCACCGCGAGCAGCATCGCCAGCCGATCCCGGTCCAGGCCCACCGACAGGCGCCGCGGGCTGGGCCCACCGTTGTCGACCAGTGCCTGGATCTCGACCAGCATCGGCCGCGTGCCTTCGAGCGTGACCAGCACCACGCTGCCGGGCACCGGCTCGGCGTGCTGGCTCAGGAAGATCGCGCTCGGGTTCGCGACGCCCTTCAGGCCTCGCTCGGTCATCGCGAAGACGCCGATCTCGTTGACCGCGCCGAAGCGGTTCTTGATGGCCCGCACGAGGCGAAAGCTCGAATGCGTGTCGCCCTCGAAGTACAGCACGGTGTCGACCATGTGCTCCAGGACGCGCGGGCCGGCCAGCGCGCCCTCCTTGGTGACGTGGCCGACCAGCACGATGGCGGTGCCGCTGGCCTTGGCGAAGCGCGTGAGATGCGCCGCGCACTCGCGCACCTGGGCCACCGATCCGGGGGCGGAGGTGAGCTGGTCGGAGTACACGGTCTGGATCGAATCGATGACCGCGATGGCCGGACGGTGAGCATCCAGCGTGGCAATGATCTTCTCCAGCTGGATCTCGGCCAGCACCTGCACCTGTGAGTGTTCCAGGCCCAGCCGGCGCGAGCGCAGCGCGACCTGCGCGCCGCTCTCCTCGCCCGTGACGTAGAGCGAGTTGCGGCCGGCGCGCTGCAGCGCGTCCACCGCCTGCAGCAGCAAGGTCGACTTGCCAATGCCGGGGTCGCCGCCGATCAACGTCACGCCGCCATCGACGATGCCGCCACCCAGCACACGGTCGAGTTCGTCGATGCCGGTGGGCGTGCGGTCGATGTCGGTGGCCTCGATTTCCGAAAGGGTCGCGAGCTCGGCCGAACCGGCCAGCGACGTGAACTGGGTGCCGAAGCGGTTGTTGGCGGCGCCGCCCGCGGGTGCGGCGACCTGTTCGATCAATGTGTTCCAGGCGCCGCAGCTCGGGCATTTGCCGAGCCACTTGGGGCTGGTGCCGCCGCATTCGCTGCAGACGTAAAGCGTTTTCTCTTTGGCCATGCGTCGAGTGTAGGAGGGCCGCTGGCGCGGTCCGGCTTGCTCACCCAAGCGATGCAGCGCCGGTGCGATCACTCATTGAAGGGGATCGCCCCCGTATGCCAGCCGCAGGGCATCGACGAGATCTCGCTCCGCCACCGAAAGCCGCCGCGGGATCGAGATGACACGCTAAAGGGTTAACCCGAAGTCCAGCTTCGGATCAATCATTTAACATGTTAAATAATTCGAGGTCAGTATGAGCACCCCCTTCTCTCACCGCAACTTGCCGCGCCTGCTGTTGCAGGCCCGCGAGGCCGTGATGGGCCACACGCGGCCCAGCTTGCGCGAGCATGCGTTGTCGGACCAGCAGTGGCGGGTGCTGCGCGTGCTCGGTGAGCACGGCGCGGTCGAGACCGGTCGCGTGGCGCGCGAGGCTTTCATCCTCGGCCCGAGCCTCACCGGCGTGCTCGCGCGCATGGAGCGCGACGAACTCATCACGCGCAGCCGCGACCCGGAGGACCAGCGCCGCACCGTGGTCGAAGCCACGGCGCGCGGCCGCAAGCTGGTGACGAAGCTGTCCACCAGCATCGAGGCGCACTACGGCTGGATGGAAGAGGCCTTGGGCAAGGAGAAGCTGGCCCAACTCTACCTACTGCTCGACGAACTCATCGCACTGGAACAACCACAACCATGACCCCCACTCTCGGCACTTCGTGTCCTCTCTGCCCCCCAAGGGGGTGCGTTTCGCCTTGGGGCGGCCCGGCGGCGAAACCATGAGCTACACCCCCACAGGCACCGTCTACGGCGTGCTGCTGAACTTCCACGCGGAGGTCGAGGCACTCGCGCCGCAGATGAACCAGCCGCCCTACAAGGCCCCGCCGAAATCGCCGGTGCTCTACGTCAAGACCGCCAACACCTGGAGCCCGCACGGCAGCGCGATCACGGTGCCGGCGAAGGTCGATGCGGTCGAGGTCGGCGCCACCATCGCGATGGTGATCGGCGCCGACAACGACGTCGAGGGCTTCGTGCTGATGAACGACCTGTCGATTCCGCATGCGAGCTTCTTCCGCCCGCCAGTCAAGTTCAAGTGCGTCGACGGCTTCCTGGGCATCGGCCCGGCGATGCGCGATGCGCAGGAGGTGGCCGACCCGGCGCACTTCGAGCTCGAAGTGCGCATCAACGGCGAGTTGAAGCAGTCGGTCGATTTTTCGCAAACAGTGCGCAGCGCCTCGCAGCTGCTGGCCGATGTCGGCGACTTCATGACGCTTGCGCACGGCGAAGTGCTGATCCTGGGTTGCGACGCCGGCCGCCCGCTGGCGCGCCCCGGGGACCGCATCGAGATCAGCGCGCCGGGCTTCGAGACGCTGGTCAACACGCTGGTGAAGGAGCAGGCATGAAGCACGCGCGCATCCTGTTCGAAGGCGCGGTGCACGACGCCGTGGAAGACGACGGCCGACTGCGGCTGGCCGATGGCCGATTGCTCGCCGCCGATGTCGTGACCTGGCTGCCGCCGCTGGCACCGGTGGCGCGGCCGCGCACCATCCTCGCGCTGGGGCTCAACTACGCCGATCACGCCAAGGAGCTGGAATTCAAGGCGCCCGAAGAACCTCTCGTTTTCGTCAAGGGCGAGAGCACGCTGACCGGCCACCGCCAACTCACCCGCCGGCCGGCGGACGTTCAGTTCATGCACTACGAATGCGAGCTGGTGATCGTGGTCGGCAAGACCGCGCGCAAGGTCCGGCGCGACGACGCCTACGACTTCATCGGCGGCTACACGGTGGCCAACGACTACGCGATCCGCGACTACCTCGAGAACTGGTACCGCCCCAACCTGCGCGTGAAGAACCGCGACACCTGCACGCCGATCGGCCCCTGGCTGGTCGACGCCAAGGACGTGGCCGACCCGATGGCGCTGGCGCTCAGCACCACGGTCAACGGCAAGCTCACGCAGTCGGGCAACACGAAGGACATGATCTTCGATGCGCCCTTCCTGATCGAGTACTTCAGCAGCTTCATGACGCTGTCGCCCGGCGACATCATCCTGACGGGCACGCCCGACGGCGTGGTCGACTGCCGCCCCGGCGACGTCGTCGTGACCGAGATTGCGCAGATCGGCGCGCTGGTCAACACCATCGCTGCAGGCTGAGCGGCGCATTCATCACCAGAGACGAACCCCATGCAGATCGATCACCTCATCAACGGCAAGCAGGTCGCCGGCCGCGACTACTTCCAGACCGTCAATCCCGCCACGCAGGAAGTGCTGGCCGAAGTCGCCTCGGGCGGTGAAGCCGAAGTGAACGCCGCTGTGGCAGCCGCCAAGGAAGCCTTCCCGAAGTGGGCCGGCATGCCCGCGCCCGAGCGCGCGAAGCTGATCCGCAAGCTCGGCGACCTGATCGCGAAGAATGTGCCCGAGATCGCCCAGACCGAGACCAACGACTGCGGCCAGGTCATCGCGCAGACCGGCAAGCAACTGGTGCCGCGCGCGGCCGACAACTTCTACTACTTCGCGGAGATGTGCACCCGTGTGGACGGCCACACCTACCCCACGCCCACACACCTCAACTACACGCTGTTCCACCCGGTCGGCGTGTGCGCGCTGATCTCGCCCTGGAACGTGCCTTTCATGACGGCGACCTGGAAGGTCGCGCCCTGCCTCGCCTTCGGCAACACGGCGGTGCTCAAGATGAGCGAACTCTCGCCGCTCACGGCCGCGCGCCTGGGCGAGTTGGCGCTCGAAGCGGGCATTCCGCCCGGCGTGCTGAACCTGGTGCACGGCTACGGCAAGGAGGCCGGCGAGCCGCTGGTGGCGCACCCCGACGTGCGGGCGATCTCCTTCACCGGATCGACGGCGACGGGCAACCGCATCGTCAAGAGCGCGGGCCTCAAGAAGTTCAGCATGGAGCTGGGCGGCAAGAGTCCCTTCGTGATCTTCGATGACGCCGACCTCGGCCGCGCGCTGGATGCGGCCGTGTTCATGATCTTCAGCAACAACGGCGAGCGCTGCACGGCTGGCTCGCGCATCTTGGTGCAGCAGTCGATCTACGCCGACTTCGCGGCGAAGTTCGCCGAGCGCGCCAAGCGCATCACGGTCGGCGACCCGCTGGACGAGAAGACCATCGTCGGCCCGATGATTTCGCAGGCCCACCTCGCCAAGGTGCGCAGCTACATCGAGCTGGGCCCGAAGGAAGGCGCCACGCTGCTGTGCGGCGGACTCGGCGCGCCCGAACTGACTGACCGCGTGAAGAAGGGCAACTACGTGCTGCCCACCGTCTTCGCCGACGTCGACAACCGCATGAAGATCGCGCAGGACGAGATCTTCGGCCCGGTCGCCTGCCTGATCCCGTTCAAGGACGAGACGGACGCGATCCGGCTCGCGAACGACATCCAATATGGCCTGTCGAGCTACGTGTGGACCGAGAACATCGGCAAGGCGCATCGCGTCGCCGCGGCGGTCGAGGCCGGCATGTGCTTCGTCAACAGCCAGAACGTGCGCGACCTGCGCCAGCCCTTCGGCGGCACCAAGGCCTCGGGCACGGGGCGCGAAGGCGGCACGTGGAGCTACGAAGTCTTCTGCGAGCCGAAGAACGTGGCCGTCTCTCTGGGCAGCCATCACATTCCGCACTGGGGAGTCTGACCATGGGCAAGCTCGCACTCGCAGCCAAGATCACACATGTGCCGTCGATGTACCTGTCGGAGTTCCCCGGCCCGAACTTCGGCTGCCGCGACGCGGCGATCAACGGCCACAAGGAAATCGACCGCCGCTGCCGCGCGCTCGGCGTCGACACCATCGTGGTCTTCGACGTCCACTGGCAGGTGAACAGCGAATATCACATCAACTGCGGCCCGAAGTTCGAAGGCATCTACACCAGCAACGAGCTGCCGCACTTCATCAAGAACATGCCCTATGCGTACCCGGGCAATCCGGTGCTCGGCCACCTGATCGGCGACATGGCGAACGAGATGGGCGTGAAGAGCCGCGCCCACAGCGACACCACGCTCGACCTGGAGTACGGCACGCTGGTGCCCATGCGCTACATGAACGCGGACCAGCACTACAAGGTGATCAGCATCAGCGGCTGGTGCGACTGGCACGATTTGCACGAGTCGGGACGCTTCGGCCTGGCAGTGCGCCGCGCCATCGAGGAGCGCTACGACGGCACGGTGGCGGTGTTCGCGAGCGGTTCGCTGTCGCATCACTTCGCGGACAACGGCCGCGCGCCGGAGTTCATGCACAAGGTGTATGACCCCTTCCTGGAGCAGGTCGACCATCGCGTGGTCGAGCTCTGGAAGGCCGGCGACTGGAAGACCTTCATCGGCATGCTGCCGATGTACGCCGACAAGTGCTGGGGCGAAGGCGACATGCACGACACCGCGATGCTGCTCGGCCTGCTGGGCTGGGACCGCTACGAGGCGCCGGCGGAGATCGTCACGCCCTATTTCGGCAGCTCGGGCACGGGGCAGATCAATGCGATCTTCCCGGTCACGCCCCTGCCGGCGACAGCCACCGCAGCCTGAGGAGCGCCAACCATGCCCCATCTCGTGATCCTCTACACCCCCAACATCGAGCCCGAGACCGACATGTCGGCACTGTGCCGCACGCTGGCCGACACCATGCTCGAGCAGCGCGACGAGGACGGCAAGCAGGTCTATCCGACCGGGGGCACGCGCGTCCTCGCCTACCCTGCCGCGCACTACGCGGTGGCCGACGGCAAGGCGGACTATGCCTTCGTCTATCTCAATGTGCGGATGGCCGCGGGCCGCTCCGATGCGGTGAAGAAGCGCATCGGCGATGCACTCCTCGACCAGGCGAAGCGCCATTTCGAGCCGGTCTTCGCGCGGCGCCACATCGGCATCACACTGCAGATCGATGAAAGCCCCGGCCAGGTCTACGACGGCAAGCACAGCAACCTGCACCCGCTCTTCAACAAGTAACCCGACGAACCCGCCATGCTCGCCCCGAACGTCATCCAGCAACTCGCCGCCGAACTTCACGAGAGCGAGAAGTCGCGCGTGCAGGTCGAGCATTTCTCCAAGCGCTTTCCCGAGATGACCATCGAGGACGGCTACGCCATCTCGCGCGAATGGGTCAAGACCAAGCTCGCCGAAGGCCGCGTCGTCAAGGGCCACAAGATCGGCCTCACCTCGCGCGCGATGCAGCAGGCCAGCCAGATCACCGAGCCGGACTACGGCACGCTGCTGGACGACATGTTCTTCGAGCAGGGCGGCGACATCCCGTTCAAGCGTTTCATCGCGCCGCGCATCGAGGTCGAGCTGGCCTTCGTGCTGGGCAAACGGCTGCAGGGGCCGAACGTGACGATCTGCGACGTGCTGGCAGCCACCGACTACGTTGTGCCGGCCATCGAGATCATCGACGCGCGGATCGAGCAGTTCGACCGCCACACCAAGGCGATGCGCAAGGTCTTCGACACCATCGCGGACAACGCGGCCAATGCGGGCATCGTGATGGGCGGCCGCCCCGTGAAGCCCGACGCGGTGGACCTGCGCTGGGTCAGCGCCCTGCTCTACAAGAACGGCGTGATCGAGGAATCCGGCGTGGCCGCCGCCGTGCTCAACCACCCCGCGACCGGTGTCGCCTGGCTCGCCAACAAGCTCGCACCGTGGGACGAATGCCTGGAGGCCGGCGAGGTGGTGCTCGGCGGCTCGTTCACGCGGCCGACGACCGCGGTGCCCGGCGACACCTTCCATGCCGACTACGGCCCCTTGGGCTCCATCGCCTTCCGCTTCACCTGAAAGACGCCAATGCAAACACCCGCGAACCCCTTCAAGCAAGCCCTCGCCGCCAAGCGCGCGCAGATCGGTCTCTGGCTCGGCCTTGCCGATTCGTACAGCGCGGAAATCTGCGCCGGCGCCGGCTTCGACTGGCTGCTGATCGACGGCGAGCATTCGCCCAACGGCCTGCAGAGCATCCTGCAGCAGGCGCAGGCGATCGCCGCGTACCCCGGCGCGAACGCGATCGCTCGCGTGCCGCTCGGCCACGGCGACGCCGGCACGGCCCTGATCAAGCAATACCTCGACCTCGGCGTGCAGACGCTCCTGGTACCGATGGTCGACACGCCCGCGCAGGCGAAAGCCATCGTGCGTGCCATGCGCTACCCGCCCGACGGCATCCGCGGCATGGGCGGCGCGCGCGCGTCGGGCTGGGGCCGTTACCCCGCCTATGCGAAGGAAGCGAACGATCGGGTCTGCCTGCTGGTGCAGGCCGAGACGCGCGAGGCGCTCGCCAACCTGGACGCCATCGCGGCTGTCGACGGCGTCGACGGGGTCTTCATCGGCCCGGCCGACCTGTCGGCATCGATGGGGCACATGGGCAACCCCGGCCATGCCGAGGTGCAGGCGGCGATCGAAGACGCCATCGCGCGCATCAACCGCGCCGGCAAGGCGGCGGGCATCCTGACGCCGGACGAGACATTGGCGCGCAAGTACCTCGACCTGGGCGCGCTCTTCGTCGCCGTCGGGCTCGACACCAACCTGCTGGTGCGGACCACCACGGCGCTGGCGGCGCGCTTCAAGGGTGGCGCGAAGACAACGGTGGCAAGCAGCAGCACCTACTGATCCGACCGCGATGACCGATTCCTCGAACAAGGGCAGCAAGCCCTTCCGCTCCGCGACCATCCGCGACGGCGTGATCCGCGCGACCACGCGCAGCTTCCTGCACGCGCTGGGGCAGGACGACGAGGACATCGCGCGCCCGCACATCGGCGTGTTCCACACCGGGGGCGAGATGAGCCCCTGCAACCTGAATCTGCGCGAACAGGCGCAGCATGCCAAGACCGGCATCTATGCGGGCGGCGGCACGCCGCACGAGTGCCCGGTGGTGTCGGTGAGCGACGGGCTCACGATGGCGCATTCGGGCATGCGCTTCTCGCTGATCTCGCGCGAGCTGATCGCCGACAGCGTCGAGGCCTCGACGCGCGGCCATCAGTGGGACGGCATCTTCGCCATCGGCGCCTGCGACAAGAACCTGCCGGGCCTGATGATGGGCATGGTGCGCTGCAACGTGCCGAGCGTGTTCGTGCATGGCGGCTCCGCCCTGCCCGGGCAGATGCCCGGCCCCGACGGCCGCGACCTGAACGTCGTCGACACCTACGAAACCATCGGCAAGGTGCTGGCCGGCGACGCCACCACCGACGAGCTCGAAGCCATGAGTCGTGCCTGCCTGCCCACCGCGGGCGCCTGCGCGGGCCAGTTCACCGCCAACACCATGGGCATGGTGTCCGAGGCGCTCGGCCTGGCGCCGATCGGCTCCAGCATGGTGCCGGCCGTCTTCAGCGAGCGGGCGCCCCTGATGCGCCGCGCCGCGAAGTCGTTGATGCGTGCGGTGATGGGCGAAAGCCCCCTGCCGCGCGACATCGTGACGCGCAAGGCGCTCGAGAACGCCTGCGCCGTCGTGTCGGCCACCGGCGGCTCGACCAATGCCGCGCTGCACCTGCCGGCGATCGCGCACGAGGCGGGCATCAAGTTCCACCTGGACGACGTCGCCGAGGTGTTCGCGCGCACGCCGCTCATCGCCGACCTGCGGCCGGGCGGCAAGTACCTGGCGCGCGACGTGTTCTACATCGGCGGCGCCGGTGTGATCCTTCGCACGCTGCTGGAACAGGGCTACCTCCACGGCGAGGCAATGACCTTCACCGGCCGCACGCTGGCCGAGGAAGTGGCCAATGCCGCCGAACCTGATGGCCGCGTGGTGCGCAAAGCAGGCGACCCGATCTCGCTCGACGGCGGCCTGGCCGTGCTCAAGGGCAATCTGTGCCCCGACGGCGCGCTGCTCAAGACCGCGGGGCTGAAGACGCTGGTGCACCGTGGCCCGGCGCGCGTCTTCGATTCGGAGGAAGAGGCGCAGACCGCGGTCC
>Ga0247825_10002350_pt1 | contig 12496 bp, 11 predicted proteins | sample 13C_Vanillin_Day_FD_194413 | JGI IMG/M metagenome (GOLD analysis project Ga0247825, IMG submission 194413) | Soil microbial communities from agricultural site in Penn Yan, New York, United States - 13C_Vanillin_Day48 | ecosystem: Environmental > Terrestrial > Soil > Agricultural land | place...
CGGCAGATCGGGAGGGTTCAGCGAATGGGCACTGGCCAGCGTAAAGACCCCTCCCAGCAGCGGTCGCAGGAGACGGTCGCGCGCATCTTGTCGGCAACTGGTCAGGTTTTGCGGGCCAAGGGGTACACCGGCTGCAGCACGAACGCCATCGCGGAGGCCGCCGGCATCTCGAAGGGATCGGTGTACCAGTACTTCGCGAACAAGGACGAGATCATCGAGGTCCTGATCGACAAGATCATGGAGGAAACCACCGCCACGTTCGGGACGCAGCTCGAGCACGCCGTCGCGAAGGGCACGTTCCTGAAGGACGCGGCCTTGCAGTCCCAACTCCTCGCCGTCCTGGACAGGTATCGCGACATCCTCGGTTCGCTGCTCAACGACGCGCCGCACCTGGCCCTCACCGCGCACCGTTCGGTCCGGATCGAGGAACGGTGCCGCGACCTGTTACGTACGTATGTGACGTTGAATCCGTCCGCGATCGGTCCGGGTGTCGACCTCGAAGCGCTGCTGCTGGTGCTCACCGTCAGCTACCGCGAGGTGAGCCTCGAATACCTCCGCCGCGACCTCCGCGACCGGCGAAACGAGCTGGCCACCGTCCTCTACGACATGACGATGGGCGGTCTCGCCGGGCGCGCGACACGCGGGGTGTAACGCGGAGGGGGCTTCGAGAGAAATACCCAGTGAGCCCATGGCGCTGTCGGACCCCGACCCGGCAGCGCCAAGGGCCTTCTTTTTGCGCAAGCCGCTCCTACCGCCGTCGCCTGGTCGGCGATCCCGGCACCTCCAGCCACACGACCCTCTCGAGCGCGCGCAGATCGCTCTCGATCCGCCGGAACAACTGGTACACGGCGATGAAGGCGAAGATGCCGCCCAGACACAGCGCGCGAACGGTCGCGTTCACGGCGTCGCCGGTGCTTCCGCCGACGAAGCTGAGCCCGGCGACCCCGATCAACGGGACGGCCGCGGCGACGGCGAGGTACCGCGGCATGCCCCGGCCGAGGGCCCGGATGTTGCGTCCGTCGCTTCCGCGCAACTCGCCGTGCGACAGCAGGATCGGGCAGAGGCACCGCACCGCGTAGAACGTGAGGATGAAGAAGGGGTAGGCGAGGGCGACCGCCCCGCACACGGCGAGGGACGCGAGGAGCTGCGTGTATGCGCGCAACGGGATCCCGCCGGCGGTGATCTCCAGGGCGATCGGGTAGGCGACACCGGCGACGACCCACAGGCCGAAGCTGACCACGACGGCGCGGTGGCCGAGTCCGAGCGTCGTGGCGCGCGCCTTCGCCAGCACCTCGGAACTGTAGGTTCGGCCGTTGCGGAGACCGCGCGGCACCGTGAGAGAGAGACGACACCAGTAGACGATGAGAACCGCGCCCAGCGGAAACGCGATACCGCCGATCACCAGGTGAACGAATTCGAGGTCCTGCTGCGCCTCGGCGGGCAGCGTGGCGATGATCAGGACCTTGTTGTAGTAGTAGTTGTATCCGGCTGCCAGCAGGTTCGGGATGCCGACGGCCGCGATCACGATGGGCAGCGCCCACCGCCACATCCTGGACCGCACGCTTCCCGGTGCCGGGTCGACGAGATCGCGGGCGTGCGGGTCGAGGCACAGCGCGAACTGGCGCGTCAGCTTCCGGCCGGTCGACCACCGGTCGTCCCGATCGGGTGCGAGCGATTTCACCAGGATGCGCCGCAGCGCTGCGGGGCAGTCCTCGGGGAGCGCGGACCGTTCCGGGTCCACTCCCCGCCGTCGCGACTCGAGAAGTACCCGAGGCGACGGCGGTGACGTGGGCCCGTCGTCGTCCGGGAACGGCCGAGCCCCGGTCAGCAGTTCCCACAGCATGACGCCCAACGCGAAGATGTCGCTGCGGGTGTCGAGGTCGGAAGCGGTCCGGTGGGTGCTCGGGTCGATGACCTCGAGCTGTTCGGGCGACATGTAGGCGACGGAGCCGCCGATGAAATCTCCGGCGCCGCGATTTTCGACGCTGTCGCTCGAACTGACGTTGAAATCGGCCAGCTTGGGGATGCCTTCGAGTCCCAGCAGCACGTTCGCCGGTTTGATATCGCGGTGCAGGACGCCGTGCGCCCGGGCGTAGTCGAGTGCGTCGGCGAGCCGCAGCCCGATCCACGCGACCGTCTCCGGCCACGACAGCGCGGCGATCTCGTCCCGCACGCTCGAATACTCGGGCCGGATCTCGCCTCTCTCCTCGAGGATCCGGTCGACCGTATCGAGCAGCAGCTGACCGGATCGCTGCTCGGGCGGGGTCTTGCGGACAAGCCGCACCACGTCGAGGAGCGTGCCGCCGGGCACGTATTCCATGAACAGCACCCGCAGCCGGCGGTCCTCCAGCACCCGCTGGTCGTAGACGCGGACGATGTACGGGTGGTCGAGCTGCGCGAGAGTCTGCGGCTCGTTGCCGATGTTCCGGGAGATCTTCAACGCCACCCAACGCTGCATCGAACGCTGCCGGGCGAGGAACACCCGCGCGAACGCGCCGTGACCCAGTTCCATCATCAGATCGAAATCGTCGAGGCGCTCACCGACGTCGAGGTCGTCGCCCGGGCCGAGTTCCGCAGTGATGGTCCGCCGGTCCATGCGGCGGTCGTGTTCGAGGAGGGTCTCGAACCGGGCGGCCTGCTGCGGGTATTCGGTGACGTACTCGGCGGGATCGACGTCGGCGCCGCTCTGACGGCGGACCCGGTACTCCAGATAGACGAGTTCCGGTGGCAGTGGTTCGGCGAGCAGCTCCGGGAATTCGAGGCAGTAGTCGGCGATGCGCTTCGGGTGGCCCGACCGCAGCCACCGGTACTCGAGGTCCACCTTGATCAGCTCGATCAACGCGGCCCGCCTGATCGCGGCCGTGTCGGGGAGATACTCGGTGAGCTCGGCCGGCGAACCGGACGACTCCCAATCCGCGACCAGGCGCTCGACGCCGCTTTCCACGACGAACACCGATTCGGCGCCGGACGTCGTCGACGGCGGCAGCTGGGTGTCCTGACCCAGTTCGGTGGGCGGCCCAGACGCGACCGTCGAATCACTCGGCGGGCGATCGTTCATGGCGGTCCGATTCCGGGCGGTGCAGATTCCGGGAGGTGCATGGGGTGTGCACTTGCCAGGGTATTCCTGACGGTTCGTGAAGGGTACGGAACAGCAGGCCGTCACGCGCTCCGCAACGGCACTTCCGACGGTTCCGGTGCCGGCGGGTCCGTCACGACCGATGTCAGGGTCGGCCGACTCTGGGCGGGCCGGGTGACCATCCGGATCGCCGAAGCGAGGACCGGGACGTACACGAGCACGTAGACGTTCTGCAGTAGGAACGCGACCGGCCACGACGGTGGGTACAGGAACAGTCCGACGACGATGACGTTCGGACTCCACCAGTACGGCCACGCCGCCGTCGCCGCGAACAATGCGGCGCACGCGAACCACCAGCGTCCGCTCCCCGAGACCGCGCGGTGCATCACGTACACCAGCAGTGGCACCAGCCACACCCAGTGGTGGCTCCACGAATACGGCGACACCACCGCTGCGGTGAGCCCACCGAGCACCACCGACAGCAGTCGCTCGCCTCGTTCGTACAGGCGCACCGACACGACGAGGGCAGCGACGGCGACGGCGCCCGCGAGGATCAGCCACACCCATGGCGGCGCCTGCCCGTCCGTGAGCCGTGTGAGTGTTCCGCGCAGCGATTGATTGGACGGATGCGCGTCGTCGGCGATACGTGTCGAGTCGAAGAACGTGCTGGTCCAGTACCGGCGCGAGTCGCGCGGAACGACCACCCACGCCAGCGCCACCGTGCCCGCGAAGACGGATGTCGCGACCGCGGCGGCCCGCCACTGCCGCAGCGCGAGGAGCAGGACGACGAAGAAGGCGGGGGTCAGTTTGATCGCGGCGCCCAGCCCGATCCCCACCCCGCGCAGGAGGCTGCGCTCCGGCCGGGAGAAATCCCACAGCACCCACAGCATCAGTACCAGATTGATCTGGCCGTAGAACAGCGTCGTCCGCACCGGTTCGACGAATGTGCACGTCACCGTCGTCAGAGCCGTGACCACCAACAGGTACGGGGTGAGCCGGTACCCGAGGATGCGCCAGCACAAGAGAATGCACCCTGCCAGCACGCCCAGGTTGACGACCATCCACAGGTTGTCGACGTACGCGCCGGGTATCCGTTCGAGCGGTACGAATGCGATCGCGGAAAACGGCGTGTACGTGTAGAGCAAACCGAGCGCGACGGGACCGCTGTAGAGCGGCAGGCCGTGCAGAACGCGCCAGCCGCCGTCCCGGTAGACATGCAGATCGGCACCGCCGGCGAAGAGCCCGATCTTCGGCGTCCACGGGTCGACGGTGCCGAGCACCAGCACCACCGCGATCGTCGCGCACACGGCGAGCGCCACCACGAGCGCCAGGCTGCGAGGAAAAACGCGTGATCCCATTCCCGCCCCCTCCGGCCGCGGAAATTTGCCGACGGGTTAGACGCTAACGGCGCTCGCGAGACGTCCACCGCTGCGACAGGCGGGTGTCCGGATTCGTTACCGATCCGTACCGGCACCGAGATGCCGTGGGGTGCCGCCCGTCGGCCCGGGCTCACATGGCATGAACCGTGTCACGAAGGGCTTGGTAGGCGTGCTCGGCTCGGACGTCGACTGCCCACCCGGTGTGAGCGAGGACCGGGGCCTCGACGGAATAGACGGCGCCGGCAGGAAATGCGTCGATCAATTCGTGCAACGGGAGCGCACCCGAGCCGGGAAGGAGTCGGTCGGTGCGCGCTTCGGTGATCAGACCCGCGTGGTCGGGTGGGGCCTCCTTCGGGGCGTCGCACAGCTGAACGTACGAGAGCCAGTGGTCGGGAAGTGTCCGGACCTCTTCGGCAGAGCTGCCGGTACGGGCCAGGTGCAATGCGTCCACGACCAGCGCCGCGGCGGGACTGGCAGCGTGGGTCAGCACGGCCGTGGCGTCGCCGAGGGTCGGTATCCGACTGAACGCCATGAACTCCAGGGCGAGGGCGACACCTCGTTGCTCGGCTTCACGGCACAGGCGTGCGAAGGTGTCGGCTTGTCGGGTGGGCTCCGGATCGTTCCCGTTCACCAGTACGTATTTCGCACGCAGCACCGACGCCACGTCGAGGATCCGCAGTGCGACCTCTGTATCGTCCGTTCCGGTGATCCGTAGTACTTCGACGTCCAGGATGTCGATGCCGAGGTCGTCGGCACGGCGGCGAGTTTCCCGCACCATGGGACCGTCGTCGAGCATGGGCCATTGGGTGTCTGTCGCTGCGGCTTTCGCCCGGATCCCCACGTAGTCGAAGCCGGCGCCGGCGGCCGCCGTCACCAGATCGGGTGGTGAGGTGTCGACGGCGGTGAGGGGCGAGAGTGACAACAGTGGTCTGTCGGTCATGACCGGGCCGCGTTCCCTTCCGACGGGACGAGCACGGCGGCGAGATGTTCGATCGCGAACTTGTATCCGGTGATTCCGGCACCGGCGATCACGGCTTGTGCGATCGGCGAGATGAAGGATTGGTGGCGGAACTCCTCGCGCGCATGGATGTTGCTGATGTGGACTTCGACAATCGGGATCTCCGGGACGACCAGGGCGTCGCGCAGGGCCACGGAAGTGTGGGTCCACCCGCCGGCATTGATCACGATGGCGTCCGCGGACCCGCGTGCCCGGTGGATGCGTTCGAGCACCGCGCCTTCGTGATTCGATTGGAAGAAGTCCAGCTCGACATCAAGGGACGCGGCGACCCGCTCGCACAATGCGCGGACGTCGTCGAGGGTCTGGTGACCGTAGTATTCGGGTTGCCTCGTACCGAGCATGTCGAGGTTCGGTCCGTTGAGGACCAGGACGGTGGGTGCAATCATCGCGCGTTCCTCGTGTTCCTGTGAAAAGAGTTGCGGCGCAATCATTGCAAGCCGGCGAGAGCGCCCGAGGTGAGGGTGACGGGTTGCCCGGTACGGGAGGATTCGTAGATGGCGAGGACGATCTCGAGCGCGCGACGAGCGTCGCGTCCGGAGACCGCCGGTGCGCGGTCCTCGACGATCGCGTGGACGAAGTCTTCGATCTGCATCTGATGGAACGGCACCAGACCGACGTGGATCTTCGAGAGCGGCGGGTCCGATTCGATGGCCGTCGAGTGCATCTGCCGGTACTCCTCCTCGCCGGCGACGGTCCAGATGTCGTTGACCGCAGGTGTGCCCTCCGGGAACTCCGTCAGGCTCACCGTATGCCCATTGCGTCCACCGACCACGATCTGAGTACCGAGACCGGGTGCGAAAGTCGTGCCGGCGGTGATGGTGGCGAGTCCGCCGGACGAGAACTTCACGGTGGCCGCGACGGTGTCCTCGACCTCGATGTAGTCGCCGTGGACCAGGGTGTCCACGTGACCGGTCACCTCGACGGCGTCGCCCATGAACCACTGCAGCATGTCGATGTAGTGGATGGCCTGAGTCATGAGGACGCCACCACCGTCGGTGTCCCAGCGGCCACGCCACGGATCGGACGTGTAGTACTCGCGGTCGCGGCCGAGCCGAACGGTGCAGGTGGCGACGATGGGTGCACCGCCGAGGTCACCGGCATCGATGGCAGTGCGGATGCGCTGAGCGGCGGGCCAGAACCGGCGCTGGAACAGCACACCGAACTTGACCCCTGCGGCCGCTGTCGCCTCGACCATGCGGTCGGCCTCGTCGAGGGTGATGGCGATCGGCTTCTCGCACAGAACGTGCAGGCCGTGTTCGGCGGCTGCGATGACGATCGCTTCGTGGGTCGGGTGCGGTGTGCAGATGGTGACGGCGTCCAGCCCGCTGCCGAGCAGGGCCTCGAGGTCGTCGTACGCGTGGGCGATTCCGTGTGCGGCAGCGAAGGAGTCGGCCCTCTCCTTGCTGGTGTCACTGCAGGCGACCAGTTCGACCTCGGGCATGGCGTGCAAGGCCTTGGCGTGATTGATCGCGATCTTGCCGCAACCGACGATTCCGACTTTCAGGCGTGCGGTGGTCATGGTTGTTCCTTCTGTTGGAGAACGTCTACAGGGGTGGGGTGAGGTGTTATGCGACGGGCTTGCCGAGCTGCACGAGCGGCGTCGTGTACGTCTCTCGAGCGGTGGACGCCGCCGCTGCCGAGATCAGGCACGCCGCGGCCACCAGGACGGCGACGGGGATCCAGTTCGTGCGGCTGTCCCCGACGATGGTCCACGCGATGGTGGGCGCGAAACCGGCGAAGGCGAAACCGATCTGGGTTCCCAGTGCCATGCCGGAGAACCGGACCTTCGTGTTAAACATCTCCGCATAGAATGAGGGGAAGATGGCATTCGGTGCGCTGTAACAGATTCCGGTGAAGACGATCGCGCCGACGTAGATGAGCGCCACGTTGGCGGTGGAGATCGCCCAGAAGTAGAAGAAGATTGACACCGCGAGACCGACGACGCCGCTGATGAACACCGGCTTGCGGCCGATGCGATCGGCGAGGACGGCCAGCGAGGGTTGCATGACCAACGCGACGACGTTGGCGACGACGGCCGCCCAGAGCATGGTCGGACGGCTGATACCGACCTCGGAGCTGGTTGCGAACGCGAGTCCGAAGACGGCGAAGATCGTGCCGCCGACCGACTGGAACGCACACAGGATCACCCGCAGTACGTCGGTCGAGTGGGTGCGCAGAAGCGTCGCGACGGGGAAGCGTTCGAGTTCGCCGTTCTCCCGGTTCTCCGTGAAGACCTCCGGCTCCTCCAGCTTGCGCCGCGCGATATATGCGGCGAAGACGACGACGGCGCTGGCGAGGAACGGGATGCGCCATCCCCAACTGAGAAGCTGGTCTTCCGGCAGGGTGGCGACCGAAAGGAATACCAGCGTGGCGAGGATGAAGCCGGCCTGCGTGCCGGTGAGGGTCCAGCTGGTGAAGAAGGCCCGGCGGTGTTCCGGTGAGTGCTCGAGGGTCAGCGAATTGGCTCCGGACTGTTCGCCGGCCGCCGAGATGCCCTGACAGACACGGAGGCAGACGAGGAGGATCGGCGCCCAGATTCCGATGTGCTTGTACTCGGGCAGACATCCGATGAGGAACGTTGCCGTGCCCATCAATCCGAGGGTGAACAGCATGATCTTCTTACGTCCGACGCGGTCTCCGAGATGTCCCAGCAGGACCGCTCCGATGGGCCGGGCGATGTACGCGACACCGAAAGTTGCCAGCGACAACAGGGTTCCGGTCGCCGCACTCGACGAGGGGAAGAACACCTTGCCGAAGACCAGGGCCGCCGCGGACGCGTAGATGTAGAACTCGTAGTACTCGAGCATGCTGCCGAGAAACGCGGCGGTGGCAGCTCGTTTGACCTTGCGAAGGTCTGTCCGAGGACCGGTGCCCGTGGCATCGATAGTCGTCGTCATTCGGTTTCTCCTCTGTGCGTGCATGGCACCGCTCCACTGGCGTTCGTATGGCGAACGGAAGTTCGTCCTGCGCAGATCCTGAATGTAGCGCACGGAATGTGACAGGCGCAATAACTTTGTACCTCACGGACCAAAAAGTGTCCAGTAGGTACAAAGAGCATGACAAAGTTCCCTCACCAGGCGTGGGAGGTGGGTGACGGGGCTCGCGTGAGCGAGGTCAGATGCAGACGTACCGGACCGCGACGTCACCGATGACGGTGCGCAGATGCGCCCGCAGGTCGTCCGCGGCGAGGTCGCGCTGGAACAGCGCGTCGAACGTGTACTGGTTGGAGATGCGGAACAGCGACACGCTGTTGATGAGCATGTGGACGTCGATCGCCTCGATGTCCTGACGGAACACGCCGGCGGCCTGGCCGCGGCGCAGCACATCCTCGAGGACCGCCAGCACGGGCATTCCGAGTCCGGCTACCTCGTCGGACTGCCGAATGTACTTGCCTTTCATCATGTTTTCTCCGCTGACGAGGCGGACGTAGGCGCGATGCGTGTCGTGGTGGTCGAACGTCAACTGCGCGATCAACCTCAGTGCGTCGACGGGTTCGGCGTGCTCGAGGTCCACCTCGTGTTCGAGTTCCCGCATGAGCTTGTAGTTGCGCTCGAGTACGGCGGTGTACAGGCCTTCCTTGCCGCCGAAGTAGTAGTAGATCATGCGTTTGGTGGTCTGGGTCTTCTCGGCGATCTCGTTGACGCTGGCGCCGGACAGGCCCTTCTCGGCGAACTCTGCGGTCGCGACTTCCAGGATGTCGGCCTGAACGAGTGCCGGATTGCGGCGCGTTCTCGCGGGCGAGACGCGGGTGTGCGGGCGATCGCTGATCGCCTCTTCGTGTTCGTCGGGCGACGCTGTCATCGGTGGACCACGGCCCAAGCTTATCCGAGCGTGTTCGCGGCTCGTGGATCCCCGGGGTCAGGCCTTGACGGCGTGCAGGGTCGGTGCAATACTGAACTCGATGGTTCAGTATTCGGTTCTCGACGCTACGTTCGCCGCACTGGCAGACCCCACGCGACGTGGGATCCTCCGTCGGCTCGGCGAGGGCGCCTGCTCGATCAGTGACCTGGCCGAACTCTTCGAGATGACGCTCACCGGCATCAAGAAGCACGTGCGACTGCTCGAAGAGGCGGGGATGGTCGTGACCGAGAAACGTGGCCGGGTGCGGTACTGCATGTTGGGGACCAATTCCCTCGAGCGTGAGGTGGCCTGGATCCGCGACTACCAGCTGTCGCTCGAAGGGCGCCTGGACCGTCTGGACGAATTCCTCGAGCGAACGGAAGGCACGTCATGAGCACTTCGCAGACTCCCACGACCGCGACCGTCTCGACGCCGACGGACCGGGAGATCCACGTCGAACGCATCTTCAACGCTCCCCGCGACCGCGTGTGGGCCGCATTCACGAGACCGGAACTGCTCGCCCAGTGGTGGGGCCGCGGAAACGAACTCGACCTCGAACGCTGGGAATTCGAGCGGGGCGGACACTGGCGCTTCGTCGAACATTCGGACGGCGAAACCCACGGCTTCGAGGGCAGATTCCGGGAGATCACCCCGGAAGAGCGCCTGGTGTACACGTTCGAGTGGGACGGCATGCCCGGCCACGTCATCGTCGAGAACAACACCTACACCGACCTCGGTGACGGACGCACCAAGCTGTCCGTCGTCAGCCAGTTCCACACCCCCGAGGAGCGCGACGGCATGTTGCAGTCCGGCATGGAAAGTGGCATGAACGAGAGCTACGCGGCGCTGGATGCGGTTCTGGCGCAGACGAGCTGGTGATCGTAAACAGTCAGGCGGAGGGGGCGGGTATGCCGCCACCGATCGAATGACGTTGGTGGACTTCCCCCCTCATTCTCGTCATGGTCGGCACGCCGTCGCCGGCTTCGGACTCCATCTTGGCGAGAATCTTCACCGCCGCCTCCTGCCCCATCTCGGCCAGGGGAGGGGCGTAGGACGTGATTCCGGGTGGAAACACCTCGTACCATTCGGGATTGCCGTGTGCCGCAACGGACAGGTCGCCGGGCACCGACAGGCCGAGGTCGGAGCAGGCGTGCAGAACGCCCAGCGCGATTCGGCTACTGGCGGCGATGACGACGCCCGGCAGGTCGTCGGCGATCGCGTGCACCGCGTTCCGTCCCCATTCCGAGGTGAAGTCGCCCTCGAGGATGCGGAAGCGGTGACCGGCAGTTCCGTTGGGCACCTCAGGTATTCCCGCGCGGTCGACGGCGTTACGAAACCCGCGCATGCGGTCGGCGGTCGTGCTGTGGTCGGCCCCGCCGATGACGAGTGCGAGATCGGTGTGGCCGGACTGGAGGGCCAGTTCGGTGATCGCTTCGATGCCGTATTCGTCGTCGCTGACGACTGCGTCGGTCTGTAGCGGGACCGAGTGGCGGTTGAGTTGCACGATCGGCACGCCGGTCGGCAGTGTGCGTCGAGCGTCGACGGGGACGTGGATGATTCCGTCGACGCGGTGATCGAGCAGTGAGCGCAGTCCGCGTTCCTCGGATTCGGGATCGTTGCCGCTGGCGCTGACCACGAGTTGGAATCCGGCCTCGAACAGAACCGATTGCAGCACGGCGGCGCTGTCGGTGTAGAACTCGTTCGAGATGTCGGGTAGCAGCAACCCGACGACGCGCGTCTTGTTCTCGCGCAGTGCCTGGGCGACCTTGTTCGGCCGGTAGCCCAACGCATCGGCCGCCTCGAGGATCCTCTTGCGGGTGTCGGGGTCCACGTAGCCGCGCCCGCTCATCGCGCGTGAGGCGGTACCCACCCCCACCTTGGCCAGCGCGGCGACGTCCTGAAGTTTGGGCACAAAGCCACCATACCCAACGTAACCGCAGGTAAAGCGGTCGAGGGCGACGGCGAACGTCGGGAAAACGACCTTTCTTGACAGAACGAGTGGCTTGCGCCACAGTGATGTGGAACCGATTCCACATGGCGTGAGTCACAGTCGCGGATGTGGGTGATCCACTACGTCAGGCGAAAGGCCCTTCGTGTCCATTCAGTCAAGAAACCCGTTCTCCCTCCTCACACACCTGGCAGGGGACGAGGCGCAACTAGACATCTTTTCCGCCGACAGCTGCATCGAGAGCTGGTTGGCCACCGAGCGGGCCCTCGCCGTCGCGCAGGGTGAGCACGCGGTCATCACGGCGGACGACGCTGCGGCGATCGCGGCAGCGGCTCGGATCGACAACATCGACCGCGATTCCCTGTGGGAGACGTCGAAGAACGTCGGCTACCCGATCCTCGGGCTGGTGCGGCAGATCTCCGGGGCGCTGCCGGAGGGACCGAACGGTCGCGTCCACTACGGTGCGACCACGCAGGACATCATGGATACCGGGCTCGCCCTGCAGCTCACACGATCGCTGGCCGCGCTCGACCGGCGGCTCGGCGAACTCGGCGATGCGCTCGCGGTCCAGGTGGAAGCCCACGCCGGCACCGTGATGCCCGGCCGGACCCACGCCCAGCAGGCGGTGCCGACCACGTTCGGCGCCACGCTCGCGACGCTGCTGGGTCAGGTCACCCGCCACCGCGAGCGTCTCCAGCAGGCGGTGCCGCGCATCGCCGTGATCTCCCTGTTCGGGGCGGGCGGCACGTCCGCAGGGCTCGGGGCGAAGTCTGCGGACGTCCGGACCCGCGTCGCCGATCTGCTCGGCCTGCATGACACCGACATTCCCTGGCACGTCGACCGTGACGGTATCGCCGAATACGGCTGGCTCTGCGCCACTGTCGCGGCGACCTGCGCCAAGCTCGCCCGCAACATCGTCGACCTCTCCCGCACGGAGATCGGCGAGGTCTTCGAGCCCTACAACAGCCACCGCGGTGCTTCGTCGACGATGCCGCAGAAGGTCAATCCGATCTCTTCCGAGGCGATCATCGGACTGTCCCAGACCGCCGGAGCGCTGCTGTCCACGCTGAGCCGCATCCAGGAAGCGGGCCACGAACGCAGCGCCGGGGAGTGGCAGATCGAGTGGCAGGTGATCCCGCAGCTCGGGGTCCTCGCCGGTAGCGCGCTGTCCGAAGCGCTGGTCATCGTCAAGGGCATGCGGGTCGACGCGGACAGGATGCGCGCGAACCTCGACC
>Ga0247825_10002351_pt1 | contig 12496 bp, 11 predicted proteins | sample 13C_Vanillin_Day_FD_194413 | JGI IMG/M metagenome (GOLD analysis project Ga0247825, IMG submission 194413) | Soil microbial communities from agricultural site in Penn Yan, New York, United States - 13C_Vanillin_Day48 | ecosystem: Environmental > Terrestrial > Soil > Agricultural land | place...
ATCCTGGCCAGTCCGAAGTTCCTCTATCGCAGCGAGCGTACGCCGGCGACGGCACGCGCCGGAGCGACGCACCGGATCTCCGACGTCGAGCTCGGGTCGCGCGTGTCGTTCTTCCTGACGGGCCGCGCCCCGGACCAGCAGCTGCTCGCGGCGGCGGAGAAGGGCGGGCTGGCGCAGCCGAGGACGCTCGACACGCAGGTCCGCCGCCTGCTGGCCGCACCGCAGGCGAGTTCGCTGGTCACCAGCTTCGCGTTTCAGTGGCTGAAGCTTCGCGCGCTCGACGATGCAGACCCGGATGCGATCCTGTTTCCGAACTTCGACGAGAGCCTCCGCGAGGCGTTCAAGCGCGAGGTCGAGCTGTTCGTCGAGAGCGTGTTCCGCGAGGATCGCAGCGTGCTCGACCTGCTGACGGCCGACTATACGTTCGTCAACGAGCGGCTGGCGCTGCATTACGGCATTCCCGACGTCCGTGGCACGCGCTTTCGCCGCGTCACGCTTGCCGATCAGAACCGGTTCGGCCTGCTCGGGAAGGGCAGCGTGCTGACGGTGACGTCGTACGCCAACCGGACGGCGCCCGTGCTGCGCGGCGCGTGGATTCTCGAGAACCTGATGGGCACGCCGCCGGCGGCACCTCCGCCGGACGTCGAAGGGTTCCCCGAGAACAAGGATGGTGAGAAAGCGCGGTCGGTCCGCGAGATCATGGAGCTGCACCGCGCGAAGCCGTCCTGCGCCTCGTGCCACGGCATCATGGACCCGCTCGGCTTTGCGCTCGAGAACTTCGACGCAATAGGCGAGTGGCGGAGCGCCGACCGTTGGGCTGCGACGCCGATTGATGCCGCCGGAAAGCTCGTTGACGGCACGGGCGTCGGCGGCCCTGTCGATCTCCGCAAGGCGCTGCTGCGGCGGCCCGACCAGTTCGTGCAGACGGTTACCGAAAAGCTGATGACTTATGGGCTTGGACGCAGCGTCGAGCATTACGACATGCCGGCCGTCCGGCAGATCGTGCGCGACGCCGCACGCGACAACTATCGCTTCTCGTCGATCGTGATGGGGATTGTGAAGAGCGCGCCGTTCCAGATGCGCAAGTCGGCGACCGAATAGACCGGAAGACCGGTAGAGGCCGACCTTCAGGTCGGCCTGAGGATGTGACGATGTACATCACGAAAAAACACCTCTCGCGTCGAACGTTCCTTCGTGGCGCCGGCGTCGCCGTCGGCCTGCCGCTGCTCGACGCCATGATTCCGTCGCTGACGGCGCTCGCGCAGACCGCCGCCGCGCCGAAGCCGCGCATGGGGTTCCTCTACCTGCCGCACGGCGCCATCATGGAGCAGTGGACACCCGCCACTGAAGGCACCGGCTTCGACATGCCGGGGATCCTCAAGCCGCTGACGCCGTTCCAGAAGCAGATCACGATTGTCAGCGGCCTCGAGAACAAGCCGACGATCGCCCCGCCGGTGCACGCGCTCAATCCCGGCACGTGGCTCAGTTGCGTGACGCCGCGCGCCACCCAGGAGCCGTTCGCCGGCATCACCATCGATCAGATGGCGGCGGCGCAGATCGGTCAGGACACGCCGCTGCCGTCGCTCGAGGTGGCGACCGAAGGCCGTGGCGGCGGAGGAGCGTGCGACCGCAACTACGGCTGCAGCTACGGCGGCACCATCTCGTTCCGGACGCCGACGACGCCGCTGCCGATGGAGGCCGATCCGCGGAAGCTGTTCGAGCGGTTGTTCGGGCAGGGCGACACGCCGCAGGAGCGCGAAGCCATCACCCGGCAGTACTCCAGCATCCTCGACCTCGTCTCGCGCGAGGCCGCCGACCTGCAGCGCACGCTCGACGGCCCCGATCGGGCGAAGCTGGGCGACTACCTGGAGAGCGTCCGCGAGATCGAACGGCGCGTGCAGAAGATGGAGGCGCAGGACCTGAGCGCACTGGCGCTGCCCGATGTGCCGGTGAGCACGAACTTCGATCAGCGTCTGAACCTGATGTTCGACATGATCGCGCTGGCGTGGCAGGCGAACCTCACGCGCGTCTTCACCTTCATGATGGCGGCTGAAGGCAGCAACATGACCTACAACCACATCGGCGTGTCCGACGCCTTCCATCCGCTGTCGCATCACCAGAACGACAGGGCGCGCAAGGAACGGCTGGTCAAAATCCAGACCTATCACGCCGACGTCTTTGCGAAGTTCCTCGCCAGGCTGGCGAAGATGCCGGACGGCGACGGCTCGATGCTCGATCACAGCATCCTGCTCTACGGCAGCAACATGAGCAACAGCAACGCCCACGACGAGTTCCCGCTGCCGACGATGGTTGTTGGCGGAGGGGTGGGGAAGATCAAGGGCGGCCAGCACCTGAAATATCCCGATCGGACTCCGCTGGCGAACCTGCATCTGACGCTCCTGCAGCGCGCGGGTCTGCAGGTCGCCGAGGTTGGCAACAGCACGGGCGCGTTCAGCGAGCTGTAGCACATGCCGAGAGTCTTCGCGCTCTTCGCGGTCTTCGCGCTCTGCGTGGTTCGTCCGGTGCTCGCGGCGGCTCCACTCGTCGATGCGGCGAAAGCGGGCGACAGAGCTGCCGCACTCGCCCTCATCGAGAAGCGCGCCGACGTCAACGCCCAGGAAGCGGACGGAACGACGGCGCTCCACTGGGCCGCCCATCACGGCGACGTCGAGCTCGTGCGGCGGTTGGTTCGTGCCGGCGCGAAGGTCGATGTGGTCAACGACTTTGGCGCGACGCCGATGTCCGAGGCCGCGGTTCTCGCGGATGCGGTGCTGCTGGGAGCGCTCGTCGAGGCCGGCGCCAGCGTTGAATCACCGAACGCCGACGGTCAGACGGCGTTGATGATCGTCGCGCGCACGAGCCGCGTCGACGCCGCCCGTGTGCTGCTCCAGCACGGCGCGAACGTCAACGCGGTGGAGAAATGGCGCGGCCAGACGGCGCTGATGTGGGCCGCTGCCCAGAGCCAGCCGGCCATGGTCCGCGCGCTGATCACGGCCGGCGCCGACGTCAACGCCCGGGCGATGGTCAACAACTGGGGACGTCAGGTGACGGCCGAGCCGCGCGCGATCTATCGCCCTGCCGGCGGGTTGACTCCGCTGCTCTATGCGGCGCGCGAGGGGTGCGTCGACTGCGTGGCGGCGCTCGTGGACGGCGGCGCGGACGTCAACCTGCCGGATCCGGAGAACATCAGCCCGCTGCTGATGGCGGTCATCAACATGCGGTTCGACGCGGCCGTGGAGCTGATTCAACGCGGCGCACACCCGAATCACATCGACTTCTGGGGACGCGCACCGCTGTATGCCGCCGTTGACCTCAATACGATTCCGCGCGGCGGCCGTCCGGATCGTCCCGTGCTCGACCGGGCGACGGCGCTGAAGGTGATCGAACGGCTGCTCGAGGCTGGTGCGAATCCGAACGCCCAGCTGAAGCTGCCGCCGCCGTTCCGCAACGTCGGCAACGATCGCGGACTCGACGGTCTGCTGACGACCGGGACGACACCGCTGCTGCGCGCGGCCAAAGCGCTCGATGCGCCGGCCGTACGCCTGCTGCTTGCGAACGGCGCCGATCTGTCGCTCGCGAATTCCCGCGGCATCACGCCGGTGATGGCCGCCGCCGGCCTCGGCTCCGTGGACGCCGATACGCGCGGCTTCTATCTGTCCGAGGACACCCAGCAGCGCGCCATCGAATCGCTGACACTGCTGGTGAAGGCTGGCGGCGACGTCAACGGCAAGGACTCGCGCGGCCTGACGCCGCTGCATGAAGCTGCCCGCTGGGGCTGGAACGACGTCGTGCGTTTCCTGGTGGACAACGGCGCCGACCTCAACGCGAAGGACAACCGCGGCAACACGCCCGTTGACTCAGCGCTCGGCAAGGCGGGCGGCAACAGCCGCGGCGGCCAGCGCATCGACGTGCACCAGGACACCGCGGAGCTGCTGAAGAAGCTGATGGCGCGGCAATGATCGAGACGATCGACGCGGTAGCCACGGAAATCATCGGGATGGAACGCGCCGCGCTCGATCGCTGGGGCACAGGCGATCCCTCCGGCTATCTCGAGATCTGTGCCCCCGACGTCGTCTATTTCGATCCGTTTCTCGAACGGCGGATCGACGGCCTTGCCGGGCTGACCGCGCACTACGACGGCATCCGGGGCACGATTCGGATCGATCGATACGAGCTGCTGAACCCGCTCGTGCAGCAGGACGGGAACCTCGCGGTCCTCACGTTCAACTACGTGTCGTGGGGGAGCGAGGGCGAATCCCGGTGGAATTGCACGGAGGTGTACCGCCAGGATTCCAGCGGCTGGCGCATCATCCAGACGCACTGGTCGTACACGAACGCCGGCCGCCCGGCAACCCAGGCAACCTAGCGACCCAGCCAACCCAAAATGTCCGATTCAATCGTTCGCGTCGAGCCGCTCGGCCAGCGCTGGCAGACCAACGACCCGTTTCTCTTCTGCGTCCATCACGTCGATCTCTATCCTGCCGGTAACGATCGGCTCGGACCGCAGGCCTCGCTTGCCGGACGCGACATCGGCCAGGACTTCGAGGGCCAGGACGGCTGGCGCATGTACCACGGCGACGTCGTCCCCGGCTTTCCGCAGCATCCGCATCGCGGCTTCGAGACGGTGACCATCGTCCGCAAGGGTTATATCGATCATTCCGATTCGCTCGGCGCGACCGCCCGCTTCGGGATGGGCGACGTGCAATGGCTGACCGCCGGCTCCGGCGTCGTGCATTCGGAGATGTTTCCGTTGCTCGATCCGGCTGGGCCGAACACGCTCGAGCTGTTTCAGGTGTGGTTGAACCTTCCGGCAAAGAGCAAGATGGTTCCCGCCTACTTCACGATGTTCTGGAACGACCAGATTCCACGCCGTTTTCATGCCGATGCGAACGGGCGGAAGGTGGAGGTGACGGTGATTGCCGGCGCGCTCAGCGACGTCGAACCGCTGCCGCCGCCACCGCATTCATGGGGTGCCAATCCCGAGGCCGATCTGGCGATCTGGTCGATCGCGATGGAGGAGGGAGCGGCATGGACCGTTCCTCCAGCACGTGACAACCGGACGGTCCGCACGCTGCATCAATTTGCCGGGAAGGGGTTGACGGTTGCGGGTCAGGACATCCCGGGTCCCGCCGCGGTGCAGGTCAAGGCGGATGCGTCGGTGGCCATCGAGGCGAGTCGCGGCCCGATCGAGATCCTCCTGCTGCAGGGACGGCCGATCGGCGAGCCCGTCGCGCAGTACGGTCCGTTCGTGATGAACACGCGCGCAGAGCTGGAACAGGCGTTTCAGGACTATCGGCGGACGCAGTTCGGCGGCTGGCCGTTTCCCGACAATGCTCCGGTGCACCCGCGCGCGCAGGGACGCTTCGCCAGGCACGCCGACGGACGCGTAGAATCGGCTTCGTAATGTGAGAGGACTCATGAGCACCATCGCCACGCGTGAACAACTGCGCGACTGCTATCCACAGCCGCTCGAACGCTCGCTGCGCAAATCGCTGACGGCGCTCGACGCGCACATGCGCCGCTTCATCAGCCTGTCGCCGTTTCTCTGTCTCGGTACGTCGAGCGCCGGCGGCTCGGACGTCACGCCGCGCGGCGACAGCCCGGGATTCGTGCACGTCCTCGACGACCGCACGCTGTTGATTCCCGACTGGCCCGGCAACAACCGGCTCGATTCGCTGACCAACGTGGTCGCCAACCCGCACGTCGGCCTGCTGTTCTTCATCCCGGGCGTCAACGAGACGCTGCGAATCAACGGCGTTGCCGAGATCACCATGGAACCCGCGTTCGTCGAGCACTGGACCGTGAATGGCAGGCACCCGCGGTCGGCCATGCGCGTGACCGTTCGGGAGGCGTACCTGCACTGCGCCAAGGCGCTGATGCGGTCGAAACTCTGGGAGGACGACTATCGAATCGAGCGCGCCGAGCTGCCCTCCTACGCGCAGATGCTGAAGGATCAAAATGTGACGACGCAGAGCGTCGCGGAGCTGCAGACGCAGATCGACGAGAGCTACGCGACGCGCTTGTACTGAGTCCGCGGTCTTCAGAAGTCGACGGCGGCTGCGTCTCTGAGAATCACCTCGCGGTACACCGGCAGCGACCAGCCCTGCTTCGTCAGCTCGTCGAGCCGCTTCTCGACCCTCGCACGGTAGGACTTCGGGTCCTTGTACAGCTTTTTCAACTGCGCCGCGCTCAGCGGCACCTCGTAGCCGGCAAGCCCGCACAGCTGCGCCTGTGCCTGCGGTGTTCGTGACGCGACGAACGGATGCGCGTTTGGAATTGGCGGCGACGCGCCGCTGTTGCGGACGGCGTACGCTTTCGCCGGGACATCCACGTATGGGTTGCGGATGCCGCCGCGAGGGTTGCCATGTTCGTCGAGCGCCATCAGCGAGCCGTCGATCGCTTCACTCCGGTCCACGAGAATCCGATCGGCGCGTGGTGGAACGACGCCCTTGTCGACCCACTTCCACAGATGGTCCAGCGCGACGGACATATACGCCGCCATCGGGAAGCGGCTGATCGGCAGCTTGCACGGATTGGGGTAGTACGCCGCCGCGTCGCGCGAATCGATGTGCGCCATTCCAGGGAACTCGTAGACGCGGAACTGATCACCAGGTGTGTCGCTGTCCTGTCGGGCCGTGACGTTTGCCGACGCCACCTCCGTCATCGTCGGCACCTGCACGATCGGCACGTCGATCGGGCGTGTCGCGCCGCCCGCGGTGGCCTGCGCGGCGATCGTCGCCCCGGTGCTGGTCGGCAGGAACCCGTCGTAGATCGGACGCATCTCCGGCAGCCGAAGCACCGTGTGCGCCGGCAGATAGTTGATGACCACCGCCGCGGACGCGGAGGTTCCCGCGAGAATCATTCTGCGAATCCGGTACGTGGCTATCGGGTTGTCCCTCGATTTCATCAGCGCGCCGACCTGAGCGAGGATTTCCGGCGCCTGTCCCACCGACACGCGGAGATTCCGATAACGCGGCTCGTTGAACTCGACAAACGGCTCGTGCGTGCTGGTGAGGACGTCGAGGCCGATGTGGCCTTCGCTCATCGAGTAGCGATGCGTAAAGTGAAACATCCACGCGTTGCCGCTCGGGTGCATGGATTCCGCGAGCACGAGTCCGCTGACGCGCGCGGGATCCTTCGGTTTGCGGATCACGATCCGGGTCGTATACGGCTGGCCGGCGGCAGTGCCGGAGACGAAGTATTCCGACGCCTCGTATGCGAAGTGCGCCAGATCGTCGCCGGCAGGCAGGGCCATCAGCGACTCGAACATCGGCCCGGGTCCGGTGACCGGGGCTGTGATCGTCGGCAGTGTGGTGGCCGTCGGGCCCGAGGGCAGGGCCGAGGCGTCGAATGCCCCGCCGCCGCGCTGTCCCTGGCCGCCCTGGCGCCCGGCCCCGCCGCCGCGGACCGGGATGGGGGATTGGGCCCCGAGCAGGGTCGTCAGCAGCAGAGTCATCACGGTAAGCGCTATCAGCTTCATGCGCGTAATTTACGCTTGTCAGGTCCTGCCTGGGAACGAATCGAACTACTTTACGGTAAGATTCCGCTTCCTATTGCCTATTGGACACGAGGTTGATGTCATGAATTCACGTTACGCACGTCGTCTGTTGATTTTTGCGGTGGCCGCGGTTCTGGCACATAGCACCGCGTTCGCGCAGGCTGCTGCCCAGACGAAGCCGTTTGAACCCCAGGTCGGCCAGCCCGGCAAGGACGTCGTGTGGGTACCGACCCCGCAGGCGCTCGTCGAGAAGATGCTCGATATGGCCAAGCTGACGCCGCAGGACTTCCATATGGACCTCGGCTCGGGCGACGGCCGCACGGTCATCACGGCCGCGAAGCGCGGCGCCCGCGCGGAAGGCATCGAATACAACCCCGACATGGTGGCGCTCTCGCAGAAGGCTGCCCAGACCGCCGGCGTGGCCGATAAGGCCACCTTCCGCAAGGCCGACATCTTCGAGACCGACTTCTCCAAGGCGAACGTCATCACGCTGTTCCTGTTGCCGCAGCTCAACATGAAACTGCGTCCGACGATCCTCAATATGCGTCCCGGCACGCGCATCGTCTCCAACACCTTCACGATGGAAGACTGGACGCCGGACGAGACGCAGACCGTCGGCGGCGACTGCGTCAGCTGGTGCACCGCGCACCTGTGGATCGTGCCGGCGAAGGTACAGGGCGCGTGGGACGTGCCGGGCCGCGGGACGCTGACGCTCAACCAGACGTTCCAGATGCTGAGCGGCACGCTCGGATCGGCGCAGGTGTCGAAAGGGCAGCTGCACGGCGACGAGGTCACGTTTACTGCCGGCGGGACGGCGTACACGGGCAAGGTGAGCGGCAACACGATGACGCTGACCGCGAACGGTACGAAGCTGACTGCGACGAAGAAGTAGGTAGTCGGCCTACCTGCAGTCGCCCGTCAGGGCTTTCCACGACTGCACGTCGATGATCGCCTGGTTGTATGCGGGGTCGCGCGCAGGATTCGAAATTGGATCCTGAGGCACGCGCGCCCCGCCAATCCGCACACGCCCACCCAGCACGCCGACGCCCTGCGGCCCATTCACGTCGACCTTGCGGATCAGCCCGGTGACCTGCATCGCCGTGCGCTGGTGCGCCTTGATGTCGTTCAACAGCTTCTTCGGCCCTTCGAGGCGAAAGCGCCGGCCGGGTTCGATCTCCAGCGAACCAGGCTGATCCTCGCGGCGTTCGCCGACGATGAAGTTGCCGTTCTTCGCGCAGCCGTTGATGGACACGAGCCGCGAGTCTTCCGGAACCTTCGTTTCCTGTGCTGCGACGGCAGCCATTGACGCGGCGAGGAACAACGCAACGGCTTGTATCGTCATGACGGCAGTGTACTATCCGCTGACCTCCGAAGTCCGCCTGAAGGCGGACACTACGTGACGTCATGATTGACGTTCAGCATCTGCGCAAGCAGTACGGCGACCTCGTTGCCGTGGACGACGTCAGCTTTACCGCCGAAACGGGCAGCATTTTTGGCCTTCTTGGACCGAACGGCGCCGGCAAGACGACAACCATCAGCTGCATCTCCGGCCTGCTGAAGCCGACATCGGGACGGGTCGCCGTCAGCGGACACGACGTGGTGACCGACGGCCCGGCTGCGCGCCGCCACCTCGGCATCGTCCCGCAGGAACTGGCGCTTTACAGCGATCTCTCCGCGGCAGCCAATCTGGAGTTCTGGGGTTCCGCCTATGGCCTGGCGGGCGATCCGCTGCGGCGTCGCGTCGCCGAGGTCCTCGCGCTGATTGGGCTTGCCGACCGCGGTAAAGACCACACGTCCACCTTCAGTGGCGGCATGAAGCGGCGGCTGAACTTCGGATGCGGAATCGTCCACAACCCGAAGGTGCTGCTCCTTGACGAGCCGACAGCCGGCGTCGATCCGCAGAGCCGTGTTCGCCTGCTCGAGCTCGTGCGTGAGCAGGCGCATGGCGGCACGACCGTGATCTACACCACGCACTACATGGAGGAAGCGCAGGATCTCTGCGACCGCATCGCCATCGTCGACCACGGCAAATTGCTCGCGATGGGAACGCTGGACGAGTTGCGCCGCATGGTTGGCGAGAAGGATGTGGTGCGGGTGGCCGGCCGATTCGACTCCACCGCCGCCACGCGCGCGCTCGACGCGTTGGACGATGTGAAGGTCTTGTCCGCGGCGGCCGACGCACTCACGATTGCAACTGCAGGCGCATCGCGGAAGCTGCCGGCGATCTTCACGGCGCTGGCCTCGGCGGGATCTGACATTCACGAGACGACGTTGAAGGTGCCGAGCCTCGAGAGCCTGTTCATCACGCTGACCGGCCGGGAGCTGCGCGAATAAGTGCGGTTCGTTCTCGTGGCGGCGGCCAAGGACATCCGGCGGCGGATGGCGGATCCGGCCGCGCTGTCGATCTGGCTTGGCCTGCCACTGATCCTCGCCGGACTTCTCAGTTTCATTTCCAACGTCGGTGGCGACGCGCCGCCGCGCGCCCGTGTGCTGCTCGTCGATCAGGACAACACGCCGATCAGCGGACTGCTGCCGACGGCCACGCGCCAGGGGAACACTCCAATCGACATCGAGGAGGTGACGCTGGAAGAGGGGCGGCGCAGGATTGACGGCGGGGACGCGACGGCGCTGCTCATCGTTCCCGCCGGTTTTCAGAACGCCGTCATCGGCAGCGGATCCGCGCGTCTGCAGCTCGTGACGAATCCGTCCCAGCGTGTGCTGCCGGCGATGGTTCGGCAGATGGTCGAGGTGCTCGCGGAAGGGGCGTTCTACGGCCAGCGTCTGTTCGCGGAGCCGATCAGCCTGATCGCCAGCTCGCCGCAATCCGGCCCCCCGCCCGACGCGAACGTGGCGACGATTGCCGTGGCGGTCAACCAGCGGTTGACGCAACTGCAGGGCGTGCTGCTGCCGCCGGTCATCACGTTCTCGGTGAAGACTGAGGCAGCAACGGAGCAGCCGCTCAACTTCGGGCAGCTGTTCCTTCCGGGCATGCTGTTCATGTCGTTTCTCTTCATCGCCCAGGGCATGAGTGTGGACGTCTGGGACGAAAAGCAGGAGGGCACACTCCGCCGGCTGCTGACGACACCGCAGAGTGCGGGCCGGCTGCTGTTCGGGAAGCTCGTCGCCGGCATCGCCGTGGCGGCGGCCGTCGCGGTTGCCGGCCTGCTCGGCGCCGTCGGGTTGTTCGATCTGGCGTGGTCGCGCGTTCCGCTGGCGCTGCTCTGGTGTGCGTACGTCTGTGGCGCTCTGCTGGCGATGCTGACGCTGCTGCACCTGCTCGCCAGAAGCCAGCGTGGCTCCGAGATGCTCGCCGGCGTCGTCACGTTTCCGCTGATGATGCTTGGCGGCTCGTTCTTTCCCTTCGAGGCGATGCCGCCGTGGATGGTGTCGGTGGGGAAGTGGACGCCGAACGGTCTGGGCGTGGCAAGGCTGAAGGAACTGCTGTACGGCGACGTATCGATGGCGTCGCTGGCGCTTGCGGCGCTCGGCATCGGCATCCCGGCGCTTCTCGCATACCTGGCGGCCTGGCGCCGGCTCCGGAGCTTCGCCAATGCGTGAGTGGCTCCGGTCCGCATCCTTCATCGCACGCGCCGATCTGTCGTTCATGCTCCGGCAGCGCGAGACGCTCCTCTGGGTGTTCGCGATGCCGCTGCTGTTCTTCTATTTCATCGGTACCGTGACCGGCGGATTTGGTGGCAGCGATCCCAATCGTCCGGATCCGCTTGCGTTTCGTACAGCAGCGCCGCGCGGCATCGTTCATGACGCGATCCTCACGCGACTGCAGAAGCAGAATTTCCGCGTCGATCGGCCGGCAACCGAGGAGGCGTTTTCGACCTATTCGCGGCGGCTCGTGATGCCGGCGTTCACGGATGACACCGTGCGCGCCGGAACGCAGGTGCAGGCAACGCTCGAACTGCGGGACGACAACGTCGCCGGAAGCCTCGATCAGTTCCGCGTCGCCCGCGCGCTGTACAGCGTGGTTGGCGATCTCGCGGTGCTGAAGTCCACCGGTCAGCCGGTGACGGCAGACGCGCTCGCTGCGCTTGCCTCGGCGCCTCGGCAGGTCACGCTGGAAGTCACGTCGGCCGGCCGGCGAGAAAACCCTCCCGAGGGGTTCGCCCAGGCGGTGCCCGGCACGATGGTGATGTTCACCATGCTGATCCTGCTGACGAGCGGAGCAATCCTCCTGGTGGTGGAGCGGCAGCACGGGCTGCTTCGCCGTCTCGCATCGACGCCGATTACTCCGGGCGCCATTGTCGCCGGCAAGTGGACGTCACGGATGGCGCTCGGCCTCGTGCAGATCGCCTTCGCGATGTTCGTCGGGCGCCTGCTCTTCCGCGTGGACTGGGGACCGGCGCTGCCGATGGTGCTGCTCGTCCTCGCGGCATGGGCGTCGTTCAACGCCTCGTTCGCGTTGCTCCTTGGAAACATCGCGCGCACGCAGCCGCAGATGGCCGGCGGCGGCGTGCTGATCACGATGATCCTTGCCGCCCTGGGTGGCTGCTGGTGGCCGATCGAGATCACACCGCCGTGGATGCAGTCGCTCGCCCTCGTCCTGCCCACGGGCTGGACGATGGACGCGCTGCACAAGCTGGTGAACTTCGGCTACGGGGCTGAAGCCGCCGCGCCGCATGTGGCGGCGCTGGCGGTGTCGGCGATGGTGTGCGGATGGGGGGGTGCGAAGGTCTTTCGGTATTTTTAGGTTGCTGGGTTGCCTGCGTCAAAACCCAGCTACCCAGCTACCCAGCTACTCAGGCAACCTAACTACGGCGTAGTGCCCTGGCTCGATCCCGCGAACAGGCGCTTTCCGCTCGATGTCAGCACGACGCTGCGGGCGTTGCCGGTAGGCGTGCCGTCCTTGGCCAGGCTGCCTTCCACCGTCACCTCGTCGCCAACCTTCATCGTGTCGCGGCGCCAGCCGTTGCGCATCAGGATGTTCGGGCTTCCCATCTCCATGCCCCAGTTGACCACCTTGCCGGTCTTGTCGTCCTTGACGTC
>Ga0247825_10002352_pt1 | contig 12495 bp, 9 predicted proteins | sample 13C_Vanillin_Day_FD_194413 | JGI IMG/M metagenome (GOLD analysis project Ga0247825, IMG submission 194413) | Soil microbial communities from agricultural site in Penn Yan, New York, United States - 13C_Vanillin_Day48 | ecosystem: Environmental > Terrestrial > Soil > Agricultural land | place...
AGGTCGCCGTGGGCGGCCGCGCGCACGCCCTTGATGCCTTTGCTGCGCAGCCGGAACATCTGGCCGGTCTGCGTGCCCGCGGGCACCTTGATCTTGGCATAGCCGTCGAGCGTCGGGATCTCGATTTCCCCGCCGAGCGCGGCGGTGGTGAACGTCACCGGCATCTCGCAGTGCAGGTCGTTGTGGTCGCGCGTGAACACCGGGTGCGGCTTGAGATGGATCACCACGTAGAGATCGCCCGCGGGCCCGCCGTTGACGCCGGCCTCTCCTTCGCCCGAGAGGCGGATGCGGTCGCCCTCGTCGACACCGGCGGGGATCTTCACCGATAGCGTCTTGTGCTGCTTGATCCGGCCGGCGCCGCCGCAAGTCGCGCAGGGACTGGTGACGATCTTGCCGCTGCCGTGGCAGCGCGGGCAGGTCTGCTGGATGGAGAAGAAGCCCTGCTGCATGCGCACCTGGCCGTGCCCCTGGCACGTCGTGCAGGTGGTCGGCGCGGTGCCGGGCTTGGCGCCGCTGCCATGACAGGTGGCGCATTCCTCCATGGCCGGAATGCGGATGCGGGTCTCGGTGCCGCGCGCCGCGTCCTCGAGCGAGACTTCAAGGTTGTAGCGGAGATCGGCGCCGCGATACACGCCCGAGCGGGCGCGGCCGCCGCCGAAGATGTCGCCGAAAATGTCGCCGAATGCATCGGCGAAGTTGCCGAACCCGGCGCCGGCGCCGGCCGCGGCGCCCGCGGAGGCGTCCACCCCCGCGTGGCCGAACTGGTCGTAGGCCGAGCGCCGCTGCGAGTCGGACAGGACCTCGTAGGCCTCCTTCGCCTCCTTGAAATTCTCCTCGGCTTTCGGGTTGTCCGGGTTGCGGTCCGGGTGCCACTTCATCGCGAGCTTGCGGTACGACTTCTTGATATCCTCTTCCGAGGCGTCGCGGTTGAGTCCCAGCACTTCATAATAATCGCGTTTGGCCATCGTCAGCTTTCTGATTCCAATGCGCAATGGCCGAGCTGAACGGCGGCTTGCGCCGTCCGTTCGAGCTCGGCCAGTTAGACCGGCGCGGCTTCAGCGCCGGATTTAACCCTTCTTGTCCTTGACCTCGGTGTACTCCGCATCGACGACGTTGCCTTCGTCCTGCCTGCCGGCCGAAGCTTCCGCTTCGCCGCCTGCCTGCTGCTGCTGGGGCTGCTGCTTCGCCTGCTCTTCCTTGTAAACCTGCTCGGCCAGCTTGTGGGCTGCCTGGGCGAGTGCCTGCGTTTTTGCCTCGATCGCCGCCTTGTCGTCGCTCTTCAGCACGTCCTCGGCTTCCTTGAGCGCAGCCTCAATCTTCGACTTTTCGTCGGCGCCGACCTTTTCGCCATGGTCCTTGAGCGACTTCCGGACGGAGTGAATCATGTGGTCGCACTGGTTGCGGACATCCACCAGCTCGCGGGCCTTGCGGTCTTCCTCGGCGTTGGCCTCGGCGTCCTTCACCATGCGCTGGATCTCGGCCTCGGTGAGGCCCGAGCTCGCCTGGATCTTGATCTTGTTCTCCTTGCCGGTCGCCTTGTCCTTGGCCGACACGTGCAGGATGCCGTTGGCGTCGATGTCGAAAGTCACCTCGACCTGAGGCATGCCGCGCGGCGCGGGCGGAATGTCGGTCAGGTTGAACTGGCCGAGACTCTTGTTGCCGCGCGCCATCTCGCGCTCGCCCTGGAGCACGTGGATGGTGACCGCGGTCTGGTTGTCCTCCGCCGTGGAGAACACCTGGTTGGCCTTGGTCGGGATCGTGGTGTTCTTCTGGATGAGCTTGGTCATCACGCCGCCGAGCGTCTCGATGCCCAGCGAGAGCGGAGTGACGTCGAGGAGCAGCACGTCCTTGACGTCGCCCTTGAGCACGCCGGCCTGTACCGCCGCGCCGATCGCCACGGCCTCGTCCGGATTGACGTCCTTCCTCGGCTCCTTGCCGAAGAATTCCTTCACCTTGTCCTGGACCTTGGGCATGCGGGTCTGGCCGCCGACCAGGATCACGTCCGATATGTCGCCCACCTTGATCTCGGCGTCCTTGATCGCGATGCGGCACGGCTCGATGGTGCGCTCGATGAGGTCCTCGACGAGGCTCTCGAACTTGGCGCGTGTGATCTTGACGGCCAGGTGCTTCGGCCCCGACTGGTCCGCCGTGATGTACGGCAGGTTGACCTCGGTCTGGGCGCTCGAGGACAGCTCGATCTTCGCCTTCTCGGCCGCGTCCTTCAGCCGCTGCAGGGCGAGCATGTCCTTGCGCAGATCGAGACCGCTGTCCTTCTTGAACTCATCGCAGAGAAAGTCGATGAGCCGCTGGTCGAAATCCTCGCCGCCGAGGAACGTGTCGCCGTTGGTGGACAGCACCTCGAACTGCTTTTCGCCTTCGACGTCGGCGATCTCGATGATCGAGATATCGAAGGTGCCGCCGCCGAGGTCGTACACCGCGATCTTGCGGTCCTTCTTTTCCTGCTTGTCCAGGCCGAATGCCAGCGCGGCCGCCGTCGGCTCGTTGATGATGCGCTTGACGTCGAGGCCCGCGATGCGGCCGGCGTCCTTGGTCGCCTGGCGCTGCGAGTCGTTGAAGTACGCCGGCACGGTGATCACCGCTTCGGTGACCGGCTCGCCGAGGTAGTCCTCGGCCGTCTTTTTCATCTTCATCAGCACCTGCGCCGAAATCTCGGGCGGCGCCATCTTCTTGCCGCGCACCTCGACCCAGGCGTCCTTGTTCGGCGCCTCGACGATTCTGTAGGGCACGGACTTGATGGCCTTCTGCACCTCGGCGTCGCCGAAGCGCCGGCCGATGAGGCGCTTGACAGCGTAGAGCGTGTTCTGGGGATTGGTGACTGCCTGCCGCTTGGCCGGCGCGCCAGTCAGGATTTCACCGTCCTCCATGTACGCGACGATGGAAGGCGTGGTGCGCGCGCCTTCGGAGTTCTCGATCACCTTGGGCTGGCCGTTCTCCATCACGGCCACGCACGAGTTGGTCGTTCCCAGGTCGATGCCGATAATTTTCGCCATATTCCTACCTCGTTGGTTTTCCTGCCAATTTCCGATTCTCAGCAGATGGGGTCAGCCGGTCGATTTTCAACGACTTTCTCGACGGTGACGAGCGCGGGACGGATCACGCGGTCGTGGAGCATATAGCCCTTCTGCAGCACCTGGACCACGGTATTCGGCTCTGCCCCCGACTCCACGGTGCTGATCGCCTGGTGCCGGTGCGGATCGAATTTCTGGCCCGCCGGATTTATCTCCGACAGGTTGAAACGCTCGAACACGGCGGCGAGCTGCTTGAGGGTGATCTCCACTCCGCTTTTCATGCTCTCAACGGACGGAGTTTCCGAGGCCAGAGCGGCCTCCAGGCTATCCTTGACGGGCAGCAGCTCGGACGCAAAATTCTCGACCGCGAATTTATGCGCGTTGGTGATCTCGACCTGCGCGCGCTTGCGGATGTTGTCCGCCTCGGCCTTGGCGCGCAGCCACGCGTCATGGTGCTCGGCCGCGGCCAGCTCGGCCTTCCGCAGCTGTTCCTCGGGGGTGATCTCGTTTTGGGTGGCGTCGGTTTGGGCTGTCTCGGTCTGATTCACGACGATTCCGGGCTTTCGCTTCGAAAATATCAATTAACCCTCTGAATATCGGGCCGCATCCCCATAATTCAAGAGCGGCAGGCCATCAGTTTAAGTAACTGAATAATAAAAAGTCTCCCTGTCGCCGGCGCTTTGCGATGCCTTTTGGACTATGGCGGCGCGACTGCGTTCGCCAACGTCCCTCCCGGGGGGCGCAGCGTTATGCCATGTGGATTACCGCCCCCGATGCCATGTTTGTCGCACGAAGGGTGTATCGCGGCCCGCTCAGCTCCTTGCACCCATGGACACGGCCCGCAGCCGCGAAAGCTCGAGCGATTCGTGGGTTGCCACGTGGGTCCAGCCGGTCAAATTCGCAAGCACGATGTCTGCCAGTGCCTGAATCCAGTCGCCGCGCTCGTTGAGGCACGGCAGCGCGTGGAACTCGCGTCCGCCGGCGCCGAGAAAGCGCGCCTTGCCGTCAATCGCGATTTCCTCGAGTGTTTCCAGGCAGTCGGCGACGAACCCGGGGCACGTCACGTCCACGCGCCCGGTCTTTTGCCTGCCGAGCTCGGCCAGGACTTCGGACGTGTAAGGCTTGAGCCATTCCGCCGCGCCGAAGCGCGATTGAAAAGCGACGCGGTACTGCTCGGCCCTCAGTCCGAGCGCCTCGGCGAGGAGCCGCGCGGTCTTGTGGCACTCGCAATGGTAAGGGTCGCCGCTGTCGAGCGCCGCGCGCGGCACGCCGTGGAAGCTCATTACCAGCACGTCCGGGCGCCCGTTGCGGATCCAGTAGTCGCGCACGCCCTGGGCGAGCGCGGCGATGTAGGCCGGATGATCATGGAACGAGCGCACGGTACGCAGCGCGGGCTGGCTGCGCGTCTCCTCGAGGCAGCGGAATGCCGCGTCGAATACCGAGGCGGTGGCGCTCGAGGAGTACTGCGGATAGAGCGGCACCAGGAGGATGCGGTCGCAGCGGAGGGCTTTCAGCTCGCGCAGCTTGTCCGCGATCGACGGCCTGCCGTAGCGCATGGCGTAATCCACCGTCAGCGGCAAAGCGCCGGCCCGCTCGCCAAGGTAGCCCCGGAGCAGCGTCGCCTGGCGTTCGGTATGCACTCTCAACGGCGCGCCTTCGCTCATCCAGACCTGTGCGTAGCGCTGGGCCGAGGCCTTCGGGCGCGTCGTGAGCACGAACAGGTACAGCACGGGCAACCACACGAGCCGCGGCAGCTCGACCACGCGCGGATCGGACAGGAACTCGCGGAGATAGCCGCGCACCGCGCGTGAAGTGGGCGCATCCGGCGTTCCGAGATTGACCAGCAGCACCCCGATGCGCGGCGGCGTGCCGTGCGAGTAAGGCGGCTCGGGCGCGTAGCGGGGCATGCGCTACGCGGTCAGCGCTGGGCGAGCAGGCTGCTGAGTAGCTTGGCGGTGATGTCCACGATCGGAATCACGCGCTCGTAGGCCATGCGGGTGGGGCCGATCACCCCGACTGTGCCGACCACCTGGCCATCCACCGTGTAGGGCGCGGTGATCACGCTGCATTCGTCGAGCGGCGCCACGCCCGATTCGCCGCCGATGAATATCTGCACGCCCTGCGCGCGGCTGGAAACGTCGAGCAGCTGCATCAGGCCCGTCTTGCGATCGAACAGCTCGAACAGCCGGCGAAGATTCGCCATGTTGGAAGAGAGGTCCTGAGAGTCGAGCAGGTTGCTCTCGCCCGAAATGACCACTTCCTCCGCGGATTCGCTTGCGGCCTGGCTGCCGGCCTCCAGCGCCGTGGTCATCAGCCGCGTCATGTCCTCCGTGAGCTGACGCAGCTCGTCGCGGACGCGACGGCGGATCTCCTCGAACGTGAGCCCGGCATAATTCTGATTGAGGAAGTTGGCTGCCTCGGTGAGTTCCGACGGCGAGTAATGCTTCTCGGTATTGATGATGCGGTTCTGCACGTCGCCTTCCGGCGTGACCAGTATCAGCAGGATGCGCTTGTCCGCGAGCTTGAGGAATTCGATGTGCCGGAAGCCCGCGCTGCGGCGGGGCGTCATCACCACGCCGGCGAAATGGGTGAGATCGGACAGCGCCTGCGAGGCGGAGGTAACGAGCTTCTGGGTGTTCTCGGCATGCAACTGCCCTTCGAGCTGGCTGATCTCGACCGACGCGAGCGGCTTCACCGTGAGCAGCGTGTCGACGAAGAAGCGATAGCCGCGAGAGGTGGGCACTCGTCCCGCCGAAGTATGCGGGCTCGCGATGAAGCCCATCTCTTCGAGGTCCGCCATCACGTTGCGAATGCTTGCCGGCGAGAGGTCCAGGCCGGAATAGCGGGACAGCGCCCGCGAGCCTACGGGCTGGCCCTCTGCGATATAGCGCTCCACCAGCGTCTTCAGGAGCTGCTGAGCGCGCTCGTTCAGCGTGGGCGTATCGTTCGGCATGTCCTTATTCTACAGAAAAGGTGCGGAGGCGAGTGATGGGCGATGGGGAACGAGAAAACCCAGAAACGTCTACGTGTCGACAGGTTCAGGGCGTCACCCGCACCCATTACCCCTAGCGGCATTTATGGTTTAATGCGCCATGAAATCGTCGTTCCGGACCGTCGCGCTGATCGGAAAGTACAAGAGCCCGGAGGTCGCCGGGCCTCTGCTCGCGCTCGGTCGTTTTCTCGAGAGCCGGCAGGTCAAGGTGCTCGTCGACAAGCTGACGGCCTCCCAGGTGAAGCAGGTCGGCTACCCGGTGATGCCGCTCGAGGAGATCGGGCAGAAGGCCGACCTTGCCGTCGTCATCGGCGGCGACGGGACGATGCTCAATATCGCGCGCACGCTGGCGCCGCACAACGTGGCCCTGGTCGGCGTCAACCAGGGGCGCCTGGGCTTCCTGACCGACATCTCGGTCGAGAACATGATCGCCACGATCGGCGCCATCCTGGACGGCAAGTTCGTCGCCGAGGAGCGCATGCTGCTCGAGGGCCAGGTCTACACCGGCGCGAAGAAGACATTCGACTCCCTGGCATTCAATGATGTCGTCATCAGCAAGGGCACCAAGGGCAACATGCTCGAGCTCGAGGTGCGCATCGACGGCCAGTTCATTTACACGCAGCGCGCGGACGGACTGATCGTGGCGACGCCGACCGGTTCGACGGCCTACGCGCTGTCCTCGGGAGGACCGATCGTGCACCCCTCGCTCTCGGTGATGGCGCTGGTGCCGGTATCGCCGCACACCCTGTCCAACCGCCCCATCGTGATCAGCAGCAACTGCATGGTGGAGGTGATCGTGCGCGATACGCCCGACCCGCGCGTGCACTTCGACAGCCACTCCCGTTGCGAGCTGCGCGAGGGCGACCGCATCGTGGTGCGCCGCTACGCCAGCACGATCAGCCTGCTGCATCCCGAGGGCCACAGCTACTACAGCATGCTGCGCGAGAAGCTGCACTGGAACCGTGAGTGAGGCGGTGAGGGGTGGGTAGTGAGTAGTGAGTGGTGAGTAGTGAATAGTGAGTAGTGATTGGCGGGGGCCGCCATTTTCACTACTGACTATTCACCAATCACGCGTTCCCGATGTTGAGAAGCCTGTCCATCCGCGATTTCGTGATCGTGGATCGCCTCGAGATGGAGTTTGCTCCCGGCTTCACCGCGCTCACGGGTGAGACCGGTGCGGGGAAATCGATCCTGATCGACGCCCTCGGCATGGTGCTCGGGGAGCGCGCCGAGGCGATGGTCATACGCGCCGGCGCGGAGCGCGCCGAGGTGAGCGCGGAATTCGATGCTCCCCACGCCGGCGCCCTCGCGCGCTGGCTGGCTGACAACGACCTCGCCGGAGACGACGGCCGCCTGCTGATGCGCCGGGTCATCGAGGCCGCCGGCCGCTCGCGGGGCTTCATCAACGGACGCGCCGCGACACTCGTCCAGATGCGAGATGCCGGGGAGTTCCTGGTGGACATCCACGGCCAGCATCAGCACCAGTCCTTGCTGCGCGCCGGCGCGCAACGCGACCTGCTGGACGCCTACGGCGGCCTGGCGGACGCGGCGGCGGGGGTGGCAGGGCGCTACCATGACTGGCGGCAGCGCCGCGACAGCCGCCTTGCGCTCGAGACCAACGCGGCGGCCTTTGCGGCGGAGCGGGAACAGCTCGAGTGGCAGGTGCGCGAGCTGGAGACGCTCAAGCTGACGCCGGGCGAATGGCCCGAGCTCACCGCCGAGCACTCGCGGCTGGCGCATGCGGCGAGCCTGATCGAGGCCGCCCAGTCCGGCGTTGACGCGCTCGCCGAAGGCGAAGGCTCCAGCCTCGCTCGGCTCAACGCAGTCGCCGGGAGACTCGGTCACCTGGTGGCGCATGATCCCCGGCTCACCGAGGTCACCGATTTGCTCGAGTCGGCGAGAATTCAGCTCGATGAAGCGGCGCACGCGCTGCGACGCTATGGCGAGCGGCTCGATCTGGATCCGCAGCGGCTGAAGGCGGCCGAGCAGCGCATGGAAGCCATACACCAGGCGGCTCGCAAGTATCGCGTGCCACCCGAGGAGCTTGCCGCGAAACTCGAGCAGAACAGGACGCGGCTGGCCGAAATGGGCGATAGCGGTGACGTGGAGGCCCTGCGCAGGCTGGAGCAGGCAGCGCACGCCGCGTGCGTCGCCGAGGCCCGCAAGCTTTCGGCAGCGCGCAAGCGCGCCGCCCGCAAGCTTTCCGATCAGGTGACCGACGCCATGCAGGCGCTGGCGCTGTCGGGCGGCCGTTTCGAGATCGTGCTCAACGAGCAGCCGGAAGTGACGGCGTACGGCCTCGAGAGCGTCGAGTTCCGGGTTTCGGCCCACAAGGGCGTCGAGCCGCTGCCGCTGGCCAAGGTCGCTTCGGGCGGCGAGCTTTCGCGTCTGTCGCTGGCGGTGCAGACGGTCACCAGCCGCGTAGCGCAGGTACCGACTCTCGTCTTCGACGAGGTGGACGCCGGCATCGGCGGTGGCGTGGCGGAAATCGTCGGGCGCATGCTGAAGGAGCTCGGCCGCAAGCACCAGGTCATGTGCGTCACGCACCTGCCCCAGGTAGCGGCAACGGCGGACCAGCAGTGGCGGGTCGCCAAGGACGCCGCGGGCGGGCGGCCGCTGAGCCGGGTCACCGTGCTGCAGGCGGAGGAGCGGGTGGAGGAGATCGCGCGCATGCTGGGCGGGGTCAAAATCACCGAAACCACCCGCCGGCATGCGGCCGAAATGCTCGGGTTCCGAGACCGGCCGCGAGTGAACGCCGATACACGTCGATAGCGTCGCAGTACCCAGGCTTCCGGAGGAGGATTCATGCCGCACATCCGACGTCATTTCTACGCGGTCCTGCTTTGCCTCGTCGCCGGGCACCTGCCGGCGCTGGCGCAGGACTTTCCCGCAAAGCCGCTCACGTTTTTCGTTCCGTTTGCCGCCGGTAGCGCCACCGACACGCTTGCCCGATCGCTGGGGCAGGGCGTGAGCGCCGAGGCGCGACAGGGCGTCGTCATCGATAACCGCCCCGGCGCGAACGGATTTCTTGCCGCCCAGGCGGTGGCGCGGGCCGTGCCCGACGGCTACACGGTGCTGATCGCGACCAACACGACGCACGCCGCCAACGAGCACCTGTTCAAGAAAGTCCCGTACGACGCCGTCAAGGACTTCACGCCGGTGACGGCACTCGCGCGCGGCGGCCAGGTGATGATCGTCCATCCGCGGGTGCCCGCCCGGAGCGTCAAGGAATTCATCGCGCTCGCGAAACGCCAGCCCGGGAAGCTCACGTTCGGCAGCGGCAGCTCCTCGAGCCGTGTCGCCAGCGAGCTGTTCCAGCAGATGGCGGGACTCCAGCTGCTGCACGTGCCGTACAAGAGCAACCCGATGGCGGTCAACGACGTTGTCGGAGGCCATATCGACATGATGATCACGGATGTCGTTACCGGCTTGCCGCAGGTGCAGGCCGGGAAGGTGCGCGCGCTCGGCGTCAGCAGCCCGCAGCGGCTGCCCAACGTCCCCGAGCTGCCGACCATCGCCGAAGCGGGCGTCAAGGGGTACGAGCTGACGTTCTGGTTCGCGGCCTACCTGCCGGCGAAAGCATCTCCCGCGGTGACCGCGAAATTGCGCGAACTATTCATCAGCGCGACAAGAAGCGCTCCCGCACAGTCTTTCTTCAAGACCACCGGGATCGAGCCCTGGACGACCGCGTCGGCCGAGCTCGCGAAATTCCAGGCGTCCGAATCGGCAAAATGGGCGCGGGTCATCAAGGCGGCGGGAATACAGCCTGAATAAGCCGGTGAACGGTGACCAGTGACCAGTAAGGCAAGGAAGTCGCGCAGCCGCGCTAAGCGCGCACATCACCGCTCACCGATCACCGGTCACGAATTCAAGGGGCCGCTGTCCGGCGTGCGCGTCATCGACCTCACCACCGTGGTGATGGGGCCGTTCGCGACGCAGATCCTCGCCGACATGGGGGCGGACGTCATCAAGGTGGAGCCCCCGGCCGGCGACGTGCTGCGTCATATCGCGCCGATGAAGCACCCGGGAATGGGACACATCTTTCTCCATCACAACCGCAACAAGCGCTCGCTCGTGCTGGATCTCAAGCAGGCGCCGGGTCGTGACGCGCTGCTGCGCCTGGCCCGGACGGCCGACGTGCTCGTCTACAACGTGCGACCCCTTTCGATGCGCCGGCTGGGGCTGGCGTACGAGGACATCCGCGCCGTGAACCCCGCCGTTATCTATGTCGGAGCCTACGGGTATGGCGAAGGGGGCCGCTACGCGGGGCAGCCCGCTTATGACGATCTCATCCAGGGAATGTCGGGCCTGCCGTGGTTGTTCCAGGCGGCGGGCGCAGACCGTCCGCGCTACGTGCCGACGGCGATCACGGACCGCATCACCGGCCTGGCGACGGTCAATGCCGTGACGAGCGCGCTGTACAGCCGCAGCCGCACCGGCCAGGGCCAGGCAGTCGAGGTGCCGATGTTCGAGACCGTCGCGCACATGGTCATGGGGGATCACATGGGCGGACGCACGTTCGATCCGCCGACCGGCCCCGCGGGCTACGACCGCATGCTGGCCCCCCACCGCGTTCCCTACGCGACGCGCGACGGCTACATTTGCGTGCTGATCTACAACGACAAGCATTGGCGGACGTTCTTCCGCCTGATCGGACGCGACGGCCTGTTCGACTCCGATGCGCGCTTTTCCAGCCAGGAGGCGCGTTCGCGAAACATCGCCTCGGTCTATGCGTTCGTCGCCGAGCAGATGGCGTTGCGCACGAGCGCAGAATGGCTGCGCGCGCTCAGGGAAGGCGATATTCCGGCGACGCCGCTTTCCAGCGTGGATGACATCATCGGCGACGCGCATCTCGCCGAGAGCGGATTTTTCGCCATGACCGACCACCCGAGCGAAGGCCGGCTGCGCATGATGGCCCCGCCGACCACCTGGTCGGGCACGCCGACGGGGCCGCTGCGACCGGCGCCCCGGCTGGGTGAGCACAGCGCCGAGGTGTTGCGCGAGGCGGGCTATTCGGATGGAGAGATTGCCGCGCTGGCAGCAGGCGGCGCGACCCGGCTGGTTGAGAAGCGTGATGGCTGACATCAGTCATCAGCCATTTGTCGTCAGTCATCAGCGCAGAGAGGAGAATCGGATGAATGGAGCGGCAGCGGACGTGAAAGCGCTGGTGTTCGATGTTTTTGGCACCGTCGTGGACTGGCACGGGTCGGTTGCGCGTGAAGTGCGCGGGCTGGCGCAAGCGAAGGGATTGCGGATCAATGCGGTGAAGTTCGCGAAGGCCTGGCGCGCGGGCTACCGCCCCGCCATGGACCGCGTGCTGCGCGGCGAGGCGCCGTTCCAGAAAATCGACGCCATCCACCGCGCGATCCTCGAGGACGTCCTGAGGCAATTCAGAATCACGACGCTTTCGGAAGAGGAGAAAGCGCATCTCAACCTCGTGTGGCACCGCCTCAAGCCCTGGCCGGACTCGGTGCGCGGCCTGAAGCGGCTCAAGTCGAAATTCATCATCGCCACGTTGTCCAATGGCAACACCGGGCTGCTCGTGAACATGGCGAAACATGCCGGCCTGCCGTGGGACTGCGTGTTCTCCTCGGATACCTTCCAGCTGTTCAAGCCGGATCCCGGCATGTATCTCGGGGCCGCCGACCGGCTGGATCTCCAGCCCGGCCAGGTGATGATGGTTGCCGCGCATAAGGCCGATCTTCGCGCTGCGGCGAAGCAGGGCCTCAGGACGGGCTTCGTCAAGCGCCCGCACGAACACGGGCGCAACAATAATCCCGACCTGGCGTCCGAGGCGGAATTCACCGTCAACGCGGACAGTTTTCTCGACCTCGCCGATCAGCTCGGCTGTTGAGCCGGGTACGCCTGGCATGACGCGACCGGCGGACGGTGGTTCGGGTGCCGGTGAACCGGTGTTGATTCAGCCGCGAGCCGGAGTAAACTGGCCGGCGTGGGGATATCGCAGGCTCCCCGCGACCCAAGACGCCCGGCGTCCAAGCTCTGCTTCTGAGATTCTGAAAGGAGTCAGAAGCCATGGATGCGTCCGTTACCGCCACCCAGCTGCAAGCCGAACTGGCCGGTTCCCGGCCACCGTTGCTCATCGATGTCCGCCGCACGCCGGCCTTCCGGTCCGCAAAGGACATGGCGGCGGGCGCGCTGCGCCGCGATCCTGCTTTCGTCGCATCATGGGCCAAGTCGCTGCCGGGTGGAGCGGGCGTCGTCGTGTACTGCGTGCACGGACACGAGGTCAGCCAGGACGCGGCCCGCGCGCTGCGCGAGGCCGGGACCGATGCGCGCTACCTCGAAGGAGGCCTCGAAGAAGGATGGAAGGCGGCCGGCGGCGCGCTTGCGCTCAAGCCGGCGCACGCTTCGACACGCTGGATCACGCGTGAGCGTCCCAAGATCGATCGCATCGCCTGTCCGTGGCTGGTCACGCGCTTCATCGACGAGGACGCCGAATTCCTGTACGTGCCG
>Ga0247825_10002353_pt1 | contig 12490 bp, 8 predicted proteins | sample 13C_Vanillin_Day_FD_194413 | JGI IMG/M metagenome (GOLD analysis project Ga0247825, IMG submission 194413) | Soil microbial communities from agricultural site in Penn Yan, New York, United States - 13C_Vanillin_Day48 | ecosystem: Environmental > Terrestrial > Soil > Agricultural land | place...
CGAGGAGCGGGTGCAGGGCGTCTCCGAGAGCCTGGACGCACTCTCCGCTCGCCTGGCCTCGCTCTCGCGCACGGTCGAGGAGACCGGGCAGGGCTACGAGGCCCGCGAGCAGGAGCTGGGGGCGCTCCGCACGGAATTCGACGAGGAGACGGGACGCCTCGACTCGCACGTCGCCAGGATCGAGCAGGTCGTGGCCGAGCTGACCTCGAAGCTCTCGATCGTCGAGACGAGCTTCGGCCCCGACCCGGCGATCGTGACGCGCCTGGAGGTGCTCGCACAGGCCGTCGAGGCTCAGGCGGCCGTCGTCGCGTCCGCCAACGACGGCGTCGAGAGCGGCGGCCAAGAGATCGCCGATCTGCGAGCGAAGGCGGCCGAGAGCGAGCAGCGCCTCGAGTCCGTCGCCGCCGGCCTGCGAGGGGCCATGGACGCGCTCGCGGTCCAGCTCGACGGCCTCGCCGAGAGGGTCGAGCGCTCCGGCGAGGGGCGGCAGGACGAGGACACCCGGCTGGACGGCCTCGACGCACGCGTCGTGGAGGCCGGCGCACGTGTGGACGCTCTCGCAGCGGAGCTGCGACAGGCGGTCGGGGCGATGTCCGGACAGGCCGGTGTGGCAGAAGCCTCGGAGAGGCACGACCTCCTGGAGCGGCGCCTGGACTCCCTCGCGGCCGACCTCGAGGCGAGATCGGCGAGCAAGGAGACCGACCTCATGCTCGGCAAGATCCTCCTTCGCGTCGACGCCCTCGCACGCCGGCTGGACGAGGTCGAGCAGACCGGGGGCACCACGACGACACCCGACCTCGGAGAGCTCGAGGCCCGCATGGAGCAGGCGGAGACCGCGGCACGCGAGAATCGCGAGTCGGTCCTCGTGCAGCTCGAGCGCCTCGCCTCGCGCGTCGAGTACCGGCTCGACCGGCTCGAGTCGGAGCAGCCCGCTCCCGCCAGCGCCCCGGTGCCCGAGGACGAAGGATCGGGAGCACGGGTCGTCCCCCTCCGCGGGAACGAGGCCTGACGGGGTGCGGCTCCTCGACGGGCTACTGCTCCAGGTCGGCCCTCGCTCGTGGGTGCGCGGCCGGCTCGCCTACAGGCTGCTCCTGAGCATCGTCGTCGCGGCGCGACGCTAATCCCCCGGCGCCTTCACGGCGAAGGCCATCAGGATCGCGTCCACCCACTCGCCGTCGCGCTCGTAGTGGCGCTTCCGGTAGCCCTCGCGCTCGAAGCCGAACGCCTCGTACAGCCGCAACGCGGGCTCGTTCCAGGGGAAGACGTGGAGCTCGAGCTTGCGTATCCCCGACGCCCGCGCCCAGCTCACCGCCTCGCCGAGCAGCATGCGGCCGATGCCCCGCCGCCGCGCCCCGACCGCGACCATCAACCCGAGGTCGGCGACGTGCCGGCTCGCCGGGTGAGGGTCCCGCGCGAGGGAGAGCCTTGCGAGCACGAGCCCGTCCTCCTCCGCGACGAACACGGCTGCGTCCGGATGGTGACGGACGGTCTTCAGGTAGCGGCGCTCGTCGCGAGCCGAGCGCCAGCTCTCCGTCGTCAGGATCCAGCGTCCGTCCTCGCGCGAGACCGCCTCGGCGAGGGCGACGAGGGCCTCCGCGTCCGTCGCCTCGGCCCGGCGCACCCGGATCACGGGACGACCAGGCCGGAGCCGCCGCGGCGGGGGTCGCCCGCGGCCTCGAAGACGTCGCCGGAGCACTGCACGGCCTGCACTCCGCCGAAGAAGAGGTTGAGGGCGCCCCAGCGCACGACGTCCCAGGAGCTGCCGAGACGTCGTGCCGCGTCGTCCGCCCAGCCCCCTTCCAGGTGCAGCGTGGAGCCGTCGGCATGGATCCGCGGGGCGCGGATCGCCTCGGAGACGTGCGTGTCCCACCTGAGGATGCGCCAGGCCACCTGCGCGATCGCGCCGGCGAGCCGCACCGACCCCGCGCTTCCGATCACGAGCTCCGCGCGGCCGGAACGGAGCGCGAGCGTCGGCGTCATCATGCTCGCCAGGCGGTCCCCCGACGCCTTCGCGTGGAGGCCGATGACGTCGAGCTCCCCGAGCATGTTGTTGAGCTGGGTGCCGCCGCGGAACACCCCCGATCCCGACCCGAGGGTCGACGACAGCGCCGCAGCCATCCCCGTCTCGTCGACGACCGACACGTGAGTCGTCCCCGGGAGCGGCCCGTGCGCGTGCTCCCCGTACGCGAGGGCGACGGCCCGGGCCTCGTCGTCGAGCGACGGATCAGCGCCCGCCTCCAGCATCCGGAGAATCGCCAGGACGATCTCCCCGCCGAGCGACGGCGCGGGCGTCGCCAGCACGCGCCGCCCCAGGATCTCCCCTTCCAGGGGCTGCGGCACGTTGACCCGGTAGGCGCGGAGGTCGTCGGCGTACTCGGGGAGAAGCTCGGTCACCATCCCGGCGCCCGCGTCGCGTACCCGTTCGAGCGTCGCGATCGCGTCCTCCGTCCGCACCCGCGCCTCGTCGCCGTAGATCCGGCGGCCACCGTCGTCGCGCAGGAGGATGCCCGCGAGGATCCGGTGCAGCGTCACGCGTGGCTCGTCGCGCACGTAGCCCTTCTTCGCGAGTGCCACCGCCGGCTCGACCAGCTCGCCCCAGTCCCGCGTCGCAAAACGACCGTGGACCTCCTCGAGGCCGGCGAGGAGGCCCGGCACGGCCACCGAGCCCTCCCCCACGTGGAACACCTGCGTCCCCGCGTCGCCGAAGTCGATGACGAGCTCCTCCATCTCGCCGAGCGTGCCGGTGGGAACCCCGAAGAAGCAGTCGAGCATCGCCGTCGCGCCGCCCGGTTCGTGGACGAGCGCGAACCCGCCGCCGGCCGGTCCCGTGAGCGGCCCCTCCGTCACGAAGGCGGTGAAGGCGGCGGCGAGGAGCGCGTCAACGGCGTTCCCTCCGTCGCGGAGCACGCGCGCGCCGGCCTCTGCGGTCAGCGGGTGCCCCGCTGCGATCGCGCCGCGCATGCGTCCGAGCCTACTGCGCGACGGCCCGCTCGAAGCCGTCGCGGCTAGTTCGAGTCGAGAAAGGAGGGGAGCTCGGTCTCGGACGAGCCGCTCGAGCGGGACGGCTCGTCGAAGGACGGGCGCGCCGACCGGCGGCGCAGACCGCCGAGACCGGTCGCGACCACGGTCACCCAGACCTGCCCCGTCAGCCTCGGGTCGACGGTGGCGCCGAAGATGATGTTCGTCTCGTCGGTCGCGGTCTGGCGCACGACCTCGGCGGCCTCGTTGACCTCGTACAGCGAGAGGTCGTCCCCGCCGGCGATCGAGAGCAGGATGCCGCGGGCGTTCACGATCTCGGCGTCGATCAGCGGCGACCCGAGCGCACGCTCCGCCGACTCGCGCGCCCGGTTCTCCCCGGTCGCGTAGCCGATGCCCATGAGCGCGGAGCCCGCGTCCTGCATGACCGTGCGCACGTCCGCGAAGTCGAGGTTGATGAGCCCCGGGGTCGTGATGAGGTCGGTGATGCCCTGGACGCCCTGGCGCAGGACGTCGTCGGCGATCTTGAACGCGTCCACCATCGAGGTGGAGCGGTCGAGGACCTCGAGCAGCCGGTCGTTGGGGATCACGATCACGGTGTCGCAGGCCGCGCGCAGCTCCTCCACGCCGCGCTCGGCGGCGGTCCGGCGCCGGGTTCCCTCGAAGCGGAAGGGGGTCGTGACGATGCCGACCGTGAGCGCGCCGAGCTCACGAGCGACGCGCGCGACGACGGGCGCCGCGCCGGTTCCCGTGCCCCCGCCCTCGCCGGCGGTGACGAAGACCATGTCCGACCCTCGAAGAGCCGTCTTGAGCTGATCCTCGGCCTTCTCGGCGGACTGGCGCCCCACGGCTGGGTCGGCACCGGAGCCGAGGCCGTGCGTCACCTCCTCGCCGATGGCGATCTTAGTCGGGGAGTCGGAGACGGCCAGCGCCTGGAGGTCGGTGTTCACCGCGACGTAGTCGACCTGGGCGATGCCGGCGTCCATCATGCGATGCAGCGCGTTGAGGCCGGCGCCGCCGACGCCGACGACGCGGATGCCGGCGATGTACGCGGAGCCCTTCGGCGGCGGCACGCGATGCAGTCTCGGCCCCGGCTCGAGCATGGTCTGGAAGTAGCGCGCCGCCGCGCGCGCCGCCGTTGCCTCCGGGGCGGGGTCCGGAGCCGGCGCAGGCTCGAGCGCGGGTGCCTCCGCCGGTGCTGCCGCCGGCGCCGCGGACGCGGCGAAATCGTGCACGTGCTCGACCGTCTCCTCGAGCGCAACCTGCGCGCGCCGCTCGGGGTCGAGGCCTTCCTCCTCCTCGGGCGGCTCCTGCGCACCCTCCCGCCCCGCGCTCTCCGCGCGCTGGGCGGCCTCGGTCTTGCGGAAGAGCTCCGCCAGCGGGCCCTCACGCATGCTCGCGCGCTTTCGCGCCATCGAGCACCTCCTTCGCGAGATCGCGGTAGGCCTGGGCTGCGGGGCCGGACGGCTCGTACCGGAGCACGGAGCTCCCCTTCACCGGGGCCTCGGCGTAGCGCACCGTCTTGCGGATCCTGGTGTCGTACACGAGGTCGCCGAAGTGCTCCTCGAGGATCTCGATCGCCTCGCGCGCATGCAGCGTCCGCCGGTCGTACATCGTCGGGACGATCCCCTCGACGTGCACCTTCGGGTTCAGGTTCTCGCGCACCATCGCCAGCGTGTTCTCGAGCTGGACGAGTCCGCGCAGCGAGAGGTACTCGCACTGCACCGGAACGATCACGCTCCCGGCGGCGACGAAGGCGTTGATCGTCAGCAGCCCCAGTGACGGCGGGGTGTCGATGAGGACGAAGTCGTAGCGGTCGCGCACCTCGACGAGCGCCTTTTCGAGCGCCCGCTCGCGGCCGATGAGCGCGGAGAGCGCGAGCTCGGCTCCGGCGAGGTCGATCGAGGCGACCGCGATGTCCACCTCGACCGTGTGGATGATGTCCGAGATGGGCACGCGGTGGACGAGGACGTCGAACATCGACCGCTCGATCGCGTCCGGGTTCATGCCCTGGCTCATCGTCAGGTTTCCCTGCGGGTCGAGGTCGATCAGGAGGACACGATTCCCCATCTCCTTCAAGGCGACGCCGAGGTTGAGCGTCGTCGTCGTCTTCGCGACGCCCCCCTTCTGGTTCGCGAACGCGATGACCCGGGCCATCAGCCGTTCCTCGGGCGCGGGCGGCGCCGGGGCGGGGACGGCCTGGAGGTGGCCGCCTCCTCCGTGGCCGGCGGGCTCGGAGGCGGGCTCGCCCGCCGCCGGCTCGGGCCGCGGGCTGGACCGAGGGAGGATGCGTGAGAGCCCCATGACCGCGTCACCTTCAAGTCGCCCACCCGTTCTCCTTCATGCGCAAGGTCGGGATCCGCAGAAGCCGGTCGGCCGCGGGGAAGACCCCTGAGGGGACCCCCTTCGCGGACGCTGGGTCGCCTGCCGCCCGACTGGCGCGGCGGCCGTCACTCCTCGCCCTCCCAGTAGTCGAGCGGCTCGATCCGGGCGGCGAGCCCGATCCCGCGGAGGAAGACCTTGCCCGAGCGCGGGTAGAAGCACACGTCCCCGGGGTCGCGCGTGCCGTACAGGAGGAGCGTGAGCCCGTCCTCCCCGCCCCGGAACGCGTGCGGCACAGCGGTGCCCGGGGGCCTCGCGACGACGGAGCCACGGCGGACTTCGTGCTCGACCACGCCGTCCGCCTCCCACAGCACGACGTGCCCCGTGCCGTCGAGCACGACGAAGATCTCCTCCTCGAGCGAGTGGCAGTGCGGAGGTGAGCCGAGCTTGCCGGGGTGGATCTCCGAGTAGCGGAGCCCGGTTCGCTTCGAGCCGGCGGGACGCGCGAGGTCCCGCAGCCGCCTCCCGACCGTCGGGCCGTCGCGCTCGACCGCCTCGACCTCGTCCACGTTGACGATGTTCTCGGGTCTGGGCGCGATCTCGCCGACCCCGGGCGGCCCCGCCGCGGCCTCGCGCGTCCACGGGTGATCCTCCTCCGCGCCGACGCGGGCCCACGTCTCGCCGAGCCAGGCGACGCCCGCGCGCGGGAGCCACGTCGCGCCGGGAGCGAACGTGCGCTGGCCGAACGCGAGCACGTCGAGGCCGTCGTCGCCCGCCTGCAGCGTGTGGGCGTTCTCGAGCGGGAGGTGGACGATGCAGTCCCCGGGGCCGACCTCGTAGGCCAGGGTCTCCTCGCCCTCCGACTGGACGGACACGCCCGAGCCTCCGAGGACGTAGAAGATCTCCTCCTCGGCCCCCTCGAGGTGGAGCGGCGTCGACCACATCCCGGCGTCGATCTCGATGCGCTTGACGCCGACCGCGTCCGACGAACGTCCCGTCAGGCTCCGCCACGTCCCTGCGATGTGCCCGCGCTCGCCCCGCCAGGTCCGTGCGTCGTCCCAGTGCGAGATCACCCGCCGATCATGTCACGCGCGAGTGCGGCCCGTAGCTTCCCGACGGCGCTCGCTCCGGCATCACCTCCCTCGGCGTGCGACCACGTCTCCGCCTCGCGCAGAAGGGCGCGGAGCTCGACGAGCAGCTCCCCGCGCGCAACCCCGGAGCGATCGAGCTCCTCGATGCGCTCGAGCCGCTCCAGCAGCGCCCGCGTCTCCTCCACGGGACGACGGTAGACGCGCCGCGCGCGCGGATCGCGTACGTCTTCGCGCCGGGATCGTGTCAGACCGCGACGGCCCGGACAGCGGTGCGCGGCGGCAGGCCCAGGAGCTCCCGGTCCAGGTCGTGCACGAGCTCGGCCCGGTCGAGCGCCTGGAGCGAGGCGACGATCGACCGGCGGGCCGCGTCGAGCGCGCTCGGGCTCGCTGCCTCGCCCTCCGCGAGCGCCGTCAGCTGCGCGTACAGCTCCTCGCGAACGCTCCCCTCCCCGGACAGGAGGACCGAGCAGCGCAGGGGCCAGGTCTCCCCGAGGAGAGCTCCCAGGGCGGCGCGGAGCTGCTCGGAGCGAAACGGCTCGTTCTGGAAGAGGGAGAGCTCCCAGCGGTCGAGTGCCTCTGCGAGCTCCGGGTCGCCGTCGGCCCGCGTGAGGGCCGCGAGCACGTCGATCGCGATCGGGGCACGAAAGGCATCGAGCCGGGAGGCCTCGCCGGGAGGCTGCGTGGCGGCGATGGGGAGCACCGTCCTGATGCCGAACGGGCGGCCGTCGAGCGTCTCGAAGAGGACCGGCCCGGCGGCGAGGGCGGCGGCCGTCGTCAGCCGGATCGCGCTCACCGCGTCGGCGATCTCGGCCGGTGCGTCCGGCGGCTCCTCGCCGGCCCCGAGGTCGCGGCGGAGCTCGAGCACGCACGTGCGGTCGAGCTCGCGCCCGAACCCCGGTGGGAGCAGCCCTCGTGCCTCGGGCCAGTGCTCGGAGAGCTCCCCCGGCAGGAACGCGCGGGTGACGAGACCGGCGCCGAGCTCGACCGGCTTGGAGACGTAGAGGCCGACGAGCGGCGCGACCGCGGTGTACCGGCGCGCCTCGCCGTACAGCGACAGCTCGAGACGCCCGTACGCGCGCTCGAAGGACTCGTCGTCCCAGTCGAAGCCCCCGCAGGCATCCGCGGTGGACACGAGCAGGCCGAGGAGGACGGTCCGGAACAGCGCCTCCTCCTCGCCGGCATGCGGCCCCGCGTGCGCACGCGCGAAGATCTCGGCTGCCGGCTCGCGCCGGAGCTCCTCGACGGCGAGCCGCGCGTCCTCGCGCTCCCGCAGAACGGGCTCGCGCTCCTCGATGAATGCCCGCACGAGCGGGCGGAGCTCGTACAGGGCGGGCCCCCCTCGCTGCACGTGCTCCTCGAACGCGAACGGGAGCTCTGCGCCCTCCTCGAGCTCGCGGCCGAGCACGACGAACGAGCCCAGGACGAACCCACGGAGGAGCGGGTACAGATGAGGCGCGCGCACGGCCACGGGTCCCGGTACGCCCCGCGCCCCTCCTCTCCTCCGTGTCACGGGGTCGCGAGCACGACACACCGGGCCAGGAGTTGGTTGCGCGACGACCAGCCCCGCGCCAGCGGAATCCGATCTGCGCGGGCAGCTACGGCCGCAAGACCGCGCGCCGCGGCCCCGCGAGGAAGCCGGCGTCGACGAGGAGCGACATGGCGTCGGACTCCGCGACCGGGAGGCCGTCGAAGCGCTCCACCGCGAGCCGCTTGGCGCCACCCGCCCGCACGTGCGCGACGAGCGCCCGGAAGGCGGGGCGCAGCCACTCCGGGTCTGGCTCGCGCAGCGGAACCAGCGAGCGACCTCCCCGCTCCACGAAGAGCACGGCGCTGCCGTCCAGCAGCACAACCCACGCGCCGGCTACCCGCGCGGCGCGCGCGCCTGCTCGGCGCGGCCACGGAAGAGCCGCACCGTAGGGCTGCGCGGGGTCGGCGGCCGCGAGCACGAGGAGCTCGGGCTCGTCGGACGCGCGCCGCTCGCGCAGGCGCTCGACCGCGCCGGGGAGCGCGAACTGCGCGCCGCCGAGGCCCTCCACGAAGTAGCCGCGGCGGCACACGCCGATGGTCTCGAGCCCCCGCAGCTGGGCGTAGACGGCGCCGTAGCCACCGCGCACGCCCTCTCCACGCACGCCGTCGCGCGTCACGATGCCCTGGCGCTCGAGCAGGAGCTCCGCGAGCGCGCGCCGGTCGAGCTCTCCGGCGAAGAGCCGGGCTGTCGACGCCCAGCGCCCCTGGGTCGGCGACGCGACGGTCGCCCGCGCTCGCGAGAACCGGCGCGGGCGGCGCTCCGGACGCGGTGACTCGTAGCGCCGCGAGGCGCGCAGTGGCGCCCAGGCGTCGTTCGTCACCTCGCCCGCCCAGACGAGGTCCCAGAGCGCGGGCAGCGCGTCCGAGGCGTCGAGGCCCGTGGCGTGGAGCAGGTCGTCCCAGAAGAGAGCGCCGCCGGTGAGAGCGGCGCGCAGCGCCGCGTGCGCGGGCCCCTCCGGAGGCGCCTCGGCGGGAGGAGCGCCCAGCGCCGCGGCATCCTCGCGGAAGTACAGGGCTATCCGGTCGAGCCCGGCACCGACCCAGACGACGTCGCCGGATGCGCACAGCGCGTCGAGATCCGCAGGCCGGTAATCCGGCACTCGCCGCGGGAGCACCTCGCTCTCCCAGAGCGGGACCGGGAGCGCGACGGCCTGGAGCGGGACGAGCGCCTCGCGCAGCGTCTGGCGCCGCCCGATCCCGTGCCACGCGGGGAGGAAGCGCCCGAACGCCGCCTGCTCGGCCGGCTCGACCTCCCTGCGCAGCACGGCGAGCGTCGCGCGCCGGATGCGGCGAAGCACGTCCGGGTCGCACCACTCGCGATCGCTTCCTCCGGGCCGGATCTCTCCGCGGACCAGCTTCTCGAGCCGCTCCAGGGCGTGCAGCTCCGCTTCCAGCTCGGCCGGGTCGAGCGCGAGTCGGGCCGCGACCTCCGCGGTCGTGAAGGGCCCGTGGCTCCTGGCGAAGCGGAGGAGCAGCGCTTCGAGCGGGCCCGGCACCGGCTCGAGGAAGACGTTCGGCACGCCGCCGGGCGGCACCGTCCCGAGCGCGTCCCTGAGCAGGCCGGCATCCTCGACCGCGGCGAGGAGCTGCCGCTCGCCGATGCGAGCCCGGAACGCGCGCCGCTCGCGCACGAGGGTCTCCGCGAAGCCCGGGTCGTGCTCGCCCTCGAGCAGCGGGCCGGCCCGGCGCAGGAGGTCGTGGAGCTCGTCGGCGTTCCGCGGCACCGGCTGCAGCGAGGACTCGACCTGCTCGATCGCGCCGGCGTCCAGCAGCTCGCGCAGCTCCTCGACGCCCATGAGCTCGCGGAGGAGGTCGCGGTCGAGGGATAGCGCCTGCGCGCGCCGCTCCTCGGCCGGCGTGTCGTCCTCGTACATGTACGTCGCCACGTAGTCGAAGAGGAGCGACGACGCGAAGGGCGAGGCCGAGGCCGTCTCCACCTCGACGAGGTCGAGCTCCCGCGTCCTGAGGCCTTGCAGGATCCCGCGGAGGGCAGGCAGGTCGAACACGTCCTGCAGGCACTCGCGGTAGGTCTCGAGCACGATCGGGAACTGCGGGTAGCGGCGGGCGACCTCGAGCAGGCTCTGGGCCTTGAGCCGCTGCTGCCAGAGCGGAGTGCGCTGGCCGGGTCGGCGGCGCGGGATGAGGAGCGAACGCCCGGCGTTCTCGCGGAAGCGGGCGCCGAAGAGCGCAGATTGCCCGAGCTCGGCGATGACGAGCTCCTCGACCTCGGCCGGGTCGAGCTGGAGGTCGTGGAGCGAGGGCGGCGTGTCGGAGTCCGGGAAGTGGAGCGCGATCCCGTCGTCCGACCAGAGAGACTGCGCCTGGACGTCGAGCGTGTCGCGCAGCCGCGCCGCCAGCGCCATGGCCCAGGGCGCGTGCACGCGGCCGCCGAAGGGCGTGAGCACGCAGACGCGCCAGTCCCCGATCTCGTCGCGGAAGCGCTCGACGACGATCGACCGGTCCGAGGGCACGACGCCCGTCGACGCCTCCTGCTCGCGGAGGAACGTGACGAGGTTGCGCGCTGCCCGCTCGTCGAGGCCGTAGTCGCCGGTGAGGCGCACCCCTGCGGCCTCGTCGTCGAGCGCGACGAGCTCGCGGGTCGCCGCGCCGATCTTCTCCCCCAGCTCGGCCGGGCGCCCGACCCCCTCGCCCTTCCAGAACGGCGCCACGCCGGGGACTCCCGGGGCGGGAGACACGAGCACGCGGTCGCGGGTGATGTCCTCGATCCGCCAGGTCGAGGCGCCGAGGACGAAGGTCTGCCCCTCGCGCGCCTCGTACACCATCTCCTCGTCGAGCTCGCCGACGCGCCCGCCCCCGTCGACGAGGAAGACGCCGAAGAGCCCGCGGTCGGGGATCGTCCCCGCGTTCGTCACGGCGAGCCGGCGGGCACCGGACCGGCCCCGCACGACCCCCGCGGTGCGGTCCCAGACGACCCTCGGCCGGAGCTCCGCGAACTCGTCGGACGGATACCGCCCGGCCAGCATGTCGAGGACGTTCTCGAGCTGTGCGCGGGAGAGGTCGGCGAACGGGTACGCGCCACGGGCGAGCTCGTGGAGGTCCTCGACCGAGACCTCCTCGTCGGCGCACACCGCAACGAGCTGCTGCGCGAGCACGTCGAGCGGGTTCCGCGGGATCTTCGTCTCCTCGATCGCGCCCTCGCGCATGGCCCGCGCGACGACCGCGGACTCCAGGAGGTCGGCCCGGAACTTCGGGAAGATCCGCCCCTTCGAGACCGAGTGCAGGTCGTGGCCCGCTCGCCCCACGCGCTGGAGACCGCGCGCGACCGACTTCGGGCTCTCGACCTGTACCACGAGGTCGACGGCCCCCATGTCGATCCCGAGCTCGAGGCTGGACGTGGCAACGAGGCACGGGATCTGCCCGGCCTTCAGGAGCTCCTCCACGACCATCCGCTGTTCGCGGGCGAGCGAGCCGTGGTGCGCGCGCGCCAGCTCCTCGCCGGCGAGCTCGTTGAGGCGCAGCGCGAGCCGCTCGGCGAGCCGGCGGTTGTTGACGAAGACGATGGTCGAGCGGTGCTCGCGGACGAGGTCGAGGATCGCGGGGTAGATCGAGGGCCAGATCGAGCGGCTCGACTGCTCCACACCGGGCCCCAGCTCCACCCCGTCGGTGAGGGGCGGGACCGAGAGGTGCGCCGTCGAGCCGAGCTCGCGCAGGTCCTCGACCGGCACGACCACCTCGAGGTCGAGCTCCTTGCGGATCCCCGCGTCGACGAGCTCGATCTGCCGGCCCGTACCGGCGACGAAGCGCCCGATCTCCGCGAGCGGCCGCTGCGTCGCCGACAGGCCGATGCGCTGGAAGGGCGCGTCGACCAGGCGCTCGAGCCGCTCGAGCGAGAGCGCGAGGTGCGCGCCGCGCTTCGTGCCCGCGACCGAGTGCACCTCGTCCAGGATCACGGTCTCGATCCCACGCAGGGTCTCGCGCGCCTGCGATGTGAGCAGGAGGAAGAGCGACTCGGGGGTCGTGATGAGGATGTCGGGGGGCGTGCGGAGCATGCGCCTGCGCGCGTCGGCGGGCGTGTCCCCGGTCCGCACGCCGACGGCGAGCTCCGAGCGCAGCCCCGCGAGCGGGCTCCGCAGGTTGCGCTCGATGTCGTAGTTGAGCGCCTTCAGCGGGGAGACGTAGAGCAGCCGGAGCCCCGCCCCCGGCGTGCCGTTCAGCCGGTCGATCCCGATGAGGAAGGCGGCGAGCGTCTTGCCCGACCCGGTCGGCGCCTGCACGAGCACGTGCCCGCCGCGCGCGATCGCGGGCCAGCCGAGCTCCTGGGCCGGGGTGGGCGCCGCGAAGGCGCGCTCGAACCACTCCCTCGTCCCGGCCGAGAAGACGTCGAGCGGCGCCACCCGACCGAGGGTACCGGCCCGGTCGTATGCTCGGCCCGTGCGCTACGACGTCGTCGTCGTGGGTGGTGGAACGGCGGGGTGCGTGCTCGCCGCGAGGCTGAGCGAGAGCCCCGATCGGCGGGTCTGCCTCGTCGAGGCCGGCCCCGACCACGGGCTGCTCGCCGAGGGCCGCTGGCCGGCCGACATCCTCGACGCGCGGGACCTCGCGCGGTCGCACCT
>Ga0247825_10002354_pt1 | contig 12482 bp, 13 predicted proteins | sample 13C_Vanillin_Day_FD_194413 | JGI IMG/M metagenome (GOLD analysis project Ga0247825, IMG submission 194413) | Soil microbial communities from agricultural site in Penn Yan, New York, United States - 13C_Vanillin_Day48 | ecosystem: Environmental > Terrestrial > Soil > Agricultural land | place...
CCCGAGTGGGCAGTTTCGTGTCCGCCAGTGGGCAGAAACCCATGTCCGTCAGCGGGCAGTTTCGTGACCACTACCGGGCACTTTCGTGACCGCCTATGGCCAGTTTTTCATGTCCGCCGACATGAGGGTGGATCCCTCACGGGTCAGGTGTCAACCAGAGCCGGGGCAGTCCCTTCCGATCAGTGGAACGAGCTTCGTGTGCCATTGCCCCAGTGTTCGGGCATCGAGAGAATCCAGTGACGTCACAGACCGTCATTTCGATCTCGTTACGTCAACGGTGGGTCCTTCTTCCGCAGCGCAGGGCGGTCGCGGTTGCGCCCTTCGGGGGCGCGGCTGCGTCCGGATCTCGTTTGAACAGGCCCTCGCCTTGGCTGTGATGACCCAATTCCCGGGCTTGTCCATCGCATGCGATGGTGGCGAGGACCTCGACATTCGGGACGCCACGATGTGGTGCCACATCAGCAATGTTGAACACACGCGATGGCGCCGCGATCACCAATTCGCTATCGACTGTCGTCGAAGAGGGTCCAGCCACCAACGATTGCCACGAGGCCTGCCTGTTCCGAAACCGCGTTGTTGAGACAGTGGAGCTGAGGGAGCACCGGGGTAAATAGACAATCGAGTCGGATTCTTGACATATTTGAAAACGTGACGCTAGTCTCATATGCCTGGCGCCTTCGCGTCAGGGTAGTTAACAGCGATGAGATGCCACACCGGTTGACGGGGTGGCTGGGTGACGTACCCAGATGTTGCAACTCGCAGCAACTCCGGAATGTTCACTCCTGGACGACTGTCCGATGTGGAGCGCTCTCGACCTCAAGGCCGCATCTCGTTGCAACCACTGGAGATAGGACTCAGAATGTCCATTCGGGAATCGATTGACAGTCGACCGATGAGCCGATATCAAGTCATGGTTGTAGGACTCTGTCTCGCCATCGTGTTATCCGAGGGATACGACTTGTTGTTGATGGCCTTCGCCGCGCCGGAGATAGCGAGCGAGTGGGGTCTGAGTGGGTCTCAGACGGGGATTCTGCTCAGCAGTGCCTTGATCGGTATGGCATTGGGATCGGCATTTCTCGCACCGCTCGCAGACCGCATAGGTCGCCGGCCACTCACACTCGCATGCCTGCTTCTGGTTGCAATAAGTATGGGCTTCGCCTCGATCTCAGCAAATTATCTTCAGCTGGGCCTAGTTCGACTTCTCACCGGATTGGGTATCGGTGGGCTGGTGGCCAGCCTTCCCGTCATCACCGCGGAATTCTCACCGCGAAGCCGGCGCAGTACGATGATTGCGCTGTACACGATGGGCCTACCGCTAGGTGGCGTGCTCGGGGGTATAGCCGCAACTCTGCTCACGGCCTCGTACGGTTGGAGGGCAAGTTTCGTGGCCGGAGCGGTGCTTACCTTGATACTGCTGATCGTTGTGTACTTGCGCATGCCGGAGTCGATCGACTACCTGCTGGTACGACGTCCGGCGGGCGCACTCGAAAAAATCAATCGGATTCTTCCCAAGATGAACCTTGGCGCGATTGCCGAGCTTCCCGCCGTGGTCGGACGAGAAGCGCCGGGAGTGCGTACTGCAATCTTCACCGGCGCCAATGGGGTTCGTTCGATGCTGCTCGGAGGTGCCTTCTTCTTCATGATGGCTGCCTTCTACTTTGCGGCGAGTTGGACGCCGAAGCTACTTCAGCAAAGTGGCTTCTCAGCGCAGCAGGGCATCAGCGGCGGCGTTCTTCTCAATATTGGCGGTGCCGCAGCAATTCTCGTCTTCAGCGTGCTTGCCATCACCGTACGTAGTCGTATCCTTACCGTCGGCGCGCTGGTCGGAGCTGCGATGTCATTCCTCGCTATGAGCACAGTAATCGGAAACTTGACTCTGGCACTGATTGTGACGGTCGCTTTGGGTGCATTCGTAAATACCAGCGCCACTGGACTTTACGCTCTGGCTCCCGACTGCTACCCCGCCTCGGTTCGGGCCACCGCGATCGGCTGGGCATCAGCGCTCGGCCGAATCGGCGCCATCACCTCTCCGATCGTCGCGGGTCTGCTGATCGACAGAGATTGGACGCCATCGGCACTCTTCGTCGCCTTCGCGATCCCTCTGTTCGGTGGCGCACTTCTCGTTGCGGGAATTCGTCTTCCGGCAGCGGATGCCTTTCCCGAGCAGCTCGTCGACGAGGGTGTGCAAGAAGCCCGAAATTCCAAGGCGTAATTATCAGGAGGATCGTGTTCGGGCGCAGGCAATTCCGTTACTACGCCTGCGCCGAACGATCGACTGATATCCATCGAGACACCGTTCTTTCATAACTTCGATCCAGGAGGTCATACATGCCATCAGTAAACGAGGAGACCGGCGTGAACGAGCGGGGCCGGACCTTTGCAGATTTTGATCACAACGATTCGACTTTGGGTGCTCGAGAATTTCGAGCTCGCCACACGCAGATGAGAGAACGGTGTCCCGTCGCCCACAGTGACCGTCACGGCGGATTCGACGTGGTTACACGGTACGACGAGGTGCGGGAGGCATTGTCTGCGCCGACGATCTTCTCGTCAGCGGACGGTGTCTTCATTCCACCGACTGGAACACCACGAGCGGCCGCGATGGAATTTGATGATCCCCAACATGCTGTGTGGCGCAGGATCATGGAACCGCCGTTGACGGTCCGAGCCGTTCGCGCTTTCGAGCCAACGATTCTGGAGATCGCGGACTTCTTGATAGACGACTTCGCGTCGCGAGGATCGGCCGACCTGGTGCGCGAGCTGGCCGAGCCTTTACCGTCCATCGTGATTGGACGAGTTGTGGGGTTGGATCATGATGAGTCGTTGGCGGCCCGGGATGTCGCGGCGCGATTGTATTCATCGATCGGAACGAGCGAATTTTCTGTGGAAATGGAAGCTTTCGGGGATTTTGTAGAATCGCAGCTTGCAAGTCGGCGAAGCCACCCGCGCCAAGATTTCCTCTCTGACCTCGCCTCGGGAACAGTAGAAGGCATGCCGATCGACTCGGACGGAGTCTCGAGTTTGATGCTGGCTTATCTCCTTGGTGGTCATCATTCGACTGGTTCAGGCATCGCGGCGCTCTTGCACGATATCCTCACGCGAGAAGATATACGCCAGGCGGTCACGTCGGCAGACGACAATCAGAAGGCAATGACGAGGGCTGTCGACGAAAGCTTGCGGCTCAACACGCCACTGCAGTACTTTGCGCGAACCGTAGTCCAGGACACGACAATCGCCGACGAACGCATTGAGCAGGGGAGCAGAATTCTCCTCGATCTTGCCGCTGCCAATCGTGATCCACGACGATTCGAGGACCCTGAAGAGTTTCATCTCGATCGGCGTCGGAACGCACATATAGCGTTCGGTGGTGGCAGTCACGTGTGTCTCGGGCAGCATCTCGCACGAGCCGAGATTCGTGTCACTGTCAGTCGGGTTCTCGAGCGCCTGCCAGACCTGCAACTCACCGAAGAGTGCCAGGAGAAGGTGGTCGCGGGGAAGCTGCTCACAACGGAATCGCTGCCAGTGGTGTTCAGCGCGGAGGTTTAGTCACCGCGGCCGGGTCAGGTGCATTGAGCGTACGAATAGGGCCGGCCATCGAATCTTTCTTGTCGATGGCCGGCCTTGGCAATGGCCGGCTACAGATCCAGGACAATCATGGGCGTTCGTGAGCGGGAAACACAGACCAGTATTCGGTCGCAGGATGCCCGTTCTTCTGCGGTGAGAACGGTGTCGCGATGATCGGGTACCCCGTCGATGACCGGAACTTCGCAACTGCCGCACGTTCCCTCCTCGCATGAGGTCGAGACATCGATATCGGCATCGATCAGAATGTCGAGCAACGTGCGATCGGCTGGAACGAGGAGATCGATTCCTGACGCAGCCAACCTTGTAACGAATGGTACGTCCACCACGTCATCGTTCACCTGTGCAGTGAATCGTTCAGTATAGCAGGATAATCCGATCATCTTTGATGCATCTTCGACTGCGTGAAGGAGTGTGCCCGGGCCGCATGAGTACACCGTCGAGCCTACGTCCGTTGGGGTTAAAAGATGCTCGATCCGAGCTCGCCCGAATTCCGAGGATGGCAAAATATGGACGTTACCTCGGCCCCGATCGAGTTCGGCCAATTCTGATAGGTACGGCATTGAGGATCTGCTGCGCCCCATGTAGTGCAAACGCCACGGGAGCCTGTTGGCGTCGGCACGTCGAATCATCGGAATGATCGGGGTGATGCCGATGCCACCTGCCACGAAAACGTAAGCAGAACTGTCGTATAGGGAGAAATGGTTACGCGGCCCGCGAATGGTGGTTACATCATCGACGTTCAATTGATGTGCGCGGACGGAGCCGCCGCGGCCGTCGTGTTCCCGACGGATCGCTATCCGGTAGGTCAGAGGATTGGTGGGGTCGCCGCATAGCGAGTACTGGCGGACCAGTCCGGGTTCCATGACGAGGTCTATGTGCGCTCCCGGTTCCCATTGTGGCAGCGGTGTTTGGTTCGTTGATCGAAGGACCAACTCGACGACGTCGTCCGCTAGATGAGTGCGGGCGATCACTGACACCTCGTGAACAAACGTCGTTGGTGCGATTGGCATTGCAGCTCCTTCTGGCGATCGAACACGTTGCGGTCCCCGATGGTTCGGTCCGTCACCTACCACTCTTGCATTTGGACAAATTTTAGACAATACTGTCAAATGGGTGCATAGCGGTGTCTCTCGAAACCGGGTGGCCGGTCATTTCAATCTCGACCCGCAGCACGGCAACGCACTTGAATGAGAGGACATGTAAATGGCTCATGTGGGCATCGTGTACGACAGTGGATACGGGCATACCGCGGCCCTGGCTCGGGCCGTCGGGGAAGGAGCCGCATCGGTAGACGAGGTGACCGCGCGGCTGTACTTCGCGGACGACGTTGCAGCTGCCCCGGAACTTCTGGACGGCTGTGACGCAATGATATTCGGTAGCCCTACGTACATGGGTAGCGCTTCGTCAAGCTTCAAATCGTTCATGGAGAGAACGTCCGGATTGTGGGCCGCGCAGCGCTGGCAAGGACGATTGGCGGCAGGTTTCACCAGCTCCGGTGGTTACAGCGGCGACAAGCTCAACACGCTTGTGCAGCTCAACCTTTTTGCAATGCAGCACGGCATGATTTGGGTTGGTCTTGGGCTGCTGGACGGCAACAACGCGAGCTACAAATCCGACGAGAATCTCAATAGGCTCGGTAGCTATATCGGCGCTATGGCGCAGACGAACACGGATCAAGGAATCGAAGGAATCCTCGACAGTGACCTCGCTACGGCACATTCACTGGGAAGCCGCGTTGCGCATGCCGCGCGCATCTGGAATCACAAGGAGATGAACCGTTGAAGCGCATTCTGATACTGGGCGGGGGCCCTGCGGGTCTGTTCTTCGCGCTGATGGCCCAGCGTGCCATGCCCGATGCTCAGGTGCTGGTGCGGGAGCAGAACCCTAAAGGAGTCACCTACGGCTGGGGAGTCGCCTTCTCTCAGAGTGCAATCGATGCCCTCCGGCCGGCAGCTCCCGATGTGCTGGCAAGCCTCGAGGGCAATTCGAGCCACGAGGCGATGGATATCGCACTGAACGGCCAAACCGTCTCCGTCACCGTCGATCCCGCCCATCTGAACGCACGCTGGTCACTGATCGGAGTGCTTGAAGCCGCAGCGATCGAAGCCGGCGTGGAAGTTCAGCATGACGTCGCGGAGGAACTGTCGGAATCCGAAATGGCAAAATGGGACCTTGTTGTCGGCGCAGACGGGGTGAACAGCCGGACCCGAGAGCGATTCGCTGACGTTTTCGAACCATCCGTCGTCCTGACCGAAAATTGGCTTGCTTGGTACGGGACGTCGAAGTTCTTCAATCCCTCGATTATTTTGCAGGACACCGACCATGGCGTGGTGATGAGCCATGCATCGACCTTCGCACCCGACCTCAGCAACTTTACAGTCGAAGTGGGTCAAGATACATTCGATGCGTTTGGATTCGCGGACAAGACAGAGGCAGAGTCGCGTGCCGTCTGCCAGAGACTGTTCACGGACTACCTCGATGGCGCCGAGCTTCTCAGCAACCACTCGCCGTGGTTCCAAGCGAAATTCGTCAGCTGCGCCAACTGGACGCATCGCAACCTCGTTCTCATCGGCGATGCTCTCCACACTGTTCACCCCTCCATCGGTTCCGGTACAAGGTTTGCCATGCGCGACGCCGTTTACCTAATGGAAGCAATGCAACAGGCGGATTGGGATGTCGCGGAAGGTTTGCGCGCATTCGAGACAAGGCGCAAGCCCATCGCATCCGGCTTTCAGGCCGCCGCTCTCCGCAGCATCTCCTGGTACGAAGGCCTGCCTTCACGAAAAATCGACGATCCGGTCAAATTCGCTCTCGAGTACTTCATGCGAACGGGCCGCATCCGATACCCCGACTTCAGGAGTGCTAACAAAGCGGTCATCGACATGTACGAGACGCAGCTCTGATGACAGGCACCACAGAAACCGGCCACTGCGTGCCATCTGCTGAAAGGATCACCGTGACAAATCTCGACGATTCGGGCGTGGGCGTCGTGTTGTACCCGCAGGAAATCGAGGTCGATTACCTCCGGAAGGGGGTGTGGAAACCAGGCACGATCGCGGAACACTTGCATACCGTCGCCCTGGAGTGGCCCGAACGGCCAGCACTGGTCAGTGAGAGCGGAACTCTGACATTTGCCGAACTCGACGCGGTGACCGATCGCCGCGCAGCTGGACTTGTCGAGCTGGGTCTACCTGTAGGGGGGCGAGTGCTGCTCCAGCTCCACAATCGTCCGAGCACAGTCGTCGCGTGGTACGCACTCCTGAAAGCCGGGCTCGTGCCAGTGTGCACCTTGCCGATCCATCGACATCACGAGATCTCTGAGATCGGTCGACAGACTGCGGCGATCGCTCACCTGGTGCCGGCAGACAATCCCAAGTTCGACCTCGTCGAGTTCGCGTTGGCCGAGTCCGCTGGGAGTGATCGAGAACGCATGATCATTACCTGTGAGGGCGAGCGTGGAGCGGGCACAGTCAGCTTCGATGACCTCGGCAGCGAAGTCGACCCGGCGCTGGCCCGGCAGATGATCACCTCTATCCAAGAGTCGATGGGTCCACAGTCCGTGGCCGCCTATCAACTGTCGGGAGGAACCACAGGTATTCCCAAGGTGATTCCGTGTCTGCAGGCTAGCTACTGGACCTATGCCACCGACTTCGCCGCTGCACGAGAATGGACTTGCGAGACTCGGGTCTCGTATGCAGGACCCATTGTGCACAATGCTGGCATCGTGATCGGGTTACACGGCCCACACAGTGTGGGAGCCGCTCTCGTTCTCGGAAGCCCCACCCTGGACAGTCTTTTCTGGACGCTGACCGACGGTCGAGCGACGGACGCCTTTGTCGGCCCATTCGCTTACGAAGCCGTTCATGATCGGCGAATGGGAGATGCCAAGCATCTCAAGCGTGCACTCTTCAGCGGTACCAAGGTGTCCGAGGACCACTTCCGCGCCCTGGAGGCTCGAGGAATCTGGGCGGGACAGGTCTTCGGTATGGGCGAAGGTCTTTGCGCGACAACGCCGGTGAACTATCCTCGATCCGCGCGACTTGCGGGCGTCGGGGTACCGATCAGCGAATTCGACGAGATTCGCATCTTCTATCCGGGGACCGAAGACGAAGTAGGCCCGGAGGAGGTGGGCGAGCTGTGTGCGCGAGGGCCGTACACCATCCGTGGATACCTTAACGCGCCCGATCACAATCGCGACGCGTTCACTGCGGACGGTTTCTACCGCAGTGGAGATCTCGTGTGCGAGAGAATTATCGATGGGGTTCGCTGCCTCACCATCGAAGGCCGGATCAAAGACATGATCAGCAGGGGCGGCGAAAAGATCAGCACCGCAGAAGTCGAGTTGCTGCTGATGTCCCATCCAGATATCGACGAAGCTGTTTTGGTGCCAGTGCCCGACGTCAGACTCGGCGAACGCGCGTGCGCGTTTCTCACCGGCCCTGCAGGGGAAGTCAGCCTGGAGGAAGTTCGTAGGCATCTGGATTCGCTCGGAGTCGCCAAATACAAGTGGCCGGAACATCTCGTATGGCTCGACGCGCTTCCACGCGCGAGCGAAATCGGAAAGATTGATCGTCGGCTGCTCCGCCGGCAAGCCGCTGAGTCCGTCGTAACAGGCGCCACTTCGGCGGGAGGTTGACCAGTGCCCAATGGAATCGCTGAACGTGGTTATGCTGGCGAAATGAACAAGAATCTATCTCCGGATGACCAACAGAGCCCGAACACCAACACCTCCCGATCATCCGGTGCGCGTCGCGAAACTCTCGAGAGTGCCATCTTCGAGCAGGCGGCTCGGCTATTCGCCGAGCGTGGTTACGCTGGCACTACGCCTCAGGATATTGCCGACGCCGTCGGCCTGAGTAGGCAGAACCTCTACTACTACGTCAAGAGCAAAGAAGAGATCCTTGCAAAGCTCGTATCGGAGATGACGATACGGAGCGTCGAGAGCGTCGAGGAGATTGCGAACGAGAAGGGGACACCGCCCGACCGCGTGCGCAATTTCACGCGTTCCTGGGTCCTCGACCGCGCTGCCAACCGAACTCGATTCCGAATGCTCGACCGATCAGAATCGGTGCTTCCTCCTGAACTGGCGGAGCAATTCTTGCGTGGTCGTAGGGCTGCCTTGTCGGCTCTGGTGAGAGTGATCACGGAGGGTATTGATGGAGGGTGGTTTCGTGACATCGATCCCAGGGTTGCCGCACTGCAAATCATCGGTATGTGCAATTGGGTCGCATGGTGGTACGAACCCGGTCACGAACCCGAAATTGTCTCTATTGCAGAACAAATGGCCGACAGTGCCGTTGCGATGATATCGCGAGCCGACAGAGCGAGCGCAGATCCACGAGTAGTTGTCGATTCTATTGCGGGTGATCTTGAACGTTTACGGGCGTTACTACCACCGTCATGACAGGACGAATCCAGAGTTACAAATCCAAATTTACGACTACCACCCTAGAGAGGCAATTATGAACGAGCTCGTTCACAAGGTACGCGGCGTCGATCATGCCGCGTTCCCGACTTTCGATCCGAAAGCCACGATCCGTTTCTATCGTGACGTGTTGGGATTTCCAGTCGTTCATGCGACGTGTGCTCTCGGGTGGGGCGCCGGCGAACATCCCGACTTCATTCATTTCTTCTTCGATATCGGTCAAGGCGACAGGTTGGCGTTCTTCTATTACTTCGGTGTGGAGCGGTACGAGGACACTGAGATCCCGGAACTTCTGAAGCGCGCACGTCATCTCGCAATCCATGTGGACTCTGAGGAAGATCTGCTTGAGTATCGGCGGCGCCTCGACGAGAGCAACCACCCATGCGAACTTCAAGTGCGACACGAGACTGTCGAGTCCATCTACGTTACCGATCCGAACGGGTATCTGATCGAAGTAACCCGTCCACTTCGAGAGATCACCGCCGAAGACGACATCGACGCCAACCTGAGCGCCGATGCGCTCATGGCAGTTGTAGATGAGGATGAGCCGACATTGGAAGCCTTCTATCGAATCAAGGCGCAGATCATCGCCGATCGATTCGCAGGTGAGCTGACAGAGGTGTCGTTCGCATGACGATTCTTTACGTCCTTGATGTCGTCGACTTCGTGCCACTGGCGAAGGCTGCCGCCGACAATCCAGATGTCAATGTTGTGAGACGCGGACCGTATTACGAGGTCACTTGCCACCACACTCTTGAGATCGACCGCAACGCGACCGGCCTTCGTAACGCACTGTGGTTCAGCTCAGTGGCAGCCATCCAGAGCGGTCGGGTCACGCGGTGGGACAAAGAAGTGCTGTGTATCGAGCCGTCAACTGAGTGGTCAGGGGAAACTGTCGTCACAAATCGAGAAGGTCGAAAAGCATGACAGAAGCGGTCGATCGACTTGGTGCCGGACGGACAGTGGCTGGCGCGGAGATTCCGCTCGGGGTTCGGACCACTGCCCATGAGTTGACGACCTTCGACGGTGCTGTCGTCGCTGGTCTGCTACGTGAACTTGAGAATTCTCGCACCGTGGTGTGTCTGATGCACCCTCGGCAGTCACTGACGCACCATCCGATGGTGTCGTGGTTTCTGCGCATGGGCGTATCGGTGTGGACACAGGACACCAGGTCACCCAACAACGACATCAATCTGGTGCACGAACAAGCCATACTCGATATGGCTGCCGGCCAGAACTTCCTCCGAGAGCACGGTTTCGACGACGTCGTGCTTTTCGGTCACTCCGGTGGTGGCACTCTCGCAGCGTTCTACATCGAGCAAGCGGCAACCGAACCAGAGCATCGAATCGATATCACACCAGCCGGGCGTCGAATCCAACTGTCCGGTGCACCGATGCCGCAACCGAATGGCGTTGTCTTCCTGGCACCTCATCCGGGACAGGGCCAGGTGCTGCTGAAGTGTATCGACCCTTCGGTCGCCGACGAGGGCGATCCGACATCGGTCATCCGTGACCTGGATATGTACGACACCGCAAATGGGTTCCTACCGGCCCCTGGGAGTTCCAAGTACAGTGCGTCGTTCGTGCAGGAGTACCGCGCCGCGCAAAGAGAACGTGTCAAACGGATCGATGCGCGGGCCCGAGCGCTCGCAGACGAGGCAAGTGAGGCCCGTGCCAGATTCGCGCGGAGCGGTGACTCGCGTGATCGTCGCGCATCGCTGACTCCACGCATCATCACTACGCACCGGACCGACGCTGATCCCCGCTACACAGATCTTCATCTCGATGTGAACGATCGACACTATGGCTCGCTTTTCGGTCGTCGCCCAGACCTGACTAACTTCGGTTTGGTTGGCTTCGGGCGATTGACTACCCCGGACGCATGGCTCTCGACGTGGTCGGCGTTCAGTACCAACGCGGATTTCACGCGGTGCGCGGTGGGCATTCGAATTCCAACGCTCTTCATCGAGGTCTCGGGAGATCAGGCGGCGTTTGCCGCCGACGGCGATCGTATGTTCGAGGCGATCGGCGCAGACGACAAGACACGCTGCACCGTAAGGGGTCAGCATTTCGGGCAACCGCTCGTCGACGGCGAGCTCACTGCGTACGAGAGTGCCACGGAGCATCTGGTGCCCTGGCTCGCTGACCGTTTTAAGACTGTCGACGTCGAGATGTAGTGCGCCGTGCGGAAATTAACTTGACAGTTACCCCTGAACGGATGTCACTCCGCTTTCACGCCTTGCCGCGGCGAGGACGACCAAATTCCGAAGGCCACCACAGGCCCTGAGTAGATCGTTCAATCCGATGAATTCTCGCGAGTATCGCAGATGGTCCCAGCGGCGACGCGCCGCATGGGCCGAGGTCAACCGCACGCGCAAGCATCGCGACACCGAGGCGGAGCGCCTCATCGAGTTCGCCAGTATGTGGGCACCATACGGCGGTCCGGACGAGGAAGAGATCGTCGTTCACTTCGGAATGTCGCGGCTCCGGTTCATCGAACGTTTGTGGCAGGTTATACCTGATTCCAACTGCGCTCAAGGGGAAATACGCAGTTTAGCGGGCACATACCCCGCACCGCCTGCGAACGGACGATCCTCGTCTCGTTCCGTGAGTCGTTCGGCGGGTCACGTGGACGGAGCGGGCGACCGGCGATCCGACAGATCCCAGGCTACGCAAACTTGAGCACGCGCCTCACAGAGGAACGAAATGTGGAACAGTCTTTGTGACAACGACATTCTGGACTTTGCGCTTCTTTGGGAACCGCTTGGTGGGCCGGCTCCGAGGGATATCACCGCCGCATTCGCAATCGACATCACCGAGTACAAACGCCGACTAACAGCAGCTGTCGGGTTCCAGGTGTCCCAACTTCGGAAAGGCGGCACCTCCCGTGAGTTCGTCTACGGGCTGTCTGCGATATCGGCGCTTGATCGAAATCCACTGCGAGTGGGTGACATATGAGCAACAACATCGTCTAAAGATGTTTCGCTTATTGAGTGAGAACTGGTCATAAGGAAAGTCCGGTGTGGTCGAGGAAGCTGTGACACAGGTCGTAGCTCGAGCCGATCCGAGTCAGCCCGGACTCGGTCGCGATGCGGACCTCGTCGAGGGTATCGGGGCACAGGTTGGCCAGTTCGGTGGATTTCATGTTGTCCCAGACCTGTTCGATGGGATTGAGTGAGGAACTCGATGAGCTTGTCAGTGTTGTAGGCGCCGTCGGTCATGGAGAACACGAATGCACTGCGACTGCGGTCGGGTCGATAGGCCAGGACTCCGGCCATGGACATGCGTTTCCAGGAGAATCGGTGATGCAGCACGGGTGTGAGGCCTTTGGGCGCCCAGGTTGCTCGGACCACCGGGAGCAGCGACACACCGCTTTCGTCCTGGAAGCAGATCCACGCACCTCGGCGCCGCGCTATTTTTTTATCCGCGGCCACTCGTTCTCGCGCCAGGCGACGATGGCGTCCTCGTCGCG
>Ga0247825_10002355_pt1 | contig 12482 bp, 15 predicted proteins | sample 13C_Vanillin_Day_FD_194413 | JGI IMG/M metagenome (GOLD analysis project Ga0247825, IMG submission 194413) | Soil microbial communities from agricultural site in Penn Yan, New York, United States - 13C_Vanillin_Day48 | ecosystem: Environmental > Terrestrial > Soil > Agricultural land | place...
CCTAGGTATCGAGCTTCGTCGGCACCGACGGACCGTGGCTCGTAGCCACACCGGCTCACCGCTATCCCCGCCGCTACGTCGGGCTCTGTTCATGCCGCCAGCGGCACATATCGGCGGCTGCAGGCCTCCGCAACCAAACAATACCGCCGCATCTTCGTCCGACAGCGACCGCTCCTGTGCGGCCGCCAGTATCGCACCGAGATTCCCGACAACCTGTAACAACCCATCTGGCGGAACGACGATGCGCTCATGAATCCAGGGAGCGCCGGCCGTGCGCCATCGCGGTCATCTTCCCGCTCGAGTCCGGCGGCGCGCGCCGTCACCTTGTCTCGACAGATCACCACGGTCACCGCCGTTGCTAGGCGCCGGACTGGCGGCAAACGGCCAGTCCGGATGATATAGATCGCGACTCACCGAGCAACGCCGGCCAACTGTTTGTGCATCTCCGCCGCCGCGGTGGCTTCCTTGGCAGCGTCCTTCGACAGTCTGACCAAGTTGTCGCAATGCACGGCCGCTTGGGCGATCTTTGTGCCGCGGTAGGTACTGGCTGTCGTGGCGTGCTCAGTGGCGTCCGCTGTGTACCGCTTCGCCAACGCCAGGAAGTACTCCTCGAGGGCGTGATGATCGGCTGGCGTGCTCGCCTTGGCCGCCATCGCGTTGAGTTCCTGTTTAGTCGGCGCTGGCGCGCCAGCGCCTCCCTCGAAGCGGGTCCCGGCGGCCGGCGGTGTCGCGTTGGCACCGGAAGCCAGTTTCTCGTGGTAGCTCGCCAGCTCACGCAGTTCAGTCGCCGACTGCGTATTGAGATCCGCGAGGTGCTTACAGTGCGCGCTCATGCCCGACCCAAGATTGCGATTCGGGTTCCCGACGAAGCTCTGCGCCATCGACGTGTGACGCTCCGCTTCGGCGGCGTAGCGGTCCGCGAGAGCTCTAAAGTGAGCACCGAGGCGCAAGCTATCGCCCGGCTCTGCCCGTGTCACGAGCTGCTGCACTTCAAGTGAGTTCAGCAGTCCGGATGGTTTTTCTTGTGCGATCACGCCCCCTGCGAATGTCAAGACCGCAATCGCAGCGATCGACAGTGAACGGAAATAGACGGTTCTCATGACGGACCAACCTCTCTGGTGACGAAGTCACGCCGAATCGGTGTGTGTCTTGCCTGAGCGTTCACACGCACAGCACATCCCTTGTGTGGTTTAGAGCGACGCCGCAAACGCTCGGCCTAGTAACCGGTGGCGGCGCAGGGACCTAGATCCGGAGGGAGATAACGAGAGGTCGTTCTTCGCGCGGCAGCCCTCGGCCCGACTCGAAGCCAGAGCGCAGGTTAGTAGGCGAAGGAGCCAGTCGGAACCGAGGAACAACAAGCGCGTTCTGCGCGTCCGGAGCAGCGATGGTGGCCCGCACGTCTTCGCGAACAAACCCGACCGCTTCGAGTACGACTCTGCTGCAGCTGTCGCCTGCCCTCACGCGTGGGGACGTCGTTGAGCCTTGATGGGGGCACGTCGCCGCGGTGGCGTCGCGACACCAGGTTTGGCACAGCAGGCTGGCGTCTTGCCCAACTGCCAGCGTCAGCACGATCGAAACGAGAATTGCTCGAAACACGTGAGGCTCATACTCCGAAGGGCAAGAGGTGCGCCACTCTTGCTGAGGGCCTCGCTCCAAGAAACCCCTGATTCTTCGAAGACCAACAGAAGACATCACAGCTTGGGGCTGCGGATTTTCGCCGGTCAGTGCCGCAAATCCCGCACGCCTTTTTCCGGCGACGCCCTGAGCCGGATCCATCACTGAGCTACGGTAGCGGGAAAGGCCAGCCCGCTCTGTCGTAAATGGCACACCTCAACCCGGAAGGTACGCGGCAATGGCGCCCCATGGCTTGCATAACGGACGAGCATGCCGAATGCCAGTTGCAGGTGTAATGAACCGCAGTGCGGTGCGTGACAGGGGGTAGGAGGGCGGCATGGAACGCGACGTTGTGTGCGGGATGCAGGTGGACCCGGCGAAAGCCGCAGGGACCAGCGAAGTCGGCGGGAAGGCTTATTACTTCTGCTCCACAGGGTGCCAGGCGAGATTCGACGCGGACCCTTCGAACTATGGAGTCAGCCCATCATCCTCGCCGTTGCCACATCGGCACACTGGCGTCTCCGCCGAGTACACCTGCCCGATGCATCCGGAGGTCGTGCGCAGCGAACCGGGCTCCTGCCCGATCTGCGGCATGGCGCTCGAGCCGCGCATGGTGACACTCGACGAACGGAATCCTGAGCTGGAAGACATGACCCGCCGGTTCCGGGTCAGCACCGTGTTGACGGCTCCCGCGGTGATTCTCGCGATGGGAGAGTACCTCCCCGGTCATCCGTTCGACACCTTGATTTCGGGGGCGGCGATGCCATGGATCCAACTCGCGCTGACGACGCCGGTGGTGCTCTGGGGAGGGTTCCCCTTCTTCATGCGTGGGTGGCAGTCCCTCGTCAACCGCAGCCTGAACATGTTCACGCTGATCGCGCTCGGCGTCGGTGTCGCCTATCTCTATAGTGTTGTCGCCACCGCGTTCCCGTCACTGTTCCCGATGTCGTTCCGCATGGAGAACGGCACCGTGGGCGTCTACTTCGAGCCCGCGGCGGTGATTGTCACGTTGGTGCTCCTCGGCCAAGTGATGGAGCTACGGGCCAGGAGTCAGACTGGTGCAGCGATTCGCGCATTGCTCGGATTGGCACCGAAGACCGCTCGACGCCTCCACGACGATGGCCGCGATGAAGACGTTCCGTTAGATCACGTTCGAGCCGGGGATCGCCTGCGCGTCAGGCCAGGAGAGAAGGTCCCGGTCGATGGAACGGTGCTCGAGGGCACCAGCTCGGTCGACGAGTCCATGGTCACCGGGGAGCCGATTCCGGTCGAAAAGCGGACCGGCGACAAGGTCATCGGGGCCACGATCAACGGGACGGGCTCCCTGGTGATGAAGGCCGAGCGCGTCGGGAGCAACACACTGCTCGCGCAGATCGTCGACATGGTGGCGCAGGCACAACGCAGCCGCGCCCCCATCCAGAAGCTCGCCGACGTCGTCGCCGGCTATTTCGTGCCGGTCGTCGTGCTCATCGCAGTCGTGACGGCGCTCGTATGGGGCTGGATCGGCCCGGACCCGCGGATGGCGCACGCCATCATCAACGCGGTCGCCGTGCTGATTATCGCCTGCCCATGTGCCCTGGGCCTGGCGACACCGATGTCCATCATGGTGGCGACGGGGCAAGGGGCGACGACGGGTGTCCTGTTCAAGAATGCTGAAGCCATCGAAGTGCTCCGCAAGGTCGACACGCTGGTCGTGGACAAGACCGGTACCCTCACGGTCGGTAAGCCGAAGTTGACCGCCGTCACGGTTACGGGCTCGCTCGACGAGCAGGCGTTCCTCAGACTGGCGGCGACCCTGGAGCGTGGCAGCGAACATCCGCTCGCCGCGGCAATCGTCAACGGCGCCACGGAGCGGGGTGTCACCCTCGCGAGTGCGGAGAACTTTGCCTCGGTGACGGGTAAGGGCGTGCGCGGGCGAGTCGATGGCCGCGACGTGGCCCTTGGGAACGCCAATCTCCTTGCGGATCTGGGCCTCGCCGCAGGAGAACATGCGACACGTGCCGACGCGTTGCGCGCCGAAGGCCAGACGGTCATGTTCGTCGTCGTGGATGGCGTGTTGGCCGGACTGATTGGCGTCGCTGACCCGATCAAGGACACCACGCCGGAAGCCATCGCCCAATTGCACCAGGAGGGTGTCCGAATTGTGATGATGACCGGTGACAGCCGGGCGACGGCCGAAGCCGTCGCGAGGACGCTCTCGATCGACGACGTGTTGCCGGAGGTGCTGCCGGATCAAAAGGCCGCAATGGTGAAGCGGCTTCAGGACGAAGGCCGAATCGTCGCCATGGCCGGCGACGGTGTGAACGACGCGCCCGCACTGGCCCAAGCCCAGGTCGGCATCGCGATGGGCACCGGCACCGACGTGGCCATGGAAAGTGCAGGTGTGACGCTGGTCAAAGGCGACCTGCGCGGCATCGTCCGCGCGCGACGGCTCAGTCGCGCGACGATGGACAACATCAAACAGAACCTCTTCTTTGCGTTTGTCTACAACGCGATCGGCGTGCCGATCGCCGCCGGCGTGCTCTATCCGTTCACAGGCCTGTTGTTGAACCCGATGATTGCGGCTCTGGCCATGAGCCTCAGCTCTGTATCGGTGGTTGGCAATGCGCTGCGCCTCAGGCGGGTCCAGCTGTAGAGTGGCAATCTGAACAAAAGTTCGATCGCTACGTCCTGAAAGTACCCAACGGCGGGCCACGGCTGGAACGATCGCCGGACGACGGGTGTGAGCCACGAGATCCACAGCGACCCCGGACCGTCGCAGTCCGGCAACCGTAGTGCGGAAACAACTTCGTGTCCTCCCGCGGGGGGTAATCGCCTGGAAGACGACGCACGTCACGATGCAAAGCGTCGCGGGAGCCCTTGGTGCCATGCTCCGAAGCCCCGTCGTCGATCAGACGGGACCGGACGGGCTCTATGACATCGATTCGAACGTCCGCCAAGTGCAGCCGGCGACGGGCGGCGGCCCGGACGCTGCTCCCGGCCACACGCCCTCATTCTTCACGGTGCTCCGCGAGTTTCTCGACGAGTACGCGACTGCTTAGCCATTCCAGGCGCGATTCCTGACGCCGGACGACGAGGGAGAGGGACAGGTAACGGTACCTGCCCCCGTCCTGAGAGAGGGTCTATCCACGGCACGGCGTGATGATCATCCCCTCGAGCGTCCCTTGCGCGGCGCCGGCTGGGCCGTTCGTCGTCGGATCGAACTTGATCCGGTACGATGCCGTGATCTGCGCGCCGTTCAGGTCCTCGATGGCCGGCGCCTCGATCTGGCCGCACAGCAACCCTTCCATCACACCCCGCTGCTCGCAGCGCTGGCACTCGCTGAAGGCCGGCGGCCGGTGCGTGCCCTCGTTCGTCATCCCCGACAGCCGTCCCTTGATGGTGACGTGATTGACGCCGGTCCACGCGAAATCGCCGGCGTGAATCCCGCGGTGATTGCCGTCCTGATCGAACGCCGACATGAGCCGATCGACCACGAGCGTGCCGTTCAGATTCCTGGCCAGCGGCGAGTCGCAGCGCTCGGGCGTGACCTCGACCTTCAACCGCTGCGTGACGCGCAGCGTCTTGCACTCGGGCTTCCTGCATGCGTGCGGTTTCGGGTTCGGCGAACCGAACTCGCCGCGCAGGTTCTTCGACACCGCGCCGAGACAGTACTCCTTCTCGAACACAGCGGCTGGATCGTCGAAACACTTAGCCATGATGTGACCTCCGTGTGAAGATGCTTTCAGCGGCGGACTGCTTCCACATCAGCCGGCAACTTCGGCGTGACGATGCACCTGGTCTGACTATCCGCTTTGCATTAGCCGTTGTTCGTTGCGCTCCTCAGACCAGATGTCGATGCGACCGATCTCTGGAGCACTCTCCCATGGCGCCGGGCATTGCGCTGTGATCGGGATCACATTCCGGGCGCGACAGTCGTCACATTTCGGTTGGCCGGTCGAGGCTGGGAGAGCGGCGCGACGTCCGAATCCCTGCTCCGCGCCTGCAGCTTCGGCAACACGTGGGCGTACGTGTTCATCGTCAGGCTGATCTGCGAATGCCCGAGGGTCTCCATGATGGTGCGCGGGTCGACGCCCTGCGCCAGTAGCAGCGTGGCTGCCGTATGTCGCAGGTCGTGAAATCGCACCTTCGGCACACCGGCAGCGACCAACATCGCCTGGAACTCCCGCGTAACACTCCGCGGATCGAGCGGCGATCCGACCGGCGACGCACCCTGTCACGCGCACGGGCCGTCTCCCTTCCTGTTTGCACATCAAGAACGATGAAACTGGGTGGTCCGGTGCACCGTGGCATCGCACGGCCGACCAGACCGTCCCCAAACAGCGGTCTGCGTCCAGTTACTTCACATCGGGTACTCAAATCGGTTCCGGGGCGGGATGGTCCTGACGCGATTAGCGCACACATATCTACGTCGGCGATCTATTCAGGCGGGATGTCCCAGTGGAAGATGTCCCTATACGTTTTCCAGATGCCGGCGGCGTCGCGCTTCCAGACGACAATGTATTTCCCGGCGTTCAGAGTGACGCCACTGGGGCCAGTGGCCGTGAACGACCCTACGTCAAAAGCCCAGTCGCCAGTCTCCTGTACTTCGCGAACGTCAATGCGGACGTTGTTGCCTCCGGAACCGATCACGCCTTTCCATGCCGCCGCGATTGCAGCCCGACCGCGGATCGGTGGCGCGCCAGGTACCAGCCATTCCGCGTCGTCCGCGTAGATTTGACCGAGCGCTTCAGAATCGCCACGAAAGAATCCATCTTCGAATGCCTTGTAAGCTGCAAGAATTGCATCATGCGCTGATAGCATCGCTGATCCTTTTCTGAGGGTCGGATAACGGTCGGCACCATGACACGTTATCCAAGCACATGTCGTCGCGTTTACCTGTGCGCTTCACATCGTGGACCTGCGATCCAGCCACACAAACCGCACCCCGCGCATCTTCGGCTCGTTCGTAGTCGAACTGCACCGACTGCAGGTGGGTCCAAGCGTTCCAGCGGGGTGGCATCGGGACTCACCGTGCATCAAGTGCAGCCAGCGGGTCGAGGGTAGCTACGTCTTGGATGACCAGAGTGGCCCGCACGTCACTCGCGAACCCGACAAACGAAAACTGGCACCTGGCAAAGTTAAATTCGAGCCTATCAACACGACGGCTTTCGCCTGGCAGAACGTTCACAATCGACTCTCCGATGATGCCCCCGACTCGGTCGAACAGCACAATCCGCACGTTGGCAATCGTGGTCGTTGAGACATTCGTCACATGGCAACTTGCAAGATCGTCTTGGTGCTTTGAAAGAATCCCGGTTGATAGCGTTATCGGACCCGCCGCCGGTGTGTCGGGACCTAGCATCTGAATCACCTGGTCGAGTTTGGCGAGAACCGCGTCGAATGGGTTTGTGCTGGCGCGAAAGGGCCTTGAGCCAGAACAGTCGTTCCAACCAATCCGGCAACGACGGTGACGAGGATGCCAAGAGGCGTGCGCAGTCGGCTGGTCATGAAAAACGCTCCTTGTTTGGTTATGCGAGCCAGACCTGTGGCGCCGGTGGCGAACAGACAGCGCAGAGCCTACCCTCGATTACGGATGGGTTTCAATACGTCGCACCGAGTGGGGCGGCATCAGGATATTCCCGGCTCTCACGCGTGCGCGCGCGATCGCGGTCCGTCACCGGCGCTGTCCAGACTGGAGCGATGACGGTGAGTATGGAGCCCGGCATCGCAGAGTCCTCGGCCCGTCCACCCAACCCAAGACTCTCCGCATCCTCTGGCGAATGCAGGGACCGACCCGCGTCATCGTGGCCCGCATCGAGCGGCATCCGTACGGGCTGGAACTGGTCATCGCGTTTGAGGATGGCGACTACGTGATCGAGACGCGGCTGGAGCGGGCCGAGGACGTGCAGAACGTGCTGATGGCGAAGGGTGGACGGCGGTCTGAGGACGTAGCCCGGCCAATCGGATTTGACTCCGACAGAAGCCGACGCGAGGGACCATAGAATTACCGGCGTCGCGGACGAACAGCACGTTGCTTTGCTTACGCACGGACCCGGCGCTTGGACGAGTGGAGAGTACGCAACCCGGGCCAAGTGAACCTGGCCGGCGCGTACCTTACGGGTGCAGATCTTACTGACGCATGGTGTGTTGATTCCGTTTTCGCCAATCTTGATCTGAGCCGAGCCGTAGGGTGTCAACGGTCGTCCGAAAGTGCGGAATTCTGGACAGCCGTCGACCACAATCGGTTGGGGCTCTCGTCGCGGTCGCGTTATGAGCCTCCCTGGCACGCGCGGAGAATCGATCGTCGAGGCGACCGCAACATTGTGGTCGAATCTCTCTCTCGATTCCGCGATTTAACAAGGGCGGCGACACCACCGCTCCAATGTTCCCATTACCCCTCGCAGCCCAGAGATGATCCGCGAAGTTGTACACCAAATGGTGCTCGCGTCGGCTGGCGCGGTCAGGAACCGACGGCGCGCGGCACCGTATGTACCCGGTGACACATGCTTCAGGGAATCATCGAGATGCTTATCCTGGAGGCCCCGCGCGGCGTGGGTTGGGCCGCTCTGAAGGTCGTCACACTCGGACGGTACCGAGGCTTTCGTGATGGCGATGTTCTGGTTGAAGGTTCACTGGGCCTCGTTACGATCGCGGCCTCCTGCTTCCTCGTCTACCGTTGGTGGCCATAATAGTTACGATGGCTCACTTGGCGTCCCGCCGTGGTCGAGCTTGTGAACGGTATCGTCGAGCAACGGAGGGGATACGGCTGGCACCGTCAAATGCGCTCACCCGGCGTGTGAATGCACCTTCGATCCTCACGGACCTCATGGGAATTACTGAAGCGATCACTGCAAGCAGTCGGGACAGAAAATCGAGCTCCGCTGCGACTGCCAACACCCCGCGTGCCGCTAAGAACGGGTAGGTGGGTAACTGGGCAGGTCGGTGGCTGACACGTAGGGTTGGACTCCATCCGTCATATTGCGGGCCACGCCGCCGCCGTAGTTCGTGACGCGGAATTGCATTACTCCGTATCGGGAGGTGACATCAATGGAGGGGTAGACGAACGGCTCGCGCTCCGATTCCCAAAGCTCAACGACCCGTTGAGAACCCCAAGTGGCCAGCACTGAAGTAAGGACGGCCAGTGCGGCGGCGGTTACGGTCCACCCCTCCTTCCTTCCTCCTTCGCACCAAGGGCACGAAAGGCGGCGAGTGTCATCGCGACGGCCATCCCAACGACACGACCAGTAGCAACCTGACCAGCAGACCTGTGCGCTTCATGCCTTCCTATCAGGCAGTCCCGGAACAACTGGAACACCCGGAACCATCACGACGCCTTTGGGCTGGACTCCTGTTCCATGACACAGCGCGCGGCAACCTCCTTTTACCTATCCGGCGACGACGCCCTGCAGGAGGTGCTGGCTGAAGCGGAGAGCGCACGCATGCACCCTCCGCCGGAGCCTACTTCACCTGGGGTAGAGTGACGCCCGTTTCGGTGAGCCCGCAGAGCGGATGTCCCCAGCCGCTGGCGCTGACGCCCGGCATCTGCCCGGGCTGCGGCGTGATGTCATACACGATGTTGTCTGGACGATGGTGATCGCCACTGATCGCAGACGCGTCGTTGGGCGGCTTCGGTACGTAGTCGAGACTCAGGTTGTTGCGCGTGCGCCATGCGATGTTGTGGTCCGCGCACGACGAGTCGCCGCTGACGCCGACCGCACCGATCAGCGCGCCACCAGGTGCATAGAGCGCCAGGCCGCCGCCGAACACGTTGACACCGCCGATTCGTCTGCCCTCCATCGGGTCGCTCGCCTGCCCGTAGTTTCTGGGATTCCCGCCATAGGCGACGGCGGTGTCTACGGGGTTACTCTCCTGCAGACCGAACAAGGAACCTCCGGGCTGTACGGCCGAATAGAGATTGGCAGTCGAGAGTGCCAGCCCTGGCAGGCTGAACGCATTGGCGGTGTTCGCCTTCTGTGCGGAGATCACGCGGCTGCCGGGCCACTGATCACCGCGATTGTCGCCGGTGAACGCCACGGCGCAGACGATGCCGTCGCGGTTCACGACCGTGCCCCACATATCGAGATTGAACCCGCCGTTGTTCTGCGCCCTGGCAGTCTCCAGCGCCGCTTTCAATTCGGCGTGCGTCGGCAGCCCTTTGCATGCGGCATTCCCATCGCGCTCGTCGTCAGCCAAGACAGTGGTGTTGACCACACCCGCGATCGCGACAACCACCGCACCGGCAAGGTACAAGCCTCTCTTCATGTCCGACCTCCGGAGCGCACTTCTCCCGGGAGACGCGCTTTGAAACTGCTTGGGTTAGGGGATTGCGAAAAACGCGCGAATCCTAGCACGACACTTTGTCGGCGGTGTCACGCTAAAAGTTGTTTGATGGATTTACGCCACATGGACGTGACTATGCATCTACTTGTGTCCACACCCGGGTTACCGTCTCTGTGATTAGGTATGGATTGAATGCATGGAAAGGCGACGTCGGTGCCGATGGCGGAGGGCCTGAACTTCTTCCTGTGGATAAATGAAAAAATACCCGCCTTGATCATTTTCATTTATCCCGCAGAGAAAGATGGAAAGTGCCTCACCGTCGTCACCCTTCGTCACCCCAGCGCCTGGGGAGACATCAAACCGCCTGTGGCCCGGTTGGATTCCCCGCTCCTATTCGTGAGAAGCGGGGAGCCCGGACGACAAAATCTCTACTGCTTCACGTAAACCGAAACCGTAGGTCTGAAGTTCGCAGCGGCCCGTCGCTTCCGCTTTGTTCCCCTGACGCGGGAGTGACCTTCGCAGGAACCCGCTTCACCTTCGCCGCCATCAGCCCCGGCACCACCGCGACGAGCAGGATTTCGGCCTCTACTCCGGAGAGGGCGTGACCATGCAGGCTGCCCAGGTGTGAACCACGCACGGGTTGGATAGAGTGGCTTCGCGTCTTAGATCTATCCAACGAGACAGGCTCGCTGACAACTCTGCTTCGGGACATTGCGCGCACCTTCACGCGCGTGCGCACCGTCTCCTATGGCTTCGGTTTTGAAGCCTCTTGCTGGGCATGTCCACACCGACTGGCCCCGGCTCGCAAGAACTTCTCGCTTTGGCTACCCGGCTACGCAATATCGCGCAGCACTTTCCCTCGCCCGAGCGCGAGAAGGTGGACGATGCAGCCACCATCCTGAAACAGCGTGGCGAGTCGATGAAAAAAGCTGCTGGCACCAACGTTGTCCCACGGTCTGCTGCTTGATGATCCAGGATGCAGACCGAGTTCTCCTCGCGAAGTGCGTCCAGAGTCGCACCCTCCGCTTCGGCGTGTTTTTGTAGTCGAACTGCACCGGTGCGGGTGGGTCTACGGATTCCAGCGGGGAGGTATGGGAGTCACCTGTAGTGGATCGCTCCGTCAATCCCTTCAGATGATTCATCGCGGCATACAGAGCTACTTTCGTCCGTTCAACGAATCAAAGGTCCACGTCGCCCGATCACCTTTGCCGACTTTCAACACCGAACGCCCAATCCGTTCCGTGTGAGCGTCTGAATCGGAGCGTTCAGGACAAACTCGATCCGGCGCAACCCGATCTTGTCGTCTGGGACGAGCTGAAATACCAGTTCGATGTCTGGCTGCTCTGCGCTCAGCGTTGAGGTCGATCGCTTCACTGCGAATCCTGCTGCACGCATCGACCTTCGACAGTCGGGGCGGAACGCGGTTCAGCGGCTACTGGAGGAGGGGCGGGAGGTGTTCTGGATCGCCCGCACGGACGTCGCGGAGTTCAACATCGGGATCAACTCGGGCGAGGCCGCTGGGCAGACGATCTTCCACTGCCCTGTGCATCTGATCCCAAGGCGGGTCGAGGATGTCGAGAAGCCGAGGGGCGGGGTCAGATGCGTGATTCCGGGGAAGCAGAAATCGCAGCCGAATCATGACGTTCACCAAATCGGTGAAGACTCCTGCCCGTCCCTATTCTCGCGAGGAAGTCCTCCAGCGTCCCTCTCCTGCTCCTGCGGGTCCGGGGCTCTACCCGTGGTTCTTCCGCGAGATCACGAACGGCGTCCCGGTCGCGAACTGCGTCACCCACGATGACCTGACGCTCCTCCACTCGGCACGGCCACCGACGCCAACGGACTACGGGGCGTCGGACTTAAGGCTTGGGCAACAGTCACAAACTACATTGGGGAACAGCAAACCTATTCGTTTGAAGGTTCAATATCGACCAGAGCTGGTCGTGAGCCTTCGAACAGGATTTTTGGATCAACGGGAAAGGCGGCCAAGGGGCCTTATTGCCCAACGTGAGACATAGTTGGTTACTAGCATTCCTGAGTTCGAACTGGTCCACGCCATTCGCCTTTTTTATCCAACCGATCATCCATCCTTGATTGGCATTGCCCGTAGGGCTTGATTGCAGAATGGCGTCGCGCTTTTCGTTTGCAGCACCGAGGAACTTGCCGTTAGACAGCGTCTTAATGCAACCCAAATTATTGGAAAACAGCCACCGCTGACCGCTGCTACTAGTAAACACTTTCTGATAGACCAACCCGTCGGTCGGACTTGCGTCGTTGTCAATGACGTTTGCATTCTGCAAACTGAACAGAACAAACGGCTGTGCCTCCGCATCAGCGGAAAGCAACAACGCCGCTGAAATCAGCCCGCCAAACAGCCAAGAGCCATGGTGTTTCATCATCGCTCCTTTTGATAACAGGAAACAGCCTTCGAACTGCTCCGCCTGAAATGCGACAATCCTGGCGCCCACGGACGGCTGCCAAGGTCGATTCCGTAGTCGGCGTGAAGCCTACCGAAGCCTTCAAGTTCCTTTCAGCGTTTGGGTATCTTAAAGGCCATCAGGAGCGCCCGCTGTTGCATTCTGCACGGTGACGGTGGGGCACTCGATGGG
>Ga0247825_10002356_pt1 | contig 12479 bp, 17 predicted proteins | sample 13C_Vanillin_Day_FD_194413 | JGI IMG/M metagenome (GOLD analysis project Ga0247825, IMG submission 194413) | Soil microbial communities from agricultural site in Penn Yan, New York, United States - 13C_Vanillin_Day48 | ecosystem: Environmental > Terrestrial > Soil > Agricultural land | place...
CACCTGCTCGAGAACGCCGCAGCGCTACCCCACCCGGCAACTCAATGACCCTCCCGCCCAGGTAACAGCTCCAAGGACTGAGGCACGTGACGGAAATCGTTGGATTTCCGTCATATGCCTCAGTCCGGCGGGGCGTTACCGGGGCGGCCTGGTCGTCGAGTTGCCGGGTGGGTGGGTAGCGCCGCGGCGTTCTCGAAAGCGTGCCCGGTGGTGCAACATCACGACGTCGGATTCGGTGTGGATGCTACTGGGGTGGCGGGCGATCGCGTCGTAGAAGGCGGCATGCACCGCCGCAGTGTCGTCGGCGAGGAGGTACGCCGCGACACCGTCGCAGTCGAGGAGGAACTTCCCGTACGCCCGCCGCACCGGTGCCTGCTCGTCGAAGATCACCGGCAGCACCACATCGTCGACCAGGTGGAACGGGAAACGCACAAGCCGGTAGGCGGCCCGTATCAGCGCTCGCGCCACGGCGCCCAGTCCCATGGTCCGATCGTAACGCCAGCACAGGCTGTGGTGACGCCGTTGCGAGGCCGGGTTCCAATGGGCCAGGCCTCACCGCAGCGGGAATGGTGCCGACGACCCGCAGCGGCCTCCGGGCTCGGTCCCACCCGAGGCAGAGGTCCTACTCGGTACTCGCGCCGCCGGAACGCGCCGCGTCAAGGATCCGGTCTCGCATCCACACGTCGATGCGTTGGCCGGCCTTCGCGGCCGCGACTACGCACAACGCATGTTCTGCGTCGGTCAACCTGACGTTGGTGACCTGCGTCGGCCCCAACCCCAGCTCCGCGGTGAGCCGGTGCTCGGTGACCTGTCGGAGGATGTGCTGACGCAGTTGGCCGAAGTCCACCGGCAGGACCTCGCCGAGCAACCGGGCACCGGTGGATTCGCGGTCGTCGTCGATGAGGGCGAGGAGGATCTGTTCGGTGCCGATGCGCTCGTGGCCGAGCAGCGAAGTTTCGCGCATGCTCTGTTCGAGGATCCGTTTGGCGTGCCGGGTGAACGGGATGTGCCCGGCTCGGGCCTGCTCGCCGTGACCGGTGGTGACTCGGCCGTCGATGATGGCCGCCGACACGCCGAACGCTTCCAGTGATCTCGCCGCTGCGCCGTCATGTTCGCGGATGAGGCCCAGCAGGATGTGCTCGGTTCCGAGATAGTCGTGGTGGTGGGCCCGTGCCGCTTCGGATGCCAGGACGACGGAGCGCCGTGCTTGGTCGGTAAACCTCTCGAACACCTTTGCTCCCATCGGATTAGCCGCTGCCTGCGGTCCCGTTGTTGACACCAACTGCAGGCCCGGGCGGGCGTCTCCCTCGTATAGGAGAAGCCGAAGCCCCGGAAGAGATATCCGAAGCTTTGATGCCACCCCTTCGAGGGCCAGGCCATTCTCCTCTGCCCCAGCGGAGGGCCGATCGCCGCAGAGAGGAGTGCACTGCCGATGGTGATCGGAGTGCACCGCTATGGGGAGGTGCCGCCGGACTTTCCGGTGGACGGCGCCGGCTTGGCCTTCGCTTTGCCGAGGGTGTCTCCTGTAGCGGGCGGCACCGTGGACGGCGTCGACCGTGGAGGCGCCGCCTCGGCAGTCGTCGACTTGGCGGCGGCTCCCTTTGCCGGGGGTGCCTCCGACGGCACCGACGCCGACGCGGGGGTGGTCGTGCCCGCGGGTTCGACCGCGGTCCCAGCTTCGGTCTTCTCCGATCTGTGCGCCAGGTCTCCCAGTTTGCTGCGCGTCCAGGACCACGCGCCTCCGGCGGCTCCCCCGAGCACTTCGACGGCATGTCTGGCGGTGTGCGCGGCACCCCCGACCATGGTCCTGGCGGTGGTGGCGCCCAGGACCTCGAACACCGCCGGGGTGGGTATCTCCTGGGGGAGCTTCGGCTTGATGTGCTCGTCGAAGAACGCGTCGTGATCGGCCTGGGTGTCCCAGATTTCGGAGACGGTGAGGCCGTCACCTTCGAGGAAGGCGTAGTGGGCGATGAATCCCTTCGCCGATTGGAGGTCACTCAGGGTGACGTCCGCGATCGCCGAGTACTGATCTTTGGTCATGCCCGGTGCGTGGTGACGAACTACGACTGACATGCTGCTGCCCTTTCCGAGCGGTTGTCCGGAACCCGACAGGCCCACCGAAGATTGAAGTGTGACTCACCTCACATTACTGGGGCGCGGTTTTGTTCGAGCCGGATGCTGGATAGTCCCCACTACGTACCCAACTTCACCAGGGCATAAGCGGCGGGCGTCGCTGGTTGGACCGAGTACACAGTCCTCCGCCGGTAACGGGCAAAGACGCGCGCCGGTGCCCCTTGACGAAGCACCGGCCGAGGAGCACGGTGCAGGGGCGGGTCGCGTCTCGGTCGTTCTCGGAAATCAACCACATGCGCCCGCAGTGCAATGAAGTCGGAAGAAATGAGTATCCGTGACTGATGTACCAGTCGATTACTCGTCCCCGCGCCCTCCGGCACGGGTCAACACCACCGAATGGATCAAGGCTCATCTCGAGCGAATGGATCACCCCGACCCGTCACCCGCCCCGGCCGGCGACGACCCCCGCACCGGACGGATGTGAGAGATGCTTACCGGCTTTTCATGGGGTATGGAAAGGCCCGGAACTGGGTGGTAGGCGACGAGGCCCGCTCGGCCGTCGAGTGGCCAGCAGGGACAGCCCGCAGAAGATGGCCGCTGCTACCGCGGCCGCGACGAGGCCGCCCCTCGGCGACACGACGAAACTGAAGATGAGCAACACGATCCCGACGAGTGCCCCACCGAACGTGGCGATACCGCAGACCGTCAGCTTGTGCGAGGTGGACACCAGCGCGGGAAGGGCATGCTGGCGGAACACCGCGCGATGAATTCCGACCGGCGCGACCAACAGCATCGTCGACAGGACCGACAGGGCGACCGTGACGAGGTAGACACCGACCTCGAAGTCCGTCAGGTCCGCGAAGCCCTGCTGGAACGGCAAGGTCAACAGGAACCCGGTGAGTAGTTGCACTCCAGTCTGCACGACCCGCAGTTCGTGGAGCAGCGCCGCCCAGTTTCGGTCGAGCCGTTGGGTTTCCGTCTCGTGGCGTGCGCGGTATTTTCACTCGTCGTCGTCCCGCGCCCGCTCATTGCTGCCGTCCGACATGTCTAACCCCTGTCCTCGAAGGGTCAGGTGGCCAGCCGGGCGGCACCGTCGCGGGCGCGGCGCGCTGCCTGCAGCTCGAGCCCGTAGAGCAGCCCGAAGGTGAATCCGTTCTCGCCGCCGGTGTTCCGGGCGCGGGCACCGAGGGTGCGGAGGGTGCCCAGGGCCACCACGCTGTCCTGGTGCTCCCCGAGAACCTTCTGGACCTTCTTGTATTCGGCGACCCGCTTCTTGCCCTTCTTCTTGCCCTTCTTCTTCCCGACCAGCCCGCGGGTGAGCTCGCCCGCGTAGCGGGCCCGCTTCGCGGCCTTTCGGGCGCGGTGCAGGGCCTCGTCGCCGCCATCGTCGAGGGCGGCGGCCAACCTCGTGTCCGCCTTGCGGCGCGCCTTCCGGGCGGCCTTCTTCAGCACCCGGGCCCCGGAGGTTGCGTCCTCGGTCAGTGGCGGGTCGGTGCGCCACCGCGCCAGCGCGGCGAGCACCGCCCGGTACCGGTCACCGTCGACGGTCCTCCGCCTGATATCGCAGTTGCTCGGCGAGCAGATCATTCTCGATCCGGGCGGCGACCGGACCCAGCACCAGCTCCTCGGGCAGGTCGGTAACCGCGGCGGCGAACCGGGCGCGCTGGACCTGCCGGTCCCGCACCTCACCGAGCACCCCCGCGTACCAGGACAGTTCCTCGTCGAGGTGCGCCCGGGCGTCGGGGTCCAGCACCTTCTTGAACACCCGCAGGGTGCTGCGGAACCGCCGGATCCCGACCCGGGTGGCATGGACCGGGTCCAACCCGCGGCGCAGCCACACGTCGCCGCCGACGATCGCCTGGACCTGGGTGTCGAGGTAGGCGGTCAACAGCTCCCGGACCACCTCCGCGCCGGAGTCGCCGGCGAGGCCCGGAGGGTTCGGGTCCAGTGCCCGGGACACAGTTTCGACGGGTACCGGGACGGGCGGGCCTCCTCCCGGGTCAGCCGTTCGCCGATCGCCACGAGTAGTTTCTTGTCGCCGCGCTCGCCCAAGTCGACCTCCACCTCGCGCCAGTGGCTGGCGACCGCGCCGTCCCCGGCCGACGCGGCGGCCGCGGTGGCCCGGACCGAGTCGTCGGCGACCTCGGTGAGCAGGTTTCCGTTCGGGTCGAGCATCCGGTGCCGGTGCCGGACGGTCGAGATGGTCGCCGCGGGGTGCACCAGTTTACCCAGGGCCACTCAGTGTCGGGACGCGGGCCGCCAGGAGGACTCTCAACTTGCCCTCAAATGCAGGCGTCGACACTTCTCATACAACACAAGGGGAACCCGCCCCCGCTCCCGGCACTGGGCTCACACTCCTCACCCATCACACGGGATATGGAGTCCCTCCACGTGCGGTGGTCTCGGTGTGGCAACCGCACGTGTTCACTGGTACAAGTTCGGGATCGACAGCCCGGACTTACTGTCGGTGAGGACTGGCTACGGTGCCCAGTTCATCGAAAGGGCACTCCACCGCATGCACTTGGAGGGGTTGCTCGGTGTGAAGGCCGTGGGTGAGAAGTTGCTTGACGTATTCGAGACCACATCGAACACGCTCGGAGTGGCATGCTTCAACGCCCGACGTGCCGCTCGACACCTGGTGGACCGAGAGTTGTTTACCTGGTGGAACGAAGAGCACCAGTGGAGAACCGCACGTGGCAAAAAGCGCGGACCGCGTCGGACAACGTTTCGGCGCCAGGCGAGAGTCCGCTACGGCAGGTTTCCCACCAGATCGAATGGAAGGGCTGATTACCCCCCGCTAGGAAGATCGTCGCTCAGATCAGTGCTGTGGGACGCGCGGCTGCATGAGGATGGTGCTGACACTACTTGGCGACTATTCGAATGTTCGCTTGTACAGCGTACAGAAGGCGCTTTTCGGGATCCCTCAGTCGGCGCCAGAGGTGCTTGTCCTGCAGGCCATCATGCAAGTAAGAGGCGATGGAACGGACCACCTCAATCACCTCGCCAAGTGCAGCAGTTGTGCCGGCATTCGCGATGATATTGAGGCGAACCGCATGCGCTTCGAGGCGGCCGAGTATCTCCAGAACGTCGCCGTGTTTCGACTGGTTGATCGTCTGACTTTCCATGCGAGATTGATTGATCTCGTCCTGTTCTTCCGGGGTGAGCCGCGACCACGTAGGAAGTCTTACTCCCGTTTCATCAACCTTCACGGTGGAAGTACTCAAATCCCATCGAAGCTGATGGAGATGCTGGAGATCCGTCCCGATCGAAACGTAGGTGTCCAGGATGACCGAGTCCCACTGCCGTTGATCTGCGCGATCCAACTCCAGCAACTTCCGCCGATCTTCGCGCTGGGACTTCAGCCATTCATTGAGAGTGACGAAGAAGGCTGTGATCAAGGCACCAATGACCGCGCCCAAGCCGATTTGCAGCCATGGGCTGACGGGATCGGCGGCTTGAGGAAAGAAGTCCGGCGGGACCTGTAGTTCGACGGTTGGAACGATGGCATCCGCCTCGGGTATCGGCGGTTCCTGGCTGCGAAAGGGATGCCCTATCCCGCCCAAAAGGGTATACGGCCCGTGCATCATCGAAAGCTCCCCGTCGAAAGTCTGTGTATGGGCCAGGCCCTCAAGAAGCGTAGCGGTCGGTCGTGGGGCGAGAACAAGTGCAAGCCGGTCGCGCGTTGGTGGTGGGGCGCTCGCCGCCCCCACACCCGCACCGAACCGGCCTGGGCCGCGGCTGGACATCCGAAGTCCTGGAGGGCGGTCTGGCAGTACTCGAAACGACGGGCGGTCCGCGACAATCAGACACTCAACGCCCAAGAGGCCCGGGCCAGGCAGGTCGTCGACGGCGGCACAGCTCCGAAATCGACGCGGTTTCACAAGACCACCGCTGTCGGCCTCACCCTCGACACCGCATCTCTCGATCGGGCCCGATCATTGGTCGGGTTGAAGGGCTACGTCACCAACATCCCTGCCACACTGATGGACTCGGCGAGGTGATCGGCAAGTATCACGAACTTCGGCATGTCGAGCAGTCGTTCCGCATGTCGAAAACCGACCTACGGGCGCCGCCGATGTTCCACCACACCCGCGACGCGATCGAAGCCCACCTCACGGTCGTGTTCACCGCGCTCGCGATCGCCCGCTATCTGCAGGCCGAGACCGGGGTCTCGATCGGGCGCATCGTGAAACCCTGCGCCCGCTACAAAAAATCAGCCTGACCATCGCCGGCCACCCACACCGCCGCCGACCCGCTCACCGTCGAAGCCGCAGCCATCCTCACCTCGCTGGAACTACCGACACGCTGACCGGGGCACTAAAACTGTGCAAGTCAGGGCCAAATATCGAGCCTGGTCAATCTGCCGCGCCGACCGCGCGCCGCCACCGTGGAAAGATCCCACGATTCCCGTTTGGACCGCGCTCCGCCGTCCTGGGTGGCAGGTAGTTGGTGGCTCGACCGAGTACCGACTAATCTTGCCCTAGAACGCCGCCCGAGCCGGTATGGATCTGGATATCGGCCGAAACCACGTATTTATGGTCTCCTAACGGGCCTCTCGCTTATAGAAGGTGCCGTCGTCGTTAACAAGCAAGTCCGGGGCGATCAGCTCAAGATCAAGGGCGAGTAATTTTGTAAGGGGGTGTCCCCCTGGATACCAAGTGCGCATTATCTTCAGAGCTTGCTGATAACAGTCACGGGCTTGTGGGGTCATCCCTGAAGCCGCGTTGGATTGACCCAAATGGCGGAGAGCTATAGCAACCTGAGGATGGTCATCGCCATAAAACTGTCTGAGGAGGTGAAGTGCCCGTTCGTTGAATTTTCGGCCCTTCGCAGGGTCGCCGAGTGCCCGCCAGACAAACCCTAAGTGATCGAGAATCGCCGCATATTTAGGGCTATTAGTACCGAAGGCCCGCCCTATGCCGTCCAATGCCTGCTTGAGCAGATCAAGAGCCTCTGGGTACTTTCTCTGATTCGCCAATGCCACACCCAAATTGTGCAGGTTGATAGCGGTAAAAGGATGGTCTAGACCGAAATGTTCTGTGTTGATACGCAGCGCCCGCTCAATCAACACTTGACCCTTCTTCGGGTTATCTGCCTCACGCCAAGCTATACCGAGTAGTTGGGCCGTGACCGCTTCTCGCGTGTTTCCAGGAGGAAAATTCCATTCAATAATGCGCAATGAGCGTTTGAGCTGTTCGATCGCGTCCGAATGTTTTCCGAGATCTAAGAGGGCAGTACCGAGTTGGTCGAGATTTTGCGCGACGACGGCGGCGTTGCGACCGAACGCATTTTCGTTGATCTCCAAAGCGCGCACAGCGAGCACGCGCGCCGTGTCGGGCTTCCCCAGGTCAAGCCATACCCCGGCCAAGAAATTGAGTGAGCTGGCCGCCTTGGGGTCGTCAAGACCGAACGCTGTCTCGTTGATGCTGCGGGCGCGTTCAAGTAGCTTAAGCGCCTTCGTAGGGTTCCCCAAGTTACGCCAGGTATTGCCGAGTTCGTTCAGTGTGGCAGCCACCGTGGGGTCGTTGGAACCGAACTCTGTCTCGTTGATTTCCAGTGCCTGGTCGTACAGTTCCGCGGCTTTCGACAGCTGACCGGTAGCGTCATAGGCGATACCCAAGCGCAGCAGGCTGACGGCCGCCTCTACCGATCGAGGACCATGTGCGAGTTGCGTCAACTTGAGTAGTCGACGCGCGGGAAGAATTTCGGCCTGGCGATTCCAACGAGCGAGGCTGTAGTCTGCGGCCCGCCTGAGCCAGACCGCAGAAGGTTCGTCGAGGGACGTCACCTTCGCCCACGCGTTTCCAGCGATCTTGTGGTCACCGCTGATGTGCGCGCGGAAGCCGATTTGCCCAATTGCCTCGGAGTCGCCGTTCGTGTGAGCCTCACCGAGGGCCGCGTCCCAAATCTCCTTGGGGGGTGATTCACCCTCTGACAAGCGGAGTTTGGCGATCTGCTGACTTGCATCAAAGGATTGTCCATCTGAAGCGGATGCAGTGAGGAGCGCCTTCCCACCCACAACCGGTGCCATAGCCCATCCAAACGCTTCAGTCATGTGTGACGGCGTCAGGAGTGTGGAGCTAAATTTGCGCCTCAACAGCTTTTCGAGCTGTTGACGCGTAATCGACCGCGGGGTTCCGGTAGATGCCCACGCCGTCGCAACATCGACGATCGCTCGTGAAAGTGTGCAATCGTTTCCGTACTGCTCGAAGGAACAACTCGTCTGGCCGGCCCGCAGGCGGACCAGCAGGGCTGTTAATCCCTGGAATGCTATGGCAATACCTTCGCTGAAGTCGATACCGGGATGCGCTTCCTCCGCACGAGTTTGCTCAGCGAGTGACGGCAACCGATCAATAGAGATAGGCGGACCAAACTCCGCTGCTAGAGGCGTATTGTCAGCGATCCATGCTTCGTATCTGGTGGACGGAATGGTCGCCACGATGCGCATTCCGGCAGTTCCGGACAACCGACGCAATAGCGCCACAGTCAGCCCACCATCGCTGAATTGGTCGAGGCGGTCTAGCCACACCAACAGACGTGTAGGCGAGGTAAGTCTGGAGAGGATCTCAAGATCGTCGACAGCACGCTTGAGCCCATCTGGTGGTTCCGGTACAAGGACCACAGGTTTTGTATGTAGCGAGCGCGACAATTCGTAGGCAGTGCGTGTGGTACCGCTGCCGGGTACTCCTAGCAGCAACACCAGACCGCTGGACTGAAGTTGCTTCTGCGCCTTCTGGTCGATGTCCCGGGCGACATATGTGGGGAGGTAGTCCGTTTTGGATTCTGGGAGCCCCACTCGGTCGATCCCCAGATCGTATGGGTTAACGTCCGAGATCGAAGGGGCTGGCCATAGCCGAAGGCAGGTTTCCACCGCACGTTTCCATTGCGCGTCCCTCTGCTCCTGCTTGAGGCGTTTCCGTTCCTCCTTGTCCGCGGCCATTCTTCGCTCAGTGCGTACCTTCTCGACCACCGCCCCAATGGTGAGTAAACAGAGGGCTGAAGCCGCAGTGAGCTGTGCCCAGGTCGGCCAATGCAACCTAATGGCCGCCGTCGCGATCGCAGTCGCCAGCGCGATCGATATCGCCCAAAGCGCCCAGTCGGGAACCTTGTGGATCCTGGTGCTTACGAACTCCATCTCAGCCCCTTAGAAAACTAGGGATACGCACAGTTGTATTCTGCCGGGCCGGGGTACGAGGGGTGCATGTATTGGCCGTTCTAGGTAGGTAGCGACGAAATCGAACGAATACCATCCTGGATCAGGGTTTCGATCGGAGGACCGAACCGTGCGCGGAAGTACGGATGAAGCAACCGTCCCGACGGTTGCGGATCGGGTCGTTCAGGCGGCGCTGAAGCTGGTGCTGGAACCGATTTTCGAGGCCGACTTCCTGCCGGTCTCCTATGGGTTCCGGCCGAGGCGGCGGGCGCACGACGCAGTCGCGGAGATTCAGTATTTCGGCACCAAGGGTTATCGCTAGTGCTTGATGCCGACATCGAAGCGTGCTTCGATTCGATCGAGCACACGGCCCTGAGGGGCCGGGTGCGCGCCCGGGTCGCAGACAAGCGCGTGTTGTTGCTGGTCAAGTCGTTCCCCAAGGCCGGAGTGATGAGTGAAACCGGCCATCGCGAGGACAATCCGACCGGCACGCCGCAAGGAGCTTTATGCGCAGCTGAACATAAGCCGCCTTGTGGCGTGCCCGTCACCGGACGCCGCACCAGACCATCCTCCATCACGCCCGCGCGCAGGATCGCGCGCAGCAATTTGAGAACGGACTGGTCACAGACACGTTCCTCGATCGCCTGCATCAACTTCTCGTGCGGAATCGCCGAGAAGCAATTGGCAATTGTCCGCCTCGAACACCGGCTCCAGCACGATCTTCAGTGCAGCAGTCGCGATCCGGTCACGAACTAAAAGGAATCGACAGCGGTCTCCGCTCATCTGCCACGCCCGGCTTCGGAATGAACACCCGCCGGGCAGGAAGCGGCCGATACCGCCCCTCCCTCAATTCGTCAGCCAACTCATCGAGCAGCCGGACCACGGAAGTACTCGTCGACCTCGACCAGGGTGACCCTGTCGATACCCGGTGCGCCCTCGTTTGCGCGCACCTTGGGCCCACCCACGCCATAGGACGTCTCTGCGACAGACTTTGTCCCACAGCGCATGAAACTTCTCGCCTGGGATCGGCCTTGGCCGCCGGGTACAGCGCATGCTGCAACCCGCGAACCGGATCTGCGGGAGAAGATCCCGCAGCGGCGGAACTAGTCACCCCGACACTCACCGAGCCCCTCCAATACAGCACTACACATCGACGAAGTAGCGGCCCTTCCCTCACCTGCGGTTATGTTGTCCGCTCGGCTCGAGCAGTACTACGGCCGCCTCCGACGCCTTCCCAGCCGCGACACCCACTTCCCGGGTTACCGGTTATACGGCACGCCGCTCCGAAGAAGCACCAATCCGCAGGTTCCCGGGCCGGGAAGGGGGCCTCCCCCGGTTCCCGCCGCCACTATCGATACGTTCGAACACCCCATACGCCGGAGAGTCCTTCGGTGCCTGCACTTTCCAGGTCTTGGGCACCTTCCGTGGCCTTCACCCTGATGGAGCGGGCTCGGCACTCTCACTTTCCCACCCACAGGGCGGGCTACCCTAACGACGCCGCAGGTTTCGCTTCATGCCTACGGACCGCATCCTCGCTCCCCCTATTACAGGGCTTTCGACACTGGGCTCCGACCCGACCCGTTTCCAGACCGAGCCGCCAGTCTGCTACCGGGTCTCCTGGCAGCTACCCGGACCGGACTTACACCGGCAAGCGACGACGAGCTTACGAACACGACAAGATCGACTACCTCGAACTCATAGCCACTCCTCTCGTGTTCTGCTGGACGCACCCCAGATCGGGTACAGCCGGGGGCGTTTGCGGGCGATCAGCTTCGTTGCCTTCGTCTGGCCGATCCCCGGCAGTGCCCACAGGGCCGTTTCCAGGTCCCAGGCGGGCCATCCAGGGGCGAGCGGGTCCGGTTCGTCGAACCAGGTCCCGATCCGGCCCCACCGCCGCCAGAAGAGCGTTCAGCGCCTCCGCCTCGCTGTCGAGGATCACCCGCGCCGCCTTCGGCGGGACCTGCACCGACAAGAACGTCACCGCAACCAGATCGTCCGCGGTGAACCGGTCCGCCACCCCGCCCGGTCCCCGGTGCTCGACCAGGAGTCGAAGTGCGCCCCGACATAGGCGGCATCGCCCAGATACGGGCGGTCGGAATACCTCGTCAGCGCCGCGACCGCCGGAGTATCCGAGTCCGTCACGAGGGTGGTCGGCAGCCGCAATGTCATACCCCGCACCGGATCACCCATCTCGGTGCTGCTCGATTGATCGGCGCCAAGGCCGACCTCGGGAATTAACGGTCGAGGCCCTGTCTCCGTCTTTCCGCCTCAAGATCAAGTCGCTCGGCGTCCGACTCGTACGACGCGGCGAGCTGTCTGAGCAGCTTGCGTGCTCGGGGCCAAGCCCGCGCGCTCTCCGCCTCCTCCTCGAATTTGAGTGCCAGGGCTCGTTCCTGTTCACCACCGTCAAACAGCGCCCGCGTTGTCACGCCTCGCCGGTTATATATGCCGAGGGATAGACCTCTGCCCAAATCGTCGCTGTCGATCTCTTCCAGAAGATCTCGAACGGCCTCTGGAATTGTTGTTCCTTCTGCCTCTAGAGACCCCGCCCAGGCCAGCAGCTTTCCTATCTCATGGTCGCCTCGTGTTGCTCGGTCAGCTGTTGCCAAGCCCTCGCGCGCGGCGAGCACCCACCCCCTGAGTGTGTCTGCATCCACATCACCGGTATCGGTCACTCCTGGACACCTGCTTGTGGAGTTGAGGATCTCGTCAGCCCGGAGTGCCATTGCGCGTTTGTGTTCCATCTGGTCAGGATCACTGGACTCATCATCGACACCGGACGCACGGTTGTAGACCATTGTGACGAGCTCGACGAAAAGCGCTGGATCCTCGATAAGGGCCTGGTGAAGGGTGGGCGCGTCCGGGTCAAAACCAAGGGCTGGAAACAGTTGAAACTCGAGGTTGACCAATCGCTGAAGTCCGAGTGTTCCACGATGGTCCGCAAGGAGTACAAACAGCTGTTCGAAGGAATGTTGGCGTAGGCGTTTCAGTTCAGGGTCGGGTATCTCACTCTTGAGTAGCCGCTCCATGCCCATCGCTACGATCTCGGAAGCATCAATCCGGTTGTCCTGCAGCCCATCTAGTGTGATCTGGTGTGCAATCGTTCGGGGTTCTGGCGTTGGGTCGTTATCGGGTGCAGTCGATATGCACGGACAGGTAGACCCGTGCCGGGCCGGCCGGTGCGTTCCAGCCCCGTGGGGCATCAGCGGTGGCCGCGATATCGACCTCGTCTGGCTGGGACCAGTCAATCGAC
>Ga0247825_10002357_pt1 | contig 12476 bp, 10 predicted proteins | sample 13C_Vanillin_Day_FD_194413 | JGI IMG/M metagenome (GOLD analysis project Ga0247825, IMG submission 194413) | Soil microbial communities from agricultural site in Penn Yan, New York, United States - 13C_Vanillin_Day48 | ecosystem: Environmental > Terrestrial > Soil > Agricultural land | place...
CACAGGTATGACGTCGCGCACGTCTTGCAACGCCGGGTATTGGGCACGATTGGCGTCGTCGGCAGCCGCGTTCGTCAACGCCTTGGCCGCACTCTGAGCGTCGAGGCGCCGCCCGTCGTGCAGCATTACGTTCGGTCGAAGCTTGAGTCGAAGGCGGGTGTTCTCGCTCGCCCAGCTCTCCGCGAGGCGTGGCAGGGCGCGCCCGTCAGCAGAGAGTTGAGTGAGTCCCTCGAGAGTGATGGCGCGAGCGAGTTGTCCTTTGCCCTGCTGGCTGTTCTCAGCACTACTCTCGGCCACGCCGATCGTCAGTACAACATCTGCGGACGCGTTCTCGGCCCTGTTCGGGGCGCACGCAACAAGCAGACACGTGAGAAGAGCGCCGCTCGCACACAGATATCCTGCGGAGCGGCGCTCGACGTTCGAGAGTCGCGCCCACGCGCGCCCTGAATCTACTTCTGCGGTGCACCGCCGTCGTCGATAGCCCAAGGGCAGAAGTTCTGGGGTTTACGGGTTGCCGAGGCCTTCTTTACAACCGTGATCTTCATGAGAGTCTACTCCGCTTCTGTTAGAGGGCCGCCTGGCCGGTTGAGTGAAATGACGCAGCCGTCCGCTGCGCCAGACTGATGACCGCAGCGTCCATCGCGCCCTTGTGGCACGACGGCTGATGCATGTCGCCGAGCTCCGTGTGCGCCGCCATCGAGCAGCCTCCTCCACACACGGGAATGAAGGAGCAATCACCGCATTCGTCTTTGCGAGGGCTCAGACGATCGAAGCGCGCGGCTGCCGCGAGCCGCAGTTCGTCGTCACGGCCGTCGATGTGTCCGGTGGACTCGCTGGCCTCACCGGTGAAGCCGGGGCACGCGTAGAGCGAGCCCTCGGGGCCGATCGTGTAGGCATGCTGCCGATGGATCTCGCAGGGCCCCATGTGCACGCCGTCGAGCGTGTAGAAGCCCGCGTTGCGCGTCTCCTCGCGCAGGAACGACATCTTCTCGTCCATGAAGTGGCAGGTATCGCACGGGCCGGACGAAGCGCGGCCGGCACCGGCGCCGGCGGAGGTCATGCACGTCCCCGCGAGCGGCTTGTTGTTCGCCCCGACCACGGTGAGCGGGATGAATCCGGCCGGCAGGTCGGGCTCGGGCGCCTTGATGATCGGCTTGAAGTTGATCTTGACGATGCGGTCGGCGAACTCCTGTTCCTTCAGAAACCGCAGGAGCGCCGGATAGCTGTCCCAGCTCGTCTCGTCGAAGTTGCCGCCGATCGTGATATCGACCTTCGGCGCGACACGGCGGATGTTCTCGATGATTCGATCGAACGTGCCCTGGCGTCCGCGCAGCGGCCGCATCCGGTTGTGCGTGTCGCGATCGCCGTCGAGCGTGATCTTCACGCCGTACAGGCCGTACTGCAGGAGGCGGTCGACGACCTCCGGCGTGAGCAGGAGGCCGTTGGTAATGACAGACAGCGACTGCGGGATCCCGCGCTCCGCGCACAGCGCGTGCACGCGCTCGGCAAGGTAGTACCCGACAGGGAGATTGAGCAGCGGCTCGCCGCCGAAGAGCGTGAGATGAAACTTCTCGGGCCTGACCTCGTCGAGGCGGCGCTCGATCCAGAGCGCAACCTGCCGCGCCGTGTCGAGGCTCATCTTCGCGGCGAACTTGTTGTAGTCGCCGTGATCTCCCTGAAAGCAGTAGTCGCACGCGAAGTTGCACTGCAGCGTGGTGAGTACCGTCACCTTCATCTGCTCTGCGTCTTCACGCATGTTGATGAAGTACTGGTCGAGCGAGTCGCGTTCCTTGTCCCGGCTCTCCACGACGAAGCCGTTCTCGACGAGCGTGTCGATGGTCTCCAGCTCATCGAGGCTGAACCCGGTGTCACCTCGCCCGATGCGCGCGAGCAGATCAGAGACATCGGTCGAGACGAGAAGCTGGGCATCCGAGAGCGTGTTCATCAGGAACACCTCCGCGGTGTCCCGCACCGGTACCTGGACGTTGAACATCGAAGGCTGCATGGGTCCGTCCTCAGGGCACACGTCGCCCCACTTCGGCGTTTGACTTGTTCTGGAAGCAGCGAAACCGCGCGAGCCCGCGGTTCAACGGCGAGGTGAGCAACGCGTGTGCCCGTCCGGCGCGTTGCACGGTTTTTGCGGCTGAGCTCAGAATTTGCGAAAGAAACCTGCCCTTTCGGCAAGGAACTCGCAAATGACAGGAAGGATGCGCCGCCGGCTAAGACCTTAGCCGGCGCGCGGACGAATCGCCCAAACCCGTGTGATCGTCACGAGATGCACTGGGGGCCAATTTCTTGGCCGGCCGGCCAGATAGTTGTTAGTTGCCCCGAATCTTCTTGGCCAGCTCGCGGATTTCGAGCTTGTCCATCTTGAACTTGAGGGTGCTGAGGGGGATCCCAAGAGATCGGGCGGTGCCGGTCACGTTCCAGGCGGACTTTTCAAGCGCGCGGATGATGAAGTTGCGCTCGAAGGTCGAGACGGCGCGGTCCAGCAGGTTTTCCGTGGCCGGTCCGCTGGTATCGAGCTGAGCGACGTGCAGCTCGTAGGGCAGGTCTTCGTCACTAATCCAGTCCTTGTCGGAGACGGCAACGAGCCGTTCGATCAGGTTCTCCAGCTCGCGGATGTTCCCCGGCCACCAGTACGAGCCGAGGATCTGCAGCGTGGAGTCCGCGATGCCCTGGATGTTCTTGCGGAACTTGATGTTGTAGCGCCGCAGGAAGAACTGCGCGAGCGCCGGCAGGTCTTCGATCCGGTCCCGCAGCGCTGGCATGCGGATCGGGATCACCTTCAAGCGGTAGTAGAGATCCTCGCGGAAGCGGCCTTCCTTGACCGCCTTGTCCAGGTCGATGTTCGTGGCGGCGATCAGGCGAAGGTTGGTCTTGATGGGGTGGGTCCCGCCGACGCGTTCGATTTCGCTCTCCTGGATCGCCCTCAGCAGCTTGGCCTGAAGGTCGTAACGCAGATCGCCCACTTCGTCGAGAAACAGCGTGCCGTTGCTCGCCAGCTCGAACTTGCCGAGCTGCTGGCGCACCGCACCGGTGAACGACCCCTTCTCGTGACCGAAGAGCGTGCTCTCCACGAGCTCGCGCGGGATCGCCGCGAGGTTGACCGCAACGAAAGGCGAGTTTGCCTGGCCGGACTCCCGATGAATCAGACGTGCCAGCAGTTCCTTACCCGTCCCGCTCTCGCCAAGAATCAACACCGTCGCGGAGAGCTTCGCGACCTTCTGGACGAGCTCGAGGATCTCTCTCGTCGAACGGCTCGCCCCGGCGACGAACTCGCGATCGTTCTGCTGCTCAGCCACCTCGGCGCTGAGGCGCAGCACGTCGCGGTTCAGATCCTGCCGATCGCTCGCGTTGGCGACCAGCGTGCGCACGCTCTCGAGGTCGAAGTCCTTGGAGATGTAGTGATACGCGCCGTAGCGCATCGCCTCGATCGCCACGTCGAGCTCTTTGATCACTGAGATGACGATCGTTTCGATGTACGGATAGTTCTCGCGGACGATCTTCAGCACCTCGAAGCCGCTGATGCCCGGCAGGCGAACATCGAGGAGCATCAGATCGACGTCCTCCTTCTCGAGGATCTGAAGCGCGAACTCGCCGGTTGCGGCGCGCAGCACACGGTAGTCGCGCCGCAGCATCGCGGTCAGCGTTTCCCGCATCCCCTCATCGTCGTCAACGATGAGGATCGTCTTCCGGCGATCTGACATTCGAGGTGGTTATACTAAGCGATTGTGCCGTCCAATTCGTACGATGTCGTAGTGATCGGCGCCGGGACAGGCGGGTACGTCGCGGCGATTCGGGCCGCGCAGCTCGGGCAGTCGGTCGCGGTCGTCGAGAAACAGAAAGCACTCGGTGGAACCTGTCTGATCTGGGGATGCATTCCCACCAAGGCGCTCCTCGAGCACGCTCACGCGCTGAAGGTCGTGCAGAACGCGAAGGAATGGGGCGTTGTCATTCCCGAAGGTTCGCCGTCGATCGACATGACGCAAGTGCATGCCCGGAAGGACAAGATCGTCACCGGACTCACGAAGGGCGTCGAGTTCCTGTTCAAGAAAAACAAGATCACATGGATCAAGGGCACGGCACAGCTTGCCGGCGGCGGCACGGTCCATGTGACCGACGGTGAGAAGCAGACGCTGCAGGCGCGCGAGATCATCGTCGCCACCGGTTCAGCGCCGCGAAGCGTGCCGGGCATCGAGATCGATCACCAGCGCATCATCACCAGCGACGAAGCGATCCACCTGCCGCGCGTGCCGAAGTCACTGATCATCATGGGCAGCGGTGCGGTTGGCGTCGAGTTCGCGTCCATCTACCGCCGCTTCGGCAGCGAGGTGACGATCATCGAGCTGCTGCCGCGCCTGGTGCCGGTCGAAGACGAGGCGATCTCCGCCGAGCTCGAGAAGTCGTTCCGCAAGCAGGGCATAAAGTGCCTGACCGCAACGAAGGTAACGAAGGCGGCCGCGGTCGCCAGCGGCGTCGAGCTCGAGGCGCAGGGCGCCGATGGCAAGACACAGAAACTCTCCGCGGAGATTCTCCTGGTAGCGACGGGTCGCGGTCCGGTGACCGCCGGGCTTGGTTGCGAGACAGTCGGCCTTGCGCTGGACCGCGGGTACATCAAGGTCGACCCGCTCTACCGCACGTCAGTTCCTCACGTGTCGGCCATCGGCGATGTGATCACTCTGGCTTCCGGCACGCACCCGCAGCTGGCGCACGTGTCATCCATGGAGGGGATCATCGTCGCTGAGCGTCTGGCCGGCCGGGACGTTCGTCCCCTGAACTACGACCACGTTCCGGGCTGCACCTACTGCGATCCCGAGATTGGCAGCGTCGGCCTGACCGAAAACGAGGCGAAGCGGCGGGGCTACGACGTGCGTGTCGGCTCGTTTCCGTTCGGGGTGCTCGGCCGGGCGAAGATGGCCGGCGAGACCGAGGGGTTCGTGAAAATCGTGGCCGACCGAAAGTACGATGAAGTGCTGGGCGTGCACATGATTGGTCCCCGCTCAACGGAGCTCGTCGCTGAGGCGGTTCTGGCTCTGCGCCTCGAATGCACCGTTGAGGAGCTGATCAGGACGATTCACGCTCACCCGACGTTTTCGGAAGCGGTTGGAGAAGCGGCCCATGCCACGCACGGGGCCGCGATACATGCGTAAACTTCCAACCCCCAACTTCCAACTCCCAACTTCCACATCGGAATCGGGCGTTGGGAGTTGGGTGTTGGGAGTTGGGATTTGAATATGCCAACCCCAGTCGTCATGCCCCAGATGGGCGAATCGATCGCGGAAGGCACCATCGTCCGTTGGCTCAAGAAGGTCGGCGACACCGTTGACCGTGACGAGCCACTGTTCGAGATTTCCACCGACAAGGTGGACGCGGAGATTCCGTCGCCCGCGGCGGGCGTGCTGACCGAGATCACTGCTCACGAGGGCGAGACCGTCGCCGTGAATTCCGTCGTCGCCAACATCGCGGCGGACGGCGAGACCGCGGCACCAGCGCCTCCCAGTGCGCCGGCGACCGCGACGCAGCCGAAAAAGGGGGCGGAGAAGGCCGCAGCGTCTACCCAGGCGCAGGCTGATGGCGCCGGACCTCAGGAGAGGCCGTCCCGCGGATCCAACGGGAGTGAAGAGAGCACCGGCGCTTCACAGCTCTCGAAAGAGGATCTTCGCCGGCAGAAGTCGTCGCCGCTCGTGCGGCGCATCGCGCGCGAGCACAACGTCGACATCACCCGGATTCCCGGGTCCGGCATCGGCGGCCGCGTCACCAAGCACGACATCCTCGGCTTCATCGAAACCGCCCCGGCCGCGTCGCCTGGTCCCAGTCCTTCGCGGGACACGGCCTACAGCGATTCCGTAGGGCGGGTTCCGCCGAGCAGTCCGGCCATGCGAGGCGGACCCGCCGGCAACGTCGAGATTCAACCACTCTCGGTGATGCGCAAGAAGATCGCCGAGCACATGGTGATGAGCCGGCGCACGTCGGCGCACGTCCACTCGGTCTTCCACGTGAACTTCTCGACGATCGAGAAGATCCGGCAGGAGAAGAAGAGCGAGTACGAGCGTACCGGCGCGAAGCTGACGTACATGGCGTTTATTGCCAAGGCGATCGTCGACGCGCTGCGCCGCTATCCAATCGTCAACGCGTCGATCGACGGAGACAACGTCGTCTACAAGAAGGACATCAACCTCGGAATTGCCGTCGCGCTGGAAAGCGGCCTGATCGTCCCGGTGCTCAAGCACGCGGACGAGAAGAATCTCCTCGGCCTCAGCCGAGGCATCTCCGATCTCGCCGAGCGCGCCCGCGCGAAGCAGCTGAAGCCCGAAGAGGTCCACGACGGCACCTTCACGATCACGAACCCGGGCCAGTTCGGCGCGCAGTTTGGAATGCCGATCATCAACCAGCCGCAGGTGGCGATTCTGGGTGTCGGCACGATCGAGAAGCGTCCGGTCGTCGTTGACGACGCGATCGCGATCAGAACGATGGCGTATCTGACGCTCGGCTTCGACCATCGCCTGATCGACGGGGCGGTCGCCGACGAGTTCATGGCCTTCGTGAAGAATCAGCTCGAGACCTTCGACGCCAGTCAGGTGTAGCGTGCGCACCATCGAGGTGCGGCGTCTCGGGATGGTTCCATACGCGGATGCGCTCGCGCTTCAGCGCGAGCTCGTCGAGGAGCGCCGCGCCGCTCGAGTCCCCGACCTCCTTCTTCTGCTCCAGCATCCGCGAGTCATCACGTTCGGCGTGAAAGGCGATGGCGGCCGGTCGAACGTGCGTGCCACGGACGAGCGCCTCGTCGAGCTGGGAGTGGAGCTCTCCGAAACCGGCCGTGGCGGCGACGTGACGTATCACGGCCCAGGCCAGATCGTCGGCTACCCGATACTCAACCTGGATCCGGATCGGCGGGATGTACATCGGTACGTCCGCGATCTGGAGGAGGTGATGATTCGTGTCTGCACCGACTATGGCGTGACGGCCGGACGAATCAAGGGGCTGACCGGGGCCTGGGTGGGCGATGAAAAGATCGGCGCGATCGGCGTGCGGATCTCACGCTGGATCACGAGCCACGGCTTTGCATTCAACGTGAACACGAACCTCGCCGATTTCCAGCTGATCGTTCCCTGCGGCATCACCGACCACGGCGTGACCTCGCTCGAGAGAGCCGCGGGGCGGGTGATATCGATGACCGACGTTCAGGACCGCATCGTCAGCCGGTTTGCCGAGGTCTTCGACGCGGCCGTGAGTTAGTTCACTCGCTCCTGCTCAGCTCAGCGTCGGCCACTCCGAGACCAGCCACCGTTCTGACTTCGACGCGCACGCCGTTCCAGAGGACCACGTCGCCAACGGCGGCTGGCCGACCCAGCTCCTCCAGCACGAGCCCGCTCACCGACCGCGCATCCGGATGCTCGAGCGTGACGCCGAGCGCCCGGCCAGCGTCCTTGAGCCGGACCGTTCCCCGCACGATCAGATGTCCGTCCCCATCGCGCACGATCGGTGCCCGTTCGCGCCCCTCTTCGATCTCGCCCACCACTTCCTCGAAGAGGTCTTCGATCGTCACCAGGCCGGCGGTGCCGCCATATTCGTCCATGACGACTGCCATCTGCGCACGATGACGCCGCATCGCGGCGACCACGTCGTCGATCGAGGTGGCCATCGGCACATGAGGGACAGGGCGGGCGTCGCGTGCCGTAACGGGCCGCCCGGCGATGAAGTGGCGCAGCAGCGCCTTGATGTGCACGCTGCCGACGATGTGATCGAAATCGCCGTCATAGACCGGATAGCGCGTGTGCGGATTCGTCCGGACAAGCTGCCGCAACTCGTCGATCTCGGTTCCTACCGGAATGCCGACCAACCGGACCCGCGGCACCATCGCGTCACCGGCGGTCAGATCGCCGAACTCGAAGAGGTCGCGGAGGATCCTGCCTGTTTCGCCCCGCAGCATCCCGCCTTCGTGGCTTTCCTTGACGATGAATTCGAGCTCCGCAGGAGTGTGATACCGCTCAGCCTCGACCTCCTGCCGGTGGATACCGACCAGGCGCAGCAGCGCGTTGCCCGACGCGTTCAACGCAACGACAAGCGGCTTGATCGCCAGCTCGAGTGCTTCGATGACCGGCGACACGTACAGCACGGTCGTGTCGGCGCTCTGCAGTGCCAGTGCCTTCGGCACCATCTCGCCGAGCACGATGTGGAGATAGGTGAGGATCGCGACGGCGATACCGCTCGCCAGCGCATGCGCCGCGATCCAACGGTTGAGGTCGAGGGGCTCGAGCCACGGGACGATCAGTTCGGCCAGAACATGCTCGCCGTACATGCCGAGGCCCACGCTCGCGACCGTGATCCCGATCTGCGTGGTCGCGATGTAGCGATCCTGCCGCCTCGGGTCTTCGAGCACCTGTGCCACGCGCTGGGCCAGGCGGTGACCCTGCGACGCCTGATGGTCGATCGACGTCCTGTTCGCGCCGACGATCGCAAACTCGGCGGCGACGAAGAGGCCGTTTGCCAGCACGAGGACCAGAATGACGGTGACGACGAACAGCACGTCAGCTCGCCTCCGCCCCGTCGTCGGTGCGCATCCGCCGTGTGACGACCGTTTCAACGGCGCGTTCGGCGACCCGCTCGACTTCGATCTCGTAATCGCCAATCCGGACCGTCTCACCGGAGATCGGCAGGTGGCCGAGCGCGGCCGTGACCAGGCCGCCGACAGTCGCGGCGTCCGTCTCCCACACGGTTCGGAGCACGGCCGCTGCATCGTCAACGGGCATCCCTCCGGGCAGCCGCATGCGTCCGTCCGGAAGCTCCTCTGCGACCGGATCGGCAGGCTTGAACTCGTCGCCGACGTCACCGACGAGCTCCGACAACACGTCATCGAGCGTGAGCAGCCCGGCCGTGCCGCCGAATTCATCAACCACCAGCGCCTGTTGGGATCGCCGTTCGCGCAGTTCCCGCAGGATCCGATCGGCCGTGACGCTTTCGTGAACACTTGCGATCGGCCGCATTAACGACGCCAGGGAACCGTTGGCTCCGCCCGAGACGAGCCAGAGAACGAGATCCTTCGTGTGGACGCTGCCGACGATGTTGTCGATCGAATCGCGATAGACGGGCAGGCGTGAGTAGGGGCTCTGTGCGACGGCTGTGATGACTTCGTTGAGCGGCGTGTCGATGCTCAGCGCCGAGATCTTCGTGCGCGGCACCATCAACTGCCTCGCCTGGCGAAGATTCAGCCGCAGTGCCCGCCGTAGCCGCCTGTGCTCGTCGGCTTCGAGGAGTCCGCCGTCGCGGCTCTCGGCGATCAGCAGCTCGATCTCCTCAGGCGAATGAATGTGCCGGTGACCCTGTGGCGACGCGCCGATGACGCGAAGGATGAGCAGACCGGTTCCATTGAGCCACTTGATGAACGGACGGTAGATCCAGAGCGACGGCAGCATCGCCACCAGGCTGTACAGCGCCGTCCGCGTCGGGTGTTGAAGCGCAAGCGACTTCGGGACGAGCTCGCCGAAGATCACCTGGCCGACCGTCAGCACCAGCAGAACGACGACCGTGGCCGTCGAACGCGCGGCCACTTCCTGAAGGCCGCCCACCGAAGCAAAGTACGGAGCCAGCCAGACCGCGAACGTCGACTGCGCGTATGCGCCGAGGATCAGGCTCGACAGGGTGATGCCAATCTGGCAGGCGGCAATGTACCGATCGAGCGCGGCAGGCGACTCCAGGACCGGCAGCAGCCAGGAGGCGAGAGTGCTTCCCTCGGTCGCCATCTGCTGAATCCGGGCGCGCCGGACGCTGACCGCCGCGAACTCGGCAGCGACGTACACCGCGTTGACGAGGATCAGGGCCGTGACGACGAGGATGGCAACCAGAGCCAAGGGTCCCTGTATTTAACACGTTCAGGCCCATTGGGCCTGCCGCGCCGTAGCCTTTGGCGAAGGCCGGCGGGAATAGGACTGAATAGGTCGGGGTTCTAGAGAGTAAAAGGACACGATTCCATGGACAGGACCTACGACAGGCAGCTCATCAGTCGTCTGCAAATGGGCGACGAGGAGGCACTTAGGGAATTGGCGGATCGCTACAGCCACCGGATTTTCACGATGGCACTCCGCCACATGAAGAACCGCGAGGACGCCGAGGAAGTCACTCAGGACGTCCTGATGAAGGTTTACCGGAAGATCGACAAGTTCCGGGGCGACGCGGCCCTTTCTTCCTGGATTTATCGAATTACGTTCAACACGGCGATGTCTCGCCTGCGGACCCACCGGGCCGAGCGGGCTGCGAGCGCGGAGCGTGACCGCGCGTCCGCACAGGGCCACGAACCGGTGGATGCCCGATCACCGCGCCAGCCGGCCGACTGGTCGCACATGCCGGACGAGGAGCTTCTTCGCCATCAGTTGCGGCAGGCAGTCGCGGACGCCCTTCCGAAACTGCCGGAGATCTACCGCGTGCCGGTAGTCCTGCGCGACATCGAGGGCCTGACGACCGAGGAGGCGAGCACACGGCTTCGCGTGAAGGATCAGACGTTGAAGTCCCGCCTGCATCGCGGCCGGCTGATGCTGAGGCGCCAGCTCGGTGCATTTACATCGGGTCTGGAGCTTCACCGCGAGGCTGCGTAACGGTCCGAGACTCGAACGATCCGAACGTTTTACCGTTTCGGCGGGACGAACTCAGGGCGTTCCGGACGCGCGGCGAGCCGTGCCGCCAACTCGAGCGCGAGAGACGCGACGCGGCTCACGCCGCGCGCGTCGATCTTCTCCCAGTCGTCACCAGGCCGGTGATAGTCGGTATGGAACCCGGTGAAGAAGTTGATCGCCGGGACTCGCTTCGCGATGAACGACGAATCGTCACTGCGACCCGCGCCTGGGCCCTCCCGGCGGATTCGCAGCTCGTTGCCGCTCGCTGCGGACGCAGCCGCGAGGTCTGCCTCCATCGATGGCGACAGCTCCAGGCCGCTGATATCGACGCTGCCGTTGGCGCGCCCCACCATATCCAGGTTCAGCATCCCGATCGTGTTCGCCATCGGGATCGGCGGCGTGGTGGTGTAGTGCGCCGATCCCAGCAGTCCGCGCTCCTCACCAGCGAACGTCGCGAAGACCAGGGTTCGTGGAAAACGCGCGCGCTGAGCGACGGCTGCTCGCGCCATCTCCATGACTGCCGAGGTGCCAGACGCGTTGTCGTCAGCGCCGTTATGAATCTCCGTGACGTCTGGCGTGACCGAGAGGCGGCCGCCCATCCCGACGTGGTCGTAGTGGGCGCCGATGACGACCGCTTCCTTTGATTTCTGCGGATCGCTTCCAGGAAGAACTCCGACGACGTTGCGGACGGTTCGGCGGTTGCGAGCGAGGTTTTCGACGTAGGTCACGCTGCTCCCGGTGAGCGCACGCGAGCGCGGCATCAGATCGCGGTCGATCTGGGCCGCCGCGGCGTCCAGGCCCCACGCGGTGATGAGCGGCTGCATCTCATCGCGGCGGATGCGAAGCACCGGAATCGGCTGGCTCTCGGCGTCGGGGTCGGCCTTGAAGAGCGAGTACTGCGCCTCGTCGGTCTGATGCGACGGGTCGGAAACGACGAGCAGCGCCCGGGCTCCGTGGCTTCGGGCCAGGGACGCCTTGGCCTCCAGCGTGGTCTGCGGCATTGCGCGCGTTCCGTTGAAGCGGCTGTTCCGGTCGCGTTCCTGAGGCTCGTGGCTGAAGATCAGCACCGCCTTGTTGGAAACGTCCACCTTCGCGTAGTCGTCGTAACCGAGCGCCGGCACGGCGAGACCGTAGCCGGCAAAGACGATCGGCACCTTCTCGAGCGTTGCCGATGGCTTTCCGGGGGTGTCGTTGATCGGCGCGGCGAGCGGGTAGTAGCTCGTCCCGAGCGTCAGCGACACCTGGCGTCCCTCGGACTCGATCGACAGGCGGTTCGTGCCCACGACCAGGCCGGCCTGCAATTCGAACGACTGGAACCACGACCCGTTGTCGCCGCCGGGCCGCAGCCCGGCCTCCTTGAACTGTGCGGCGATGTAGTCGGCCGCGCGTTCGAGCTCTGGCGATCCGTTGTCTCGCCCCTTCATCTCGTCGGACGAGAGGAACCTGATATGGGTCAGCAGGCGATCGGGCTCGAAGTCCGGCGCCAGCGCGGCGGCTGAGGCAGCGGCAACGAGGACTGCTAGGGCGAGGACGAACCGGCGCATCCTCTTAATCGTAAGCCCTACGCGCCGAGAGCCGTTTCCAGCTGGATCCGCTCGCGTGTACTGAGGGATGGCACCCGAACGCCGGCAATGCCTTGCGGGTTCAACAAGCACGGCAGCACGCCGATCCGGTTGCGGACACCGAATTCGCCGCTGAGGACGGTCAGAACGCTTTGAGCCCGGCGGGCTGAGATGAGAAGCGCTTCCACGACTCCCGCCGCCGCCTGCCCGAGCGCGTGAGGACCGGGCGGCCACAGGCGTGCGAGCCGTGCCTCGACTCGCCTGACCTGGACCTGCGTCAGCACCCGCTCCAGCGCATAGCCGC
>Ga0247825_10002358_pt1 | contig 12469 bp, 10 predicted proteins | sample 13C_Vanillin_Day_FD_194413 | JGI IMG/M metagenome (GOLD analysis project Ga0247825, IMG submission 194413) | Soil microbial communities from agricultural site in Penn Yan, New York, United States - 13C_Vanillin_Day48 | ecosystem: Environmental > Terrestrial > Soil > Agricultural land | place...
TGCGATTGCCGACAGCGAAAGATTGCGGACATTCATACGCTGCGCCTCCCTGGCTGAACGCCTTATAGCACGGCTAGCCGGCTTCCCGCTTGGCCTGCTCGAGCTTCAGTACCTTGACCGTAACCGGGCGCTCGCCGGGCGCTTGCCGGCAGGGCTCTGCAAGCAGCTCTCGCCGGACGCGCGCGAAGGTCTTGCGCAGGTTGGTCTGCATGCTCGGGCGGTACTTGAACGACGGATCCAGGATGCTCTTCATGGCGACTCCCTCACGCTGGGAGTGCCAGATTAGTCATAGTCGAGGCGATTGGAAAGTCGTCGCCTCGCCGACGGCTGTAGCGGCCCGTCGACAAGCTCCCGGTTCGCCGCTATTCGGCCTTGATGCCCACCTCGCGCGCCGTGGCGGTCCACACCTCGATCTGTTGCTTCAAAAAGGCGGTGAGCTCCTCGGGCGTAGAGCTCTTCGGCTCGAAGGCGAGCTTGCCGAAAGCCTCGCGCACCTCCGGGCGCTTGAGCACCACGGCGAGCTCGCGCGCGAGGCGCTCGACCACTGGCCTGGGCATCCCCTTGGGGCCGAACACGCCGCCCCACGGCGTAAGGGTCATCTTGCCGAGGCCCGCTTCCTGCGCCGAAGGAACGTCCGGAAGCAGCGAGCTGCGATTGGGGAACATCGCCGCCAGCGCGCGCAGCTTGCCTTCCTTCACCTGCGGCGCGGCGTTGCCCGGCGTGGCGAACGCCATGTGCACGCGGCCGCCGAGCAGGTCGACAGTGAGCGGCCCGTCGCCCTTGTAGGGGACGTGGACGATGTCGAGATTCTCGAGCTGCTTGAGCTGCGCGCCGAGGAGCTGCGAGGTGCTGTTGCCGGTGCCGTAGTTCAGCTTTCCCGGGTTTGCCTTGGCGTAGGCGATCAGCTCGGCCACCGACTTCGCCGGCACGCTGGGATGGGTGAAGAGGAAGAAGCCGAAATAGCCGATCATCGACACCGGCGTGAAATCGCCCACCGGGTTGTACGGCGGGTTCTTGCGCGTGGCGAGCACCCAGTTGAAGGCCGTATTGGTCGCATAGAAAAGCGTATAGCCGTCGGGCGGCGCCTTCATCACCGCCTCGGCGGCAATGGCGCCGTCGGCGCCGGGCTTGGTCTCGATCACCACCGTCTGGCCGAGCGCCTGGCCGAGCGGCTGCGCGTAGATGCGCGCGCCAAGCTCCGCGGCGCCGCCGGGCGGGAACGGCACGACGAGACGAATCGGTTTCTCCGGATACTCGGCAATGGCGACCGCGGAAAAGCCGGCGAACGCCACTGCCGTTGCTAAACGCAGCGTCAGGCGCATGGTGGTCCTCCTCGCGCCGCATTCTAAGTCGAGCCGGCCGGCGGCCGTTAAGGCGGGGCCTATGGCGGGTCCAAAACCGATAAACTTCGGCGTGGCACCCCGGAGACGAATCGAACGTCCGACCTGCCCCTTAGGAGGGGGCTGCTCTATCCACTGAGCTACCGGGGCGTGCGCCGATTTTACCCTTGAGGTTCTGCTTTTGATTTCAATAACAAGACTGTTCCTTCTGTTCTGGATCGCGCTGCCGCTGCACGCGCAGGTGCAGGCGTGGGGCTGGGACGACGGCACGGTGCCGTACGTGCAGACTCCGATGGAGATCGTCGAGCGCATGCTGCGCATGGCCGAGGTGAAGAAGGGCGACCACGTGATCGACCTCGGCTCGGGCGACGGCCGCATCGTGATCGAGGCGGCGAAGCGCGGCGCGACCGGCCTGGGCGTCGACCTCGACAAGGAGCTGGTGAAGCTCGCGACCGACAACGCGCGCGCGGCCGGGGTCTCCGACAGGGCGCAGTTCCGGGCGATGGATCTCTTCGACGCCGATCTGTCGCCGGCGAGCGTGGTGACGCTCTACCTGCTGCCGGAGTTCAACGCCAAGCTGTTGCCGAGGCTGCTCAGGCTCAAGCCGGGCACCCGCATCGTTTCGCACGACGGCGGTATCGGCGACTGGCCGCCCGATGAGCGCCTGCAGATGCGCGCGCCGGAGAAGCCGGTGGGCGTGGGCGGCGTGTCGACGGTGGAGCTGTGGATCGTGCCGGCGAACGCCGCCGGCCGCTGGGCGAGCGACATCCCGCAGCACGGCGGCCGCTGGCGCTTCGACATCAAGCAGAGCTTCCAGATGCTCGACATCGACACCGCCGCGCAGGGGCGCGACCTGCTGGTGCGCAACTCGCGCCTGCGGGGCGAGGAAATCAAGATGGTGGTCACCGGGCTGATCGGCGAGCACGCCTGGCACCACTACTTCGTCGGCCAGGTGAAGGGCGAGCGCATCACAGGCGAAGTAACGGTCTCCGACGGCACCAACAGGAGGACTCTCCCGTGGACGGCAACAAGAACGAAGCGGTAAAGCCCAGGCAGCTCCTCTCGCTTTCCGACGGCATCGTCCTCATCTGCGGGATGGTGATCGGCGCAGGCATTTTCAAAGCGCCCTCCATCGTCGCCGGCAATACCTCCAGCGAGACGGCGTTCATCCTCGCCTGGGTGCTCGGCGGCGCGGTGTCGCTGTGCGGCGCGCTCGTCTATGCGGAGCTCTCTTCGCGCTATCCCGAGACCGGCGGCGAATACGCATTCCTGTCGCGCGGCTGGGGCCGCGGCGTGGCCTTCGTCTTTGCCTGGGCGCGCATGACGGTGATCCAGACCGGGGCGATCGCCGCGGTCGCCTTCGTCTTCGGCGACTATGCTTCGGAGATGCTGCGCCTGGGCCCCAAGAGCTCGGCGATCTACGCCGCGCTCGGGGTCATCGCCCTCACCGCGATCAACGTGCTCGGCACGGTGGAATCGAAGACCCTGCAGAAGGTGATGCAGTATCTGCTGTTCGCGGGCCTCGCCTTCATCGCGGTGGCGGGCCTGCTCTCCGGCGCGCCGCCGAAGCCTGCGGCCGCCGCGCCGGCGGGCGGCTCTTTCGGCCTGGCGATGATCTTTGTGCTGCTGACCTACGGCGGCTGGAACGAGGCCGCCTACCTGGCCGGCGAAGTGCGCGATGCACGGCGCAACATGGTGCGCATCCTGGTCGGCGGCATCCTCGCCGTCACGCTCGCCTATCTGCTCGTCAACCTGGGGTACCTCGCGGCGCTCGGCCTGGGCGGCATGCGCGAATCGCAGGCGGTGGCCGCCGACCTGATGCGCACGGCGGTCGGCGACAAGGGCGCGGTGGCCCTGGCGCTGATCGTATGCATCGCCGCGCTCACCACGATGAACGCTGCCATCTTCACCGGCGCGCGCACCAGCTACGCGCTGGGCCGCGACTTCAGCATGTTCAGGGGCTTGGGAAGCTGGCGGGCAGCGGGCAGCACGCCGGGGAACGCGCTGCTGCTGCAAGGGGCCATCACGCTGGTACTCGTGCTCGCAGCTTCTTTTGCCCCGGACGGATTCACGGCAATGGTGGCCTACACCTCGCCGGTGTTCTGGACCTTCTTCCTGCTCACCGCGCTCACGCTGTTCATCTTCAGGAGAAAGGAGGGTGAGCTTCCCGCGTTCCGCGTGCCGCTCTACCCGGTGATCCCGCTGGCCTTCTGCGCCGCTTGCCTCTACATGCTGTATTCCAGCGTCAACTACGTGCGCTTCGCGGTCGAGTTCGGCGTCGCAGTGCTGGCCGGGGTGGTCATCATGTTGGCGGGGATCCCGCTCTACCTTCTCGCCCGGAAAGGATGACCCTCACCGAGCTGCGCTATATCGTCGCAGTGGCGCGCGAGCGGCACTTCGGGCGCGCGGCGGAAGCCTGCTTCGTGTCGCAGCCGACGCTGTCGGTGGCGGTGAAGAAGCTGGAGGAGGAGCTCGGCGTGACGCTGTTCGAGCGCGGCCCGGGCGAGGTGAGCGTGACGCCGGCCGGCCGCCCCATCGTGGAGCAGGCGCAGCGCGTGCTGGAGGAAGCTTCGCGCATCAAGGAGCTCGCCGCGGCGGGACGCGATCCGCTTGCCGGGCCGTTGCGCCTGGGCGCCATCTACACCATCGGCCCGTACCTGCTGCCCAAGCTGATCCCAATCCTTCGCCGCACGGCGCCCGCCATGCAGCTCCACATCCAGGAAAATTTCACCCACCGGCTCGCCGAGTCGCTGAAGCGCGGCGAAGTCGATGTGATCCTGGTGGCGCTGCCCTTCGAGGAGCCGGGCGTGCAGACGCGCGCGGTCTACGACGAGCCGTTCTTCGTCGCGGTGCCCAAGGGGCATCCCTGGGAAGGGCGCAAGCGCATTACTTCGGAAGAGCTGACCGGCGAGAGCCTGCTGCTGCTGGGCGAAGGGCACTGCTTCCGCGACCAGGTGCTGGAGATCTGCCACACGGTGCGCAGCAAGGAGCGCAGCGGCCTGTCGCGCACCGTGGAGGGTGGCTCGCTCGAGACCATCCGCCAGATGGTGGCGAGCGGGGTGGGCGTCACGGTGCTGCCCGCGACCTCCATAAACAGCGCGTCTTCGTCGGACCTGATCCGCGTGCTGCCCTTCGCGCGCCCGGCGCCGGTGCGCCGCGTCGCGCTCGCCTGGAGAAAGAGCTTTCCGCGGCCCGAAGCGATCGAGGCGATGAGGAAGAGCATCCTCGCCTGCAACCTGCCGCACGTGGAGAAGCTGCCTTGAGAATCTCTGAAAAGGCGGGCAACCGTCGTTCCCGCGAACGCGGGAACCCATTTTTTGCGAAAAGAAAACTGGGCCCCCGCCGTCGCGGGGGCGACTACGTCGGAACGAACTTCCCTAGATTCGTGTCATCGCGTAGCGCCCCGGGCCGATCAGCGCGATGGCGAGCGCCGTGAACAGGAACATGCCCTGCAGCTCGAGCGCCCAGCCGCCGGCTTCGTTGCGGCTCAGCAGCTCGCCCATGTGCGCCAGCGCGACCGCGACCGCCATGTTGATCGCCACCACGAGCGCCGCGAGACGCGTCCAGACGCCGACGATGAGGGCGATCGGCGCGACGACCTCGCCGAGGTACACGGCGTAGGCGAACGAGCCCGGCAGGCCGACCTTCTCCGCCATGCTCACGATATCGCCGGGCCCGGAGCCGACCTTGGCGAGGCCGTGCATCAGGACGAGGATGCCGAGCGCCAGGCGCAGCAGCAGCTTGCCGGCGTCCGCGGATGCGACTGTTACGGGAGTCGACATTGCGTTTCCATTAAACTCGGGTCGCATGAATCCTACCGTCATCCTCACGTGCGGCGCTATCGTCCTGTGCCTGTCTTTCGGCGCGCGCGCCGGGATGGGGCTCTACCTGCAGCCGCTGTCGCTCGAGTACGGCTGGGGCCGCGAGATTTTCTCGCTCGCGATGGCGCTGCAGAACCTGATCTGGGGCCTGCTCGGGCCGTTCGCCGGCGGCCTCGCGGACCGCTACGGCGCCGGGCGCGTGGTCGCGATCGCCGGCGCGTTCTACGTGCTCGGCCTCATCGGCATGGGCATCGTCGAGACGCCGATCCTGATGTACGTGAACTCCGGCTTCCTGATCGGCCTCGGGCTCGCCGGCACGTCGTTCGCGATCGTGTTCGCCGTGATCGGGCGCGTCACGCCGCCCGAGCGGCGCAGCACGGCGCTCGGCATCGCCACGGCCGCCGGCTCGTTCGGCCAGTTCGCGCTGCTGCCGGTGACGCAGTTCCTCATCTCGCGCTACGACTGGCACGTGGCGCTCTTCGCCATGGCGGGGATCACCGCGCTCATCATCCCGCTGTCGATAGCCATGGCCGGCCGGCCGGCGGTGCACGCCGGCCCGGCGCAGTCGATCGCCGGGTCGCTTCGCGAGGCAATCGGCGAGCGCGGCTTCCACCTGCTCTCCTGGGGCTACTTCGTGTGCGGCTTCCACATCGCCATGCTGACGGTACACCTGCCGTCGTTCGTCACCGACCAGGGGCTCGGCCCCGAGCACGGCATGATCGCGCTCGCGCTCATCGGCCTGTTCAACATCGTCGGCTCGTTCGGCGCGGGATGGCTCGGCGGGCGCTTCAGCAAGAAATACCTGCTGTCGGCGATCTACGCCATCCGCGTGGTTCTCATCTCCTTGCTGGTTTTCCTGCCGCTTACGCCGGTCAACCTTTACCTGTTTGCGTGCGGCATCGGGTTGCTGTGGCTCGGTACCGTGCCGCTCACCAACGGCCTGGTGGCGCAGATCTTCGGCCTGCGCTACGCCGCGATGCTGGCGTCGATCGTGTTCCTCGCCCACCAGATGGGCAGCTTCGTCGGGGTATGGCTCGCGGGCTATCTCTATGACACCACCGGCTCCTATACGGGCGCGTTCCTCGTGTCGATGGGCCTGGGGCTGTTCGCGGCGCTCATCAACCTGCCGGTCAACGAGAAGCCGCTCGCGGAGCGGCGCGCCGCTGCCGCTGTCGCATGACCCGCGGAGGCATCTTTCTCGCGAAGCTAACCGGGGTGGCGCTCCTCGCCTTTGCCTTGGCGGCTGCGTTCGCCGCCTACCTCCAGCCCGGCATGCTGGTCGAGTTCGCCAACTTGGTGCTGTGCATGTAGTGCAAACGACGACATCCGCCCGCGGCGCGGCCGGTTAACATCGTCGCCGTAATGATCCCCGGCAATCGCTCGCTTTTTGCAGCGGCGCTCATCTTGCCGCTGTTCCTGCTGGCGCTCGCCGGGTGGCTGAACTGGCGGCAGGCGGAAGCGCAGGCGCTGCACCGCGCCCGGCAGGCCACCGACGCGCTGAGCGAGCACGCGCTGCGCACCTTCACGACGCACCAGCTGATGATCGACGTGGTGGACCGGTACGTGCAGGGCTGGACCTGGGACGGAATCCGCGCATCACGCGAGCTGCACCTGCTGCTGGGCGACCTGACCGAGCGCAACAAGGATATCGCCAGCATCTTCCTCGTGGATTCCGCGGGCCACACCGCGGCGAGCAGCCGCCAGTTTCCGGTGCCGCCGGTCAGCGCCGTCGACCGGGAGTATTTCCAGGCGCTCCTCAAGGCCGATGTGCTGCACGTCAGCCAGCCGGCGCAGAGCCGCATCGGCGGCGACCGGTTCTTCGCCGTGGCGCGGCGGCGCTCGAGCACCGATGGCAAGTTCGACGGCCTGATCGCCGTGTCGGTCAATCCCGCCTACTTCGAGTCGTTCTACGCCGGCCTGCTGGACACGCCGCAGGATGCGGCGGGCCTCGCGCGCATGGACGGCGTGATCCTCGTGCGCCATCCGCAGCTGCCGAAGGGGCAGGCGGCGATCCCGGCGGGCGCCGCCTTCATGAAGGAGATGCGCGAGGTGCGCGCCGCCGGCAGCTACATCGCGCGCTCGGCCGGCGATCGAGTGAAGCGCGTGCACGCCTACCGGCGCGTCGGCGAGTACCCGGTGTTCGCGAGCTACCAGCTCTCAGTGGACGCGATCTGGAGCGCCTGGTGGATCGCGATGCTGCCGTATGTCATCGCCTGCGTGCTCGCCATGGCGCTCATGATGGCGGCGATCGGCCTCTCCACGCAGTACGCCCGGCGCACGGCGGCCGAAGCACGCACCGAGGAAGCCGAGCAGGCGAACCGCGCGAAGGACTTGTTCGTGGCGGCGCTCAGCCACGAGCTGCGCAATCCGCTCGCCGCGATTTCCAACGCGGCGCAGGTGCTGCAGCGCGGCGCGGGCGGCGAGGCGGGCGGCCGGGCGGCCGTGGATATCATCGCGCGGCAGATCGGGCTGCTGCGCCGCATGCTGGACGACCTGCTCGACACGGCACGCGCCGTGCACGGCAAGCTGCGGCTCGAGAGGCGGCGCCTCGACCTGCGCGCCATCGCTTCCGCCGTGGTGGCCGAACAGCTTGCGCGGCGGCCCGGGGCCCACATCGACATCGCTGCGAGCGGCGCCGAGGCCTGGGTCCACGGCGACGCCGTCCGCCTGCGGCAGATGATCGACAACCTGGTGGAGAACGCGCTGAAGTACGGCGGGCGGGACATCGAGGTCGATATCCGCGGGGAAGGGGAGTGGGTGCAGCTCGCCGTGAAGGACGACGGGGAGGGCATCGCGCGCGAGCTGATGCCGCGGCTGTTCCAGCCGTTCGTACAGGGGGAGCAGACGCTCGACCGGGCGCAGGGCGGGCTCGGCCTGGGACTCGCGCTCGTGCATCGCATGGCGCTGCTCCACGGCGGCAGCCTGACGGCCGAAAGCGAAGGGCCGGGGCGCGGCAGCATTTTCACGCTGCGCCTGCCGCGCGCCGAAGCGCCGGCCCGGCCCGTGGCGCGCGACGCCGCCGGCGCGCAGGCACGCAAGCGGCGCATGCTCCTCATCGACGACGACCCGGATGCGCGCGAGAGCCTCGGCGCGCTGCTCGAGTTCGAGGGGCACGAGGTGCTCACCGCGGCCGACGGGCCGGCCGGCCTCAGGCTCATGGCCGAAGCGCGCCCGGACATCGCGCTCGTCGACATCGGGCTGCCGGAGATGGACGGCTATGAGGTGGCGAAGCGCGTGCGTGTGCTCGACGGCGCTCCGCTGCTCATCGCCGTGACCGGCTACGGCCAGCGGCAGGACCGCGAGAAGGCGCACGCCGCCGGCTTCGATGCCCACCTCACGAAGCCGTTTTCCTACGAGGAGCTGCTGCGCACTATCGAGCGGGTCGAGCGCCGCGCCGCTGCTTAATTCGGGGTCAGGGTCGTAATTTTCGCGCTCGCCGCGGGCGAGCGCTCGAATTACGACCCTGACCCCGAATTAAGCCACTCGGGCCATGATGCCGCCGCCGGCGGCACGCCGCTTGCACTCTATCGTGTGAGTCCTCGATGAACGCCCCCGAACTGAAGCTTTCCCAAGTGCGCGAAGGGCTGCCTTGGCCGCGCGGCGCGGCCTGGGACGGCAAAGGCGTGAATTTCGCGCTGTTCAGCGCGCACGCGACCAAGGTCGAAGTGTGTCTGTTCGACGGTGAAACCGAGAAGGAGCGCATCGAGCTGCCCGAATATCGCGACGAGACCTGGCACGGCTACGTGCCGGACATCCGTCCGGGACAGGTCTACGGCTACCGTGTGCACGGCCCGTACGCGCCGGAAGAGGGCCACCGCTTCAACCCCAACAAGCTGGTGCTCGATCCGTACGCGCGCGCACACATAGGCGAGCTGAAGTGGGACCCGGCGGTGTTCGGCTACAAGGTGGGGGACCCCGCCGCGGACCTGTCGTTCGACGAGCGCGACAGCGCGCCGTTCATGCCGAAATCAGTGGTGGTCGATCCGGATTTCGACTGGGTGCGCGAGAAAGTGTGGCGCCCGGTGCCGTGGGATCGAACGATCGTCTACGAGACGCATGTGCGCGGCTATACCAAGCTGCATCCGAAAGTGCCCGAGCACCAGCGCGGCACCTTCGCCGGCCTGGCAACCAAAGAGGTGGTGGACTACGTCAAGGCGCTCGGCGTCACCACGGTAGAGCTGCTGCCGGTGCACACGTTCATCAACGATTCGTTCCTTCTCGAGCGCAAGCTGACGAACTACTGGGGCTACAACTCCATCGGTTTTTTCGCTCCGGATCCGCGCTACGCCTCCGACAAGGCGAAGACGCTGCAGGAGTTCAAGGAGATGGTGGCCCGCTTCCACGATGCCGGCCTGGAGGTGGTGATCGACGTGGTCTACAACCACACCGCCGAAGGCAACGAGCTCGGGCCGACGCTGTCGTTCAAGGGCATCGACAACGCCTCCTACTACCGCCTGCTCCCGGACAAGCCGCGCTACTACATCAACGACACCGGCACCGGCAACACGCTCGACCTGTCGCACCCGGTGGTGATCCAGCTGGTCACCGACAGCCTGCGCTACTGGGTCGAGGAAATGCACGTCGACGGCTTCCGCTTCGACCTCGGCACCATTCTCGCGCGCGAGCCGGGCGGCTTCGATACCTACAACGGCTTCATGAAGGCGGTGATGCAGGACCCCGTGCTGCACCGGGTGAAGCTCATCGCCGAGCCCTGGGACTGCGGCCCGGGCGGCTACCAGCTCGGGCGCTTTCCGCCCGGCTGGGCGGAGTGGAACGACCAGTTCCGCGACACGCTGCGCGACTTCTGGCGCGGCGAGGCGCTGCCGAAGGCGCTCGCGCCCCGGCTGTGCGGCTCGCCCGACATCTTCAACCGCCGCGGCCGCCAGCCCTGGGCCAGCGTCAACTTCGTCACCGCGCACGACGGCTTCACGCTGAACGACCTGGTCACGTACAACGAGAAGCACAACGAGGCGAACGGCGAGGGCAACCGCGACGGCCACTCGCACAACCGCTCCTGGAACCACGGCGCCGAGGGCCCGGAGGTCGACGAGCCGATCCGCGCGCTGCGCAAGCGCCAGATGAAGAACCTGCTCGCCACGCTGCTGCTCTCGCAGGGCACGCCGATGCTGCTGGCCGGCGACGAGTTCGCGCGCACGCAGCGCGGAAACAACAACGCCTACTGCCAGGACAACGAGATTTCCTGGGTGGACTGGAACCACGACGAGCGCGACCAGCGCCTGATCGGCTTCGTGCAGAAGCTCATCGGCTTGCGCCATCAGTATCCAACCCTGCGGCGGGCGCGTTTTCTTACCGGCGAGTACAGCGAGGAGCTCGGCGTCAAGGACGTTGCCTGGATAAACGCCAACGGCGAGGAGATGCGCCAGGAGCACTGGGACGACGCGAATACCCGCTGCTTCGGCATGCTGCTGGACGGGCGGGCGCAGGAGACCGGCATCCGCAGGCGCGGCGAGCTCGCCACGCTGCTCGTCATCTTCAACCCGTGGCAGGACGTGGTGAAGTTCACCCTGCCCTCGGGCAACGGCGGCGGCCGGTGGCGGCTGCGCGCGGATACGAACTTCCCGGACAGCACGGAGGAGCCGGAGTTCGACTTCGGCCACGCGTACCAGGTCACCGCGCGCTCGCTGCTCTTGTTCCAGCTGGTGTAGCGATGCTCAACTCCTCGCTCGTCGCCCTGCTGCTCGCGGCGGCGGTGCTGTACTTCGCGCGCGAGGTGCTCATCCCCTTCGCGCTCGCGATCCTGCTCGCCTTCCTGCTCGCCCCCGCGGTACGGCGCCTCGAGCGCTGGAAGCTCGGCCGCGCGCTCTCCACGGGGGTCGTGGTGCTGCTCGGTTTCTCGCTCATCGGCGGGGTAGGCTGGGTCGCGGGGCACCAGGCGCTGTCGCTCGCCGAGAACCTGCCCGAGTACCGCGCCAATATCGTCGAGAAGATGCGCTACATAAGGAACCCGAGCGAAGGGCGCATTTCGCGCGCGGCGGAAGCGATCCGCGACCTCGAGGAGCAAGCGGCGCCGGGACCGGCCAAGAAGCCGCTGGCGGTGGTCATCGAAGCGCCCACCTCGGCGTACGCGCAGCTCGTCGAATGGGTCGCGCCCTTCGCCAAGCCCGCCGGCACCGCGCTCGCCGTGCTGGTCTTCACCATCCTCATGCTGCTGAACCGGGAGAACATGCGCGAGCGGCTCATCGCGCTCATCGGCGCACGCCGCATCAACGTCACCACCCAGGCGCTGGAGGAGGCGTCCTACCGGGTGAGCCGGTACCTTTTCATGCAGCTGGTGATCAATGCGTGCTTCGGCGTCCCGTTCGGCATCGCGCTGTACTTAGTCGGCATCCCGAACGCACTGCTGTGGGGCCTGCTCGCCACGCTGCTGCGCTTCATTCCCTATGCCGGGATCTGGATGGCGGTCGCGATGCCGACGCTGCTTGCCTTCGCCATCTCCGAGGGCTGGGCCGAGGTAGCGTGGGTCGTGGGCGTGTTCCTGGCGCTGGAATTCTTCCTGGTGTATTTCGCCGAGCCCTGGGCGTACGGACGCAGCACCGGCCTGTCGGCGATCGCGGTGATCGGCGCGGTGCTGTTCTGGACCTGGCTATGGGGGCCGGTGGGCTTGCTGCTCGCCATGCCGCTTACGGTATGCGTGGCGGTGATCGGCCGCTATATCCCGCAGTTCGGCTATCTCAACGTGCTGCTCGGCGTGGAGCCGGTGCTGACGCCGGAGGCGCGCTTCTACCAGCGCCTCGTCGCCATGGACCAGGAAGAGGCGGAAGAGCTGGCCGAAGATTTCGCCAACGAGCACGGCCTGCTTGCGCTGCACGAGAAGGTGGTGATCCCGGCGCTGGCCCTCGGCGAGCAGGACCGGCACGGCGGCGCGCTCGACGAGCAGCACCAGCGCTTCATCTTCGACACCACGCGGCACATCGTCGAGTACGTCGAGGAGCGCAAGAACCCCGAGGCGCCGGGCCCCGCGCCGCGCCGCCCGGCCGCGCCGCTGTGCATCGTCCCGGCGCACGACGAAGCCGACCACGTCGCGGCGCTGGTGCTTGCGCGCGTGCTGCCGGCACCCGAGTTCAATCCGGTGGTCAGCCCTTACCCGTTGCTCGCCGGCGAGCTGATCGAGTTCGTGGGAAAGAACGGCACCCGGGTGGCGTGCATCTCGGCCATGCCGCCGCGCGCCGCCATCCATGCAGCCTACCTGGCCAAGCGGCTCAAGCAGCGCTTTCCCGACGTCAAGGTGCTGGTCGCGCTGTGGACCAGCGAGAACATCGACCGCGCGCGCACGCGGCTCGCCGAGGC
>Ga0247825_10002359_pt1 | contig 12454 bp, 16 predicted proteins | sample 13C_Vanillin_Day_FD_194413 | JGI IMG/M metagenome (GOLD analysis project Ga0247825, IMG submission 194413) | Soil microbial communities from agricultural site in Penn Yan, New York, United States - 13C_Vanillin_Day48 | ecosystem: Environmental > Terrestrial > Soil > Agricultural land | place...
AGCGGGCTGCCCCCTTCCTAATACCCTGCTCGGTGTACACTCGCCACAGCTCCTCCTGCGTCCGGCCCACCAAGAACTGCTGGAGCTGCCGTCGCAGCCACTCCTGGAACTTCTGGAGCTTCTCTGGGTCGGAGTTGAACCGCCAAGCATCGGCGTTGATGGTGGGTCTTCGCACCAGCCTGTCGTTGTCATAGTCAATGTCGTGGATGGCTTTGATCCGACTTGTCTCAATGGATCCTTCAAACCTCTTTGATGTTTCCTTCCCTCCAGCTTCATCCGACTTCAGAGAACCTCTTGGGACCTTGACCTCAATAACTAGGGGCCTGGACTTAGTGAATTTGGCGGTCTTGGCTGCGTACCTCGAGGCTTCCTCTGGTGAGGAAGAAACGTATACCGAGGTCTTCCTCCCTGGTTCGCGGAACGTCGTGGCGTAGTTTCCAGCTCCTTCCGTCAGGGCAAGATCGTCTGCCCCTCGGCCCTTACCGGGTTGCAGACCCTCCTTCATGATTGAACCGAAGTGGGCCTCTGAAGTTCCATGGTACACAGTCTCGTCGTTATCTCCCCCTCCTCCCCCTCCACCTCCTGTCGCACAATCATTACCAGTCTCAAACCCGTCTGGCCCGATGCCACAATCACTGTTACGTAGCAGGTGCCTGTCCTTCAGCCCCAGCTCGTCCTCGTCCACGACCAGCCGGTAGAGCTCGAGCCGGAGCTTGGCGAACATGTTCTTGACCCGCACGGCCATCTGTCGTCGGAGGGTCAATGATCGCGTGGGGTCAGCTCGGAGGGCACTGACCTTGCGGGTCTTGGGCTTGCGCTTGCGGGCGTTGGCGGTGAGCTTGCCTCGGTTCCTCATGGTCACACCCTCTGGCTTTCTAGGAGACGCGAGACCGCCGTGGCGTCGTCCTCGATCAGCTTGAGGGAGTCTGACCCATCCTTCTTCCGACCAGCCTTGCCAGTGACCTTCTTGGCGAGGGCTCGTAACTCCTCACCGCTGAGGTCCGACTTGAGCTTGGCGAGCAGGGGCTTGACCCTCTCCACCGCCCCAGCGCGCTCTCGCAGGGGGGACTTGTGGTCACGGTCGATGGCAGCCTTGATTTTGGCAGCGGCCGTGTCGTGGGTGAACTTCTCGGTTCCCAAGTCGTCGTCTCCGCCACCGCCTCCCCCACTGCCTTCACCAGACGAGCAGCTGTTGTCCTGTCCGCCCCCGTCGCCGGTTGCACAGAAGGCGTTGAGCGTGGTTTCCGGGAGCTCGCACACGGCCTTGACCAGGTCGTAGCGGTTGAAGACCAGGGCTGCCTTGATGGCCTTGCTCCGCAGATCGAATGCCGAGTTAAACGTGGGCTTGCCACCCTTGGGTGGGAATGGTGGCTTACCCCCTCCACCGGGCTTGGGTGGGAATCCTCCACCAGCACCTGGGGGACCGCCCATCGTCGGGTCTGGCGCGCCGTGCTTCGCGGCCTCCATCTTGATGTCCTGGTCCACGAGCGGGTCGGGGGCCAGTCCCTTGTCGATCAGTGCCTGCTGCTTGGCGATGTCCTCCGCCTCGCGCTCGACCGCAGCCGTGGAAGCCGCGTCGAAGATGGCCTGTGCCTCCTCCTCGTCCATGTCGTCGAACTTGGTCATGTAGTCTTGTTCGGGGACCATGGTGTTCATACCAGACTGGATGAACTGGGCGTATGCGTTGGTCTTCTTCAAGAGCACGTCGGCCTTCTCGTTCTCGCTCCTGGAAGTCAGGTCAGGCCACTCCACGCAGTACCCCAGCTCGGAGTCGATTGCCTTGCGCTCTCCCGAGGAGCCAGGGGCTGCCCCGCCCGACCCGATGAACCCGAACGTGGTGGCACCGTATTGTGCCTCGGTCCCCTGGCGGAACAAGTCGCTCAGGCGCTCGGACTGGGGCTTGCCTCCGCCAGGGGTCTGCTCCTCTGTGGCGAGGTTGCCGACTGGGACCAGCGACTTGGGCTCCTCCTCTTCCTCAAGCAGGGCCTCGTCGTCCTCCAGCAGCTCGTCCTCACTCCCCATCACCGGCTCCATCGGCTCGCCCGTGACCGGGTTGACCCTTTTGCCAGGTAGGGGCTCACCGGTCTCGGGGTCGATCGCTGCTGTCAGAGGCTTGGGTTCCTCGACCGGTCTGGCCTCTGGCTTCGGTAGACAGCCGATCTGGATCAGGCGGTCGACGAACGGGATGACGATGCGCGGTGTGACGTAATTGTCTTGCCTTTGGCGAAGGCGGTCGTTCCAGGCATCGTCGTCCTGCGTGGACGCCAGCTCCCCGCGCTCGCTCCCCTTGAACACTCGCACCGGGATGCCCAGCGTGATGCAGATGGCCTCGATCAGCGTGTCCTTGTGTGGCGTCGGGTCGACCACCTCGGGAGGGGAGGTCTGCGGTGTCAACCCTGGCGTGAAGGCCCACTTCTGGAGACTGTTCTCCATCCGCTCCATCATGTCCTTGAGCTGCTCGAGGTTCACATCCACGTCCCCGCCAAGCTGCGGGTGGGTGGTCATGAAGATCTTGGCGATGCTGGCCTTCCAATATCCTTCAGCCGATGCTCCGTAGATCTTCTGGAGTGAGAGGATGTAGTTCAGAACGGGCCGCATCGAAGGGGCGCTGTAGACCTCGGAGGACTTCAAGTTGTCAGCTGCGTGCACGATCCTGGTCCAGTGCACGTCGTAGGTGCCAAGGGGTAGGCCCACTCCCCCGGTGTTGTCGCTGATGTCGTTGAGGGTGATCTGGTAGATCAGCGGATAGCCGAACCTTGGGGAGGTCGGGTTGGCCTCGAACCGCGTAATGCTGACCAGCGACTCGGGGAACACTCGCAGGTACGTCAGCTGCCGCTTGGTCTTCGGGGGACCTTTACTCTCTTCACCGAAGGGATCGGTGGCTTCACCTTCTTCTGGTGCATCCGGACCAGCTGCCGCGCCTGGCTTGAGAGGAGCTGACTCATCTGGTACTTCCTCGCCATCGTCTTCCTCCAAGGCGTTGAATGTGAGCTTGTAGAGCGGGATACGGACGGTCTTCTTATTCTCAGTGTTCCGCGTGAAGATGTTGGCCCCGAAGTCGGGCTTCTTGACCTTGGGCCTCTTCTTACCCTCAGCGTCCTCCTCCTCGATGATCGCGCCGGTCTCGGGGTCGGTCTCGACCCCCATCTCCATGCTGTTCTCCTCGTCAATACCTTCGACCGGCTCATAGAGTGGCCTGCCGTCGTCCACTCCTAAGAGCAGCACGCCGAACCGCCCGATGCGCGAGAGGACATCCAGCCTGAGCAGGTACTCCCAGACCGGGTTGCCCTTTTCGTCCTTGTAGTAGGACTGCTCACCCCGCAGCCCCCGGCCGACGGCGTCCCATGCCTGCTCGAACGGCGTAGGCTCCTCGCTGTCTTCCAGCTCGTAGATCTCCGGCTGGACCTGCCACGTCTCCTTGGGGAGCACCTCGACCACCCTGGTGGCCACCCCTTCCCGGTCGTAGAGGTCCTGGTAGTCACGCGGTCCCGGGTTGACCGGGAACCCGCACTCGTCGTAGATGCTACGCCGTGGGTCCATGCCCCCCATCCGCCTGAGCCACTCCTGGCGGGAGGCGAGCACGTTGGTGATCAGGTCGCGGGTGACGTAGAGCTTCTCGCGCTCGAAGGCGATCTGCTCGGAGTTGAGGGCGTAGGTCGGCGGGGGTGGAGTGAGCGTAGGAACATGACCGTTGCGGCCGTTCGCTGTCGCCATTGAGTTGTGCTCTCCTGACGGGAGGTTACTGCTACTATACCGTGTACGCCCTCGTCCGTAAACTGGGTATAATCGTAGGCTGCTTGTGGTCCCTCGCCCTACCCCCTAACCCGTCCGAGGAATACCGATGATCACCTTCTGCCTCTGCCTCGTCCTCAACGCCCACCCCGACACTTGGCTGCCCGAGGCCGAGTTCAACGAGAAGTATCTGCCACAGCAAGTCGCGATCATACGCAGCATGGAAAATGTCGAGGACAATCTCCGAAAACTTGCCGCCGAGAACGCAACGAACCACCCACGAGCCGCCCAGATATTGCTCCACCTCGAAACTTACGTCAATCGCATCGACAACCAAAGGGAGCGGCTTACAAAGGGGCAAGCCGCCAAGAGATTCGTGCTACTTCTCGGCTACAGCGCCGAATCACGGTGACGAGAGGTAGAGGTCGCCGCTCGCCCACGACCCGTTCACGTCGCTGCCAAGAGACAGCGTGATACCTGGATTGCTGGTACTAACCTGAGAGAGCACTCCGAGTGATGCGAACACCGGCTTGGGCGTCGGCCGGTTGACCTGCGTCACTGCCAGTGTGAGGGTGCTGCTGGCGACGATGACAAACTCGTGACAGTGGATGTAGTCAACCGTGACGGTGTTGGAGCCGCCATAGTTCCAGTCAAGAGTGACGGTCATTACGGCATTTTCGCCTTTGATCGTGCCGTCGGTGGAGAAAATCCTGTTCCCGGCCCCAACGCCACTGTTGACGTTCAAGTACGAATTCTTCAGGTACAGAAAATCGCTGCTGATGAGGAAATCGAGCGTCGTGGTCCCGTTGCTCGCGATTTTGTAGTATCCGCTCTCGACTAGAATGTCCTCGCCGCTATGGAGCACCGTGCCGCCGTATTGAAGGATCGTCCCAGGATTACCTCCGGAGCCGTTACTCGAACTCTCGATGGTGTAACCTGTGCCAGTCACAGTGCCAACAATAGTCCAGTCGCCTTCCTCAAGGGCGATCACACCTCCCTCGTTGTCAATCCCAATCTGTTGCAGTGAAAAGCCACCGCCGGTCTTTTCAACTCGACCCTGACCGAGACTCGAATCGTCGCCGTTGATGATGTTGTGCCTTGAGGTGGAATCAGAGTGAATGTCACCGTCATCGTCTAATTGGAGGACTCCCCAGTTGTAAATCACGTTGTCTTGCGGACTCGATCCGGACGGAAACACCATTGTGAAAGCACCAGCGCTATCGGCGGCGTCGGTGACCTTCATCGTGCCGCGATTGTCGATCATCACACCACATTGGGCGTATCCGCCGATATGGAGCTGAGCGTCGGCCCCAATCATCATCCAAGAAGTAGTACCGGCAGTGCCGTCTGTGTCGGTGATTGTCCACTTGTTCGACGGAACCATCGGCGGCAACCCAGCACTACCTCCGATTACATAGGTGCCCGTACCGTTGAATTGCAAGTGGCCACCAGTCGTGGGCATCTCGAAGTCGGTGCAGTACATATCCCCACTGTCGGTGAACTCCAACTCGTCAATTTTGATCTTCGTGCCGGAGATGTCCTCAATTCTGGTGAACACCGGGTCGCCAGACCACGTAGTAAAGTCACACCACTTGGTACTGTCGGTGAACCTGATGGTGTCTCCCGTACCCGGAACTGAGCCGCTCGACCAGTTGGCACCGAGATGAGCGCCTGCTCCGGTAAAAGTCGAACCTCCAGGCCCAACCCAAGTGACGGTAGACGGTACCTCGCGAATCTCCAGCGCCTCCAACCCCAGCCGCGTCCGCTTCGGCCGAGCCGCCGCTGCGGGAGGCCGCTGCCACAATCTCTTCGCCATTGTTCTCCACATACTCATTTCAGCCTCTTGCTAGTAGCCACCGAACTGGTAGCGCCAAAGTAGCGCGACCTTGCCTCAATCAACCAGTGATTGTCTTGCACACCTCCAGCACCGCCTCCCACCGCTTCGCATCCAGTGCCCGACTCACCCCGCGCTGTAGCCGTCCAAGATGGCCCGGTTTGGCCTCGGCAATCTCCTTGTTCCAGAACGGCGGGTGATACCCGTAGAGCCGGTACTGGATCTCGCGCGGTGCCACCATCTTCCGCGCGGCCCGCATCAGGTTGCGGATGCCCGTCGGCGTCATGCCCTTGTTCCATTTCACGTCGCCTGGTGACACGCCTGGCTTGCCGTCTCGCTCGCTGTACCATGCCCCGACGACGGGGATCATAAGGCAGACGCGGCGGTTGTCGTTGGGGAGGGACACCAGCGCGTTCTTGACGGCCTTGAGGCGGGCGGCGTAGGTCTTGCGGTTCCACCAGTCCCATTGCCTGCTGATGTAGCCGCATGATCCAATCATCCGCTCGTAACGCTGCGGTGCCCAGCCAGGGAAGGCGAGAGGCGGTCCGTCAGCATCAACCCATCGGTCGATGAATCCTTGCAGGTAGGTGTACTCTCCAGGGCTAGGATTCATCTCATCGCAAACCTCGATGCCGTGGCACCTGCCACTCGCCGCCGTCCGTGTCCCGACGTGGTAAAGCGTCTCTGGCAATCCGGCCATTGCGATCTGTTCCGGTCGCGTTCTCACCGCATCATCCAGTCGCCCAATGAAGTCCCACCCCTCCCGCACACACCAGTCGATTTCCGCGCCCGCGCTCTTCTCCCACTCGCGCTCCCAGGTCGTGTAGTCCGGGTCATTCGCTGGGCTGCGGTACACCTGCATCTCCAGCGTGTTGACGCCAGCCCCGCGCAGGTCATCGCCAAGGCCGGGGGTGTCCCGGATGATGGCTGGCGAGCAGTGAAAGAAGGAGATGGTGGTCATGCTGGGTCCGATAGTTGGGATTATGTTGCTTTGGATGTGGCCTCAATTGCCCCCATCGTCTAGCCGCTCGGCAGTGAACAGGAACGACCCGGTTTTAAGCCATGCATCGAGCCGGTTGTACAACTCAGTCACTTGCTCGCGGGACAGGTGCATGCGATACGAGCCGTAGTCGCCTTCGAGACGGCCGCCCAGCCAGACGAACGACGCGCCCGGCGGCGTCCCGCAATGGTCGCCGGTGGCACTTGACTGTTGCAATTCGCACTGCATGCCATTGGCGTCCTGCCAAGTGCCAATCTCAAAACCCCGCTCCGTGCGCTGAATCTTCATGCTTCGCCTCTCGTCCGGTAACGTGTGTTATGCACTGTTTCACGTCGGATTGACTGTCGCCTCTTTCAATGCTTCCTTCAGTTGCGCGATTTCGGCGAGAACTTCCAAGCCCGCCGTGTGACTGTGAACCGCGTCATAGAACTGGCCCCACCACGCCCGGAAAGCCGTCTCGCCGTCTCTCGTCAGGAACGCGGCGAGGTGCCGGGGATAGGTCTCACAAGCCCGGTTGAAGGCCAGCCTAAGCGATGCTGCACTGGCCACGTCGTTCACTCATCCCCTCCCGCGTCCGATAGTTGGGATTATGAACTGTTCAATTCTTCGCTGTGGCCTCAATCGCCTTATCGGAATCAAGACACTCCTGCCGACCACACCACGGCCACTCAATCCAGCCATACTTCACCGTCTGTTCGGTGAGCCAACCACATCCACATCGTTTCCTTTCCCGCCGAAGTCGCTGCAACTCTTCTCCAGCCGCACCCATCGCGACGGCAACCTGAGTCTGGACCTCACCGGCCGGTTGCGTCTCGTTGGCGCGTCCGGCGAGGTACAGTTGAATTTCGAGCGGCGATGCGCATTTGAGTTGCACGATGTTCCCTCCGTTTTTCTTCGTGGTATTGCATCATCTGTTCGGCCTCCTCTTGAATGAGACGGGAGACCACTTCCGACGATGCTCCGTTTTGTTGAGCCTGAACCCACGGTGAAAATATGCCGTAGCCTGACATTTCATCTCCCATGCACGATACATAAGGTTCTTTATCGGACGTTCATGCCACCATAACCTGCGTCCTGGCGGGCTTGTGGAGCATCACGTGTGTTGCCACTACCAGGGCGTCCGCCTCGTCCGGGGAGCACCCTAGCATATCGTGTATCGTCTGCTTAGAGTTGGCCGCGCCCAGTCGCTCGTCGGGCTTCCTGGTCTTGCTCGGCAGGTAGTACACCCCGTGGTCGTCCTGCCAGCGCGGGTGCACGGCCAGCTGCCTCCGGAGCTCGTGGTACTCCTGGGAAATGGCGAACCCATACTCCTGCACTGGGTCGAGCAGGTCGGAGAGCTCGCAGTACATCTGGGTGCGGAGGTTGGCGTAGGCGTACTTGTCCTCGTCGACCTCCTTGCGGTCCTTGATCTGGTGTAACCCTCTCTTGATGCTAAGCTTGGGCTTGTCCCCGAACCTGACGCCCCTGATGTTGACGCCCCTGAGCCGGAGCCTGTCCAGGTGGGTCTTGCCGCCGCCGAGGTCGATCCCGACGTCCTGCGGGTCGATGTCGTACCTGGTGATCAGCTCCTCGGTGTGGTTCACTACGAAGTTGGTGTCGGGAGTCTTCATGGCCTCGAGTTTGATGAGCCCCACTCGATCGATAATGGCCCAAGCAGTCTTGTCTCCACCCTCGGCCGGGTCGATGCCCATCCACTTCCTGTTGAGTACTCCTGTCCGCTCCCGTGCCAGCTTCTCAGCGCGGTCCAGCCACAGGGACGGGAACAGCAGGGTCTCGGCCCCCTCCCAGAAGTGACCCCCGAGACCCACGCACTTGCGCGGCTCGTCCCACGTGGCCATCCTGAACTGGTACTCGTCCCACGTGAGCACCCCCGGCACCAACACCAGTCCGTCGGGCTCGAGGCCAGCCTTGATCTGGTCCAGCGCCCGGCGGACGTTCGGCGAGTGCTCCGCTGCCATGTGGATAACACGACGGTGGTACTTCTCTGTCAACTATCGAACCCCCTTCGGGCTGCCTTGGCGACATCCGTGTCCTGCGAACCGAATGTTGTCGAGGGTTTGTGAATGGGCTTCTCTAGGCAGAAGATCTGGTGGGGGTGATCTTCTGCCCACACCTTGGCCTCTACCTCAGTGTTGAACGTCCCCACCATCTTCAACAAGCAACGCCCGTCTGTTGAGTACACTGCGACTACCCACATCGTTACGCTCCTGTAGGGGGTTTGATCTGCGGGACCTCATGCTCGGGGAGCCTGAACCCCTCGAGCAGCTGACTGATGCGGCTGTTGGCGGCACCCTCGTGGCACACCCACTTGAGGGTCTCGAGGATGCCCTGGAGCACGGCCCGGTTCTCTGGGTTGAACACACCCGAGCGCTGGTAGTACGTCATCAGCCGGAGCTTCGCGGCAGCGATCTCCTCGAGAGTCCTGAGGTGGAGCAGGGTCATGCTGCCCTCTTCGGTTGGTTGTCGTACCAGTCGAACAGCTCCTCGGTGTCACGTATGGCACTCGGGATCTTGGTGGCCCTGAAGTCGAGCCACGCCTGGTACTTCTTGGCCTCATATCCGTTCAGCGTGTCCAGACGTTGACACACCCCGACCAGTCCGAATATGACCACCACAATGAGCAGGGAGATGAGCCCCAGTCCTACCGAGAGCGTCATCCAAATCAGGTGCAGCTCCCAGTACGTCCTGTTGAGCAGCTGAGTGAGTTCAGGAAGGGCGAGCACTCTGATTCCTCCAGTTGAGGTACATGTTCATGACATACCAACCAAGGTCGTAGCAGCACAGTACCGTCACGGTCGTGACCATCCCCACAGCGCCCCAGAAGGTCAGGTCCATCAGTTCCCCTCCTTGAACTCCTGTAGGATCAGCCAGTACAGCACTGCCCCGAGAGCGACCACGGTAGCCCAGAACCCTGTCTCCATCAGTTCTCCTCTTCCCAGTCTCGGGGCGGGTCTAGACGTAACAAGAACGCCAGAGGCAGGATCACGAGGTACAGCACGATGCAAGCGCCAAGCAGTTGTAACCACTGGGCGAAGGGGCGCATGGGGACCTCCTACGCTGCCAGCACGCTCCCACCCTTGACCGCACGGCGGAAGATGTTCTGGCACGGGTGAGGATTGCCAAACATCAGGATGCGCTTGGCCCAACCCTGGACCTTCTCGTAGGCAACGTCGGAGAGGCCGCTCGCCTCGTCGAGTATGGCCAAGGTGTAGTCCGCGTGGTGGCCTGCCAGCTTCTCCATACCTCCCTCGGCCACCAGGCCCCAGCAGTAGGAATCAGGGTTCTTACTGTTGCGCTCGTCCGCCCTCTTGATCTCCTGGAAGTTGAGGACGATAGGCCCGCTCGGGTTGGTCTCCGGGTGCCAGACCAGGGGGATCTTACTTCCCACCACGAACCTACTGATCTCCGCCCACAGCACGCCCAGGTGATCCTCGGCCACTGACGTCGTGATTATACGGCAGCGCTTACCAGCCTTGAGGCACGCGAGGAAGGCCCACACGCAGATGAACCCCGCCACGAAGTCCTTGCCCAGCTTGTTACCCGCGTGCACCACCGTCTCCGGCGTGTCCACCACCGAGTAGATGATCTCCTTCTGCTCCTTGTAGAACATCTCCCCGCCGAAGCTCCGGTGGTGGAAGCTCGGCCAGAACTCGCGAGCCATCTTCAGGGGGTCAAGAAGGTTGGTCACTATGACCGTTGGTAGAGGGTTGCGGGAGAGCCTTGACCTCGATGGGCACGTGGTCCATCGGGTCGACTATCGGGCTGCGCTCGCCCATTGCAGCCCAGTCCACGTTGAGCACGTTCACGGTGTTGTTGTTCACGGTGGAGGAGTCGAGCACCCCGAGCAGTTTCATCTGGAGCTCGTGTGCCCTGATGATGGTGAGGAGGAACTCGTTGGCAGGGATGCGGCCCTCCCTCGTCACCATCACCTTGACCGTTGTGAGGATGGCTTCGACCTCCTGCTCCGTCGTCCGCCTCTTGCTGTGCCCCTTGATCTTCACCTTCTCGACGACCTTCTCCTCAACTGGTTTGCGCAGGGCCTTCTCCCTAGTGACCTTCTGGGTGTCGCGCTTGGACCACTCGTATGCAGCCCAGGCTTCAGCGATCACCTCGTTGAGCTGCTCCACCTTCTCCGCAACCAAGGCCGCGTGTGTGTCCTGGGTAGAAGTGGCGTATCTCTTCCTGATCTCCTTCACGTAGTTGCACACCATCGGCACTGACACTTCCAGCTTAACGTCGCTCTTGAGCTTCTCCCTGATCTGCTGCTGCGTGTACCCCCTCCTGTGGTACTTAGCGACCACGGAGAGCACCTCCTCCTTGAGCAACACTGTCTTGACCTTTGGGGCTGCCATTAATCTCTCTTGTACTTAAGCTTCAACACATCAACAACGGTGTTGGCCCTTGACAGGCCAGGAGTACAACACCCATATCACAGACCAGTCATATGATCGACAGAGCAGGATGACCGCGACGGCCACCAACCACACCAGTTTCATAACCCTACTCATCGTCGTACCCCACGTCCCACATCGAGGCGAACACGCTCAGTGTCACCCCCATCACCGTGGGGTCCTCTGGGTGGAACAGGCTCGTGCGCTCCTTGGCCCTCTGCTCCATCACTGCTACCTTCTCAGGACTCCCCGGCCAGGCCTCCGTGGGCTCTTCTGGAATAGGATCGCAACTCCGGTCGATGTCCTTGATGGCCTTGGAGGTTGGGTTGTACTGGTTGTTCATCCCCTGCTGGATTGGGTACAGGAACCTCACGTCTGGCTCGGCCCAGCAGAACCTACAGAGCCTACGTGAGTAGATAACCAGGAACCGCTCGCAGTGCCTGCACGCGACCTTCATCCACGACCCTCGTTGTAGCTGCTCCTTGGTGGTACTATACCCGCTCAGGACTCCTGAGGGGTGGTAAATAGTTCGCCACAGCCACACTTAGGCGGTCCGGCGCGCTCGAGCCACTCTCTGGGAATTGAGATCAGGCAGCCGCACTCGCACTCCAGCTTGACCGGCCTGGGCTTTAGGGGGACCACTGTCAGTTTGGGCCTCATGGCCTTGTGCGGGTACGGGCCCAGGTCCTTGACCATCTCCTCGATCCGCACGCCCATGAGCTTGCCCGGCATCACGTTCGTGGGCTTCCCGCTCGTCAACCCGACGTACCAGCACACCTTCCTGAACAGCGGGCCGTGCCCGGCGTCTGTCCCGGCGACGACGTGCGCCAGCTCGTGTGCCACCGTCCCGGCCACCTCCAGGGGGTCGTCCATGACGGGCGAGATGAACAGCTCGAACACCCCGGCCGTCGAGGACTCCAGGGCATGACACTCTCCGACCCTCCTGGCCTTGTGGCTCAGGGCGAACCTAGAGGGCCAGCCGCAGGTAACGCGGTACGGCCTGAGGGCGTACGCCTTGAAGCAGATCCGCTCCAGGCGCCTCGCCACCTCGGTGAGCCAACCCTCTCTGTTCATCACGCTCATCTCAGGTCCTCCCGCCCCCACTCTACCACCGGACTGCCTCGCGATCTACGACCCCGAAAATTTTCCTCTTTTTCCCGTTTACTTCCACTAAACCTATATAGTATGATGGCCATCACGGGGTGGTATGTGTAGTGAAGTAGTATAGTAGTATAGGGTAACGGCGAGCGTTGTAGGTCACTTCTGCTTTACCATCACGTCAGCGTAGAGCCTCCTCAGGGACTGGGTCAGCCGCCAGCGAGGTCTGCTCTGCACCCCCCTCGACCTCGGGGTGAACACCTCGACGGCCCCGATCTTCCCCAGAAACTGGAGCAGGGCCTTCTCGTCCTCGATCTTCTGGCCTGTCAGCAGGTAGAGCTGGCCCACCTCCATCCCCCTGTCACCGGCGGCATACAGGTGCCTGGCTATCTCCAGGAC
>Ga0247825_10002360_pt1 | contig 12452 bp, 13 predicted proteins | sample 13C_Vanillin_Day_FD_194413 | JGI IMG/M metagenome (GOLD analysis project Ga0247825, IMG submission 194413) | Soil microbial communities from agricultural site in Penn Yan, New York, United States - 13C_Vanillin_Day48 | ecosystem: Environmental > Terrestrial > Soil > Agricultural land | place...
GTCTTCATGCAGCCGCGCGACGTTGACCTGCAGCATCCGGATGCCAGGCGGCGATCAGCTGGTAGAGCGCTTCGGCGTCCGGCGCGCGCGTCAGCAGCTCGCGCAGCGCCTTGTCGGAGAACATCTGCGCCAGCTCGGAGAGGATCTGCAGGTGCTTCTCGGTGGCCTTTTCGGGCACGAGCAGCACGAATACGAGGTTGACCGGGTTGCCGTCGGGCGCGTCGAACGGCACCGGCTGGGCGAGGCGCAGGAAGGCGCCGCGCGCCTCCTTCAGCCCCTTGATGCGGCCGTGCGGGATCGCCACCCCCTGGCCGAGACCGGTCGAGCCGAGGCGCTCGCGCGCGAACAGGCTGTCGAACACCACGCTGCGCGCCACCGCGTCCTGGTTCTCGAACAGCAGCCCGGCCTGCTCGAACAGGCGCTTCTTGCTCGAGATCTGAAGATCAAGAGCGATGTGCGCGGGCGAAAGAAGTTTGGCGACCAAGCTCATTGCGGCGGTTTATCGATAGCGCGCTTCTCGTACAGTTTATCCTTATAGCGCAGCACTTGGCGATCGAGCTTGTCAGCGAGCAGGTCGATCGCCGCGTAGAGGTCCTCTTCCTCGCTCTCGCAATGTAAATCTTTGCCACGGACGTGCAGGGTGACCTCGGCCTTCTGCACCAGCTTGTTCGCGGTCAGGATGACGTGGGCGTCGATCACGTGGTCGAAATGCCGCGTGACGCGCGCCATCTTGGACTCCACGTAGCTGCGGATCGCCGGCGTCACTTCGAGATGATGGCCGCTCACGCTTAGATTCATGTCCTGGCCTTTCTCGTCAAAGCGCTTTTCTCTGATTCACGGGTGGAATCTGCAGCGACTCGCGATATTTCGCAATCGTGCGGCGCGCCACCACGATACCCTGCTCGCCGAGGATCTGCGCGATGCGCGCGTCGGACAGCGGCGCTTTCGTGTCCTCGGCCGCCACCAGCTGCTTGATCAGGGCGCGGATCGCGGTGGACGAGGCCGCGCCGCCGGCCTCGGTGGCCACGTGGCTGCCGAAGAAATACTTGAGCTCGAAGGTGCCGCGCGGCGTGGCCATGAACTTCTGCGTGGTGACGCGCGAGATGGTGCTTTCGTGCAGGCTGAGCGTGCCGGCGATCTCGCGCAGCACCAGCGGGCGCATCGCGACCTCGCCGTGCTCGAGGAAGTGGCGCTGGCGGTCGACGATCGCCTGCGACACGCGCAGGATGGTGTCGAAGCGCTGCTGCACGTTCTTGATCAGCCAGCGCGCCTCCTGCAGCTGCGACGACACGCCGCTGCCGCCGCCGCGCGCGGCGGCGGCGATCTCGGCGTACAGCCGGTTGATGCGCAGGCGCGGCATGGCGTCCGGGTTGAGGCTCGCCTTCCACACGTTGCGGCTCTTCTTCACGATCACGTCCGGGATCACGTAGCGCGCCTCGACCTTGGCGAACGCCGAGCCCGGGCGCGGGTTGAGCGCCTGGATCATCTGCTGCGCGGCGCGCAGGGCGTCGTCGCCGGCGCCGGTCAGGCTCTTCAGGCGCGTGTAGTCGCGCGCCGCGAGCAGCTCGAGGTGCTTGTCGACGATCTCGAGCGCGAGCCGGCGCACCGGCTCATCGGGCAGCGTCTTGATCTGCAGCGCGAGGCACTCGGACGGCGAGCGCGCGCCGACCCCGGCGGGCTCGAACTGCTGCAGGTGGCAGAGCGCGATCTTCAGGTCTTCGAGCACCGTGCCGGCGTCGGGCGCCGCGCCGCTGCCCTCGGCCGCCGGCGCCTGCAGCATCGCGGCGATCTCCTCCAGCGTCTGCGTGAGATAGCCATCCTCGTCGAGCGCGTCGATCAGCAGCTCGACGTAGAGCCGGTCGCGGGCGCTGAGATTGGTGAGCGACAGCTGGCCGCGCAGGTGGTCGCGCAGCGTCGGCGTGTCGGGCGTGGCGTGGGTGCGGTCGCCGTCCTCGTCGTCTTCCGGGCCGCGCCAGTTGGCGGCGACTTCGCTCGGCCAGTCGGGCTCGGGGGACGAGGGCGCTTCGGAAGCGGGGGTGCTCGAAACCGGCTCCGGCTCGGCCGGCGCACGCGGCGCCGCGTCCTGCTCGCCGCCGCCGCCATGGTCGTCCTCGCGCTCGAGCGCCGGGTTCTCCATCAGGATGCGCTCGATCTCCTGGTTGAGCTCCACCGTCGAGAGCTGCAGCAAGCGGATCGACTGCTGCAGCTGAGGCGTGAGCGTCAGGTGCTGCGAGAGGCGGAATTGAAGCGAGGGCTTCATCGAGGAGGCCGGCGGCCGAGTACCACGCTACATGCGGAAGTTTTCGCCCAGATATACTCGGCGAACGCTGTCATTATAGACAATCTCTTCGGGATGGCCCGAAGCGAGCACGGCCCCCTCGTTGATGATGTAGGCGCGGTCGCAGATACCGAGCGTTTCGCGCACGTTATGGTCTGTTATGAGCACCCCGATGCCGCGCTCCTTGAGGAACCTAATGATCCTCTGGATGTCGAGCACCGCGATCGGGTCGACCCCGGCGAACGGCTCGTCCAGCAGGATGAACGCCGGGCGCGTGCCCAGGGCGCGCGCGATCTCCAGGCGCCGCCGCTCGCCTCCCGACAGCGAGATCGCCGCATGCTTGCGCAAGTGCGCGATGTTCAGGTCCTTGAGCAGCTCGGTGAGGCGCGACTCGATCTCGTCGGCCGCCAGGCCCTGCAGCTCGAGGATCGCCTGCACGTTCTCTTCCACCGTCAGGCGGCGGAAAACCGAGTTCTCCTGCGGCAGGTAGGAGATGCCGAGGCGCGCGCGGCGGTGGATCGGCAGGTGGGTGAGCTCGCGGCTGTCGAGGTGGATCGACCCGGCATCGACCGGCACCAGCCCGACGATCATATAGAAGCAGGTGGTCTTGCCCGCGCCGTTCGGGCCGAGCAGCCCGACCACTTCGCCGCTGGTCACTTCCAGCGACACGTCCTGCACCACGGTGCGCGACTTGTAGCGCTTGCGCAGCTTCTGGGAGCGCAATTCGCTCATTTCGCCGCGGGTGGCTTGGACTGAATGACGGCTTTGACCCGCCCCGGCTTCTCGCCGCCCTTGCCCGAGCTCACCTGGTAGAAGTCGGCGCGCTGGTCGACGAAGATGTAGTCGCCGGCGACCTCGTCGCCGCCGCGGTTGACGCGCGCCTTGTCGAACAGCTCGATCTTCTGGTTCTTGTCGTCGAGCTCGATGCGCAGCGCCTCGCCCTCGACCCAGATGCCTTCCTTCTCGCCCGGCTTCGGATCCTGGCGCTGGCGGAACTTCGCCGGCTTGCCGGTGGCGGTGGCGAGCTGGAAGCCCTCGGCGTCCTGGCGCACGATCAGCTTGTCGGCGGTCAGGCGGATGGTGCCCTTGGTGACGACCACCTCGCCTTCGAAGATGTTGAGCCGGCGCGCGTCGTCGGCGCTCATCTTGTTCGCCTCGACCTGGGTCGGCTTGTCGCGGTCGGCCTTCTCGGCCAGGGCCGGCCCGGCCGCGAGCAGAACGACGAGGACGAAACCCCTCATTTCTTGGGCGGCTCGAGCGAATTGAAGCGCGCGACCACGTCGTGGCGCAGCACCAGCTCGCGCGACAGGTTGTTGTACTCCATGCCGCGGCCCTGCAGCGAGCGGCTGCCCTCGACGATCTTGACCTCCTTGTCGGTGCGCACCAGCGAGCGGTCGCGCAGGATGTGCAGGAACTCGGTGCTCATGCGCGCCTCGGGGTTGTCGGCGGACGCTTCGCGCACCAGCAGCACATCGCCGTACAGGAACACCTCGTCGCCGTCGCGCGAGAGCTGGCCGCGGTCGGCGCGCACGCTGTAGCGCGGCTCGTTGGGCTTGGACTGCAGCACGCGCGGCGCGAACAGCTCGGTGGTGTCGTCGTCCGGGTAATGCACCATGCGCTCGGCGCTCATGCGGGACTCGGCGGCGCCGGCGGCGTTGTAGGTGGTGGTGGTGAAGTTGACCACGTAATAGTCGGGGTCGTGCCGGCGCGCGGCCGCGGGCGACTCGTCCTCGCGCACCGCGCGCTCCAGGTAGAACGTGAGCAGCGCGAGCGCGAGCATCAGCCCGAGCGGGAACAGGCGCGTAGTGGAGAATCTCACGCGAGATACCTTGCGAGCGCGGCGTCGTAGGTGCGCTGCGCGCGCATCACCAGCTCGCACACTTCGCGCACCGCGCCGCGGCCGGCGCCGGCCTGCGCCACGTAGTGAACCCGCGCGCGCACGGCTTCGGGCGCCTCGTGCGGCGCGCAGGCGAAGCCGCAGCGCGTGAGCACGGCCAGGTCGACCAGCTCGTCGCCCATGAAGCCGGTCTGGCTGGCCGCGATGTTCTTCTGCCCGATCAACTGTTGGAAAACGGCCAGTTTGTCCTCAACCCCTTGGAAGACGTTTTCGATGCCGAGTTCCGCGGCGCGCTGGGCGACCGCCGCCGAGCGCCGGCCGGAAAGCAGCGCGCAAGCCACGCCGCTCGCGGCCAGCATCTTCAGGCCGTGGCCATCGTGCGCGGAGAACGTCTTGTACGCCTCGCCGCCCGGGCCGTAGACCAGCGTGCCGTCGGTGAGCACGCCATCGACGTCGAAGATCATCAGCCGCACGCCCCGCGCGCGCTCTTGAACGCCTTCTTTCAAATCACCTTCGCACGGAAGAGATCGTGCATGTTCAGGGCGCCGATCAGCGCGCCGCGCGCATCGACCACCAGCAGCTGGTTGACCTTGTGCTTCTCCATGATCTGCACCGCCTCGACCGCGAGCGCCTCGGGCCGGATGGTGCGCGGGCCGGCGCTCATCAGCCGGTCGACGCTGGTGCCATCGTCGTACGCGCCTTTCTCGAGCGCGCGCCGCAGGTCGCCGTCGGTGAAGATGCCGCGCACCATGCCGTCCGCGTCGAGCACCGCCGTCATGCCGAGCTTTCCGCGCGAGATCTCCGCGACCGCGTCCTTGGCGCGCGCGCCGATGCGCACGCGCGGCAGGTTCTCGCCCTTGCGCATCACGTCGGCAACGTGCACCAGCGCCTGCCGGTGCAGCTGGCCGCGCGGGTGGCTGCGCGCGAAATCGTCGGCCGAGAAGCCGCGCTTGTCGAGCAGCGCCACGGCGAGCGCGTCGCCGAGCGCGAGCGCCGCGGTGGTGCTCGCGGTCGGCGCGAGGTTGTGCGGGCACGCCTCCTGCGCGACCGCGGCATCGAGGTGCACGTCGGCTTCGCGCGCGAGCGCCGACGAGCTCTTGCCGGTGATCGAGATCAGCTTGGCGCCGCGCCGCTTCACCAGCGGCACGATCTGCAGCAGCTCGTCGCTCGTGCCCGAATAGGAGATGGCGATGAACACGTCGCCCTCGGCGATCATGCCGAGGTCGCCGTGGCTCGCCTCGGCGGGGTGCACGAAGTACGCCGGAGTGCCGGTGCTCGCCAGCGTGGAGGCGATCTTGCGCGCGATGTGGCCGGACTTGCCCATGCCGCTCACCACCACGCGCCCCTTGCGCCGGTCGATCAGCTCGACCGCGTCGAGAAACTTCTGGTCGAGGCGCGCGATCAGCCCGCGCACCGCGTCGGCCTCGATTTCCAGCACGCGGCGCGCCAGCTCGAGCAGCGCGCTCGAGGGCGCCGGCGCGGAAGCCATTTTCCCCGCGTTGCGAGCCGCCTTTATCATGCGGGGGAGTATAGCCCATGGACCCCAGCCGAATCGGCACGGCGCTGCTACCGGTGCTCGTGCTTCTTTCCTCCAGCGTGCTCGCGGTCGCGCTGTGCCGCAGCCTGCGCGTGCCGCCGATCATCGGCTACCTGGTGACCGGCCTCGCGCTCGGGCCGCACGCGCTCGGCGTGGTCGCGGAGCGCGAGGAAACCAACCGCCTCGCCGAGCTCGGCGTGGTATTCCTCATGTTCTCGATCGGCCTCGAGTTCAGCCTCACCAAGCTGAAGACCATGCGCCGCCTGGTGTTCGCCCTCGGCGGCGCGCAGGTCGCCGCCACCATCGCGCTCGCGATCGGCGGCGCCGCGCTGCTCGGCGCGCCGTGGCAGGCCGGGCTCGCGCTCGGCGGCATCCTCGCCATGTCGTCGACCGCGATCGTGTCGAAGCTGCTGGTCGAGCGCGGCGAGCTCGACAGCGCGCACGGCCGCGAGGTGATCGCGGTGCTGCTGTTCCAGGATCTGGCAGTCGTACCGCTGCTCGTGCTGATCCCGGTGCTCGCGCAGCCGGCGGACGCGATCGGCCTGGCGATGGCCGCCGCCCTCGCCAAGGCGACCGCGGCGCTGCTGCTGGTGATCGTCGGCGGGCCGCGCCCGATGCGTCTCTGGCTGCGCGCGGTCGCGCGCCGGCGCTCGAACGAGCTGTTCGTGCTCAACGTGCTGCTGATCACGCTGGCGGCGGCGTTCATCACCGCCGCCGCCGGGCTGTCGCTGGTGCTGGGCGCGTTCCTCGCCGGCATGCTGATCTCCGAGACCGAGTACCGCTTCCAGGTCGAGCAGGACATCAAGCCGTTCCGCGACGTGCTGCTCGGGCTGTTCTTCATCACCGTCGGCATGCTGCTCGACCTGCGGCTGGTGGCGGCGCAGTTCTGGCTGGTGCTCGGCTTCCTCGCGGCCCTGATGCTCGCGAAGTGCGCGCTGATCGGCGCGCTGTCGCGCGCGTTCGGCGCCACGACCGGCACCGCGCTGCGCGTCGGCCTCGCGCTCGCGCAAGGCGGCGAGTTCGGCTTCGTGCTGCTGCCGCTCGCGGGCATCGCCGGCATCCTGCCCGACGAGCTGATGCAGCCGCTGCTCGCGGCGATGATCCTGTCGATGCTCGCCACGCCGTTCGTGATCTCGGCCAGCGACAAGATCGTCTTGCGCCTGTCGCGCTCGGAATGGATGCTGCGCTCGCTCGCGCTGCACCGCGTGGCGGTGCAGTCGCTCGAAGCGGAGCGCCACGTGATCATCGTCGGCTACGGGCGTAACGGCCAGCGCCTGGCGCGCCTGCTCGACGCCGAGGGCGTGCGCTACGTCGCGCTCGACCTCGAGCCCGAGCGCGTGCGCGAAGCCGCGGCGGCGGGCGATACCGTGGTGTTCGCCGACGGCATGCGCTCGGAAGCGCTGGTCGCCGCCGGCATCGCGCGCGCCGCGGCAGTGGTGCTGACGTTCGCCGATGCGCGCGCCGCGGTGCGCGTGCTGCACCACCTGCACGAGCTCAATCCGACGGTGCCGGTGATCGTGCGCGCGCGCGACGAGAGCGACATCGGGCCGCTCACCGCGGCGGGCGCCTCCGAGGTGGTGCCGGAGGCATTCGAGTCGGGGCTGATGCTCGCCTCGCATACGCTGGTGTGGGTCGGGGTGCCGTTCAGCCGCGTGATGCGCCGCATGAGCCAGGTGCGCGGCGAACGCTACGGCCTGCTGCGCGGGCTGTTCCAGGGGCGCGACGAGCCCGAGGCCGGCGTGCGGCTGCACTCGCTCACCCTCGAGCCCGGTATGCGCGCCCTGGGACGCACGGTGGTCGAGCTCGGGCTGGACACGCTAGGGGTCGAGGTCACCGCCGTGCGCCGCCCCGGCGCGAAACTGAAGCTCACGGCCGACGCCGCCGGCGCATTGCAGGCGGGCGACGTGGTGGTGCTACTCGGCGCGCCCGAGGCGCTGGCCGCCGCCGAGGAGCGCCTCGCGGCTCGATGAAAGACTAGACGCTTCTGCTTCTTGCTAGAGCGCGCGGCAGAGCGTGTAGATGTTGGTGCTGGTCTCCGCGTACGCCGCGGTCGCGACCTGGGCCGCGCCGATCGCCGGGTTGGGCGCGGTCTGCAGCAGCGCGCGCACCGTGCCGAGGTTGGAGGCGCCGTCGTCCATCTGGGTGTCGACCGCGATCGCGATCTTGTCCGGCAGGTTGGCCGAGCACATGATCAGGCCGACGAAACCGTTGCCGCCGCCCGCGTTGAGCATGGTCGGGCCGACCGTGCCGGCCGCGTCGCCGGTCTGCACGCCGATCAGGCCGGTGAGCGCGTTGAAGGGCTGCTGGGTGCCGTTCCCGGAAACGAAACCGGCGCGGCGCAGGTGATCCCACCACAGGCGCGACTCGTCGGTCGCGGTGGCGCTGTTGTAGGCGCCGGCGACCACGCCGTTGCCGTTGCCGGCGGTGGCGGCCGGGGCCACGGCCCAGCGCGTCGCCGCGTTGGGATCGTCGCCCGGGATGGCGCGGTAGCGGTCCTGGTAGCCGTGATACGCGGCCGAGACGCCGGAGAAGTCGGCGATCACGTTCTTGATCTTGGCCTGGGTGATCATTTCCTGGCCCTTCAGGATGCCGCCGAGCAGCAGCCCGATGATGACCAGCACGATCGCGATTTCGACCAGCGTGAAGCCTGCTTGCCTTGCTTTCATGACCTCTCCCCTTGGAGACAGCTAGTAGCAGCTGTTACGCAACCCCTGTGCCAGGATTGTGAACGTTTGAAAACAATGGTTTACGCCACAGACGAGGGGCGTGCAGCGTCGAGATGCCGACACGGGCGTCGAGCGCTCGACACCTAGCGCCGCGCTTCGAGCGCTTCCAGCCGCTGCTTGAGCCAGGCGGCCTCGCCCGGGTCGGTGATCCGGCCGCTCGCCAGCAGGCCGCCGAGCATGATGCGCGCGGCGTCGACCTCGTTCATGTCCTCGAGGATGAAGATCTCCATCTGCCGCGCCCAGAGCGGCACGTCGGCCGCGGTGGTGTGCCGGTCGATGGCCGCGGCGTACCGGCGCGCGAGCGGCAGGTCGTGCAGCCGGTGCTTGGCGAGCAGCGCGGCATGCGCGAGCCATGGCCAGCGCCGGTTCGGATCGAGCAGGAACTGCTCGTGCACGAACTCCAGCATCCGCCGGCTGCGCGCAGGGTCGGGAATTTCCGCGTACACGCGCGCGGCGGCGAACAGCGGATATTGTCCGCGCGGGTCGAGCTCGAGCAGCGCGCGCAACCACCCCGTGAGGCGCGCGTAATCGAGCGTGTGCAGGTCGTAGCCTTGCAGGTAAAGCATGCTCAGGCGCGAGGCCGCCTGCGCTTCGCCGAACGCCGCCAGCCGCAGCGCGCCCGCGGCCGGCGCGGGCGGCAGGGCCTCGCCGGCAGCGCGCGGCGGCCTGGAGGCGGCATGCCAGGCGAGCTGTGCGGCCAGCGCCGCCGCGAGCAGGCCGCAAACCCAGGGCGGCGCCGCGCGCGTCATGCGTCGCGGCGATGGAAGTCGAACAGGCCCGCCGCCACGAGCAATAGCGCGTAGAGCGCGAGGCCGCCGAGCGCGGCGGCGTACGCGCCGGGCGCGGGCGTGTCGTACACCAGCCATTCCGTGCGCGTCGCGCCATCCACTCGCGGCAGCACGAAAGCGATCGCATCCGCCGCGCCGCGCGCGATCCGGCCGGCCCAGGTTTCCTCCGGCAGCGGCGTCGCGGCGATCGCCTGGATCGCGGGCATTGCCCGCGCCAGCAGATAGAGCCCGGCGGTGGCGGCGAGCGCGCTCACCAGGCTGGAGAGGGTCATCGCGAAGAACAGGGCCGCGGCGGCGACCAGCGCGGCCTCGAGCGCGAGCGATACGCCCCACAGAAGCGCCGCCAGCGGCGGCGCCCAAAACAGCAATGCCGCGGAGAAAATCGCCGCCAGCGCGACGCCGCAGGCGGCGAAGCCCGCCAGCCGGCCGAGGTAGTGCGTGGCGCGCGACAGCGGCAGCGAGAGCATCAGCTCGAGGCCCTTGTCCTGGATTTCGCGCAGCGTGGCGGCGCTCACCTGCGCGGCGATCAGGAACACCGCGCAGGCGCGCAGCAGCGCGGCGAGCACCGCGAGCTGCAGCGCGGCGGCATCGGTGAGCGCAACCTGCGAGAGAAAGGCCGCGGCGCCGAGGCCGAGCGCGAGGCTGGCCGCGGCGAGCCACGGCATTCCGCCGCGGCGGGCTTCGAGCAGGACCGAGCGGGCGAGCGTGGCGACGGGCATGTCGGGGTTTGTGTTCTAGACTAGTCGCGGGGGAACGCTAGTGCAAATGCGCTCGTGCAACTGACCACGGCCCAGCCGTCGCTGCTGACGCGCGTCGCCAACATGGCCTGGAGCTTCAGCCAGCGCTACTGGCGCGTGATCGTGGTGGCGATGCTCGCGCTGCTGCACATCGCGGTGTTCCGCGGCGTGGCCGACCCGTGGGCGCGCGCGCTGCTGCTCGCGCACCTCGGACTGCTGCTCCTGTGGCAGCCGTTCCTGCGCGGCGAGCAGCGCGTCTCGCTCATGCAGGGGGTGATCCTCGCGCTGGTCGCCTCGGCGGTGATGCTGCACCTCGACTGGTGGGTGCTCGCGTTCTGGGTGGTGGTGCTCGCCGGCCTGGTCGGCGGCAAGGTCTACCAGCATCACGCCCGCTGGCAGCGGCGCGCCTACCTGGTGGTGCTCGCCTACCTGCTCGCGCTGCTCGCGATCGCGATCCTGCCGGAGATCGCGCCGCGGCGCGAGATCGACGCCGACATTCGCGCCTACGCCGAGTACCTGCTGCCGGTCGCGTTCGTGCTGATCGCGCTTTTCCCGTCGGAGCCGGATTCGGCCGACGCGCCGCACATCATCGATTTCTTCTACAGCGTGTTCCTGATGCTGCTGATCGTGGTGGTGATCCTCGGCAGCTTCACCTTCATGAGCGTGACCGGCACGCCGTACCTCGAGGCGCTCACCGCCACCATCTTCCTCGCCGCCGGCGGCATGCTGCTGGTGGCGCTGGCGTGGAACCCGCGCAGCGGCGGCGGGCTCGACGTGTTCTTCTCGCGCTACCTGTTCTCGATCGGCCTGCCGGTCGAGAAGTGGCTGCACGTGCTGGCCGAGCTGCTGCAGGTCGAAGCGCGCCCCGAGCGCTTCCTGTCCGAGGCGGTGGGCGCCCTGCTGCGCGTGCCGTCGGTCGCCGGGGTGCGCTGGCGCGCGGGCGAGACCAGCGACGAGCAGGGCACCCGCACCCCGCACGAGGTCGAGTACGCCTCGAGCGAGCTCGCGCTCACCATCTATTCGCGCTATCGCCTCGGGCCGACGCTGCGCTGGCACCTGCACCTGCTCGGCCAGCTGCTGGGCGAGTTCTACGTCGCCAAGCTGGGCGAGGAGAAGCTGCGCCAGACCAGCTACCTGCAGGCGGTGCACGAGACCGGCGCGCGCATGACGCACGACATCAAGAACCTGCTGCAGTCGCTGTCGGTGCTCACCTCGGTGGCGACCCGCGACCAGGGGCAAGACCAGGAGCGTGCGTCTCCACAGCTCCACGCGCTGCTGCGCCGCCAGCTGCCGCTGATCGAGCGCCGCCTGGCCGAGACGCTGGAGAAGCTGCAGCGTCCGCAGGAGAGCGGCGAAATCTACGTCGCCGCGCGCCTGTGGTGGGAGTCGCTCGCGCGCCAGTACCGCGGCGAGGGCGTCGAGTTCGAGTCGCCCACGCCGCCGCCGGGCGTGCGCGTGCCGCGCTCGCTGTTCGACAGCGTGGCCGACAACCTGATCCGCAACGCGCTCGCCAAGCGCGCCGACGACGAAGGGCTGCGCGTGCGCGTGGCGCTCGAGTGCGGCTCGGACATCGCGCTGCGCGTCTGCGACAGCGGTTCGGCGGTGCCCGCCGCGATCGCCGCGAGCTTGCTGCGCGCGCCGGTCAGCTCGCGCAGCGGCCTGGGCATCGGGCTGTACCAGGCGGCGCGCCAGGCCGAGGCGAGCGGCTACCGGCTAACGCTGAAATCCAACCGCGACGGCGAGGTCTGCTTCGTCCTGACTGGAACCGCGGCCTAGGGCAGCACGCCCGCGGAGATCATCCGGCCGTAGAACTGCCCGACCGGGATCCACAGCAGCAGGTCGTCGTACTCGCCGCCGGTCGCGCCCACCGGGCGCGGGTCGTGCCAGACGAAGGTCGGATTGTTGTTGAGCGGCGCGGGCAGGCGGTGCTTGTTGTTGATCTGCTCGTCGACGTTGCCCGCCGGCATCGTCGCCCAGTTCTTGCCCTGCGACCACACCACTGCCGCGACCACGGTCTGGTTGGTGACGACGTTGGCCGCGGCGCCGCAGGTCGGGGTCGCGGCGTTGAACCCCGCCGCGGTCGAGGTGGCGCAGATCAGCAGGTCGCTCGGCGTGGTGGTGATGCCGTTGGTCTTCAGGTTCGCGGCATTGGTGAAATGGTTGGGCAGCGCGCCGGAGCTGGTTTGCGCCACCGCGTAGCGGATGCGGTTGTTCCAGGCGTCGAGCGCGTAGCCCGCGGCGTCGAGCGGCTGGAAGCCGAGCGTGCGGCCCGGCAGGTAGCCGGCGTAGCCGTCGGTGCACACGCCGCCGCCCGCCGGCTGCTCGTCGCCGCCGTCGCCCGCGAGGTTGCACGACGGCGCATTCGAGCAGCGCGCCGGGCAGGGCAGCCGCCCGTTGACGATCGCGAAGCTGAGCAGCAGCTCCTTCGACTGTTCCAGCCGGCGCAGGGTCTCGTCGCGGTTGCGGCCCTCGGTCTGCGCCGACAGCGTCCACATCAGGCTCGAGAGCAGGATCGCCACGATGGTGAGCACCACCGCGAGCTCGGTCAG
>Ga0247825_10002361_pt1 | contig 12449 bp, 13 predicted proteins | sample 13C_Vanillin_Day_FD_194413 | JGI IMG/M metagenome (GOLD analysis project Ga0247825, IMG submission 194413) | Soil microbial communities from agricultural site in Penn Yan, New York, United States - 13C_Vanillin_Day48 | ecosystem: Environmental > Terrestrial > Soil > Agricultural land | place...
CAATAAGATATAATAAAACAGAAGAGAGAGAGTTGTGCAAGTAAATTGTCGTATCTACCGTTATTTGTGCTTCTTTTGTAGCTAAATGCGCCTAAAATTCACAAAAATGCACGGACTGGGTAATGACTTCGTCGTTTTGGATGCCCTAACCCACCCCATCAACCTTTCCGCAGAGCAGGTACGCCGAATCGCCGACCGGCATTTTGGGGTGGGCTGCGACCAGGTGTTGCTGGTGGAGTCCCCGCGCCTGCCCGACACGGACTTCTACTACCGAATCTTCAACTCCGATGGGGGGGAGGTGGAGCAGTGCGGCAACGGGGCACGCTGCTTCGTGCGTTACGTCCGGGACCGGGGGCTTACCACGCGGACCGAGATCCGCGTGGGTACCCTGGCCGGCGTCATCGTGCCTCGCCTCGAGGAAGACGGCCAGGTGACGGTCAACATGGGGGTCCCGGCCTTTGAGCCGGCGCGCATCCCACTTGATGCCCCTGCCCGGACCGCCACTTATCCGCTCGACGTCGGTGGGCGGCGGGTGGAGGTCAGTGCACTCTCGATGGGCAATCCTCACGCGGTCCAGATCGTCCCCGACATCGAGCGCGCGCCGGTGTTGACGGAAGGACCGCTGATCGAGCGCCACCCGCGCTTCCCGCAGCGGGTGAACGCGGGCTACATGCAGATCGTCAGCCGGCGTCGCATCTTGCTGCGCGTGTGGGAGCGCGGCGCGGGCGAGACGCTGTCCTGCGGCACCGGCGCCTGCGCCGCGGTCGTCGCGGGCATCGCGCGCGGTCTGCTCGACCGCGAGGTCACGGTGGCGACGCGCGGCGGCGACCTCGGTATATCATGGGCGGGCGAGGGAACGCCGGTGATGATGACCGGGCCGGCGGTCGTGGTATTCGAAGGCGAGATGGAAATATAAAGGGAGCATGATGAAACCCGAAGAGGTCGCAGCCTGGTTGAAGCAGCACCCCGAATTCTTCGAACAGTACGCCGAGCAGCTCGCCGAAATCACCATTCCCCATCCCCACGGCGGGCGCGCGATCCCGATCAGCGAGCGGCAGACCCTGACCCTGCGCGAGAAGACCAGGCAGCTCGAGACCAAGCTGCGCGAGTTGATCCAGTTCGGCGAGGAGAACGACGCGATTGGAGAGAAGGTCCACCGCATGTCCGCGGCGCTGCTGGCGGCAACCGACATCCGCGGCGTGCTCAACACGGTGCAGCTGAACCTGCGGGAGGACTTCACGGTGCCACACGTCGCGCTGCGGGCCTGGCGCGCCAACAATCATTCCGACCTGCCCGAATTCAAGCCGGCGAGCGACGCGACGCGCGAGTTCGCGGCGAGCTTGGCCAACCCCTATTGCAGCGGCCACGCCATGGTGGACACGGCGACGCTGTTTGGCGAGGCCGGCGCCCACCTGCGCTCGTTTTCCTACATGCCGCTGCGCGACAGCGAGACCTTCGGCCTGCTCGCGCTGGCGAGCGAGGACGCGCAGCGCTTCTACCCGGAAATGGGCACGCTCTACCTGAAGCGGCTGGGCGAGCTGGTGAGCGCCGCCGTGGCGCGACACCTGAAATAGCATGGCGGATGGCGAATGGCGGAAGGGCAGCCTGGAAGCGTTATGCCAATCAGCTACTTACGCCAGGTAAGTGGGCACTAACTCAGACACGGGAAAACCCGCAAAACCGGCCTCGCATCCCCTCCTGCGCGGCTACCTGGAACAACTGACGATTGAGCGGCAGCTTTCACCGCATACCGTTGAGAGCTACAGGCGTGACGTCGTCGCGCTTCTGGATCTGGCCGGAGACACGCCGCTCAAGCAACTGCAGCCGGCACAAGTACGGCGGTTCGTCGCCCAATTGCACGGACGCGGGCTCGATGGACGGTCGCTAGCACGCATGCTTTCTGGATGGCGCGGGTTTTTCAATTACCTCGCTAAAAAGCATGCTTTCCCGCACAACCCGTGTGTTGGCATCCGGGCGCCGAAGTCCTCCAAGAAACTGCCACATGCGCTTTCCCCGGATGAGGCCGTGCGCCTGATGAACGTCGGTGAAACTACAACCCTTGCAGTGCGCGACAAGGCGATACTTGAGCTCTTCTATTCATCAGGCTTGCGGCTGTCCGAGCTAACTGGACTCGCGACAGATGGGGTGAATTTCAGGGATGGTACTGTTCGTGTGACGGGCAAAGGCAGGAAAACGCGTATTGTTCCCGTAGGCAGCCATGCGATTACTGCGCTGAATGCGTGGCTGGCCGAGCGCGAAAAGCTGGCCAGCGCTGACGAGAAAGCGATGTTCGTCGGCAAGGACGGTCATGCTCTGGGGGTTCGTGCGGTGCAGGTCCGGCTCAAGCACTGGGCGCTCAAGTTGGGGCTGACGGACAAGGTGCATCCACACGCTTTACGGCACTCCTTTGCGTCACACTTGCTTCAGTCCAGTGGTGACATTCGCGCTGTACAGGACATGCTCGGTCATGCCAGTGTCTCAACGACCCAGATCTACACCCATCTGGATTTCCAGCACTTGGCCAAGGTCTACGACGCCGCGCACCCGCGCGCGCGGAAGAAAACCTGAATTAGCCGCCAGGACGCCAAGCCGCCAAGAAAAACAAGAATAATATTTGAACTGCCAAGCACGCCAAGCGTGCCAGGAAAGCAGACAATGCAAGGCCGGGTCGAATCACGACCCACGAATCACAATCCACCGCATTCAATGAACAAACTCATACTCAAGACGGAGCGGGAGAAGTCGCTGAAGCGCCGCCACCCGTGGGTGTTCTCCGGCGCGGTGGCGAAGGTGCAGGGTAGCCCGGCCCCGGGGGAGACGATCGGGGTCTGGTCGGCCACCGGGGAGTTCCTGGCGGTGGCTGCCTACAGCCCCGATTCCCAGATCGTCGCCCGAGTCTGGGACTGGGAAGACCGCGCCATTGACGCCGCGTTCTTCACGGAGCGGGTCAGGCAGGCGGTCGGCCAGCGCCAGGCCCTGATGGGTGAGGCGGGCGCCATGCGGCTCGTCCATGGCGAATCGGACGGCCTGCCTGGCGTCGTCGCGGACCGCTACGGCGATACGGCGGTGCTGCAATTGAACAGCGCCGGCGCGGAGCGTTGGCGCGAGGCAATCGCCGATGCGTTGCTGGCGGAAGGCGGCGTGTCCCGTGTCTGGGAGCGCTCGGACGCCGACGTGCGGCAACTGGAGGGATTGCCGCCGGTGGCGGGGCCGCTGCGCGGCAAGCGCGAGCCGGCGCGCATCGCCATCGACGAAGAGGGCGTCCGCTTTGGGATCGATCTCGAGCGCGGGCACAAAACCGGGTTCTACCTGGACCAGCGTGACAACCGCCAGCAACTCAGGGCGCTGGCCGGCGGGCGCGACGTCCTGGATTGCTTCTGCTACAGCGGGGGCTTCGCGCTCAACGCGCTCGCCGGCGGGGCAAACTCCGTTCTCGCGGTGGACAGCTCGGCCGAAGCGCTCGAGCTCGCGCGCGGCAACGCGGAACTGAACAAGCTGCCGCAACCGGAATGGATGGAAGGCGACGTATTCCAGCTGCTGCGCAAGTTCCGCGACTCGCGGAAATCATTCGACGTGGTGGTGCTCGATCCGCCCAAGTTCGCGCCGACCGCCGCGCTGGTGGAGAAAGCGGCGCGCGCCTACAAGGACATCAACCTGCTGGCCCTGAAGCTGCTGCGGCCGGGCGGGCTGCTGATGACGTTTTCCTGCTCGGGCGGCGTATCGGCCGAGCTATTCCAGAAGATCGTCGCCGGCGCCGCGCTCGACGCGGATGTCGACGCGCAGGTCGTCGCGCGCCTCGGGGCGAGCGCCGACCATCCGGTTGCGCTGAGTTTTCCGGAGGGCGACTACCTGAAAGGGCTTATTTGCCGCGTTGCTTGATGAGGCGTGATAAGTGATAGGTGATAAGTGATAAGACTCCCGCGGAGCGCGGGTTCTTCATCCCTCCGCCCTCATCCCTCATCCCTCGGAGGGACCGGGTCGGTCCCGCCCGGGTGCCACGGCCCGCAGCGCACGATGCGCTTCAGCGCGAGCCACGAACCCTTGATGGAGCCGTGCACGTCGATCGCCTCGCGCGCGTAGGCGGAGCAGGTGGGGTAGAAGCGGCACTGCCGGCCGAAGAACGGCGAGAGCACCAGGCGGTAGCCGTCGATCAGAGCGATCAGCACGGTTTTCATTGCCGGCCAGTATAGCCAGTGCGGTGATGATCGTGGGTTTGCGCGGCAGCCTCTGACGAGCAGGCAACGCTTGCGTGCTCGCCTCCCTTACCCCTCTCCCAAGAGGAGAGGGGAAATGGACAGGCGCATTGGGCGCATTAACGGATGGGAGAGGGAAATGGACAGGCGCAAAGAGCTGACGGTCCTTTGCGCAACGATGCGACGGGGACGATAATCCGGTTCCCATGCCGCGCGACCGGACCGGATCTGACACGCCTGCGCCGCGCCGGCGCGTCAGCCGCGCGCTCGTGATTTGTTTGTGGGCGAGCATTGCAGCGCACGTGGGCGTCATTGTCTTGATGCCGCGTTTTCTGCAGGATGGCGGGTTGAATCAGGCGAGCGTGCTCGAAGTGAAACTCGAGCCGCCGCAGCCCCTGCCCATGGCGCCTCCCCAGCCCGAGCCGCAGCCGGAAATGCGCAAATCCTTGCCTCAACGGAAAGCGGTGCCGCCGCAACCGGACGAGCGGAAGACGGTGCTGGCATTGCCGGAGCCGCAGGCGCCCGCGGAGACCGGCTTCTCCGTGCCGGCGCCGAAGGCGGCCGAGCCATCGCCTGCACCGGAGCAGAAAAGCCAGGTTGCCAGCGCATCGCCGCCGGTGACGGGCGCCGCCTACCTTCGCAACCCCGCGCCAACCTATCCGATGGCGGCGCGGCGCGCGGGAGAGCAGGGCACGGTCATGCTGCGCGTGCTGGTGACGACCGAAGGGCTGCCGGCGCGCGTGGACCTGCAGAAATCGAGCGGCTCCGCGCACCTCGACAGGGCGGCAATCGAAACGGTGAAAGGCTGGCGCTTCAAGCCGGCGCGCCGGGGAAACGAGGCGGTGGAAGGCTGGGTGGATGTGCCGGTAGTGTTCAATCTCAGGGACGCTTCATGAGCAGGCTTGCCGCTGTCGTCGTGGTGGCCATCGCGCTGCTGACGAATGTGCCGGCAGCAGCACATGGCTACGGCAAGGGCGACATCCAGGTACGCCACCCGTGGGGGCGCGCCACGCCGCCCGGCGCCACTGTCGGCGCGGGCTACCTGGAGATACGCAACAACGGCAGGACGGCGGACTGGCTGGTCGGCGCGGTTTCGCCGGTCGCCGAGCGCGTCGAGCTGCACCTGACGACGCACGATGGCGAAGTCATGAAGATGCGGGAAGCCCAGCGACTCGACGTGCCGGCACGGCAGCGGCTTGCGCTGCGCCCGGGCGGGCCGCACCTGATGCTCGTCGGGCTGAAAAAACCGCTCGCGAAAGGCGACCGCGTCCCGCTCACGCTGCGTTTCGAGCGGGCGGGGGAGCTGACGATCGAGCTCGAGGTGCAGGCGGCGGATTCGAGAAAGCCGCACCACTAAAGCCATGGCGGATGCCGAATGGCGGAAGGGCTATCCCGTCACCGTGTCAAGACGACAGGCTTGACGCCAAGGGCCTGAGTCACGCGCTCGGCGGTGGCGCGCGCTTCGGCCTGGTTTGCGTACGGCCCGGCATGGACGCGGAACAAGCCGTCGCGCGGAAAGATGTGGAGAGTGGGGGAGAGCCAGTCCACCTGCGCCTTCATGCGCGCAAGAAAATTCTCCGCATTGTCCTTCGAGCCGAACGCGCCGAGCTGCAGGTAGTAACCGCTCGATTCGACCGCGACCGGGATCTGCGACGCCGGCGCCGCCACTGGTGCAATCGCAACCGGCTCGGGGTCCGGCGTTGCGACGGGAGGCTCGGCTTCCGGCCTGGGGACGGGCTTGGCTGGCGCGCGCGGTGGTGCCGCGGCTATCGCGCCCGAAGCATCGGGGATGAGGGTTTCCACCTCCACCATCGCGCTGCCGCCTGCCAGCACGCCGATGCGGTGCGCGGCGGTGTACGAAAGATCGATGATGCGGCCTTCCACGAACGGACCGCGGTCGTTGATGCGCACCACCACCGACTTGCCGCTGGAAAGGTTGGTCACCCGGGCATAGCTCGGTATCGGCAGGGTCGTGTGCGCGGCGGTCATGGCGTACATGTCGTAGACCTCGCCGGAGGAGGTCTGCCTGCCGTGATAGCGCCGCCCGTACCAGGTCGCGATGCCGCGCGCGCGGTAGGGCTGGAGCGAGGTCATCGGCGTGTACGACCGTCCCATCACCACGTAGGGGCGGCTGGTGGCGCTGCGGATCGGCTCCACGCGCGGAACCGCGTCGGGGATGCTGTCGATGTCCGCCGGCGGGTTGGCGCCGGGCCCGTCGTCGAGATAATAGCCGCCCCCGCGCGTTGGCGGCGCTTTCGAGACGGTGGTATCGCGGCTGGGAGCGCTGCCGCAGCCGCTCAACGTCGCCGCCAGCAGCGCCGCGGCGACAAGCCCATCCGCCATCCGCCATCCGCCATTCGCCATCATGTCTGCACCAGTTTTTTGTGGCTCTGGATGCTCATCAGTATCCCGAAACCGAGACAGATCGAGACCAGCGAAGTGCCGCCGTAGGAAACGAACGGCAGCGGCACGCCCACCACCGGCAGGATCCCGCTCACCATCCCCATGTTGACGAAGGCGTAGGTGAAGAAGGTGAGCGTGATCGCGCCTGCCAGCAGCCGCGCGAACAGCGTCGTCGCCTGTGCAGTGATCACCAGGCCGCGCGAGATCGCGAGCAGGAAGAGCGCGAGCAGCGCGAGGCAGCCGAACAGCCCGAACTCCTCGGCGAAGACCGCGAAGATGAAGTCCGTGGTGCGCTCGGGAATGAAATCGAGATGGGTCTGGGTGCCGTTGAGCCAGCCCTTGCCGAGCCAGCCTCCTGAGCCTACCGCGATGGTGGACTGGATCGTGTGGTACCCCGCGCCCAGCGGGTCCTGCGCCGGGTCGAGCAGCGTGAGCACCCGCTGGCGCTGGTAATCGTGCATCAGCGACCAGACGAAGGGCAGGGCCGTGGCGCCGGCGACGGCGAGCCCCGCGATGATGCGCCACGACAGTCCGGCAAGGAAGATCACGAAGAACCCCGAGGCCGTGATCAGCACGGCGGTGCCGAGGTCGGGCTGGCGCGCGATCAGCGCGACCGGTACCACCAGCATCACCGCCGCTACCAGGTAATGCCAAAGGCGCAGGGATGTCTCGTATCGGTCGAAATACCACGCGAGCGCAAGCGGCACGGCGATCTTCATCAGCTCCGACGGTTGCACGCGGGTGACACCGACATCGAGCCAGCGCCGCGCTCCATTGACGACATCTCCAAACAACGCCACGCTTACGAGCAGCAGAACGCCCAGCACGTAGAGCGGGAAGGCGAGGCGGGACAGGAAGTGGGGCGGGATGTTGGCGAACACCCACATTACGCACAGCGCGACAACGATGTTGGCGAACTGGGCGGTCGAGCGGGCGACGCTCGCGTTCGAGGCGCTGAACAGCGTCACCATGCCGACCGCCATCAGCAGGAACGTGAAGGCAAGCAGCACGCCGTCGATGTGACGCGTGAGGTAGTACTGGATGTTGCGGATGGCGGGTACCATTACCTGGCCGCCGCCTTCTCGGGCCCGGGCAGCTTGCCGAGCAGGTGATAGTCGATGACCTTGCGCGCGATGGGCGCCGCGTAGCGGGCCCCGAAGCCGGAATTCTCCACGATTACCGCCAGTGCGATGGTCGGCTTCTCGGCCGGCGCGTAGGCGATGAAGAGCGCATGGTCGCGGTGGTGCTCCGCGACGCGGCTTTCCACGTACTTCTCGCCCTGCTTGATGGCGATGATCTGGGCGGTGCCGGTCTTGCCGCCGCTCACGTATTCCGCGCCGGCGAAAGCGCGCGCGCCGGTGCCCTCCTTGTTCACGCCGACCATTGCTTCCTTGATGACAGCGATGTGCTCGGGCTTGACGTCGAGCGTGCGCAGCGGTTTGGACTCGATGTGCGCGCGATCGCGCGTGCGGAAGTCCTCGACGTAGTTCACGATGTGCGGCCGGAACATCACGCCGTCGTTGGCAATCGTGGCCATGACCGCGGCGAGCTGCAGCGGGGTGTAAGCGTTATAGCCTTGCCCGATGCCGATGCTGATGGTCTCGCCCGGATACCATTCCTGCCGGAAGCGGCGCTGCTTCCAGGCGCGCGACGGCAGCACGCCCGCAGCCTCGCCGGCGATGTCGATGCCGGTGCGGCTGCCGAGACCGAGCATCCCCATGAACGCCGAGATGGCGTCGATCTTGAGATCGTTGGCGAGCACGTAGTAGTAGGTATCGCACGACACGACGATGGACTTGTACATGTCCACCATGCCGTGCCCGCCGACCTTGTCGTCGCGGAACACGTGGTTGCCGAACGTGAAATGCCCCGGGTCCGAGATCGCCTGCTGCGGGGTGCGCCGGCCGAGCGCCAGCGCGGCGAGCGCCATGAACGGCTTGAAGGTGGAGCCGGGTGGGTAGGTGCCAGCGAGGGCCCGGTTCACCATCGGCCGGTCCGGCGAGGTGTTGAGCTCCTGCCAGTTCTGGGGGTCGATGCCGTCCACGAAGAGGTTGGGATCGAATCCCGGCTTGGAGACGAACGCAAGCACGCCGCCGGTGGCGGGCTCGATCGCAACCAGCGCGCCGCGCCGCTCGCCGAATGCCTCGTAGGCGATTTCCTGCAGCCGCGCGTCGAGCTTCAACACCAGGTTGTTGCCGGAGAGGGGCGGCGTGCGCGAGAGCGTGCGCACCGGCCTGCCGCCGGAATCGACTTCGACCTCCTCGACTCCGGTGGTTCCGTGCAGAAAGCTCTCGTAGCTCTGCTCGAGCCCGACCTTGCCGATGTAGTCAGTGCCGCGGTAGTTGGCCGCGTTGCCGTCTTTCTCGAGCTGGTCCACCTCGCGCTGGTTGATGCGCCCGATGTGGCCGACCACGTGGGAGAACAGCTCGCCCTGCGGGTACTGGCGGAACAGGCGCGCGTTGATCTCCACGCCGGGAAAGCGGTAGCGGTTGGCCGCGAAGCGGGCGATCTCCTCGTCGGAGAGCCGGGTGCGGATCGGCAGGCTGCCGATGCTGCGGCTCTCTTCCAGCAGGCGCTTGAAGCGGCGGCGGTCGCGCGGCCCGATCTCGACCAGGGTGGCGAGCTCGTCGATCAGCACCTCCATGTTCTGCACTTTGCCCGGCTGGATCTCCAGCGTGTAGGCGGAATAGTTGTGGGCAAGCACCACCCCGTTGCGGTCGACAATGACCCCGCGGTTGGGCACCACGGGCAGGATCGAGACGCGGTTTGCCTCCGCGAGCGTATACAGCTCCCCGTGCTTGACGACCTGCAGGTAGAAAAAGCGGCCGGCGAGCACCAGGAAAAGGACGAACACGAATGCGCCCGCGACCGCGAGGCGCGCGCGGAACCCGCGCAGCTCGCGCTGCGCGTCGCGAATCTCGATGCCCTGGTTGATGGACAGTTCGCTCATGGCGATGAATGTGCCCGGCAGGTCATGCGTGATACGGATCAGACTTGGGCTGCTGCGGCAGCTTGAGCAGCGCTCCCAACGGCAACCACAGCGCGCCGGCGACGAAGCTGCCCACGAAGTACTGGAATCCCGGGAAGTCCGCGCCCGCCAGCATGCGGATGACGAGCACGATGAGGTCGTTCATCAGCAGCAGCACCACGACGTGCACCACCTGCGCCGTGCCGGTGAACCCGAGCACGCGCCGGTGCAGCACGAGGCCGGCGTAAGCGAGGATCGAGTAGGCGAGAGCGTGCTGGCCGAAGAGGGTGCCGTCGGCGACGTCCATGAACAGCCCGAGCAGCCAGGCGGCGCCGAAGCCGACCCTGCGCGGCTGCTCGATGCACCAATAGAGCACGATCAGCGCGACGAAGTCGGGCTTGATCCACAGCCCGGCGCCAGACCAGGGCAGCAGGTTCGCCAGGAACGCGGCGATCAGCGTGAGTGCGATGAAGCCGGCTCTCACCGGCAGCAGGATCTCGTGGGGCGCGATGCGGGTGTCGACCATCAGCCCTTCCTCGCCTTGCGCTGCCGGGGTGTTTTCGGCTCCTCGACCGGCGGCCGCGGCAGCTCGCGCTTGCCCTGGACGATCAGCACGTGGTTGTAATTGGCGACGCCGGCGAGCGGGGTGCAGGTGATGCGCGCGAAGAGCTGGGCAGCGTTGCGCTCGACGTGCGACACCTGGGCGACCGGCACGCCCTGCGGGTAGACGCCGTCGATGCCGGAGGTGACGAGCTGGTCGCCGTTCTGGAAATCGGCGTTCAGCGGGATGAACCGCAGCTCGAGCGCGCCGTCGTTGCCGGTGCCGGCGAGCACGGCGCGCAGGCCGTTCCTCAGGTTTTGCACCGGCACGAAGTGCCCCTTGTCGGTGACGAGGGTGACCTCGGCGAGCCAGGGATAGGCGCGCGTTACCTGGCCGATCACGCCGCGATCGTCCACTACTGCCTGGCCGGCCTCGACTCCATGCTGCGAGCCCCGGTCCACCACCACCTTGCGCGAGAACGGATCACGCGCCGAGTACAACACCTCGGCCGTGGAGGCCGCCAGGCCGAGACGCTCGCGCGCGTCGAGCAGCTGGCGCAGCTGGGCGTTTTCGGCCTGCAGCGCCTTCATCTGGGAAAGGGCAGCCGCGTTAGCGAAGTTCTCCTGCGCCAGACGCGCGTTGTCCTCGCGCAGCGAGGAGTGCGTGACGAAGAATTCGCCGATGCGCTGCGCGATGCCAATCGGGGCCGCGGCGATGCGCTGGAACGGGTAGACGATCACCTGCGCCACCTGGCGCAGGTCGACAAGATAATGGAAGCGGGCGTCGGCGATGAGGAATGCGAGCGACAGCGCGGAAAAAATCAGCAGGCGGGCAAGCGGGGTCGGGCCGGTTCTGAAAAATGGCGGCGGGGAGTGTTCCATTCAGCTTCAAGCATCAAGTTTCAAGCAGCAAGCAGTTTCCCGCGCCGCACAGCGGCCGTGGGGCCGACTTGAGACTTGTAGCTTGAAGCTTGCAACTCCAACGTCAGTCGTACGTGAAGATGCTGCTCAGCCGTTCGACTTTCTCAAGGGCCTTGCCGGACCCGCGCACGACGCAGGTCAGCGGGTCCTCCGCGATGATCACCGGCAAGCCGGTTTCTTCCATCAGCAGGCGGTCGATGTCGCGCAGCAGCGCGCCGCCGCCGGTCAGCACCATGCCCTTTTCGGCGATGTCGGCGGCGAGCTCGGGCGGGGTCTGCTCGAGCGCGGACTTGACGGCGGAAACGATGGAGTTCAGCGGCTCGGTCAACGCCTCCAGAATCTCGTTCGACGAGATGGTGAAGCTGCGCGGGATGCCCTCGGCGAGGTTGCGGCCCTTCACTTCCTTCTCCCGCACTTCCGAGCCCGGAAACGCGGAGCCGATCTCTTTCTTGATCTGCTCGGCCGTGGTTTCGCCGATCAGCATGCCGTAGTTGCGGCGAATGTAGTTGATGATCGCCTCGTCGAACTTGTCCCCGCCGACGCGCACCGAGCCCTTGTAGACCAGGCCGCCCAGCGAAATCACGCCCACTTCGGTCGTGCCGCCGCCGACGTCCACCACCATCGAGCCGGTTGCTTCGCCCACTGGCAGGTCCGCGCCGATTGCTGCCGCCATCGGCTCTTCGATGAGATAGACGCTGGAGGCGCCGGCGCCGATCGCGGATTCGCGGATCGCGCGCCGCTCGACCTGGGTCGAGCCGCACGGCACGCAGATGATGATGCGCGGGCTCGGCTTGAACACGCGCGAGTTGTGCACTTTCTTGATGAAGTGCTTCAACATCTGCTCGGTGACGGTGAAGTCGGCGATGACGCCGTCCTTCATCGGGCGGATGGCCGTGATGTTGCCGGGGGTGCGGCCGAGCATCTGCTTGGCGGCGAGTCCGACTTCCTGGATCACCTTCTTGCCGTTGGGCCCGCCTTCCTGCCGGATCGCTACCACCGACGGCTCGTCGAGCACGATGCCCTTGTTGCGAACGTAGATGAGCGTGTTCGCCGTGCCCAGGTCGATCGCGAGATCGTCGTTAAAGTAGCTTCCCAAAAAACCGAACATAAGGCTTTCCGCAAAAAAGGGATTTAGAGTTTCCCGTCAGGCGGTTATGATACCCTATGCGGCCCCGATTTTTAAGGTGTTTGCGGCGGTCATGGCACTAAAGCTGGACGATGTGAAGCGCGTCGCCCACCTGGCGCGGGTGGCGATCGACGAGGCCGAAGCGCAGGCCGTGCTGGCGCAGATGAACGATGTGTTCGGCCTGATCGCGCAGATGCAGGCGGTCGATACCAGCGGCGTCGAGCCGATGTCCCACGCGCTGGACGTCACGCAGCGCCTGCGCGCGGATTCCGTCACGGAGACCGACCAGAGCGCCGCG
>Ga0247825_10002362_pt1 | contig 12446 bp, 7 predicted proteins | sample 13C_Vanillin_Day_FD_194413 | JGI IMG/M metagenome (GOLD analysis project Ga0247825, IMG submission 194413) | Soil microbial communities from agricultural site in Penn Yan, New York, United States - 13C_Vanillin_Day48 | ecosystem: Environmental > Terrestrial > Soil > Agricultural land | place...
GCAGATTGTCGAGCACATACTTCCCACGCAAGACGGCCGATGTGCGCGTGCTGTAAGACGTGATCGACAGGATGCTCCCCTGTCCCAGCAACCCCCGGCGCGGACTCCCCGCAGGCAGCGTCACGCGACGGAAATGGCTGCCGGTGATCTGCGGGATGCCGTAATGCTTGGCGAGCGGTTCGTTCAGGAACGTATAGTCCGCCGTCAGGAGTTCCAGGACGCTGCGGTTCGCACGAAGGATGCTGTCCAGGAACAACTCGGTTTCACGCACGAACGCAGCGCGGACACCCTCATCGAAATCGCGGAACAGGTACACGTCCGGTTCCTTGCTTTCGACGTCGCGCAGGAACAGCCACTGGGCGGCGAAGTTGGTCACGAGCGATCGGCTGCGCGGATCGGCGAGCATGCGCGTTACCTGGCGGCGCACGATCTCGGGTTTCCGCAGCGTTCCCGCGGCGGCCGCATCCAGCAACTCGTCGTCGGGCATGCTGGACCAGAGGAAGAACGAGAGGCGTGAAGCCAGTTCGAAATCGCCGACCCGATGGATCGATCCGGGTGCGGCGCCGGACGGATCCTGCTCGATGCGGAAGAGGAATTGCGGGCTGACCAGCACGCGTTCCAACGCTCTCTGGATACCGAGGTCGAAATCGCGTTCGGCGCGGCCGTCTTCGTAGAAGCGTCGCGCGCGGCGGAGATCGTCGGCCGTGACGTTGCGACGATACGCGCGGCGCAGGAGCGTCGTCAGGATGCGGTCCGCGCACGCGGACTCGTCGGCGTCGGGGCCGTGCCCAGAGCGAGCATCGCGAGTCGAAGGGTCCTGCCCAGAGCGAGCATCGCGAGTCGAAGGGCGGCACACGAACAGCCGTCGCCGGCTGGGTGTGTCGCCTGGCCCCGTCGTGTTGAACGGGCCGGTGATGGTCACAGACACAACCGAAGGCAGGGCGCCACGATTCCGGCCCGGCGGCCGCAGAGGAGCCTCGGACAGCGCTTCGCTGCGCTCCACGAAGGCGACCCCCACGCTGCGTGGCCCTGCTGAGACTGCGAAGCGGAAGGCACCCCGGTTCGCTGCATCATCTCCCGCCGGGACCCCTGGCCTTCTCGAGACGTTCGTGATCGCCTTGCGCTCGCCGTCGATGCTGATCTCGAGCTGATGGACCTCTGCGCCGACGCCGGCTGTTTCGACTTTGAATTCGTATTCAGCGTCCAGCGGGAAGTAACCGTCGATCTGCAGGCCGCCGCGCGTGCCGAAAGCCAGTGCCTCATTGCGGCCCTCCTGGGGTTGCCGCACTGGCGTAATGTGGGTGTTCACCAGCGCACCCATCGCGGGATCGCCCACGGCTATGCGGCTGATCTTGAGCGCCGCCTCCAGATAGCGCTCCATCGTTGCCGGCGACACAAACAGCGTGTCCGCCAGATTGTCGAAGCCGCTGCTCGCATTGTCGGCCGGCAGCAGCGTGGTGTAGTCGAGCTCCTTGGGCAGATCCGGGAGCGCGAGCAGATCGCGGATCACGTTGGCGTACTCGGTCCTTGTCAGCCGGTGCGCCAGCGGCACTGAGCCAGGAGTGGGACGCGCCGCGGCGCTGGCCTCGAGCTCGCGCGCCAGGTAGCCAGCCGCGCGCGTGTAGAACGCCTGCGGCGGACGAGGAGCGCCCGGCGGCGGCATCGTTCCAGCGCGCAACTGCCGGAGGACCTTCTCCCAGGTCTCGGACTGATCACCGGAACGCGCGACGCCCGTCGGATCGACCACGAGGCCGGCGGTCTTCAATCTCTCGCTGTGACAGGTCACGCAGTACTTCGCAAGACCCGCCTGCGTTTCTACGCGTGCGTCGCTTGAGTTTTCTGGAACAGCAGCCGGCGTCGAAGCGCGGGCTCCGGGCGGGTTCTGCGAGAAACCCTGGGAATGGGCCATGAACAAGCTCCATCCCAATCCCGCGAACGCGATGCCGGCGATCAAACGCCTTCGCGCCATGACGGCGCATGATAGCGCGGAGTTCAGACACGCGAGAAGAGAGAGTACGTAGTGTCCGGCTTCAGCCGGACATCACCCCTACACCCCCCGCAGCTCTACCGCGATTCCATCGGCATCCCGGAAACGCAGCACATTCCCACCGGTGGACGGCAGTAGCGTCACGCCGATCGCGCCGAGTTTGCGGGTAACGGCCTGGTGGTCGAATGCCGCCACACGGATGCCGAAGCGATCGATATGCGGCATCTGGCCATCGCCCATCTTCTCCAGCCCCAGTCGCGTGCGCGCGGCAGTGAACCAGATGCGCTCGGGCATCCGGTCGCGGGAGGTCTCCATGCCGAAAAACTTGCGGTAGTAGACGGCCGACTTCTCAAGATCCGGCACCTGCAGCACGACGTGGTCCAGGCCGACTGCCTCGCAGATCGCATCGTCCTGAGTGACGCGCGTCGACGGGATGATCGTCTGCAGCAGACCGCCGGGCGTGGCCATGAACTGCATGCGAACGCCGTCGGGATCCGTCACCGCGTTGAAGCCGGGCGCGCCGACAAGATTGAGCCCATGCGTCTTCAGCTCCACACGCATCTCGTCGAGGCGGTAGTCTTCGACCGTCGCGCAGAAGTGATCGATCCGCGCTGCGGCATTGGGATTGGCATTGGGGTTGGGGCCAAAGGCGACGTAGCCGATGCCCAGCCGACAGTAGTAGCGCAGCGGCGGGTTCATCTCCTGGAAGATCTGCGGATCGAAGATCCGGCCGTAGAAGGCGGCAGACCTCTGCGGATCGGGCGCGGTGAAACCTATGTGCTCCAGACCGGATGTCTTGAGCGGCAACTGCGACGGCCCTTGGGCGGCCAACGCCGCGGGGACCGACGCGATCATCGCCAGCACTTCGCGCCGGCTGAAGAACATCGACACGCCTAAAGCTCGCGGAGTTGAATCGGAGTTCACGTGCGAAGCGACTCGGCCGGGAGCCTATAGATAACGCCCGTTCACGTCAAGACGAACGCACCGTTGTGATTCAATGCATGATCGAGAAGCTGATGTTCGGTGGCCCGCCTCGACTCGCACAGCGTGGTGTCCGCTGAACAGGCCAGCGATAGCGGGCAGGAGAAGACCCACATGATCCTGAAACCCACCATCGGCGCGGGTGTGCTCATCATCTGCTGCGGCCTCGCGGTGCACGCCCAGCAGACGCCTTCGGCCGAGACGCCGCGTCCGGAGGTCACGAAAGCTCAAGTCCAGCGCTGGATGACCGAGCTCTCGAACTGGGGTCGTTGGGGCAAGGACGATCAGCTCGGGACGCTGAATCTGATCACTCCTGAAAAGCGCCGGCAGGCGCAGGCACTGGCCAAACGCGGTGTCGTCGTCTCGCTCGAGCAGACGGTGGCGCTGGTGCCCATGCCGGAGGCCACCAAACGCGACGGCCGTTCCCACGCGATCTCGTTCTACGAGATCCGGTTTCGGACCTTTCCCGATCCTGATCTCGAGACGGGTAATCCCGGCTTCAGCAGTGACATCAAGGAGTACCACGTCCACGGCCCGATGACGCATCTCGACGCGTTGTGCCACGCCAGCTACCAGGGCAAGTGGTACAACGGGTTCGTGCTGGCCCAGGGATTCAGCGACCAGGCGGGCTGCGCGAAGCTGGGTACTGAAGCGGTGAAGCAGGGCATCGTGACGCGAGGCATCCTCGTCGACATGACCCGTTTGAAAAATCCGTCGCGTCCAGCAGGGGCGCGCGCATACGTCGAGGACCTCGAAGCGTGGGAGCGGCAGACTGGCCTGAAGGTGTCGCCTGGCGACGCGCTGTTCGTCTACAACGCGCCGGCGCCGCCGGGCAACCGGACTGGGCTCGGAGGCTCGATGGACATCTCGGTGCTGCCGTGGATGAAAGCACGCGGCGTGTCGATCACCAGCGCCATCCGGTCGATCCCTGAAGACCCGCGCGCCAACCATGTCGTCTCGCTCGTAGCGATGGGGCTGCATCTGCTGGATGGCCCGCGGCTCGACGAGCTCGCCCAGACCGCCGCGCGGCTCAACCAGTGGGAGTTCCTGCTGGTCATCGCGCCGCCGAACGTGCCAGGCAGTACCGGCGAGTTGGTCAATCCTCTGGCGATGTTCTGAGCGCGGGGCCTGACACGATATAGACCTGTCGAGACTTCTGGACCTATTTGGACAGCGGCTGAGGGTTCTCGGCGTTCCGCGGGACGGGCTTGCCCCAGACCTCGAACTTGGAAATGGCGACGAAACCACCGACGCCGTGGCCCGAACCCGGCATCAGCTGCGCCCAACCGATCTCGTCCACCTTGGAGAGATCCGGCTTCTCCACCCAGCTGCCGCGGGTGACCGTCTGAGGCACATCGAGTTTCAACCACCGAAGCGACGACAACACGATCTCGCTCTCGACGTGAGAAACGTCGGGTTGGCCGGTGCCCGGATCGCCCACGAGGAACGTCCCGTCCGCCAGCTTCACGACGAGTCTGGCCACGTGAAACCCTGAGACATAGGTGCCCCAGACGACACGACCGCGGTTCGACAGATCCACGAAGTTATTCTTGTGACGTAGTGTCACGGTCACGGCCCCACACGAGCCGCCCCAGAGCTCGGGCCTCTCGATGCCGTAGATCATGAGGCAGGTTGGACCGCCCCAGTCCTCTGCCCACGAACCCCAGCGCAATGTCTTCCTGTATTCGGGAATGTACTTCGCGTTCGGATCGTAGACGTTCAACACCAGGTCGGGAGTTGTCACGACCTCCGGGGTCACGCTGGTGAGCGGAAGCGTATTGGCATCGTAGGTTTTCGGATTCCGCCAGGTCTCACTGAAGAACCGGGGGCCCGGGTCCGGCGGTCGGGGAATCCCTCTGGGACGTGGAGGGGATTGCTGGGCCAATAAAGACGTCACGACGCAGCCCGCGAACGCAACCGCGACACACAGACGAAGAAACGTGGACATGAGGTTTTCCATCCGCGTGGACCAGACCCATATATGCCCCAGCCCGATCAACGCGCTCTAATCCACAACCAACCAGGGTGCGCGGGATTGACTCCCGTCACCCTCTCTGAAAGGCCGTCCGCGTGGCAATCGGGACATCGGCACGGCTCCTGAGTCCCTACTTCGCAGCGCTGCTCGCAGGCGAAGCCGTGTGGATGGGGCCGATCATCGTGATCTCGCCCGAGTTGGATGACCCTTCGCTCACCCACTTGAACTTCATGACGTTAGTGTTGTCCCCTCCCGTGATCGTACCGGTCATCACGTTCCGCTGGATGCCTTTGCGATTGGGGTTTGGCGGCGTGTCGATGTGGTTGATGTAGAACATGATGGTGTCGCCATCGATGCGTCCGTCGATCATCGTCACCACCGGTGGCGTGCACGGTCCGCAGACCAGCCCCCACACCTCGTTACCTCGTACCTTCAGAATCCAGTTCTGTTGCGCCGTGCGCCCGACCGACACCCAGTGTCCCTCGACAGGCGCCGACGGCGCTTTCCCCGAGGCGGCGGGAGCCGGCGGCAGCGGCTGTGGATTCAGCTCGAAGTTCTCGACGACCCGCGTCAGCGAGATCGAGATGGGGGTGGCGCTGGAGTCCGCCTCTGGCCGCGCGGACAGTCGCATGACGTTGCGGCCCAGCGAGGCCTCGACGCGCTCGCGATAGAGCCCGTCGCGACGGAAGGCCGGCCCACCTGTGTCGTGCCGAATGAAGAAGGTTGCTCGGTCTCCGTCCAGAATCCGGCCGTCTTCGATCCTGAACACACTGGCCGGGTCGTCGCAGGGGCCGCAGATGATTCCTGTCAGGCGCTCGCCGGATACCTTGAAGACGTAGACTCGCGTTGCAGTGCCGTCAGCCGCCGTCCACGTCCCTGACACGAGATCGGCGGCCTGCAAACCGGACGCCGAGAGCACCACACAGGCCGCGCAAAACGCGATGAGTCTCATCGCCTCCTCCCAAAAGTGTGACGAGGAAAGCTGATTCGCAGACACGTGTCAACGGGAATCTCCGATCTCAACAACCGTGCGTTTGTAATCGGATGGCGGTCGATGTTGAGGTGACCCCACGGTGTCTACGGAGGCGTCCACGTCGAGCCGGGCTTCGTGTTCTGCGCGCCCAGCGGAAGATAGAGCATGGAGAACAAGTCGTCTCTTCCACGCGGCGTATCGTTCCAATGCTTCGTCGCCCGTCATCGCATGCCACGCGTCGGCTGATCTCTTCGTCGTTGGAGCCGATGTTTCCCCAGCGCCGTCAGAAGTCGAACTGCGCGTTGATCCGCACGGCGCGCGGATTGAGGACCGCCGTCGGCTGCATCCAGCGCGCGCCGTTGGTCGCCGGGTCGTACACCGACTCGTAGGTCGTCGCGGGGTTCGCGTTGAACAGGTTGTAGAGATCCAGGCCGAGATTCAGACGCTTGCCGCCGAACCGCAGCACCTTGGCCACTCGCAAATCCGTGACGTTGATGCGATCGCCGTAGATATCGCCCGGCGCGAGCAGGTCGACGCTTTGCTGGGCCAGACCAGGCCGCAGGGGCACGCCCGTCGCTGCCAGGAACTGTGCGGGCGTCATCTGGTAGTTCGCGGTCCGGGAGCCGCCGTTGGTCGCGACGGTGGTTGCGACGGGCTGCGCGTTGGGCTGGGACCGGAAGATGGCGCTGACGAGCACATCTATCTTTGGCACCGTGTAGCTGGCCAGACCGCGAACCTGCGTCAGCCACGGCTCGGCGAAGTCGCATGAGGGCTGGCCGTTGACGATGCCCGAAGCGACTACGGGGCCGTTCGTGGGGGCCATCGGGCGCCCGAAACGCGCCATCAGGATGTCGCAGGTGTCGTTCACGCCGCGCCCAGTGCTGGTGCCGGCTTGCAGGAACAGCGCGTCGCGCACGCGTGCGCTCAACGACAGATCCACACCGTGCCAGTAGTGCGTTTCGTCACCGAAGTCTTTGTCGGTCGTGTAGTACGAGTCGGCCACGCCAACCGCCTGGCGGGCGTTGCGCACCAGGAACGTCACGGGGTAGCCGCCGCCACCGGGCAGGTTCGGGTTCCGTGGAGCGGTGAGCGTCACTTCATCGAAGTCCGCCGGCGTCAGCGCGGCGTTGTGCGTGGTGAAGAAGTTGTTCCACCACCGCCGGTTGTACGTCACGTCCACGGATATTCGCGGCAGGAGTTCGTGCTGGATCCCGATGCCGAACTGCCAGTCGTTGTTGCGCACGCCCCAGCCTTCGAGCACCTCGGGATTCACGCGCGTGGTCGCGACCGACGCGCCCCAGTTCAAGTTCGACCACGGGCCGCATTCGAGGTTGGCTTGCGGGTTCATGAAGTCGCATTGCGCGATGCGGTCTCCGTTCGGATCGGTCCACTGCCGATTGATGCTCGAGACCAGCGTTGTCGCCGGATTCTTGATCGTGTACGCCTCACCGGAGAACGCGCCCTGCATGTACTGTCCCAGGCTCATCTTGACGGCGGTCTTGCCATTACCGAACAGGTCGTACACGGCGCTGCCGCGAGGTGAGAGATCCTTGTAACCCGTCACGCCGTCGGTTCGGGGAAAGATGTTCGCTGGACCGAACTGGTGGGCCTCGAGGACACCGTTCTCGCCGTCGGGGGCCCAACTCGAAGCCGTCTCGAAACGCAGCGCACCTTGCAGGGTCAGGCGCCCGCGCGTCCACGCGTCCTGGACGTAGACCGCGTTGTAGAGGATGCGGTCGCTGACGCGCGTCGGTCCGACACGCGTGCTCAACTGGAGCGGCGTGCCGTTGTTGAACGTGTAACTGAGTTGCTGTGCAACTTGCGTGGTGGTCTTGGCCACCATGAAGCCGGCTTGATAGCCGAACTTCAGGTTGTTGCTGCCCGAGACGTACGCCAGCGACGATCGCCAGGTGACATGTTTCTGCCACTGCGACGGCTGCGCGAGCCACCCGCGATACAGATAGTTGGCGAACGGTACGCCCGCGTTGGTGGATTGCTCGGTGACGGGAATCAGGGTGGTGACCGCGCCTTCCGGCATCACGTCGCCCCACCTGGCCCGGAAGTCCGAGTAGCCGCTCTCGAACAGCATGCGATTCGAGATGGGCGACGTCCACGTGGCCTGCATGATGCTCAACGGGGCGTTCCAGATCGTGCCGGACTCAGGTGACGTCGTGGCCACGCCCGGGCCGATGCCCGGACCCGAGGCCGTCCAGCCGTTGCCGGGGCTGCGGCACTCCCCGCTGTCCTTGACGACTGACGAACCGCTGCAGTTGACGGTGTAGTCGGCATAGAAGCCCACCTTGTTGCGCGGGGTGACCTGACTGGTCAGGCGGACGCCGTTGACGATCCGGCTCGCCGCGGTTCGGACGCGCACGCTCTCGTCCCTCGCCCAGGTCCAGGCGCTGGCATTGCCCACGTTCTTGTTCGCGTACTGGTTTTGCGTCTCCTGGTGGTTGCCGGTGGTGCGCGTGTTCGCGAAGAACCAGATGCGGTCGCGCTTGATCGGGCCCCCGAGCGAGAAGTTCGCGTCCCAGTTCTTCACCAGGGCGGGCGCATCGGCGAATCCGAGCGCCCGCAGTTCATCGTCGATGTTGGAAGCCTGCCCCCATTGCCCCGCCCAGCTCGCGAATGCGTTTCCGCTGAAGGCGTTGCCGCCCGTCTTCGGGATGATGTTGAACGAAGGCGCCCCCCGGTCGGCCTCGCCCAGACCGCCCGAGATCGATACCTGGACTTCGAGCGCATTGTTCATGTCGTAGGCGTAGTTGGACACGCCGCCGCCGTTGAATGGCGACCCGACGGTCATGCCGTCGATCTGGACGACACCCTCATTGGCGCGGCCGCCCCGCGCGGTGAAAAAGTTGGTGCTCGTTGCCACACCGGTGTTGAAGCCGGTGGCCTGAATCGCCGGGATAGCGGCCAGGTAGTTGCCGTAGCCCCGTGATGCCGGCAGCGCCCGCACGATCTCTCCGACCATGACCGTCTGCTGTCGTGCCGACTGCAGGTCGACGACAGGCGTCTCGCCCGTCACGGTGATGGTTTCGGCGAGGGCACCCACGCGCATCTCGGCGTTGATGCTCGTGACGCCGCTGCCGGTGAGCTCCACGCCCTCGCGCACGACGGTCGTAAAACCGGGGAGGGTGAACGTGATCGAGTAGGTTCCTGGCGGCAGGTTCGTGATCTGATACTGCCCATTGCCGTCGGCGGCGGCAACGCGCGCCTTTTCGATGAGCGCTGGACTCGATGCTTCTACGGTGACCCCTGGCAGAATGGCGCCAGACGTATCACGCACTGTGCCGGCGAGAGTCTGGGCCGAGGCCAAACCACTTGCGAGGAAAGTGAGACCCGCCGCCAGCAACAACGTTCTCGTGAGAGTTGTCATAGCACAGGCTCCATCACTGTTTCGTTACGCGTGAAGGGTTCAAAATGGCGCGACCGTTGTCGAACCACCGCGAGTGCGCGGAGCATCCTAGGCGGGCCACAAGCGGGGTCGCGTCAAAGTTCTGTCAAAATCACGAACGCCGAAAGCGTTGCGATTCTCCATCACGTCGCCATTTAGGCTTGCCGGGTGGAGTTCCGCCATCTGAGGTACTTCGTCACTGTTGCCAACGAGCTCCACTTGACGCGTGCCGCCAGCCGTTTGAACACGTCGCAATCCTCGCTACCAAGGCTCGGTATCTCTTATTCACGTCGGGAAGTGAGAGGGATATGAACAGACAGCGGCCGCTGACTCTCGTATTCGCCCTGCTTGTTGTGAGTGTGGCAGCGAGCGCCATGGCGCAGACTGGCGCCGCTCCGGCCCAGGGCCGTGCACCAAACCTGGGTGCTGGCAACGGCCCGAGTACGAGGGGCCGCCGGCGGGCGTACAGCCCCTGCCGATCGACCTGTTCACGTCGAAGAACTTCTACAAGGACCGCGCGCTGTGGCTGGATAAGCGGTACTACCGCTGCAACGACTCGATCGTGCTGTCGCAGTTCTGGGACTCGGAGCACCGGCTCGGTAAAAACTCTCCCGCCACAGCGACGTGGGGCGATTGCGACAAGGACCTGGACCGGCAGAGCATCTTCAGTCCCTATCCATACAAGACCGCGCGCGAACATTACGAGGCCTTACTGGCTGACGTGAAGCGACGCGGCGGGCCAACTGTCTATACGAAAGCAACACTCCCCGACTGGGACGGTTATTACCGCCGGGACAACACACACACGGGAGCGTGGTGGGTTTGGGGAGTCGCTCAGCCATCGACCCTGGTGTCGTTGCTCACACCGGAGTATCAGCAGCGCGCGGTTCAGCAGATGTGCCACGAGGCGGTGAACAATTCTCCACAGTGGAACGGCTCGTTCTGTTATCCGGAAGGCTTCATCCGCTGGTGGGGTGGACCATCCGGTGCGACGAATTTCCAACTCGCGATGACGCCCTGGATGATCCAGTTTCTCTCGAGCTCCGCGGACAACTTCGTGCGACAGGTCATGGTTGACAAGACGACTCACGTGCAGAAGGTGCCCCAGTGGTACGGCGAGACGATCGGCTTCTGGGACGGTACAACTCTGATCAGCTGGACAGCGAACGTGCAGGCGTGGACGTTGACGCACTCGATGTTCGAGATCAGCGGCAAGATCGAGACTATTGAGATCGTGACGCCGGCGTACGATGCGAGCGGCGCCTTCACCGGCATCAACTACGAAACCGTCTTCTACGACCCCGACGTGTTCGTCGCGCCGGTGCGCGCCACGATGTTCATCAGACGAGTCGCCACGCCGGCCGATCCGAATCCGCGCTTCTCGTTTGTCGAGTGCCTGAGCAACATCCGCAACGTCAACGGCCGTCCAACGCAGCTGACGCCTGGCCACCCCGACTTCATGGATTACTACGGCCGTCCCTGGGCGAAGAACTGGGAGAGGTTTTTCGAAGCGGGCTGGGACAAGCCGCAGGAAGAACTGCCTGCGGCGATTACCGACATCTTCGGGAAATAGCTTATCGCGATGCCTGCTGACGTCGCGGCCTGTGCTGCACCGCACCGTGCAGTGCACGACCCATAGCCGATAACGACGCTGCTGTCTCGCGCAGCACGCCTCGGAGCCACGCGTGCCCGCCGTCCTTCTCCAATCGGGGATGCCACATCATGGCTTCCTCCAGCACCGGCATCGGCGTCGGCAGCGGAACGAGGCGGATCGGATGTGACGCCGCCAGCTTCTCGGCCAGCCGCATTTGCAGCGTCGCGATGCGATCCGTTCCGACGATCAGCGCCGGCAGCGCGTGGTAGCTCGGCACCACCACTTGTGCATGGAGTTCGATGCCGGCCTGTTCTCCCAGCCGCTCGTCGTAGTTGATGCGCGTGTCGTCGGAGAAGCTGACCACGGCATGTGGAAGGCGGCGGTACTGATCCGGGTGAAGCGTGTCACCCACGCTTGAATGCCCGCTCCAGACGATGGCGGTGAACGCGTCCTCGAATAGCACTTCGTGCGGCAGGGCGGCTGGCGCGTAGGCCTTCGGCACAATAACGAGATCGAGCCCGAGATCCTCGGACTCCGTTGTTCGTTCTCGCAGCGGGATGATGACGACCGTGACACCGGGAGCGTCTCTGCCGATTCGGCGAAGCGCATCGGTCAGGAGTACGGTGACTGCGTAGTCCGATGCCGCAATGGTGAAGACCCGCCGCGACGTGGCGGGATCGAACGGCACGTTGACGATGACGGTTCGGTGGATCTCCTCGAGGATTGAACGGACCGGCTCGATCAGCGACTCGGCGAGCGGCGTCAAGGCCATGCCGCCGCGGCTGGCGACGAGCAGCTTGTCGTTGAACGCATGGCGCAGACGCGCCAGCACGCCGCTCATCGCCGATTGACTGAGATGGACGCGGCGGCCGGCGTTGGTGACGCTCCTCTCCGCGAGCAGCGCGTCGAGAGCCACGAGCAGATTCAGATCGAAACCGTGTAAGTCCATGGCGTCTGATCGCGCAGCATCCTACTTCAATCGCCTTCCGCATTGGCCGGCTCGATGCCAGCCATTGGAAGAAACGATTTGCCCACCTGCATGCGTCGCCGCACAGTAGACGCCGTGTCACCTGCTGCGGTCGTGCTTGCCACCGTGATCTGCGTCGCATTCGCTGTGCCGTCCTCCGGACAGGACCGAGGCCGCGGCGAAGGGCCAGGCAATGGCGCCGGTGCACCGCCTGGTCGAGGCCGTTCCGCCGGCCCCGGCTATCCCAAGTTCTTTGATTCGAACCTGCCGTTCCAGCCGCGCGACCTTGCCGGTATCTGGACGCCGAACGGCAATGGCTTCGGCGGCGGCGGTCGGTGCCGCGATTGCGGTGACCGCGGCTTCAGCATGGAGTTCCCCGTCTTCACTCCGGCGGGCCAGGCAGCATTCGAGCGGAACATTCCGTCGTACGGCCGCGCCAAGGACAGTGACGACGCGAAGGCGCACCCGGAGGAGCACATCGGCCGGCGTCGTGCGCAGGCTCCCGCGTTGGGCAACGACACGTATGGCACCTGCAACCCGATGGGGATACCGCGAGCGGCCCTGTATCCCGA
>Ga0247825_10002364_pt1 | contig 12430 bp, 7 predicted proteins | sample 13C_Vanillin_Day_FD_194413 | JGI IMG/M metagenome (GOLD analysis project Ga0247825, IMG submission 194413) | Soil microbial communities from agricultural site in Penn Yan, New York, United States - 13C_Vanillin_Day48 | ecosystem: Environmental > Terrestrial > Soil > Agricultural land | place...
TCGCCGTTCTTCTGGCATCCTCCCGATCGGCATCCGTACGGCGATCTGCAGGTTGCCGCGCGTCAGAGCTCGCGCAAGTGCCCGGGCGCCGCACCCGCATTCCTCGCGGCCTACAACCATCCGGAATTGATTCCGATCAACGAGGCACGTAATGACGCGCCGGCCGAGCAGCTCACTCGCGACCTCGTGACCTACGCGCTCGCCCACGAAGCCGACGACATCGGCATCGCGCCGATGGATCCGCTCTACGTCTTCGAGGGCTACACGATCGACGAGCCGTGGGTGATTGTGCTGGCGCTTGCGCACAACTACGAGCGGCTGAAAGAGGTGCCGTCGGACGAGACCAATGGCGTTGGCGTTACCGACATCGGCGAGCAGTACGCCCGCGGGACGCGAGCGTCGTACGCGCTCGCCAACTGGATCCGCTCGCAGGGATACAGCGCGCGCGCGTTTCCAGGACCGATGGCGGACGCGCTGCTGCTGATCCCGCCGGCGATTGCGTCCGGCCTGGGGGAGCTCGGCAAGCACGGTTCGCTCATCAGCCGCCACTTCGGAGCCGGTGTGCGTCTCGCCGGGGTGACGACGGACATGCCGCTGACGGCCACGACGCCGGACCGCTTCGGTGTGGATGAATTCTGCGCATCGTGCCAGGTGTGCACGCGGGAGTGCCCGCCGGACGCCATCTTCGAAGAAAAGCAGATGGTGCGCGGCGTGGAGCGGTGGTACGTGGACTTCGACAAATGCATCCCGTATTTCGCGGAGTCGGCGTCGTGCGGGATCTGCATCGCCGTCTGTCCCTGGACCCGGCCGGCCGTCCGGCCGAAGCTGCTGGCCACGATGGCGCGCCGCCTGGGTGGGGCGCGCTGAGCAGAACGACGGACTGTGCAAACGTCTGGTCTTTTGCTAATCAAATCGAACTAGAATGCCGGGCGGGTTCCGCAGGGCATGTCGGCCGAATGGCACTTTCTCGTCACTCTGAACGAGCGACTGCGTCCCCTGAGGGATCCGGTGGAGATCCAGAGCGTCGTCGTCCAGCTGATCGGCGAGCACCTCCAGGCGAGCCGGGTCCATTACGCACAGATCTACGGCGACGAGTTCGTCATCACGCGGTCGTCTGAAACCGCCGAGGCCCCGCCATTCCCCGACCGCGGTCCAGTGGCCTTCTTCGGCCAGGCCGTCCTCGACGCGTGCCGCCGCGGCGAGGGGGTTGTGGTTGACGACGCCCGCACCGACCCGAGATTAGCGGACACCGATCGTGCGCAGCTGATTGCCAGCGGGATGGCGGCGTTCATCGCCGTGTCGCTGACCAAAGGCGGTCAATGGCTCGCAACCTTCTGCGTTCACGCCACAACGCCGCGCCACTGGACGCGCGATCAGGTTGCGGTGGTCGAGGTGACCGCCGAGAGGCTGTGGGGGGCCGGCGAGCGCGCGCGCGTACAGGAGGCACTGGGCCGGCAGGAGTTCCTGCGTCAGTTGAACGACACGATTCGGCCGCTTGCCGACCCCGCGGGCATTCTCAATGAGGCGTGCCGGCTGCTGGCCATCAACCTGCACGTCAACCGCGTGGTCTTCGCCCAAATCGACGGCGAGGACTCTACCGTCGTCACCGATTACGCGGATGGCGTTCCCTCGATGGTCGGACGATTCCGGTGGGCGGACTTCATTGGCAGCCGCGCCGGCGAGGTCCTGCAAGGTGCCACGCTGATCGCCAACAACACATCGCTCGAGCCGCACACCGCCACCGAGCGCGAGGCGCTGCGCGCGTTCGGCATCGCGGCATACATCTGTCCGCTGCTGGTCAAGGGCGGCCGGTTCGTCGCGGCCTTGGGAATTCACAGCCGCGTGCCACGTGCCTGGATGGCAGAGGAGATCGCGCTGGTGCAGGACGTCGCCGATCGGATCTGGGCGACGCTCGAGCATCGCAAGGCCGAAGCCGAGCTGAGCGCAAATGAAGAACGGCTGGCCTTTCTCCTTCGGCTCAACGACGCGCTTCGGCCACTCAGCGACCCGGGTGAGGTGCAGGAGACCGCCGCCCGATATCTGGGCGACCACCTCGGTGCAAACCGTGTCAGCTACGTGGAGTTCGATGGCGGCCAGTATTCGATTCACCGCGAGTACGCACGCGGCGTCCCGTCGCGGCGTGAACAGGGACAGGAGCTGACCCTGAGCGGTCAGCTGCGTGAGGCGCTGCAGAACGGCGAAACCCTCGTCGTCAACGACGCGGAAACAGAAGCACGGGTGAGCGGTGACGACCGGGCGAGGCTGCGGTCGCGGCACATCGCGGCGTTCGTGTGGGCGTCGCTGCACAAGAGCGGACGGATGGTCGCCCTTCTGGGCGTCAGTCAAGCCAGGCCGCGCGTCTGGACGCCCGACGAGGTCGGACTTGTTCGCGACGTCGCCGAACGGACCTGGGATGCCGTCGAGCGCACGCGCGCCGAGGCGGCGCTCCGCGATCAGCAACACCAGCTCCGCCTCGCGCTCGAAGCGTCCGCCGGCGCCTCCTGGACGTGGGCCGCGGCGACAAATCAGGTCACATGGGACGATCGGTTCCGTCCGCTGTACGGCCTGCCGCCCGACGAGCCGGCGACACCCGACGCGTGGGTCGCGCGGGTGCACGAAGACGATCGCCCGCGGATGCTCGCCCTGCGCGAGGAGATGTGGACCTCGAAAACCAAGGATTCCTGGGAGAGCACGTTCCGGATCGTGCGCCCCGACGGAACGGTGGGGTGGATCCAGAGCCGTGGACGCGTCGATCGAGACGGCAGCGGCAACGTCACGCGGCTCACCGGCCTCGACCTCGACTTCACCCGGTACCATCGGATGGAGGAGAAGCTGCAGGCGCGCCGCGACGAGGAGCACGATCGCGCGCTGCGGATGCTGCTCGAGACCGCCACGCAGGGCATTCTGTCCGTCGACGCCGACGGTGTGATCCTGACGGCGAACCGTGCGCTCGAGACGATGTTCGGCTGGGACGTCGGAGAGTTGATTGGACACAGCGTCGAGGAACTGCTGCCCTCCAGATTCCGTGATGCGCATGTGCGGTATCGCACCGGGTATTTCGCCGCCCCGCGTGCGCGCCTGATGGGGGGCGGACTCGATCTCGTCGGCCGGCGCAGGGACGGAACAACCTTCCCGATCGAAGTCAGCCTGAATCACGTCCAGACGCCCGGCGGCGGACGCACCTTCGCCTTCGTGACCGACATCGCCGATCGCCAGGCCGCGCAGCTGGCGCTGCAGGAGCGCACGGCCGAACTGGAACATCGGACGATGCAGCTGCGGCAGATGGCATCGGATGTGACGCTGGCCGAGCAGCATGCGCGCGAGCAGATTGCCAAAACCCTGCACGACGGACTCCAGCAGCAGCTGGTCATCGCCGCGTTGCATCTCGACCAGCAGCTGGAACACGCCCGTGACGCCGGTGCCGCGCCGAGCGAGGTGGTGTCCGAGGCGAAGCGCCAGATCGAGGACGCGATTGCCGCCGCCCGGTCGCTGAGCTTCGAGTTGTATCCGCCCGTGTTGCACCTCGCCGGACTCCCCGCGGCGATGACGTGGCTGGCGAACTGGACGTACGACAAGTACAGGCTGCAAGTCCGGGTCACGGCCGATCCGCGCGCCGATTCGGCGCGCAAGGACGTCCGAACGCTTCTCTATGAGTCGGTCAGGGAAGTCATTTTCAATGCCGTCAAACACGCGCACGCGGAGCGAGTCACGCTGGACCTGGCGCTCGACGACGACGACCAGCTGCGCATCACCATTGCCGACGAAGGCGTCGGGTTCGAACCGGCAAGGCTGCACGACCGCTCGAAGGCGGGTCAGGTGGGATGGGGGCTCTTCAGCATCCGCGAGCGGCTCACATTACTCGGCGGCCGCTGCGATATCGAGAGCGTGCCCGGCAAGGGAACGCGCGTGCAGCTCGTCGCTCCGCGCGGCAATTTACACGCTTCCACCGCCCCACCAGTGCCGGCCGAGCCGATCGCCGCCGACCCGGGAAGCGACAAGGACCGTCCGTCTGCGGACGCGCTCAGGATTCTCATCGTCGACGATCACCCGACGGTGCGCAGCACGTACCGCGACATTCTGAACCGGCAGCCGCAGCTCTCGGTCGTCGGCGATGCGGCGAACGGCATCGAGGCGATCGAGAATGCGCACATCCTGCGGCCCGAGGTCATCCTCATGGACATCGGGATGCCGCATATGGACGGCATCGAAGCGACGGTGCGCATCCGTGCCGAGCTGCCGGACATCAAAATTCTCGGTCTGTCGATGCAGCCTCGCAGCGCGGCTGCCCATGCGATCGAGCAGGCAGGGGCGGAGGCGTTCTTCGTCAAGGGCATCGACACGCAGCGGCTGATCGAGCACCTGCTGGTCGTCCACGCGTCCCGCCATTCCTCCTCCTAACTCTTCCGCAGCTGTCTGACGGCATGGGACATGCGAGCGCATCCTGCGCTGCCCGCCTCTGCCGCGCGACCAGTGCGTCCCGGATGAACTTGCAGCGAGGAGAAAACGATGAAGGTATTGATCCTTGCCCTGGCGCTGATTGCCGTTCCGTACGCAGCAAGCGCCGCGGACCCGTTTGTCGGGAAATACAAACTCAACGCGGCGAAATCGTCCACGACGGGTGGACAGATGCCGGCGGAGCTGACGCTGATGATCTCCGAAGACGGCAGCAACCTGCTGATTACGACATCCGGCAAGACCGCCACCGGATCGGCGATCGAGGCGGATGTTCTCGTGCTCCCGAAAGCCGGCGGCACGATAAAGGCCGCGGCCGACCAGAAAAACTACGACTCGACCGTCGTCAGCAGAAAGGACCCGAACACGATCGAGATGCTGGCGTCGTTGAAAGGCAAGGAACGGACGCGCGTGAAGCTGTCGCTCAGCCGCGACGGAAAGACGCTCACCCGCTCCTTCACCTCCACGAACGCCCAGGGCCGCCCCGTCACCGGCACCTCGGTGCTGGAACGGGAGTAGTTCCACGATGCGTGTGTGCAGGTTACCCGGATGGTTTGGTGAGCTGCACACCCAGCGGAAGCGCAGCCGGCTGAATTGACACGCCGGCTGCACCCAGCTGCCGCCACACCTCGAAATTCAAATCGCTTTTCAACGCGCCCGCCGTCTTCACGTGCTCGGCGCTCCAGACGTGGAGGTCGAAGCGAAGCGCGCTGAGACCAGCTTCGACAAACTCGACTCCTGGCGCCGGCTCGCGCAGCGCGCCGGGATAGCCGGCGGCGGCCGCCAGCAGCACCCGACGTACCAGCACGGGATCCGACGTATGCGCGACGTAAAAGGACAGCGTGTACGCCGTCAGCTTAGCGGGCCGGCTCCAGTTCGTCACACGCTCGGAGACGAACTGCGAATTCGGCACGATCAACGCGACACTGGCATCGGTGACGACCGTCGTCGCCCGCGCCCCGATCTCGCGCACCTCGCCAACGGCGCCACCAATTTCGACGCGGTCTCCGATCCGGATGGGACGTTCGAAGAGGATGATGAGGCCGCTGAAGAAATTGCTCGCGATGTTCTGCAGGCCGAATCCCAGCCCCACGCCGATGGCACCCACGAACACGTTCAGAGACGTCAGGTCGATGCCGGAGCTTTGAAGGATAACGAGCGTACCGAGCGTGATGACGACGTATCGAAGGATCGTGGCGAGCGCTTCGCGGACGCCGATATCCACACCGCGCCGGGCGAGGACACGGCTGACCACCCACCGGGTGCCGCGGCGCGTTCCCCATATGAGCGCTGATATCAGCAGGAGAACCGTCAGCAGCTTGAGGGGCGTGAACGCGCTGCCGCCGATTCCTGAATTCAGGATGACCCACATGCGGTCCCATGCCGCGAGGACGGATTGCATCGCCGGATTCTAGCTGCTCGATGTGCGCCGGCCCCGCCGAGGGGGCTCGAGGAAAGGTGCCGTACCTGTAATTTCGTGTCCCGTTGAGGTGCTCGCGCGAGGCGACAGCTCGGGCGCCACATCGTGAGCGAACGTGCAAAAACGTTGAAGTTTCAACGGTCCGACCGACGGCACAAAAACTGCGGTCGTCACCGATGTTCACCGATGCAATTTTGAAAAGGGACCGGGGACCGTTGGAGGTGTGTCGCTCCGTTCCGCGGCCGCCTCGATGATCCCCCGCGGGGGAAGGCTGAATGTTTGACGGGCGCCTCGATTTGCCTCCTGGCGTCTGCGGCTGACGGCCTTCTCTCGCGTGGGCTCATTCCATCCGGTTCGCCGCTCTCGGCCCGCTGGATCCGTGCGTTCAGAAGTTCTGAGACGGTACAGGAAACCTAAAAGTCGCTCCGGTTTCCGCGCGGTCTGCCATCGCAGCGAAGCCCGCGTAACTACACGCCGCGGCGCATCGCGTCACATCGCCCGTCGGGTGTTGACAGGAGGGCGATTTCCCCCCGGCAGAGGTATGAATCCTGCACCTCGACACCGACGGTGTCAGTGTCTTCTCCGGCGACGACGGCTCCGCGCACAACGCTGTCCCGCGAGTTAAACGCGTTTCTCGTGGAGTTTTCTGTCGCCTTGCACAAACACACGATGTATCCGAGCGGCCACCCGTCGCTCGCGCCGGCGGCCATTCGCGTGACGGAGCGCGCGGTGAAGCTGCTGGAGGATCGCCCGATGCTCGCCTTCGGTGTGGCCCGGCATCAGCTGATCATCGACGGCGTCGCAACGGACGCCGGTCAGCCGGTCCTCCGCCGGCTTGCCGGAGTGCTTCATCAGCACCGGCTCGGCGCCGTGAGCATCCTGCCAGGCGTCGAGAGCCGCGAGATCGGCAGCGCCATTCATCTGCTCTCCGTCGAAGCGGGTGAAGGCGTCCGCCCCCTCGGGCTCGAGCCGGCCGGACGGCTGAATCAATGGCTTCACGTGCGGCTGCACCCTCTGACGCTCGAGCGGCTCGAGCTGGTAGAGGAGGAACCTTCCGCTGTTGATGCGGGCGAGCAGCTCCAGCATCATGCGGCGCAACTGTGGATCGGCCTCGCCAACGCGGCGATGGCCGCCGACGCAAGCCACGAGCACGATGCGACCACGACCGATCCCGTCGAGGTTGCGAGGGCCATCGACGACCGCGCCGGCGCCGCCGCCTACGATCAGGTGATCGTCGGCTACCTGCTGCAGATCGCCGACGAGCTGAAGGGGAGGGCGGACGAGGAGCAGGGTCCGCTGCGGCGGCGGACAGCGCGCCTCATCGAGGCGCTGCAGCCGGAGACGCTGAAGCGCCTTCTCGCGATGGGCGGCGACGTCGCGCAGCGTGGCGCGTTCGTGCGCGGGGCCACGAGCGGCATGGCGGTCGATTCGGTCGTCAAAATCGTCAAGGCGGCGGCCGAGGCCAGCCAGCAGACGATCTCCCATGGCCTGCTCAGGATGTTGTCCAAGCTCGCCACCCATGCCGAAGCGGGCGACGAGCATGCCCGGGCGGAAGCCGACACCGAGCTTCGCGAGCAGGTCGATCGCCTGCTCTCGGGATGGAATCTCGACGATCCCAACCCGAACGACTATTCCAAGACCCTGCAGCGCCTGGCGGGCAGTGCGGGGCCACGGCGCCGCGCCGAGTACGCCGGCGATTCCGAGCACGAAGCGGACCCGTTGCGGGTCATTCAAACAGGTCTGGAAGTCGGAGGCTCCGGACCGCTCGTCGAGCGCGCCATCGATCGGGCGATCGACGCGGCGATGATCCGCGAGTTGCGGGCGCTGACGTCAACGCCGCCCGCACCTGGCGCCAGCATCGCGGAGCTGATCGAGAGCAAGCTCGGCGGCCCGCAGACGATGGCGGCCCTCGTCAAGCGCACCCCGGTCGATTTCGACCTCCTCGACATCCTGCTGCCGGTGATTTCACCCGACGGCTACGAAGTGCTTCTGGACACCCTGATCGACTCGAGCAGTCGATCCACGCGGCGCCGGCTGCTCGATCGGCTGGCGCGGACGACCGTCGAAGCGACGCCGCTCATCGCGGCCCGGCTCGACGACGAACGCTGGTACGTGCAGCGCAATCTTCTGCTGCTCCTCGAACGCCTCCGCCGCCTGCCGCCTGACTTCTCGTTGACGCCCTGGCTTCAGCATGCCGACGCCCGCGTGCGCTATCAGGCCTTATCGCTGCAGCTGAAGCTGCCGGCGGAGCGCGAAGCCGCCGTGCGGGCGGCACTCGAGGATCACGACGCGTCGATTATCCGGCTCGGGCTCGTCGCCGCATTCGAGCAGTGCCCGCCGTCCCTGATCCCGCTGCTCGCGCGGTTGGCCGCAAGTCCGGACCTGGCGGAGGAGCTGCGAATCCACGCCGTGCGTGCGCTCGGCAAGTCGCGTCACCAGAATGCCCTCGGGGCGCTGCTGCGGCTTGTTGACGGCGGCAAGTCGATCTTCGGCGGCGCGAAGCTGGCGGCGGCCAGCCCCGTCGTCATCGCCGCCTTGCGGATGCTTGCCGACGTCTGGTCCACGCACAAGGAGGCACAACGCTTCCTCGCGCTGGCGCGGCGATCGTTCACCAAGGACCTGCGAAACGCGGTGCACACATGAACGGCGATCCGGCAATCTTTCTCCATGCGTTTGCGCAGGCCATCGCCGTGATGGCGCTGTACCCGCCCGGGCATCCATCGCGCGAGCGCACGATTGACGGCGCCTATCAGGCGCTTGCGGCGCTGCCCGCAGGCAGTGTCCGGTCGTTTACGTTCCTCGACGGAGAGGTCATCTGCGGTCGGGAACCGCTGCGCGAGTTCAAGAACTGGGACTGGGGCGATCGGCTGGCCGCCGTCGGCATTCAGCGCCTCGAGTTCGAGCGCGACGTCAGCCGCGACGAGTTCGAGGGATTCCTGCAGGAGATCCTGGCGCGCGTGACGCCGTCGGCCACGACCGCGGAGAACAGGCAGATGCGCGCGCTGGGCGTGCGTTTCGGTGCGGTCGGCGTGCAGGGGCAGTCGCATCTGCGATCGGCCGCAACTCCGGCGGCGCCGCTCGACACGTCGCTGCGTGAAGAAGCGGAAACGCTGCGCTGGATGCAGCAGGAGGTGCAGCTGCACGGAGCCATTCCGCTGCTCGAGGCGGAAGCGGTGGTGCGATCGCTGGCGGTGGCGATGCACGGCGATCGCCGGATGGTCTTCCCGCTGCTGCAGCTCAAGGAGTTCGACCAGTACACGACGACGCATTCGCTCAACGTGGCGGTGCTCGCGATGGGACTCGCGGAGAAGGTCGGCTGCAACAAAAAGGAAATCCGCGCGTTCGGCGTCGCCGGGCTGCTGCACGATGTCGGCAAGATCCGCATCCCGATCGGCGTCTTGACCAAGCCAGGGGCGCTGACGGAAGAGGAGCGCCGGATGTTCAAGCATCATCCGGCCGATGGCGCGCGGCTGATCCTGGACAGCGACGAAGCGCTCGAGGTCGCCGCCGTCGTCGCCTACGAGCACCACATGATGCTCGACGGCGGGGGCTATCCGACGCCGTACTACGCCCGCCCGACCGCGCTGGCCAGCCGCCTGGTGCACGTGTGTGACGTGTTCGACGCGCTGCGGACACGGCGGCCGTACCGCGACGCGTGGGAGGCAGAGACCGTGCTGAGGTATCTGCAGGAGCGCGCCGGCTCGGAATTCGATCCGTCGCTGGTCCAGCCCTTCGTGGAAATGATGCGTGAGAACGAAACACAGATCTGCGCGCTTCCCGACGCTGAACTCGCAGCTCCCCGACGCGAGGACGTAGAGGTCGGACGCTAGGGGGAGGACAGGGTTCGCGCCACGGCCGCCCCGATCGCGCGCGCGGCGCGGGCGTTTGGATGCCGATCCCATGGCAGCCGCCAGTCCCGATCCAGCGGCACCAGGAGCGACGGGAGATCAGCCGTCACGATCCGTTCGCGGAGCGCGCGGAGCGTGTCATCTTCGGCGCCAAACTGCGGGACGACCACCAGCGGCGTCGCGCCGCGATCGCGTGCGAGCTGCACGATGGCGTGGAGCGCCTCGCGCGTCACGCCGATTCCCCGTTCCACCGTCGTCTCGCGGCGAAACGGAACCAGCCAGCCGGCCATCGCCGCCAGGCGCGCCTTCGGCACCGCGGGCTGCCAGACCAACCCGGGCGCGAGGTGAGGGCGATCGGCGTCCAGGTTGCGGCCGAACAGTTCGGTCATGAAGATCGTCACCACGGCAACCGGGCGGCGAAAACGCGGTAACTCGCGCGTCAGCCGCAGATAGATCTGGTCGGTGCTGTAGCCGTGAACGGCGAGATTCGCGCTCTGGATTCCGGTCAGCGCTTCCACCTGCGCGGGAATCGATTCCTCCCACGTCAGCCCTTCTCCGAACATCACCGACTCGCCGCCAAAGACGATGGCGCGGCGTGCGGCATCGACGTGTTCACCGGCACGGCTCACCCGGTACCCCGCGGCGTCGATGGCGTAGTCGATCGACCGGCCGCCGATGGACACCTTTCCGACGCGGCCGGACACGAGCACCCAGCCGAGCTGCGGGTCGTCCTGGCGTCGCGGCTCTTCGTCCCGCAGCTGCCACTCGGCTGGCTGCTGGTGAATACGGCGGACGGCGAACTCGGCGGCGACAACGGCCAGGACGGCCGCGACAAGGACTTGCAGCGTCAGAGCTGGTGAGTGCGTCACGACGCGGGTGGCGCGGCCGCGCGCGAAGATGAGGAGCAGGCCGATCGACGCGATCGTGATTCGGACCGCCGATTCAATCCACACGTACCACCGGCGTGGGACGAAGAACGACGGGAGAAAGTGGCGATCGAGCCAGGACTGATTTGCGAGCAGAGCTGCGCAGACAAGCGCGAGGCCAACAAAGAGGACGAGGCGGGGGAACCACGATCGCACGAGGACGAATGTATGCTAATCCCCGGCGGCGGGGGCCTCCAGTGGTGATGATGTCCGGAAACCGGGTAGCTCCTGTCGATCGTCTGATGCGGCCGTTGCACCGCTGGGTGTGGTCCGACGCCGACCGTCGTCTCCGCAAGCTCTTCACGTTCGCCGACGTCGAAACGGATGGTGGCCGCGACATCCTCCGCGCGGCCGAGGTCACGCCCGATCCGCTGCTGCGGCGGCTGTATCTCGAACATGCCATCGACGAACTGCGCCACGGTGATCTGTTTCGCGATCGCGGAGCGGCGCTGCTGCGTGCGCGGCGAGCGGCGCGGCCGGTCCGGCCGGGCGGCAATCCACTGCCGGGCGGCCATGGCCTCGACGATCTGGCCATCGAGGGCGAACCGGACCACCGGCTGCTCGCGTTTCTTCACGTCGCCGAGAAATCCGCGGCCGGCCGCTTCGCCGTGTATCGCGAGCTCGTCGGCGACGATCCGCCGACACAGGAAATCTTCGAGAAAATTCTGCGCGACGAGGTGTTTCACATGAACTACACCTACACGCAGCTGACGCGTGTCTCGCCCGAGGGGTACCGCCGCCACGTCTGGCACGCGCGGGCGAAGCGGCTGTGGCACCGCTACCTCCGTGCCGCGGCGGCAATCGCCGGCGTGTTCGGCAACACGCTGCTCCGGGTGATCTATTTCGTGGCGCTGCCGCCATTCGTGTGGTTCGCCCGGCGGGCCGAACGGCGCGAGCCGGCCGGTTTCATCCCGATTGAGCGGACGCGTGGCGAGCGGTCACCGCGGGCGCAGTACTGACATGAAGATTCTCGGCATCTCCGCCCACTATCACGACTCCGCCGCCGCCCTCGTCGTCGATGGCGTGCCCGTCTCTGCCGTTCAGGAGGAGCGGCTCTCGCGGCGCAAGAACGATGCGGGGTTCCCGCTGCGGGCGATCGAATGGTGCCTCGCCTCGGCGGGCATCGAGCCGGCCGACCTCGACGCCGTGGTGTTTTACGAACGGCCGATGCTGAAGTTCGATCGCATCCTGACGTCCGCGCTGCGCGCGTTTCCGCGTTCGTGGCGATCGTTTCCGCATGCGATGAAGAACACGCTGGGCGAGAAGGTCTGGGTTCGCGGAATCATTTCGGCGCAGCTCGGCGTCCCCCCGCAGAAGATCCTGTTCACGGATCATCACGCGTCGCACGCCGCCGCGGCCTTTCTCACGGCGCCGACGCGGCGCGCCGCGATTCTCACCGCTGATGGCGTTGGCGAATGGGCGACCCTCACGGTCGGTGACGGCGAACGCCGTCCCGACGGCACCACGCACATCACCCTGCGGCGCGAGGTGCGGTTTCCGCACTCGCTCGGCCTGCTGTATTCGACATTCACCGCCTGGCTCGGATTCACGATCAACGAAGACGAGTACAAGGTGATGGGGCTTGCGGCGTACGGGTCGCCGACCATGCTGGACGAGGTGCGCCGGCTGATTCGACCGCTGCCCGACGGCGCGTTTGCCCTGGCGCCAGAGTTTTTCGAGTTTCAGACGACCGCTGAACGATCGTATTCGGCGAAGTTCATCGACCTGTTCGGCCCTGCTCGGCATCCGTACGAGGCGATCGATCTCGACACCGCAGAAGGCCG
>Ga0247825_10002365_pt1 | contig 12430 bp, 7 predicted proteins | sample 13C_Vanillin_Day_FD_194413 | JGI IMG/M metagenome (GOLD analysis project Ga0247825, IMG submission 194413) | Soil microbial communities from agricultural site in Penn Yan, New York, United States - 13C_Vanillin_Day48 | ecosystem: Environmental > Terrestrial > Soil > Agricultural land | place...
GGCCCTCTACCTCGTGTCGTTGCCGAGCAACCTGAGAGGCGCTGCTGTGCATGCGCCCGCCGCTCGCCGACCGCACGCTTCTCTATCCGCTCAAAATTGCGAAACTCGAACTAAGCCTGTCCGCACGCGGCCCGAGCGAGGTGGCACGGGCCCCCAGCGGGATGGAATTCACTCATTACGGCTTGTGACGCAAGCGCTTGGCCAGAGTATGAAGCGCCGCGAGCCACAGCCGGGCCTCGTTGCGCGTCAGCCTGGATCGGCGCAGGGGGGCGAACAGATCCCTTAGCCCCGTGCGGCCCGGGTGCTCATCCACTAGGAAGCCTCCCTCCTTCAGTGTCGCTCCCAGCGTCTCCTCCACGCGCGCCAGCTCCGCATCCGATGCTGCCACGGGCAGGGGAGCGGGTGGGGGAGGCGCCGCCGCCAGCGAGGCCATCCGCACCTCATAGGCGTACAGCAGCACCGCCTGGGCCAGGTTGATGGACGGCTGTGAGGGATCCGTCGGCACAGCGGACAGATCGTGGCAGCGCTCCACCTCCGCGTTTGTCAGCCCGCTGCGCTCGTCCCCGAACACCACCGCTACCGGCCCCTGCGCGGACCGGGCCACCAGCTCATCACCCACCGCTCGGGGCGACAGGCGCCGCTTACCCTCCACCTTGCGGGAACTCGTTCCCACCACCCACACGCAGTCGGCCACCGCTTCCTCCAGCGTGTCTGCCTGCCGGGCCCCGTCCAGCACGTCCTCGGCATGGACCGCCAGCCGTCGCGCCGGACCCAGGTCCTCCGCCTCTGGCCGCACCCAGGTCCACTCGGACAGCCCACAGTTCTTCATGGCCCTCGCAGCGGCACCGAGGTTCTCCGCGTTGCGCGGACGCATCAGGACGAAGCGGATGGGGAGCACCATGGGTCGTACACCTTAGCGCCTACCCGGCAGGCCCCGTTGACCCGCGCCACTGTGGCGCCTAGCGTCCGCTGCCGATCGCTGCCTCACGATGTAGGTGGAGCTCCGTGGCTCCTGGGACACCGTGTGGGCCACGAGACGCGCGGGGAGCGCCGTCGGGCCGTGGGCAGGCGACCACACTTCCCCTCGATCACGGTGCCGGACCTCCGGCACGCGGCGTGAAAAGTCGATGCAGTCCTTCGGAGGAAACATGGGTCCGCAGTCTGTCGTGACGCCGAGTCCGCTCCACTCCGCCCGCACGCGGTGGCTGGTGGCTCTGCTGGTAGGCACCGCGCTCGCCGCCTGCAGCCAGAAGGAGGAGCCGTCGGGGACGCCCCCGTCCACGCCCTCTACCGGAGCTCCTACTTCCAGCCCGAGCTCCAGCCAGGGCCCACAGGCGAGCCAGGAGCCTCTCAAGCCTGAATCCTACGCTCCCGTCATCAAGGAGCTGGGCCCCGAGGGTGTCGTCCCGGACAAGGTCATCTTCGAGTTCACCCGCCCGGTCTCCTACCCGGATAACAGCGGGAACAAGACCTTGGTCCGCTTCTCCCCCGAGGTGGGAGGCAGCCTCGAGCTCTACCGCGACAACTCCGCCATCTCGTTCACTCCGGGCAACGGGTTCAATCTCGGGACGACGTACACTGTCACCCTCGAGTCCGTGGAGACGCCCGCTGGCGTGGTGAAGGCTCCCTCCGAGGGTGCGTGGCGCTACAGCTTCACCACTCCGAAGCTCTCCTTCCTCCGCATGGCCCCGCAGCAGGTGGACACCACCAAGGGCCAGATCACCGTGGAGCTCATCTTCTCCGGTCCGGTGGACACCATCGTGGTGCGCCGGTACGGCAGCTTCCAGGTGGAGGGGAAGACCCTCTCCGACGTGAAGTTCAGCACCCACTCCACCCATCGGAACATCATCATCGCCCAGCTCACGAGCTCCCAGCTCCGGCCGGGCGCCGTCGTGCGCTTCGCCCTCAAGACGGGGGTGACGTCGACCAAGGGCGGCGGCACCGCCCCCGCGGCCGAGGACACCTTCGAGCTGCTCGGCGGCAAGCGTTTGGACATCACCAAGGTCGCAGTCACCGAGGGCAACAGCGGCTTCTATCTGGAGGTCAGCTGCCGCGACGCGGAGATGAACGCGGAGCCCCCTCCGGGCGAGGACGACTGGGATCCCTACTATTACGACTCCAAGAACCTGGGCTGCGTGCTCGACGACAACGTGGCCGCGGACGCCATTCACTTCAGCCCGCCCGTGAAGTTCTCCATCTCCCCGTCCCGCCGCGGCTTCCGCATCTTCGGTGACTTCAAGCGCGGCACTTACACGCTGAAGATCGACGCGGGCACCCTCTCCATGGGCGGGGGCCGGTTGCTGTCCACCTTCCAGAACCGCTACTCCATCAGCCCGCGCAAGCCGCAGCTGGCCTTCACCTCGGCGGGCCGCTACCTGCCTCGCAGCGCCTGGCGCAACCTGCCCCTCAACCACCTCAACGTGGACGCGGCCGAGCTCACCATCCGCCACGTGCCGCCCGAGAACCTCGTCTTCTGGATGAGCAACGATGAGAAGGAGGTCGCCGACGAGCGCACCTCCAACGTCCTCTTCTCCAAGAATCTCTCCCTCCAGAGCGCCCCGGACGCCCTCACCACCACGTATCTGGACGTGGGCAGCATGGTGCCTGCCAGCACCCGCGGCGTGGTGGAGGTCTCCATCCATCGCGACTCGACGCAGGCCGCGGCGCGCATCCTCCTCACGGACCTGAGCCTCGTGGCCAAGCGTGGGGGGCGGGGCGCCAACGGGCAGGAGGAGATCCTGGCGTGGGTGCTCGGCATGGAGTCCACCGAGCCGCTGTCGGGCGTAGAGGTGTCCCTGGTGAAGAAGAGCGGCCAGAGCGTGGCCCGCTGTACCACCAGCGGCGCGGATGGCTGCAAGATCCAGGTGCCCCCGCAGGGCGTGGACACCTCCGCCCCCTTCGCCCTCATCGCGCGCAAGGGCGATGAGCTCACGTACCTCAAGTACAGCGAGCTGAAGACGGAGATCGCCAACTCGGACGTGCAGGGCGAGCCGTTCCGCGCCGAGGCTGCCTATCGCGCGTCGATCTACTCAGACCGCGGTGTGTACCGGCCGGGCGACACCGCCCACGTGGCCGCGGTGCTGCGCGATCAGGAGAACAAGGCGCCTCCCGCGGGAATGCCGGCGGAGCTGCGCGTCGTCGATCCGCGGGAGCGCGAGTTCAAGAAGGTGACGCTCAAGACGAACGAGGCGGGCCTGGTGGCGCAGGATCTGCGCTTCGAGGCCTTCCAGGACACGGGCAGCTACCGCGTGACGCTGCGCGTGGCGGACCGCGAGGTGGCCACCTACACCCTTCAGGTGGAGGAGTTCGTCCCCGAGCGCATGAAGGTGACAGCCTCCGTGGACAAGCCCGGCTACATGCAGGGCGCGGTGGTGCCGGTGAAGGTGGAGGCGGCGTACCTCTTCGGCGGCTCGGCCGAGGGCAGCCCGCTGGAGCTCGCATGCAGGCTGGAGCCCTCGGACTTCAAGCCGAAGGAGAACGCCCACTTCACCTACGGCGTGTGGCGCCAGAAGGCCACCGAGGCCAAGGCCGTCACCCTGGGCCAGGTGAAGGGCGAGGTGAACGACAAGGGCCAGGCGCTCGTCGAGTGCCCGGCGCGGGACATGGCGGGCGGCTTCAAGGGCCCGGCCCGGCTGGTGGCGCAGGCCAGCGTCTTCGAGGCGGGCAGCGGCCGCTCCACGCTCGGAGACGTGACGGTGCCCATGCACCCCGAGTCCTACTACGTGGGCCTCCAGGCCAACGTGCAGAAGGCGCAGCAGGGCAAGGCCTTCACCGTCACCGGCGTGGTGGTGGACTGGGAGGGCAAGCTCGTCACCGACGCCAAGTCCCTCAAGCCGCTGGAGGTGGAGTACCTGCGGCTGGAGGAGGAGTACGGCTACTACTACGACGAGGACGAGGGCTATGAGCGCTACCAGCGCTACGTGCGCCCCGTGCGCGAGGGCCGCGGCGCCGCGAAGGTGGAGGGCGGCAAGTTCCAACTCCAGGTGACGCCGGCCGAGGACGCCGCCGGGTTCATCGTCCGTGTGCACTCCGGCGCGGCGCAGACGGACCTGTACCTCGAGGGCAACGGCCGCTACTACTGGTACGGGGATGGCGAGGCCCGCGTGGATCAGACGCCTCGCCCACTCAAGCCCGCCTCTATCGCCCTGGAGCTGCCGAAGCTGGCCAAGGTGAACGAGGCCATCTCCGTGAAGTTCAAGGTGCCCTACCGCGGCCGGGTGCTGCTCACCGCGGAGACGGATCAGGTGATCGCCTCCGAGTGGAAGGCCGTGGAGCCCGGCGAGGTGTCGTGGTCCTTCACGCCCAAGGCCTTCTCGCCCAACGTCTACGTGGGCGCCTTCCTGGTGAAGGATCCGCACCTGGAGTCCGCCGAGGCCTTCATGCCGGATCGGGCCTTCGGCGTGGGCAACATCACCCTGGAGCCCACGGAGTTTACTCAGACGGTGAAGCTGGATGTACCCAAGGAGGTCCGCTCCAACAGCACCCTCACGGTGAACCTGGAGCTGGGCCCGCAGGAGGGCCCCACCTTCGCCACCGTGGCCGTGGTGGACGAGGGCATCCTCTCCCTCACGCGCTTCAAGAGCCCGGATCCGCTCAAGGAGCTGTTCGCCAAGCGCGCCCTGGGCGTCGAGACGTATGAGACGATCGGCTGGACGCTGCTGGTGCCCCCGGGCGGCAACTCTCGCTCCACGGGCGGTGACGAGGGCGGCGCGGCCGGCCGGGTGCAGCCGGTGAAGCCTGTGGCGCTGTGGAGCGGCGTGGTGCCCGTGCCCTCCAACGGCAAGCTGAGCGTCCCCTTCAACCTGCCCATGTACCGCGGCGCGGTGCGGGTGATGGCCGTCACCACCGGCCCCAAGCGCGTGGGCCGCGCCGACGCCCAGGTGCTGGTGCGCGATCCGCTGGTGCTCCAGACGACGCTGCCGCGCTTCCTCACGCAGAATGACGAGATCCAGATCCCCGTGTTCCTCACCAACCTCTCCGGTGGTCCGCAGGAGGTGAAGGTGTCGCTCACCGCGGAGAACCTGCCGGTGCCGGGCATGACCATGCCGCAGGCCTCCATGGGCTCGCCGCTGCAGATGCTCGGCAAGAGCGAGGGCCGCGTGAAGCTGGAGAATGGGAAGGCGGCCACGCTCGTCTTCCAGGCCAAGGCGGTCATGGCCGTGGGCGCCGCGCGCCTGAAGGTGACGGCCGAGGGCGGGGGCTTCACGGCCTTCGAGCAGCTCGACGTGCCGCTGCTGCCCGCGGGCTCGCGCGAGCGCTTGGTACAGAAGATCCCCCTGGAGTCGGGCAAGGTGGATCTGGCGCAGTACCTCCAAGGCTGGATGCCCACCACCGAGCGCTCCACCATCTGGGTGACCACCAATCCGTATGCCGAGTCGCTCCAGCACCTGAGCTACCTGGTCCGCTACCCCTACGGCTGCATCGAGCAGACGACGTCCTCCACACGCCCGCTGCTCTTCGTCTCCCAGCTCATCGACAACGTGGACCCGACGCTCACTGGCAACAGCAAGGTGGAGGACATGGTGATGGCGGGCGTCAACCGCGTGCTCTCCATGCAGACGCCCTCGGGTGGCTTCGGCTACTGGCCCGGCGCGACCGAGCCCGTGGCCTGGGGCACGGCCTACGCCACGCACATGCTCCTGGACGCCCAGAAGCTCAAGTACCCCGTGCCGCAGGACCGCCTGGACGACGCGGTGGCGTGGCTCGGCCACGAGCTCAACCGCAAGGAGAGCAACGTGGGCCGGAATGACTACCACGGCCAGTCCGCCGAGGCCTACATGCACTACGTGCTCTCCATGGCCGGCAAGGGCCGCAAGGCGCGCGTCCAGAGCCTCATCGACGCCCTGGCCCAGAAGAAGACGCTCAATGGCGAGGCGCGTGAGGAGGAGCACCTGCTCAAGGCCGCGCTCTACATGGCGGGCGATCGCCGCTACGAGAAGGATCTGAAGAACCCGGACTTGTCGCCTGTCACGGACGAGCGGCGCAACTCCTGGTCCTTCTACTCGGACCGCCGCCGCCGCGGCCTCATGCTCAGCACCTTCCAGGATCTGTTCGGCGGCGATCCCGCGGGCGAGCCGCTGGCGCAGCAGGTGGCCCAGGCGCTCATCGGGCGCTCCAGCTCCTGGTACACCACGCAGGAGCTCGTCTGGGGCATCACCGGCTTGGGCAAGCGCGTCTCCGGCGCGGCCTCCAACTTCACCCCGCCCACGCTGATGGCGGACGGCAAGGAGGTGGCGCCCCGGGTGAATGACAACGCCAAGACGGCGCGCGCCTCGGATCGGACCTGGGCGCTGGCCCGCGCCAGCGAGCGCAAGGGGCTCGCGCTCGAGCTGAAGGACAAGAGCGAGGGCAAGCTCTTCCTCATCCTCAACAGCGACGGCGTGCGCGCCAACGGCACCGCCAAGACGGGCGGGGAGGGGCTCGCGATCAGCCGCACGTACAAGAAGCTCGATGGCTCGACCATCAGCCCGGCGGACTCCGTGAGCCTGGCGGACCTGCTCTATGTGGAGGTGGAGATCAAGAACAACACGGGCGAGCGCGTCCAGAACATCGCCCTGGTGGATCGGCTGCCGGCAGGCTGGGAGATCGAGAACGCCCGGCTGGGCCGCGGCGGCGCCGTGGAGTGGGTGAACACCGAGGAGCTCTGGGCCGCGGACTACGTCAACATCCGGGACGATCGGATGGAGGTCTTCGGCAGCCTGGGGCCACGTGAGTCCAAGAAGGTGGTCTACGCGGTGCGCGCAGTGACGGCTGGCAAGTTCACGCTGCCGCCGGTGGAGGCGGAGGCGATGTACGACCCCCGCATCTGGGCGCGCGAGGCCGGTGAGCGGGTGGAAGTCTCCGGCCCCTGGAAGGACTACCTCCTCTAACAGGCCATGCGGCTGCCGCGCGTCACCAAGAGAAGGCTCGCCTTCGGGCTGCTGTTCCTCCTCGCCCTGGCAGGGGCGGGGTGGGCGGCGGCCTGGTGGGTGCCGCTGCCCGAGCGGCTCACGGCGCCGCACTCGGTCGTTATCGAGTACAGAGACGGTACCCCGGCGCACGTCTTCCTCGCGCCGGACGAGCGCTGGCGCATCCTCACGCGCTCCCAGGACATCGACCCGGCCTACCTCCGGGCGCTGTTCGCACTGGAGGACAAGCGTTTCGCCTGGCACCCGGGCGTGGACCCGCTGGCGGTGGCGCGCGCGGTGTTCTCCAACGTGACGAAGGGGCGCCGCGTGTCCGGGGCCTCCACCCTCACCATGCAGCTGGTGCGAGTCCTGGAGCCCCGGCCGCGGACCCTGCTGTCCAAGCTCATCGAGTCCTTCCGGGCCGTGCAGCTCGAGCTGCGCCTGTCCAAGGAGGACATCCTCGCGGCCTACCTCCAGTTCGTCCCCTATGGGCGCAACGTGGAGGGAGTGGAGGCGGCATCCCTGGCCTACTTCGGCCACCGCGCCACGCACCTGAGCCCGGCGGAGATCGCCACACTGCTCGCGGTGCCGCAGAACCCCAATCGCCGCTTCCCCACGCCTGGGAACGCGGCCCGGTTGAAGGCGGCACGGGATGAGGTGGCCCGGCGGCTGCTCGAAGACATGGCGCTGCCGCTGGGGCCTGCGGAGGCCCAGGCCTCTCCCGAGGCGGTGCTCGCCGAGGTGCGCAATACCCCCGTGCCGCGAGAGCTGATGCCCTTTCCCCGGGGGGCTCCGCACGCGGCGATGTGGTTGCGGACGCAGCGGCCGGAGCTCTCTCGGCTGCGCACGACGTTGGATGCGGGCACGCAGCGGCTGGCCGAGCGGCTGATGCGCGATGCGGCGGGGGATCTGGCCGCGAAGGGCATCCACAACGGTGTGGCGGTGGTGGTGGACCACCAGCAGGCGGAGGTGCTCGCGCTGGTGGGCAGCTTCGACTTCTTCGATGTCCGGCACGGTGGGCAGATCATCGGCTTCGACACGCCGCGCTCGCCTGGCTCGGCGCTCAAGCCGCTGCTCTACGCCATGGGGGTTGATCGCGGGGTGGTGTTGCCCGAGCACCTCGTGGCGGACATCCCCGAGTCCTACGGTGGCTATGCGCCGCGCAACTTCGACGGGCGCTTCATGGGGCTGGTACGGATGGAGTACGCGCTGTCCCAGTCGCTCAACCTGCCATTCGTGAACTTGCTCAAGCAGCTCGGTGTGGAGCGCTTCCTGGGCACGTTGCGGGTAGCCGGCGTGGACAGCCTGAGCCCGGATCCTGGCTACTACGGGCTGTCCGCGGCGGTGGGCGGCCTGGAGCTGACGCCGCTGGAGCTGGCCGGCGTGTACGTGGCGCTCGCAGAGGACGGGCGCTCGCGCCCGCTCAAGGTGCTGGAGGACGGTGGGTCCCCCGCCGAGCCTCGAGAGATCTTCTCCTCGGGCGCGGCGTGGCTCACCCGGCGCTCGCTCTCGCTGAGGGATCGGCCGGACTTTCCCGCTCGCCGCCAGCTCACCGGCATGCCCGCGCAGGTGCATTGGAAGACGGGCACGAGCTTCGGCCACCGCGACGCGTGGGCGGCGGGCTCGGGGCCCCGGCACACGGCGGTGGTGTGGCTCGGCAACTTCGATAACACCCCCAGTGTGCACCTGGTGGGCTCGGACGCCGCGGGGCCGCTGCTCTTCGATCTGCTCGAGGCCGTGGGCCCACGCGGACGCGCCTCGGTGCAGGAGGATTCGGTGCCTCCCCACGATCTCGCGCTCGTTGAGGTATGCACCTACTCGGGGCACCTGCCCACGGATGCGTGCAAGGAACGTAAAGCGGTCTACGCGCGACGCTCCGCGGTCCCCACGCGGACCTGCCCCTATCATCAGTGGGTAGAGGTGGACGTGAGGACGGGGCTCGCGGTGAGCCCGGTGTGCCGCGCCGGACGCGAGGTGGAGTCCCGCGTGTACCTCACGTGGCCCTCGGGCATCCGCCGCTGGCTTACGGAGCAGCACCGCAGCCTCCCCATGCCCCCCGCCTTCGCGCCCGGTTGCGAGCCGGGAGGAGCCAGCCACGCGCCGGAGATCCTCTCTCCCGCCGAGGGCCAGGTGGCCCTGCTCATCCCCGGTGTCTCAGCGGATCAGCAGGAAGTCCCGCTCGAGGCTGAGGCCGCCCACGACCGGGAGCTGACTTGGTTCGTGAACGGGAAGTTCCTCGGCCGGGCCAGGGCAGATGAGCGCCTCTGGTGGACGCCCGCCGTGGGCACGCACGAGATCCTCGTCACGGATGATCGCGGCCTCACCTCGCGCAGAGTCCTGATCGTCCGTGCTCGCCCCTGAGGCTCAGGCCTTCTCGCGCAGGAGGAAGGTGGCGCTGCGGGCGACGGGATCCGTGGCCGTGAGCGCGAACTTGGCGCTCTGGGCTCCACGGATGAACTCGGCGGAGGCATCCAGGAAGCCGCGCATGAAGCTCGCGTCGATGCCGGGGTGGGTGCCCAGGGCCGGATGGAACTCGGGGAGGATCTCCAGGACGATCTCCAGGTCTCCGTTGGGCAGCTCGTGGGAGTGCGCCGCAAGGAAGTTGCCGCCCGTCTTCAGCGAGCGCGCCATCTGCGCCAGCGCCCGCTGCCAGCCCAGCTTGCGCAGGCCGTCGAAGAGGGCCTTGCCCATGGTGGTGTGGCTGTAACCGTCGGCGACCTTCCGTCCGGTGGCGTACATGGCCTCGTTGCGAGGCATCGCCGGGAAGAGCAGCTGCGCGCAGGTCCACACCGTGTCGTACCAGACGGTGAGCGGGTAGGCGACGAGGAGGGGGCGGCTCAGGTCAATCCCGGTGCCCTCGATGGCCTTCATGGCCTGGGAGTCGAGCTTGCCCCGCATGACGTGCATGAGCAGTGCCTCGAACATCTGGCTGAAGATGACGGGCTCGTTCTGGGGGGTCGCTGACATGGTGGTCTCGGATGCTCGGGTCACGGGATCCACCCTGTCAAGCAGGGCCGACGCGAAGACGCAGCGGCGGGGGCATGTGGGCACGCCGACACGGAGTGTGGGCCGGGGACCGCGAAATAGGGGGCTCCAGAGGGCTCAGGGACGGGTCTGTTTCCTGCTCTAGCCCCTGAACACCTACCCCACGAGGGCGGTGACGCCTCCGGGTGCTGCTCACCACGGATGGCGCGATGCTGCTGCGTGCGTCTATGGTCGGGCACTGACTCTCATGGAGAGATAGAGAGAATGGCCAACCCGCTTCTCGGCACGGCGTTGATGGCGGTCCCGGTGACGGCGCTCTACGGAGCGATCAATGCTCTGGTGACACTGGCGCTGGGGCTCAACATCAGCCGTCTTCGCGGCAAGTACAATCAGCCCCGAGGCGATGGCGGTCACGCCGAACTCTCGAGCGCGATGAGGGCGCACGGCAACAACACGGAGCATGTGCCCCTGCTCATGGTCCTGTTGCTCGCGGCCGAGCTGAGTGGCGGGTCCTCGACCGTGCTCCACATCTTCGGCGGAGTGCTGGTCGTGGCCCGCATCCTCCACGCGGTGGGAATGTACCAGGGCAAGCGCGCCCTTACGGCTCCTGGCGCAACGCTGACCTATGTCCTCGAGGCTGCGTTGCCTATCTACCTGCTGATCCTGCGGCCATGGAGCTGAGGGGAGGAACGCCTTGGAGCACGCGAAGCAGGTTGAGCTGATCCATCGGGTCCTGGAGCACCTGCGCACGGGCACCACGCACATGGTGGAGGACGAGTCGAGTCTGCCAGTCGCTCCGTATCTCCAGCCGGAGCGCCTCGAGGCCGAGCGCCGCCTCTTCCGCAAGCTGCCGATGATCGTGGGCCACGTGTCCCAGCTGGCCGAGCCAGGGGACTACTTCACGCATGACTCGTTGGGGGCGCCGCTGCTGCTGTGCAGGACGGCCTCTGGCGAGGTGACGTGCTTCCTGAACGTGTGCCGCCACCGGGGCACGCGGCTGGTGCCAGAGGGGCAGGGGAGGCGGAGACAGGCGTTCGTGTGCCCGTACCACGGCTGGACGTACGACTCGACGGGGCGGCTCCGAGCGGTGCCGGACGAAGTGGGGTTCCCAAGCCGGCCCACGGAGTCGGTGGGGCTGGTCCGCGTGCCTGTCCAGGAGCGGCTGGGCTTCCTCTGGGTGGCGCTGGAGCCCGGGGGCCCGGACGTGGACACGTTCCTCGCGCCGGTGATGGAGGACATGGCGGGGTTCGGGTTGGGGAAGCTCGTGGCGTACGGCTCGCATCGCATGGAGAAGAAGCTCAACTGGAAGCTCTCGATGGAGATCTTCCTGGAGGCGTACCACCTCAAGTACGCGCATCGGGAGTCCATCTACCCGAAGTTCTTCAACAACGTGGGGCTGGTGGATCACAGGTCGCCCCACATCCGCTGCATCTTCCCCAAGCGGACCATCCAGGAGCTGGCGGGGACACCGGAGGCAGGGTGGGAGCTACGCAAGCACGCGAACGTGCTGTTCCAGGTGTTCCCGAACGTGCTGGTCCTGGTGCAGCCGGATCACGTGTCGGTGAACACGGTGCACCCGCTGGGCACGGACGTGACGGAGTTCCAGACATTCTGGCTGATGCCAGAGCGGCCGGAGACGGAGAAGGCGACGCGCTACTGGCAGAAGAACATGGACATCCTGATAGGCGCGGTCCAGGAGGACCTGGCAATGGGCGAGTCCATCCAGTCGGGGCTGCGCTCCGGAGCGAACGAGTTCGTCCGGCTCGCGCGCTATGAGCAGGGCTTGCGCTACTTCAGGGATGATCTCGACGCATACCTTGCGCGTACATGATCACGAGGATGTGGAGCTGGCCCGCTTGAGCCCCCGGCCGCCGAAGGCATGGAGGGTTCGCGTTCCGGCGGTGAAGCGCCCCGAGATCCGCGCGCTCCTGGGGATGATGAACTCCCGTCCGGCCTCGAGCCGGATCTCCATGCCATTGATGTTCACCACGTAGCTGCCCTCCAGGACCGCGAGGTACTCGTCTGAGTCCCGCCACTGCTCGCCGGTGTCCGCGTCGCTCTTCGCATGGCAGAGAAGGAGCTGGGTGCCATCGGCGCCGTCGAACACGTAGGTCTCGACACCGGGGATGCGCAGCGAGGCCTCCGCGACGCGGTTCGCCGCGCCCGTCATGAAGGCGGGGAAGCTGCCCAGGCCGAAGCGCGCGGCGTACTCCGCGTTGAGCGCGGAGAAGCGCTCCTTGTCGAACCCGGCGGCGGGATTGCCGCTGACTGTCGCCTCCAGGTTGTCGAGGCAGAAGTGCCAGCCCGTGGCGTCGCGAGCGACGTTCGCGCGATCCGCCGGGATGGTGGTGAAGACCAGCAGGCAGCCTGTGCCCTCGGGGCGCAGCTCCCACCGCAGCAAGTCGCCCTCCCACGTGTATTCGAGGACGCTCGGAGGCTCGAACACCGAGATCTTCCCGGTGCCCGGCGCGCCTTCCTCAAAGAAGAAGCGCAGCTCGGCGCCGGCCTCGCGGGCTCCCTCGATGCGCGCGGGGAACCAATGGGCCAGCTCCTTGTTC
>Ga0247825_10002366_pt1 | contig 12430 bp, 13 predicted proteins | sample 13C_Vanillin_Day_FD_194413 | JGI IMG/M metagenome (GOLD analysis project Ga0247825, IMG submission 194413) | Soil microbial communities from agricultural site in Penn Yan, New York, United States - 13C_Vanillin_Day48 | ecosystem: Environmental > Terrestrial > Soil > Agricultural land | place...
GGAATTGCCACATGTGAGCGCCGCAATTCCGGCGGCTTGGGCGGCAGTGACCGCCCCACTGGGGAATCGGCGCCCTCAGAAAAGCGCCGTCGCACCAGTCCCGGGGGCACGACTTCTGCAAGATCTCGACGCCCTCGAGGCGCGGGGCGCAGATCACGGCGGAGCGGGAAGAACGAGAATGACATCGGCTTCGCGGGGCCGTCGACGGGGACGGAGGCCGGGTGGCCGGGACCCCCCGGCGCGTCGTGACACCAGCACCCGGCAATCGCCGCGGCTCGAGACACTGACCGGCGTCGAACGCCGTCGAGGAGGAACACGCGATGGCACTGGAGCTCTGGCGTCCGAGACTCATGGCCCGAAGCCCATTCCGGGATCTCGCGCGGTTGGAGCGGGAGATGGAGGACGTGTTCGGCCGCTTCCCGGCGTGGCCGTGGGGTGAGCGCGAGCGCGGGTGGGCACCCGCGGTCGACATGGTCGATAGCAAGGAGGAGCTCATCCTCCGGGCGGATCTGCCGGGCCTCGACGAGAAGGACATCGAGGTCACCGTCGAGGACGGGACGGTCACCATCCGTGGGGAGCGGAAAGAGGAGACCGAGGAGAAGAAGGAGGGCTACTACGTCAGCGAGCGCACCTATGGCGTCTTCGCGCGCACGCTGCCGCTGCCGGCCGGTGTCGAGGCCGACAAGGTCAGGGCGACCTTCAAGAAGGGCGTACTGGAGGTCCACCTGCCCAAGGCGAAGGAGACCAGGGGCAAGAAGATCGAGATCAAGGCGGCGTGAACAAGGCGATGGGCTCGATCCTCACGTTGCCCGGAGTGCACGTGCAGGTCGAGCCCATCGACGCCGACGCATGCGGCTGGTGACCCTGGGCGTCGGGGCACAGAACTCGCCGCGATACGCTCCGGCTGGTCTCCTGGTCGCGCACGGCGGCGTGTGCGTCATGATCGACGGTGGGCCCGGTGCAGCGCCCGCCGGCAGGCTCGATGCCTGGCTCGTGACCGATACGCGGGGCGAGCTCATCGCCACGATCCGGAGGCTGGCCCGGGCCCGGGGCCTCGAACCCTACGCGGGCCCGTTCGACCGGCGAGGCCTGCACGTCGCCGCCCATCCCGTCGTCCACACCAGTCATCCCACGTGCGGCTACCTGATCGAGGCGGCGGGGCTGACGGTCGTGTGGGCGCCGGAGTTCTACGAGTTCCCCCGCTGGGCACGGGGCGCCGACCTCATGTTCGCGGAGGCGGCGGCGTGGAATCGCCCGATCCGCTTCACCGGAGGCGTCGGTGGCCACCTCGACGTTCACGCCATCGCGAGAGCGGCGAGGCGCCACGGCGTCAAGCGGCTCGTCTTCGCGCATATCGGCCGTCCGACCTTGCGGGCGCTCGATCGCGGTCTCCGGCCGGCGTTCGGAGCGTTGGCGACGGATGGCCAGGTCTTCCTGCACCCGCGACGACGCGCCGCGCGCGGCATGGGCCCTGGCAACGCGCTTGCAGACGCTGACGACCATCGATAGCAGGAGGTGCCCCCCATGACCGCGCAAGAGATCATGACCCCCGATCCGGCGACCGTTACCCCCAAGACCACGATCGCGGAGGCCTGGGACCTGATGCGCGAGCTCGACGTCCGTCACCTCCCGGTGGTCGACGGCGACGCGCTCGTCGGCATGCTGAGCGATCGCGACCTCGGCGCCGTCGAGATCCCCCGCCTGCTCACGGAGGAAGGTGCGGACGCCCTGCGGCAGCATCTCGCTCGCCCGGTCTTCCACCTGATGAGCGTCGACGTGGTCGCCGCCGAGCCCGAGACCGACGTGAGCGATCTCGTCTCGCTCTTCCTCGAGCAGAAGGTCGGTGCGGTCCCGGTGGTCACGCCGGACACGCGGCAAATCGTCGGCATCGTCAGCTACATCGACGTGCTCCGGGTCCTGCAGGACGCGCTCGAGTCCGAGTGACGCCGCGGAACTATCGCGCCGTCGCCAGGACCGGTCGTCAGCAGGGTCGCCACTCATGCCGGAGATGATCCATCGCGCGCCGTGAGCCACGCGGCGAGCGCCGGCCACGCCCGGCCGGTCGCCTCAGGGCCGAGCAACAGGGCCAGGTGCGAGCCCGCGACCTCCACGTAGCTGCGTTCGCGGGATCCGACCACGTCCAGGAGCGCGCGGGCGCCGGCCGGCGGCGCGATGGGGTCCTCACGCGCGGCGAGCACCAGCACGGGACAGCGAAGCGTCTCCAGCCGGACCCGGTGCTCGCCGACCCGCAGGGTTCCGCGGTAGAGGCCGTTGTCCTGGTAGCAGAGCCGGATCCAGCTCCTGAAGAACTCGCCCGGCACCGGCACGAATTCCCGCACCCACTTGGCGACGGCCATCAGCTCCTCGATGCGACGCGGCTCGTGAAGGTGCGTCAGGAGGTCGAGCGTGACGCTCAGGCCCATGGTGGGCCGCAGCATCGCCCCTCCCAACTGGAACAGGGTGGCGGGAGCGCAGCCGAGGACGTCGACCATCCGGTCGACGTCGAAATCTCGGCGGCCGATCCAGCGCGTGAACAGCCCGGCCCGGGCAAAGTCGATGGGGCCGGCCATCGTCACCAGGCTTTCCAGGCGGCACGGCGGAGCGGACGCGAACGACGCCACCGCCATGGCCGCTCCCATGCAGTACGCGACGAGGGAGAGCGCGTCGGTGCCGGCGTGGGCGGTGACCATCCGGCACGCGCGGGGAAGAATCCGGCCGACCGCATCGTCGAAGGTCGGCTCGCGGCCTGCTCCGGCCCCGACGCACCAGTCGAGGAGGTAGACGTCGAAGCCCCGGCCCAGCAGGTACTCGACGAGGCTCCGGCCGGGGAGCAGGTCCAGGATGAACGGAGCCGCGATGCCGAGATTCGGGACCAGCAGCACGGGAGTCGATCGACGCGCCGGGCCGTCGTAGCGGTAGACGGTCGCGCCCCGGACACGTCCGATGCGCCCGCGCGGTGTTCGTCCGACGACCGGGTCGAGGAGACCGAGAGACATCACCCCTCGCCGAGCTATGCGAGAGCAAGAGTCCTGCCGGCGAGGTCGCTGTGGCGCGGCACGCTGGGACAGCCACACCCCACCTGGGGCAGCACGGTCTCCACCTCACGGCCAGCGCCGGTCGGCCTCGCCTCCAAGCCTCCGATTCTCCAGAGCGCGCCCGGCGCCTCCGGCCGGCCTGCCGAGGCACCGCCTGTGCAGTGTCGAGCGACCATGCCGAGATCGCGCGAAGGCGCTTCTCGCGGTGGGATCGTCATGAGCTTGTGCCCGGTCTGCGGCCAGCAGCTGGCGAGACACGCGGGTCTCTGCGCTCGTCACGTCGGCCTCGACGCCGAGAGCTGGGCCGCCAGCAACCGGATCATGTGCGACTTCTTCCACCGGGGCATCGCACCGCAGCGCATGGGTGCGGCCGAGCGCATCGCCGACTTGTCGCGACGCCTGACCGAGACCGACTGACGGCGCCGCACGCGGCTGAGCCGGTGGGCGCCTGTCCGGTGCCCCGGTCTGGCAGCATCGTTGCACCGCGGATTGGTGCCGAGGATCGCAGTCCCGGGCGCTCACGGAAAGGAAGGGCGAGATGCTCAAGAACCCGACCTACGACCTGATGGAGACCGCCAGCGTCCTCTCCAAGGGCCTGCACCGCTACGACACCTTCAGGAAGGACGCGGCGCACTGCGCCCAGTGCCAGGAGATCTGGACCTTCATGAAGCACCGAGACGAGGAAGAGCTCAAGCGCATCGTCGACCACCTCGCGCACCACTTCGAGAACGAGCTGAAGGTCAGGCTCAGCGCCTGATCTCGGCGCTACCGCCTCGGCGGCGGCTCCGGGGGCGGAGAGGACCACCTCCCCGCCTCCGGGACGCGTGGCGATCGGCCGGCGGCGAGGGAGCGACGTGGCCACCGAATCCACGCTCACCGCGATGTTCTGGGCCCGGGTGGCCGCCGGCGCCCACGCGCCGGCACAGGTGGTCCGGCAGGGCGGCTCCTGGATCACCCTGAGCCGCGCCCAGGTCGGCGACCGCGTGCGCGAGCTGGCCCTCGGCCTCCTCGCCCGGGGCCGCCAGCGGGGCGACGGCGTGGCCCTGCTCTCGGGCAGTCGCGCAGAGTGGGTCCAGACCGACTTCGCCATCCTCTCCGCCGGCTGCGTCACCGTTCCGATCTACGCGACCTACACGTCGGCCCAGGTCGCGTCGCTGGTCAATGACGCCGACGCGCGAATGCTGATCGTCGAGGACCGGTCCCAGCTCGACAAGGCGCTCGCGGCCCGCGCGCAGATGCCCCGGCTGCAGGACATCGTGCTGATCGAGGGCGAGGCCGCCGAGCCCGGCGTGCTCACCGGAGAGCGGCTCCGCCGGCTCGGCCGTGAGCGCGAGCTCGAGCTGGGCGGCCGGCTTGCCGAGCGGCTCGCGTCGGTGGGGTCCAACGACGTCGCCACGATCGTCTACACCTCGGGGACCGGCGGCGAGCCCAAGGGTGTGGTGCAGACGCACGGCAACCACATGGCCACGCTGGAGGCGCTGGCCCGGCTTCCCGGCATCGAGCCGGGCGACGTCCACCTGCTCTTCCTGCCGCTGGCCCATTCCTTCGCCCGGGCCGAGGCCTTTCTGGGCGTGCATCGCGGGCTCGTCACCGCGTTCGCGACCGGGGTGGAGACGCTGCGTGGCGATCTCCTCGCCGTACGCCCCCACTTCCTCTTCGCCGTCCCCCGGGTGTTCGAGAAGTTCCACGCGGCGATCCTGGCCGCGGTCGAGGCCGGCACCCCGCTCGAGCGGCGGGCGTTCGGCTGGGCGATGCGCGCGGGACTCGAGACGTCGCGGCGACGCCGGGCCGGCGAGCCTCTCACGCCCGGCCGGTGGCTCCGTCATCGGCTGGCGGATCGTCTCGTCCTGGCCCGGCTCCGCCGTCCGCTCGGAGGCCGGCTTCGGTTCGCCGTGTCGGGCGGAGCGCCGCTGGCCAAGCCGCTCGCCGAGTTCTTCCACGCGGCGGGCGTGCTGATCCTGGAAGGCTACGGGCTCACCGAGGCCTGCCCCGTGCTGACCGTCAACCGGATCGACCGCTTCAAGTTCGGCTCGGTCGGCCCGCCCATTCACGGCGTCGAGCTGCGGGTCGGCGCCGATGGCGAGATCCTGGCGCGCGGGCCGAACATCGCGCACCGCGGGTATCTCAACCGGCCGGAGGCCACGGCGGAGGCCTTCGGCGCCGACGGATGGTTCAAGACGGGGGATGTCGGCCAGATCGACGAGGACGGCTTCCTCTACCTCACCGATCGCAAGAAGGATTTCATCGTGACCTCGGGCGGCGCCAACATCGCGCCGCAGCACCTCGAGAACCTCCTCCGCAGCGACCCATTCATCAGCCAGGCGCTCGTGTACGGCGATCGCCGGCCCTATCCCACGGCGCTGATCGAGGTCAGCGCGCAGGAGCTGAGCCGCTTCGCCCAGGCCCAGGGCATCCTCGACGGCGACTACGCGCAGCTCGTCCGCCATCCCACGGTCGTCCGGCGGGTCGGGCAGATCGTCGAGGCGAAGAACGCCGAGGTGCAATCCCACGCGCGAGTGAAGAAGTTTGCGCTCGTGCCCGCCGAGTTCACCGAGGCCGCCGGCGAGATGACCCCGACCCAGAAGGTGAAGCGCCGGGTGGTGGCCGTCAGGTATGCGGCCCTGCTCGAGTCACTCTACGAATGAGCGACGCCCGGAAGGCGTCGCGGGAGGAGAGACCGATGCGGCGGAAGCGCTCGATGCTGGTACGGGACCGGATGAGTCGTCGGGTCACGACCGTGCGCCCGGAGGCCCGTCTCAGCGAGGCGGCGCAGCTCATGCGGGCGCGCAAGATCCGTCATCTGCCTGTGGTCGATCACACCGGGCGCCTCGTCGGCATGGTCACCGATCGCGACCTCCGTCAGGCCCTGTTCGCACCCGCGGTGCAGGCCGAGGCCGAGGACGTGCTGGGTGTCCTCGAGGCGCTGTCCGTCGGCGACATCATGACGAGAAGCGTCGTGAGCGTCCGGGCGACGACGTCGATCCGCGACGCGGCCCGGCTGATGCACGAGCGCAAGCTCGGCGCCCTGCTCGTCGTGGAGCGCGAACGGCTGATCGGTCTCCTCACCGAGACCGACGTCCTGGGCGCCTTTCAGGAGCTGCTCGGCCCTGCGCGCGTCGCCGCGATCTCCCTGTAGCGCCGGGCCGCCGCACCTAGAGCCCGTACCGGAGGCGGGCGGCCAGCCCTCCGGCCGCGGCCAGGCCCGCGTGGGCGACGACCGTCTCGACGGAGCCTCCCGCCGTCTGGACGCGCTCCACGACGGCCGCGGCCAGCTCGATCTCGCGCGTGGGTCCGCCGCACAGCCAGCACGCCGCGCCCGCCTCCTGCAGGGCGCCACAGCGCTCGCACGCCCGTCCCGGTCGATGCAGATCGGCCAGGATGTAGAGCCGGTGGATCGCTCCCCGGCGGGCGGCCTCCAGCGTCCCGGGCCCGGCGACGGCTCGCCCGCCCTTGGCGGCCTCGGTGAGCACGGCGTCGACGTCGGCCATCTCGTCGCTGTGCTCCTGCAGGTCGAGGCGCTCGGCGGCACGGTGCAGGATCGCGCCCGTCGATTCCCAGCGGGTGGCGTGGATCCGACCCACCACCAGCCGCCGCAGCCGCTCGGGGAGGTGCCGCTCGAATGCGGCGGTCGGGTCCTCGTGGCCGGCCAGCAGGATGCGCTGGATCGCCTGGGTGTCGACGATCTCGATGACCGCGGCGGCGACCGCCTCGAAGTGTTGGTCGCGATGGACCTCGATGTGCCGGGCGTATCGGGACTGGGCCAGCTGGGCCCAGCCGCCTCGCGCGTGCCGGCCGGGAACCTCGCCTTCGAGCGTGACCTCGTCCCCGGCCCCGCCCGGATGCAGGGCGATCAGCCGCGCGCTCTCGCCGTCGACGAACACGACGATCGCCGAGGCGTGCTCGTCGAGCACGGCGACGAGACCGCCGAGATCGGGCCGCCCGGCCACCACGAAGCGCTCGTCGAACGGGACGCGGACCGGGATCACCTCGCGCAGCCCCAGCGCCCGGCAGGCGAACAGCGCCGTTCCCCTGGCCTCCGGCGCGGCGGCCTGGGCGACGAGGACCTCACCCTCGCGCTGGACCCAGTCGAGATCCTCGGGCTCGGCCGCACCGGCCTCTCTGGCCCGGCGAAGCTCGCGGGTCAAGAAGACGCGGGTCCGATCGCGCTGGTGCTCGTCGGACCACCGCGTGTTGAGGTAGACGCTCACGACCCCCGGGCGGGTGGCCGGGAGACGCTCCAGGCGTGCGACCTGCGCGGCAAGGTCATCGTGCGAAGCAGTCACGTCGTGATCCTCCTGCGGCCGGCGATCGTCGTCAGCCGCGAACACGGGTGCATCACCGATGCCAGACGTCGAAGGCCGGACACCAGGCCGCGGGCGCACAGGCCCTGCAGACGGGCCGTCGCTGGGTCACCGACACCCCACGTGGGGCGGTGCGTTCTCGCAGAGCCGAACCGCGCCGGCGCTCAGCCCGGCAAGCGCTCGATTCCTCTGGACCAACGGCCGGGGCATCGCATGTGCACGGGCCAGGCCCGTGAAGAGAGGTGGGCTCCTCACCGGCAAGCTGCCCCCACGGCTGCTCGAGCGACTCCTCCGCTGGCGCGGAGCGCCGGACCGACGGGTGCTCGTAGGACCGGGCTGCGGGGTCGACGCCGCCGTGGTCGCCCTGGGACGACACCGCCTGATCTTGAAGAGCGATCCGGTCACGTTCACTGCGCGCCGGGTCGGCTGGTACGCCGTCCAGGTCAACGCCAACGACGTCGCCGTCATGGGTGGGCGACCGGCCTGGTTCCAGCCGACCATCCTCGTGCCGCCAGGCACACCGGTCTTGACCGTCATGAGCATCGCCCGCGACATCGACGTTGCCTGCCGGGCTCTCGGCGTGGCCGTTACCGGCGGCCACACGGAGGTGACCGATGCGGTCACGCGTCCGGTCGTCGCCGGGGACATGCAGGGCCTGCTGGTCGCCGCACGGATCATCACGGCCGGTGGCGCGCGCCCAGGCGATCGGCTGCTGCTCACGAAGGCCGCCGGCATCGAGGGGACCACGGTCCTCGCCCAGGAGCGGGCCGGTGCGCTGGCCCGCGTGCTGCCGCCCGCGCTGCTGCGCGCGGCCGGGCGGCTACGGTACCGCCCGGGAATCTCCGTGGTGCCCGAGGCCCTCGTCGCGGGCCGCCACGGGGCCTCCGCGATGCACGACCCGACCGAGGGCGGCATCCGGGCCGGGCTTCACGAGATCGCGTTCGCCTCCCGCGTGCGGATCGACGTCGATCTCGACCTGATCCCGGTACTCCCGCCGACCGCCCGGATCTGCGGTCACTACGCCATCGACCCGCTCGGGCTGATCGGCTCCGGCGCCCTGCTGGTCGCCGTGCCGGCGGCGCGGGTGTCGAGTCTGCTGCGGGCGTGGGCGCGCCGGGATGTCGCCGGCCGGGTCATCGGCTCCATCGCCCCGGGGCGTGGCGTGCGGGCCATGCGACACGGGCGCCGGGTGCCGTTTCCCTGGCTCGTGCGCGACGAGATCATCACGGCGCTGGCACGCTAGCTACCGCGTCAGCGTGAGGAGCCAGGGCAGGCCGAGGCCCAGGAGGACAGCCAGGTAGATGGCCCCGAACGTCGCGCCGAGCCTCCAGAACTCCCGGCGGGTGACGTAGCCGCTGCCATAGTAGATGGGAGCGGAGCCGGTGGCATACGGGGTGAGGACGCCCATGAGACCGAGCGCGTAGCAGAGCAGGAGCGACAGCGGCCGCACCGGCAGCTCCGGGCTCGCGGCGACGACGGCGAGGAACACCGGCAGCAGCGCGGTCGTATGCGCCGTGAGGCTCGCGAACATGTAGTGGGCCACGAAGAACGCCAGCACGATCGCCACGCTCTTGCCGACGAGGGGCAGCGGCCCGAGCGCCTCGACGGTGCCCGCCGCGAACCAGCGCAGGAAGCCCACCCGGTTGAGTCCGTCGGCGAGGGTCACCAGCGTGGCGAACCACACGAGGGCGTTCCAGGCCGGCCGGGCGCCGAGCACGTCGTCCCAGTCGACGATGCCGGCGAGCATCATCAGGCAGAACACGAGCAGCGCGGCCGTCGTCGCGTTGACCCAGCGAGCGCCGAGGATCCACAGTGCCAGCGCCGCGGTTGCCAGGAGCGCCATGCCGAGCTCGCTGCGCTTGACGGACCCGAGCCGATCCAGCTCGGCCCGGGCCCACTGCGGCACCTCGGCGCTGGCCGTCAGGGTCGGCGGGTAGATCCCGTACACCAGCAGAGGCACCAGCCCGAACAGCACGAGCCCGATCGGCAGGAACCCGACGAACCATCCGGTCCAGGTGACCTCGACGCCCGCGATGTCCTTCAGCATCGACTGGGCGAGGAGATTCGGCGCCAGCGCAGTCACGAACATCGAGCTCGTCACGCACATCGCGGCAAAGGAGGTCCAGATCAGGTAGGCGCCCAGGCGGCGGGCGGTCGGGCCTGGCAACGAGCCGTAGAGCGCCGGGATCGCCCGGATGATCGGGAACAGGATTCCGCCGCTCCGCGCGGTGTTGGACGGCGTGAGCGGCGCCAGGGCCAGGTCGGCGAACGCCACGGCGTACCCGAGGCCGAGGGCCCGGCCCCCCAGTCGCTCGACGAGGGTGAGCGCGAGCCGGTGGCCGAGCCCGGTCTTCTGGTAGCCGAGCGCGAACATGAGCACGACGAACATGAGCCAGACGGTGCTGTCCGCGAATCCCGTCAGCGCCCACCGGATCGACCCGGCCGGGTCGGGGGCGACGAGGCCGAGGAGGGCGGCGGTCGTCACTCCGAGGAGCCCGACCACGGGCCCGGGGAACGGCTCGGTCACCAGCGCGGCGACGACGGCGGCGAACAGCGCCGCGAAGTACCAGGCGTTGGGCGTCAGCCCCGCCGGGACCGGGATCAGGGCGACGCCCACGCCGAGCGCGAGCGGGAGCAGCGCCCGGCGAAGGGTCTTCGACGCCGCCGCCGCGACCTCGTCGGTCACGGCAGGTACTCTACACGTCAGCTCGCGCCTGCGACGCTGTGCGACGACCCGGCGGGGCGGGACCTCCACACTCCGTGCGCGGAGCCGTCTCGCCAACCTACTGTTTTCGCGCCGCACTCGGCTGGCATTCCGGTTGCGTTGCTCATCGTGGCGATGCTCGACCAGGTCGGCGCACGATCCACGGGCGACGTTCGCCTCCGGCTCGCCCTCGCCCTCGCTCACCAGGGCGGGCAGCGGGCCGCAGCGGCACGCGGCCGTGCGCACATCGGCTGGAAGGGGCCCGGCGACCGGGTCACCGACGTCGACGTGGCGGTCCAGTCGCAGCTCGTCGACCGGATCCGCGCCTGCTTTCCCGGCGACGGGGTCGTGGCCGAGGAGGGCCTGGCCGCCGATCCGGGCCCGCGGGAGTTCGTGTGGATCGTGGATCCGCTCGACGGCACCAACAACTTCGCCCTCGGCATCCCGTGCTTCGCCGTGTCGATCGGCATCCTGCGGCATGGCCTGCCCTACGCCGGCGTCGTTCGCGACCCCAACACCGGCTTCACCTGCTCGGCGGTGCTCGGCGAGGGCGCCGTGGCCGGCGAGCGGACTGTCGTCCTGTCCGGACAGCCGCTGACCGCCGCCTCCAACGTCGCCGCCCGCGTGCCGCTCGATCCCGACCTGGCTCCGGTGGTGAGCCAGTGGCTTCGCCGCCACAAGCTCCGCGGATTCGGCTCCGTGGCCCTGCACCTGGCCTACGCCGCGATCGGCGCGCTCGACGTGGTGCTCGATCACAAGGCGACCCTCTGGGACATCGCGGCCGGAGCGCTCGTGCTGCAAGAGGCGGGCGGGGCCATCACCGATCCGCGCGGGCAGCCGCTCTTTCCCCCCGACGCGGCGGCGTACGGCGGCGCGCCGATGCCGTTCCTGGCCGGGAACCCCTCGGCCCACGCCGAGGCCCTGGCCGCGTGCCGGGCCCATCTCGCGGCCCCGCTCGCGAGGCCGCGATGAGCTGGGCCGTCTGGATCACCGGCCTGCCCGGCAGCGGCAAGTCGGTCATCGCCCGGGCGGTGGCCGAACGCCTCCACGCGGACGGCGAGGACGTGGTGGTGCTCGAGCTGGACGCGATCCGACGCGTGCTCACGCCGGCGCCCACGTACAGCGACGCCGAGCGCGAGGCGGTGTACCGGGCGCTCGTCTACATCGGCGCCTGCCTCGTCGATGCCGGCATCCCGGTCATCTTCGACGCCACCGCGCACCGCCGGGCGTGGCGCGACCTGGCGCGGGCCGTCCTGCCGCGCTTCTTCGAGGTCCAGCTCGTCTGCCCGCTCGAGGTGTGTCGGTGGCGCGAGGCGACCCGGGCGCGCGGCATGGCCCCGGCCGGCATTTACGCCCAGGCCACCCGGGCGGGCGCCCGCGTCCCCGGCGTCAACGTCGAGTACGAGCTCGCGCGCGCCCCGGAGCTGCGCCTCGACACCGCCACGCACACGGTTGACGCGGCCGCCGCCGCGGTCGTCGGCGAGATCCGCCGGCGCTTCCTGTCCGGGGCCTCGGCGCCGACGCGCCGGCCCGGCGCTCGCGAGGCGTCACGAGCGAGCCTGCTGCGGGAAGAGTCGGCAGAACAGACGCAGATCGGCCGGCAGGCACGCCGGTACGCCACCCGGCTGCTGGCCGAGGCGGCCGGGGGGAGGCCCCGGGCCGATCGGGGCTTCGCCGACGCGCGCGAGCGCATGGTCGAGTTCCAGCTCGCCGGGCGGGGCATCGGCGATCCCGCCGTCCTCGCGGCGATGGGCATGGTTCCGCGGGAACGCTTCGTCGACGACGATCTGGCGCACCGCGCGTACGAGGACGGCCCCCTGCCGATCGGCGAGGGACAGACGATCTCGCAGCCCTACATCGTCGCGGTGATGACCGAGACGCTCCGTCTGCAGGCCGGTGATCGCGTGCTCGAGATCGGCACGGGCTCGGGCTACGCGGCGGCCGTCCTCGCCGTGATCGCCGCCGAGGTCTACACGATCGAGCGCATCGAGGGCCTGGCGACGCTATCGCGCCGCCGGCTGCGCGAGCTGGGCTACGCCAACGTCCACGTCCGGCACGGTGACGGCTCGCTCGGCTGGCCCGAGCACGCGCCCTACGACGCCATCGTCGTCACCGCCGGCGGCCCCGATGTCCCCCGCTCGCTCCTGCAGCAGCTGGCCGTCGGCGGCCGGCTGGTCATGCCGGTGGGGTCGACCCCGCGGTCCCAGCGGCTGATGCGCGTCGTCCGGACTGGCCAGGAGACCTACGACCGCGAGGCGCTCGAGGATGTCTGCTTCGTGCCGCTCATCGGCGCAGAGGGCTGGCCGGCCCGCGAGGGGTGGATGTGACGCGGCCCGTGTCCATCGTCATCGAGGCGCTGGCCGGGCCGCCGGTGGGCCGGCGCCGGGTGG
>Ga0247825_10002367_pt1 | contig 12429 bp, 8 predicted proteins | sample 13C_Vanillin_Day_FD_194413 | JGI IMG/M metagenome (GOLD analysis project Ga0247825, IMG submission 194413) | Soil microbial communities from agricultural site in Penn Yan, New York, United States - 13C_Vanillin_Day48 | ecosystem: Environmental > Terrestrial > Soil > Agricultural land | place...
TCATTTCCGGAGGGTCCTTGTAGACTTGGCCAGCCTTGTAGACTTGTCCAGTGGCGAGCGCGCTAGCCTACCGCGACTTCCGGCTTCTGTGGGCGAGCTCGCTGTGCTCCTGGTCGAGCCAGTGGATCCAGCAGGCCGCGCTCGGCTGGGTGGTCTACGAGATCACCGGCTCGGGCGCGCTGCTCGGCGCGGTGCTCGGCGCGCGCGCCATCCCGATGTTCCTGCTGACGCCGATGTCGGGGGTCGCGGCCGACCGCTGGGACCGGCGCCGTCTGATGCAGGCGAGCCAGACGCTCGCCTCGGCGGTGTCGCTCGCCTTCGGCGCCGCGCTCGCCTACGGCGCGGTGAGTACCTGGATGCTGTTCGCGTTCACCATGCTGATGGGCGCGTCGAACGTGCTCGACCGCCCGGCGCGCATGACCACCGCGTTCGAGCTCGTGCCGCGCGAAGTGGCGATGCAGGCCGTGGCGCTGAACACGATCGGCTTCTCGATGATGCGCATCTTCGGCCCGGCCATGGCGGGCTACCTGATCGCCACTTTCGGCGCGGCGGGCAGCTTCTTCGTGCAGGGCGTCCTTTACGGCGCGTCCGCGCTTGTGGTCATGCTTGTCGCTTTCCCAACGAGGAAACCCGCAACTTCTGGAAGTGCAATGTCGGAAATGCTCGAAGGCTTGCGCTTCGCAGCGGGCGACCCGCGCACCCGGCTGCTGGTGGCGCTGGGCGCGCTGCCGTTCTTCCTCCTGGTGCCGGTCTGGGGAACGCTGTTCCCGATCTACGCGAAGGACGTCTTCGCCGCCGGCCCGGAGGGGCTGGGCCTGCTCCTCACCGCGGTCGGCGCCGGGGGCACGCTGGGCGGGTTCGCCGCCCATGCGCTCGGGCGGGTCGAGCGCCAGGGCCTGGTGCAGGCGGCGTGGGTCCTGGTCATGTGCGCCGCCATCGCCGGCGTCGCGGCGAGCCCGTCGCTCGCGTTGGCGATGGTGTTCGCCGGCCTCGGCGGCGCCGCCGAGATGGCGCACATGGCGAGCAACATGGCGATGCTGCAGATGTCGGCGCCGCCGGAGATGCGCGGGCGCATCTCGAGCCTGATGATGCTCAACCCGGCGCTCATCTCCGTGGGGGCGCTCGTCGCCGGGCCGCTCGCGGACCTGCTCGGCGCACGGGGCGCCTCGCTCGCGCTCGCCGCCGGCGCGGCGGCGGCGATCGTCTTGCTGTATTTTCTCTCCCCGCAACTCCGGGAAATGAGGCTGAAATGAGAAAGCTCTCCGCCAGCCGCGCGCTGATCGAGGACCTGGTCGCCGCGAGCCGCGTGCTCGCCATGCACGAGGTGCTCGACGCCTACGGCCACGTCAGCGCACGCAGCGACAAGCACCCCGAGCGCTTCATCATGTCGCGCTCGCTCGCGCCGGCGCTGGTGACGGCCGCCGACCTGATGGAGCTCGACGCCGACAGCGAGCCCCTGCGCCGGGACAGGCGCAAGGGCTTCATCGAGCGCTACATCCACGGGGAGATCTACCGCGCGCGCCCGGAAGTGATGGCGGTGGTGCACAGCCATTCCGCCTCGGTGATCCCCTTCGGCGTGACGCGCACGCAGCTGCGGCCGATCTACCACATGGGGTCGTTCCTCTGGTCGGGTGCGCCTGTCTTCGATATAAGAAAAACAAAACAGGACAATGATCTGCTCATCCGCGACCGTCCGTTGGGCCAGGCACTTGCGGGAACGTTGGGCAAGTGCACCTGCGTGCTGATGCGCGGCCACGGGATGACCGTCGTCGGGGACGGCGTCCCCGAGGCGGTCTTCCGCGCGATCTATACGGAGATGAACGCGCGGCTGCAGCTGCAGGCGACGCGGCTCGACGGCCCGATCGAGTTCCTGAGCGACGAGGAGGGCCGCCGCTCCACCGCCTCCAACCGCGGCACGCTCGAGCGGCCGTGGGAGCTGTGGAAGAAGCAGGCCCTCAGTCGGGTTCCGAAGGGTCGATGATGCGCAGCGCGGTGGCGATTGCCGCCAGCGCGAAGGGGAAGAGCACGAGCAGCCAGACCTGGATCGGCCCGTCCTGCACGGCGGCGCTCGCGAGGTAGGCGGCCAGCACGAGCAGGGTCACCGCGAGGCGTGGCCAGGCGGACTTGCGCGTCGCGCTCTCGCGGGGGAAGAAACTCGGAAGCGGTGGTGCCATGCGCGCAGCATCGCGCGCCGGACCGCGTGAGGGAATTGGACGGATGGGCAAAACCGGCTAGCCGGAAGGCCTAGCCGTCGTGAAGTGGAACCGGCCGCTGCGCTCCTCCAGGCCTTCGAGCGGCCCGGAGTAGGAGAAATTCCCGTCAGGCAGCGCGGCTCCGGCCTGGAACACCTGCAGGCGAAGCTCGAAATGGGAATGCTCGGTCGAGACGAGCCGCACCAGCCATGTCAGCGTGGACCCGGGGTGCACGTTCTCCAGCTTCCACCGGGCTGGCTGAAGGGAGACTTGCTGGGGCACCTGCGGATTGCGGCCGTCCTTGTCCCACAGGCGCAGCCGTATCTGCGGGTGCCGGATGTCGGGCCGCAACTGCACTTCCACCTCCACGTCCGGGGCGGCCGCCGCTTCCGCGTCCGGCTTCACCTCGTAGACGGCAAGTGAAACGACCTTGTCGAGCACCCTGCACCCCCGCCAAAGTATGCGCGCCGAAGCCAGGGGCAGACAAATGGCCGTTCGGCTAATCCACCGGTCCAATTCGCTGCCCCGGTGAAACGCGCTATCGTAGCGGCGTGCGGATCCTGATCATCGACGACCACGCGCTCTTCCGGCAGGGACTGCGCTTCCTGCTGCGCGACCTCGACGCGGACCTGGAGATCATGGAGGCCGCAGACTGCGCGCAGGCATGCGCGCTCGCCGGGGAGCCTTTCAACGTGGTCCTGCTCGACCTGCACATGCCCGGCGTCGCCGGGCTGGATGCGCTCGACGCGGTGCGCCAGGCCTTCGAGTCGAGTCGCATCGTCGTCCTGTCCGGCGAGGAAGACCCGCGCCAGGTCCGCCGGGCCATCGACGCCGGCGCCGCCGGCTTCATCCCAAAGTCGTCCACGCCCGAGGTGCTGCTGAGCGCGCTGCGCCTGGTGTTGGCCGACGGCATCTACCTGCCGGCGGTCGCCCTCAAGGGCATCGGCGGCCCGGACGACGGCGATGCCGCCGCGATGAGCAGCGACCGACTGGGGGACACGCTCTCCGAGCGCCAGGTCGATGTGCTGCGCAAGGCGGTGCAGGGCAAGGCGAACAAAGTCATCGCGCGCGAGCTCGGCATCTCGGAGGGCACCGTCAAGGCGCACCTCTCGGCCGCGTTCCGCGCCCTGGGCGTGCACAACCGTACGGAGGCCGTCTATGCTGCGGCCCGCTCCGGGCTACAGCTCAAGCCTTAGCGCCTTCTTCGCCCCGCCGGAGCAACCGGGCGAGGACGACGAGCGCCTGGCGCGCCTGAAGCGTCTGCAGTTCGAGTCGCTCGCCAACCACGCGAAGCGCCTGCCCTGGATGGTGCCGCTCGCCTGCGGTTTCGTCGGCTTTACGGTGTGGAACGCCGTTCCCGCGGCACTCATTCTCGGATGGATCGCCTTGATCGCCGCGATCCTGTCGGTGCGCTGGGAGTTCTCGCGCCGCAGCCTCGCACGCTCCGACCTCGACGTGGACGCAGCGCTGCGGACGATGGCGGTGTTCAGCTTCTTCAACGGCCTTGTCATGGGCGGCGGCGTGGCCCTGTTCTTCACCGACCTCTCCCTCGAGCAGAAGGCGATCGTCACCATGATCGTGGTGTCGATTTGCGCCGCTGCGGTCTCGGCCAACGCCGGCTACTCGCGCTCGTTCTATGCCTGGGCGCTGCCCACCTTCGCCGCTCTCGCGATCGCCTGGGCGTCGCAGGGGGACGTCGCGGGCGCGTGGGTCGGGTTCCTGCTGGTCCTGTTCCCGTTCCTGCAGGGCGTATTCATCAGCGAGAACGAGCGCGTGATGCGCGAGTCCTTCGAGATCCGCTATCACAACGAGAGGCTGATTCGTGAGCTGGAGGTGCAGCGCCAGGCGGTGGGGCGCGAGCGCGACCGCGCGGAGGAAGCGAACCGCGCCAAGTCGCGCTTCCTCGCCTCGGCGAGCCACGACTTGCGCCAGCCGCTGCACACGCTGTCGCTCTACAGCGCCGCGCTTCGCGTGCGCAAGACCGACGAGCGCACGCAGGAGATGGCGCGCGAGATCGGCAACGCCATCGCCTCACTCGGCACGCTCCTCGACGCGCTGCTCGACATCTCCAAGCTCGACGCCGGCGCGGTCAGGCCCGAGACGAACCGCTTCGCCCTGGATGCGCTGCTTGCCCGCATGGCGGGGGATTTCCGGCCGGTTGCGCAGGCAAAGGGCCTCGCGCTCGTGCTGGACGCGCACGCGCCGCTCACGGTGGAGACCGACCCGGTTCTGTTCGAGCGCGTCCTGGGTAACCTCATCGACAACGCCATCAAGTACACGGCGGGCGGATCGGTGCGCGTCGCGGCCCACGCCGTTTCCGACAACGTCGTGGTGACCATCACCGACTCCGGCCCGGGGATACCGCGCGCCGAGCACGAGCGCGTCTTCGAGGAGTTCTACCAGCTCGCCAACCCCGAGCGAGACCGCAGCCGCGGCATCGGCCTCGGCCTCGCCATCGTGCGCCGCCTTACCGAGCTGCTGCGCATCGGCCTCGCGCTCGAGTCCGACCTCGGATGCGGCACCACGTTCCGGCTGACACTGCCGCTCATCCGCGGCCAGCGCCCCGCCGCCCGGGAGCCCGCCCCGCCCTACGAGGTGGCATTGCCGGAGGGACTGATCGTGCTGGTCGTGGACGACGAGCGCTCGGTGCGGGAGGGGATGCGCACGCTGCTCGAGGAATGGGGCTGCAAGGTGCTGCTCGCCTCGGGCATCGACGAGGCGCTCGCGGCGCTTCGGGGAGCGCAACCCGATCTCATCATCGCGGACCACCGGCTGCGCGGCAGCGAGACCGGGATCGCGCTTCTGCAGCGGACGCGCGAGGCGGCCAGCGAAATTCCGGCCCTGCTCATCACCGGGGACACGGCTCCGGAGGTTCTCGCGCATGCGCAGCGGATCGGCCTGATGCTGCTGCACAAGCCTGTACACGAGCAAGCGCTGAGAGGCGCGATCGCGGAGGCTGTGAAGACGCAAGTGCGCTGACGCGAGGGGGAGAGTATGGCGCGCACGGAGTGGCTGTCGGAGGGCGCTGAGAAGCTGCCATTCGAACCCCTTGGCGACGATGGGTTTCATTGCGACGTTGCCATCGTCGGCAGCGGCTATGGGGGCGCAGTAGCGGCCGCGAGACTTGCCGGACAAAGAGAGCCGGGCGGCGATCAGTCGCGCGTATGGGTATTGGAGCGCGGGCACGAGTTCGTGCCGGGCGCATTTCCCGAGCGGTTTGCCGACCTGGTCGGGCAGGCGCGCGTCAGCTGGGGGGAAGAGCCACGCACGAGCGGGCGGCCCGAGGGCCTGTTCGACCTGCGCTTCGGCAGCGATGTCAGCGCGTTGATGGGCAATGGCCTGGGCGGCGGCTCCCTCATCAATGCTGGCGTGCTTGCGCGCCCGCTCGACTGCGTCTTTCGTCCGCCCTGGCCTCGCTGGTTCAGTGGCGCGCTGCTGGACCCGTACTTCGCGCGGGCGGAGCAGATGCTCGGCGCAGCACCCTTGCCGGGCCCTGCGCCGCGTAAGCTCGAGGCCATCGAAGCGTTGGGCCGGCGCATCGAAGGCCGGCATGTCGAGCGGCGGGCGAGCATCGCCGTCAGTTTCGCGAGCGGCACGAACGCCGCGGGCGTCGAGCAACGTGCATGCATCGCTTGCGGCGATTGCTTCACAGGCTGCAACCACGGGTCAAAGAACACGCTGGCGTCGAACTATCTGCCGCTCGCACGCCGACGCGGCGCGAGGCTCTTTGCCGGTGCAACGGTGCTCTCGCTCGTGGGATGCGACGAGGATGGCTGGGAGCTCGAGCTGTGCTTCACGGACCGGCAGATTGCCAAGCGTTTCGATGCGCGCGCGCCGAAACTGCGGGCCAAGCGGGTGGTGCTGGCAGCCGGCGCTTACGGCTCGACGGGCATTCTGCTGCGCTCGCTCAAGCGGGGGTTCGTGCAGGTTTCCGCGGCGCAGCTCGGGAGGCGTTTCTCCACCAATGGGGACATGATCGCCGCAAGCTACGGCATGCCCGTCGACGTTCATGCCAGTTCGCGGGAGTCCACGCCGCCCGGCGACAGGCACATCGGCCCAACCATCACGGGAATGATCGATCTACGCCGCGGGCGCGTCCCGCTCGTCATCGAGGAGCTCGCAATACCGGCCGCGCTACGCCGTCCATTCGAGGAGATCGTCACAACGTTCGGCATGCTGCATCGCCTTGCGCGGCGGGACGACTCGCATCACGGCGCCGCGACGCTCGGAGCGGACGCTGCCGGCATCGATCCGCATGCGATCAGTCGAACCGCGGTGTACGCCACTATGGGCGACGACGGGGCGAACGGAGCGCTGGTGCTCGTCGAGCGCACCGAGCCGGTCGACGAGCATATGCGGCTGGATGACGACGTGCGCGTCAGCTGGCCGGGCGTCGCCGACCAGGAGGTCTTCGGCGAGGCAATACGGGTGCTGGAGGAGGCCCACGCGGGCAGCGGCGCGACGGTGATCCCCAATCCCATGTGGCGCGCCCTGCCCGGAACCATCGGTGGCATTCTCGACGACGGCCCGGTCGGAGGCTCTGTATTCACGGTCCACCCGCTCGGGGGCTGCGCGATGGCCGAAGATGGCAGCGCAGGCGTGGTCAACTGCCTCGGACTGGTGTTCAGGGACGGGGTCGGTAGCGCCGTCCACGAGACACTCGCCGTGCTCGACGGAGCAATCGTTCCCACCGCGCTTGAAATCAATCCGTGCCTCACCATCGCCGCGCTTGCGGAATATGCAGTGGAACGGATCGGCTTGCGGTGGGGCCTCACGGATCCCGGAGCGCCGATGCAACGGCTTGCGGCGATGCCGCAGGTGCCAAGGCCTGCGTGGCAGCCTTCCGCGCCGACCGGCATCCGGCTGGCGGAGCGCCTGGCCGGCGTCATCGAGCTTGGCCTCGCTACCCCGTGGGGCGCTTTTCTGCGCAAGTTCAACGCGCGCCTCGACATCGAATACCGCACGGTTGACGATCTCGAGGCGTTCCTGAGCGCCACGGACAAGGTTCTTCCCGTGGCGCGCGCGCGCCTGCACCTTCAAAGCCCGATGCCCAGCGGCGCGTCGGGGGTCGAGGCGGTGCACTGGGAAGGCACGGTCGAGCTCGACGGCGAGTTGCGCCTGTTCGAGCGGGAGGACAGTACGCCCCGCACGCGCATTCGCAGGGCCGGATGGGCCTGGCTTCGCAACCGCGGCGCGCGCGAGATCTGGGCGGGGGCGCTCGCCTGGCTGCGCAACCTCGTGCGCGGCAACGCCGGCCGCGTTCGCTTGAGCCAGTTGTGGCGCGACTGGCTGGCGATTGCTTCGAACGCTGGCGAGAGCCGGCGCTTGGCCTATCGCTTCACCGTGCGACGGGATGTGACGTTCGGTCCGATGGGCGCGCCAGGCGCGCGTCTCTTCGCCGCGGGCGACACCCTGATCGGCGAGAAGCGCATCGCCTACATTGCCCCGTCGCTGTACCACCCGGGGTCATGGCCAAGCCCGTGGGACCAATTGACGAGGCTGCCACTCGAGCTGCGTCGCGGCGGTGGCGTCGCACCGGCATATCCCGGCACGCTGGGGGTCGATCTTCCGTACTTCGTCCAGCAGTATGCGACGCAGCTTCAGCTCGTCCACCAGGAGAACCAGCCGCGCGCCATCGCCGACCTGCTCTCGCTGCTCGCCTATCTCGTGCGCTTGATCGGCAAGATCCATATCTGGAGCTTCCGCGCCCCGGACTATCCCCGACGATATCCGGAATACGAGTTTCCGGACCGATTCAACGAAACGGCACGCAGGCAGGGGCGAGAGGCGGCGGCAGCGGCAGGGGTCGAGCTCGAGGACCGCCTCTCGCATCGGTTCCCCGGAGCGGTGGAGGGTCTCGATCGCGTCACTTTCGACCTGTCCCCCTGGCGGCAGGGCGAGCGCCATGCGAGCGGCGAGGTCAGGCAGCAGGAACTCGCGCCGCAGATTCGGCTGACGCGCTACGAGCCGACCTGGGTGCGCGAAGGCGCGCAGCGACCGCCCGTGCTGCTCATCCATGGCTTCGGCGCAAGCGGAAACACCTTCACGCTGCCGACGGTGACCAAAAGCCTGGTCAAGCATCTCGTGCAGCGCGGCTTCGATCCATGGGTCCTCGACCTTCGCACCAGCATCGCGCTGGCATGCTCGAAGCGCGATTGGAGCTTCGACGCGGCCGCGTTCGGCGACATTCCGGCGGCGGTGGACCTGGTGCGGCGTCACACGGGCGCCCGGCAGATCGACGTGATCGCGCACTGCATCGGTGCGGCGATGTTCTCGATGGCGGCGCTGGAGGGAATGCTGAAGGTCCCGGGAACGCGGCAGGACGTGGTGCGCAAGGCGGTGCTTTCGCAGGCCGGGCCGTTGATGGAGCTGCCGCCGGCCAACCGCTTCCGCGGCTATCTGGCCAGCTATTTCAAGCACTACCTGGACGTCGAGGAGTTCGATACCACGGCATCGCTGACGCGGTTCAACCGGTTCATCGATCGCATCCTCGCGGCCTACCCGTATCCCAGACATGAATGGAAGAATCACCTGCCGCTGCTGCCCTGGACGCGGCTCACCCACGAGGCGTGGTGCCTGCGCAGCTACGGTATATACGGACGGCTGTTCGAGCATGCCAACCTGAACGCGCGCACGCTCGATCGTCTCGGCGATTACCTCGGGCATATTCGTTACCGCACGTATCAGCAGACCATCTTCTACGCCACCATGCGGCGGCTGACGGATTCCTACGGCAAGAACGTCTTCGTCACCCACGACAACATCCAGCGACGCTTCCGCTTCCCGGTGTGCTTGCTCCACGGCAGCGAGAACGCCGTGTTCGATGCGCGTACCAGCCGAAGATCCTTCGACCTGCTCGCGTCCAATTTCTGGTGGCGAGAGCTGGCTGCGGTGTGGGCCGGCAATCGGGAGAAGCGTAGCGACTATTCGCGGTATGCCGGCGGCAAGCGCTTGCGAATCCTGGAGATCCCGGGCTACGGCCACCAGGACTGCATGATCGGACGTCGTGCGTACAAGGACGTGTACCCGCGCATCACCGATTTCCTCGAAGCACCGGTGGACGCGGCGGAGAAGCCGACGAACCACGGGCAGAGGGTCTTCGTGGTGCGTCCGCCGCGCCTCGGGCCGGTGCTGGGCTGGCTTCGGCACAAGAGGGCAGGAAGACTCTCGGCGCGCATGCTTCTTGTGCCGGACGATTCCCGCTCCCGGGCGCTCTATGCGATGACGGTCCTCATGCAGAACGGCGCGCACGTTCCGTTCTCGGCGCGGTTTCATCGCCTGCGCCAGCAGCCCGGCCCGCCGGTCCAGGCGATCGACGTGGAACTACCGAACGGTGTCGACACACAGGTCGTTGTCGTTACCGTGCACATAGAGCAGTACGAGTCGGATCCGCTGCGCGACAGCGGCGCGAGCGCATCTGAAGCGACCCGGGAGGATTTCGACCGCGCACTGGCCGCGCACCAGTTGCCGGCCAGCGGGCGTGCAGCGGCACGTTGGACCGGTCAGCAGATCGAGCCGCTGGTCGGAGACGTCCTGGACGCCTGCAGCGACCTCGGGCCGCGCCGTGAGCCGCTTCCCACCGAACGGGAAGTGCGCGATGGCCGCTACGCCACGCCGATCAGCGCTGCCGTGCTATCGGGTAGCGTGCTTGCGGCCGCACAGCCCGGAGCCGGACAAGGCTCGGTGTGCTTCGCCCTGGCGAGCTGCAGGTACGCCTCGACCGTGACTGACCGCGAGCTGGCGGACAGCCAGTTCGGGCGCTTGCGCGATCGTGTCGTCGCGCCGCCGGCGGGTCGCAACGTGCCCCAGTTTCTTTTCCTCGCCGGCGATGCCATCTACGCCGATGCGACTTACGGCATGTTCGACCCCACCCTCGGCGTGGAGCGTTACGATCAGCGCTACGACGAGGCCTGGACGGCGCCGAACGCGCGCGAGGTGATGCGGCGCCTGCCGGTCTACCCGATGCTCGACGACCACGAGGTGGAGGAGAACTTCGAGGGCCGTCCGGCTGCCAATCCGGCCAAGGCAGGATTGAAGGCTTTCGAGGCGTTTCAGCTTTTGCTCACGCCTCGCGGAAGAGCCGGCCCAAGCAAGCATTACTGGTATCGAATGGTCGCGGGGGGGGTCCCGTTTTTCGTCGCCGATACGCGCACCGGGCGCACAAGGGAGCGCGGCTCGCAGAGCACCGTCGCGAGCCTGGGCAGCACGCAGCTGTCCTCGCTCAAGCGCTGGCTGTGGAAGACCGAGCGCAAGCAGCCCGGCGGGCCGAAATTCGTCGTCTCGCCAAGCGTCCTCGCGCCATGGTTAAGGGAAACGAGGGGCCACCCGGCGCACGCGCTGCGCTCCGATGCCTGGGACGCCTTTCCGGACTCGCTCCACGAGCTGCTCGACTTCATTGCGGGCAGAGGAATTCGCAACGTGGTGTTCCTTTCCGGCGACTACCATTGCTCGCTGTTTTGCACGCTCGAGCTCTCGGCGAATGGCGCCGCGCCTGTGCGCGCGTACTCGATCGTTTCGTCCGGGCTCTATTCGCCGTATCCCTTTGCGAACACGCGCGCCCATGAGCTCGAGCTGTCGTTCCGCGGAACGCACCGGCAATGGCTTGGCGGAGGACGCCCGCACTGCTGCGACCGCTATGGGAAGCTTGAGATCCGCTATGAGGCGGAGGTGCATACTGCGGGCGCGAGCTTCGCCATCGTTGGCATCGAGCGTCGCGCTGGCGGGACCTGGATGAGCGTGGAATTCGACCAGGGACGCGCCCCGCTCGAAGTGCAGCTCTCCTAAGGGGAACTCAGGCTGCGAACCCGATCGCGTCCATGAGGCGGGCGGGCCGTTGCGGATACCCGGCGGCTACGCGCGGGCGTTCCTGCCGTGCCCGCAGCTCGAGCACCCGCACGGTGTTGCGCTTGCCGCGCAGTCGGACCTCCCCCAGATCGCGGAAGAGGAAGTCGTCCAGGCCCTGCGCGATGCTCGCGGACACCAGTACCCGGGTGCCTAGTTCCTTGTTGAGCCCTTCGAGGCGGCTGGCGGTGTTCACCGTGTCGCCGACGGCCCGGAATTCGTGGTGCGCAGAGGTGCCGACCGTCGCGAGGGCGATCGGGCCGTAGACCGCGCCGATGCGCGTGGCCAGCCCGTAGCCGGGGAAGGCGCGGAAGAAGCGAGCCGAATCCTCGGCGATCTGCAGGCAAGCGCGGCATACGCGCGCGCGCAAGTCTGCAGTCGGGGTCGGTTCCGTCCACACCGCGAGCATGCCGTCGCCCTTGACGTCGGAGATCAGCCCGCCGTTCTCGAACACCGGCTTGAAAAGAACCTCGAGGTAGCGGTTGATGAAGTCCACGGTCGCCGACGGATCGATGCGCTCGGCGACCGACGTATAGCGCGCCGCGTCCGTGATGACGCAGGCGCCCATGCGGTGGTCGATCCACGGCCACCGGTTCCCGCCGTCTTCGCTCATGTCCCACCTCACGTTCCCTTGGGTAGTCATCGCATTGGATCGTGCGCCGCGGTGGGCGCGGCGACAATTGATCGGACGGCGGGACAAATGCGGCAAAGGGCCTAGCCGTCCGGCCTAGCCTGTTCAAGGGGAGGACGTGGTAGAAAAGCGCCGTCCGTCAGGACGGAGGGGCGGGTGGCAAACGGGGAATCGCTGCTCGGCAGGATGCTCGGCGGCGCCGTCGTGCTGGGGGGCGCGTGCTGGCTGTGCGTGTACCCGGTGGGACTGGTGCTCGCGGGGCTTGTGCTACTCGTGCTCGTGCCGCAAGGCAACGAGCTGCTCGAGGCCACGGCGAGGCATGACGAGGCCGCCTTCAAGGCGGTCTTCCACGCGTCCGTGGCCGCATGGGCATTCTCCGCCTGGTACTGCTGCCGCGTGCTCCTGCAGCGGCGTTTCGCCGGGCGCTTCGCCAGTCGCGCGCTCGAATCCGATTCCGGCTTCGCGGTCGCCGTGCGCATCTGGCTGCCGCGGCTCCTCGGCGCGGCGGTCTACCTGGCGATCGCGGGTTACCTTTTCTTGGCCGCGCACGAGCGCGCCGATGCGCTGGTCGTGCTTGGAATCGGGATCGCCTACTGGCTGGTGGTGGTCTACCGGCGCGTGGCGATCCGTGCGGCGACCGACGCGGCGGCACGGCAGGACGTCCTGGAGCCGACGACCCGGCGGGTGCTCGTCGCGTCGCTCGTCCTGTCGTTCGGGCTGATGGCAGGCTTCCTTGCCTCGGATGTCGAGCTGCCGCGCCGGCTC
>Ga0247825_10002368_pt1 | contig 12421 bp, 11 predicted proteins | sample 13C_Vanillin_Day_FD_194413 | JGI IMG/M metagenome (GOLD analysis project Ga0247825, IMG submission 194413) | Soil microbial communities from agricultural site in Penn Yan, New York, United States - 13C_Vanillin_Day48 | ecosystem: Environmental > Terrestrial > Soil > Agricultural land | place...
CTGCGGATTCGCCCGCTGCGACTGAGCTGCATAGAGCACGAAGAAGCCGTGGGCCTCGGCCAGTTCATTCATGCGCGTGCCGGCGGCGAAGTCGTCCGGCTCTTGTGTGCAGCCGTGAAGCATCAGTACCAGAGGCATCGGCCGGCTGCCGGCACCCGGCGGAACGAACAGCTTGTAGTCGCGACCCGCGAGACCTGCGCCACCGTGCCGGCCCCGCACGAAGGCGCCCGGCGCGCGCCCGTCCGCATCAAGCCCCGGCGCCGGCCGGTCGGGCTCGGCGCGTCGATCCCTCGCCTGGGGCCGCTGCGCGGGGTCCAGGCCCGGCAGGGCGCGGAGTCCGGCATCGGGCACCTCGCGCGCGACCACGTCGATCACATCGTCATCGATGTCAGGGCCACCCGGATGGCGCAGGGCCTCCTGGATGGCACGGGTGGCGGCCTGTAGCTCACCCTGACGGGTGAGCTGAGTCGCCTGCTGGAGGAGATGCTGGAAATTGGGGTGCATGTTTGTTCGATGGTCGGAGCCGGGATTGGCAGGCGAGTACCGAATCTGGGACCGGCATCGGAACGCGCAAGGCAGGTAGAGGAAACAATCGGTGTGCAGGCCCTGGCGCGGCCGGGTGCACTGGAAAGCGTCCGGAAAGAAAAGAAAAAAGCCACCGGACCTTGCGGCCAAGTGGCTGATTTCATTCGATTTTTTGGCTCCCCGACCTGGGCTCGAACCAGGGACCTACGGATTAACAGTCCGGCGCTCTACCGACTGAGCTATCGGGGAATCGAGCCTCAGATTATAGACCGATTTCGGAGGCCTCTTTCGACCTCTGCGGCGAGACTTCGCTGACACGACCCTGTCGGCCCGAAATCACGAGGTCCGCGCCCTTCTCGCCGATCATGATCGCGGCCGCGTTGGTGTTGGTGGAGACCATGGCCGGCATGACCGACGCGTCGATGACGCGCAGGCGCTCCACGCCGCGAACCCGAAGTTGCGCGTCGACCACCGAGCGGTCGTCGCCGCCCATGCGGCAGGTGCTGGTCGGGTGGAAGACCGTGCCGCCCTTGGTGCGCGCGAAGGCTTCCAGCTGGGCGTCGGTGCGCAGGTCGTTGCCGGGCAGGTACTCCTCACCCGTGACCAGGTCGCGGAACGATGGCTGACGATAGATCTCGCGCAACTGCTTCAGGCCCGCCACCAGCACCCGCGCGTCGTGCCGGTCGGTGAGGTAGTTGGAGACGATGCGCGGCCGCTGCAGCGGATCGGCCGAGGCCAGGTGCACCGTGCCGCGCGAGAGCGGCCGGCACTGCGCGGCCGAGGCCGAGAACCCCGAGAAGCGGTGCAGCGGATCGCCCGGCTTGTCCACCGAAAGCGGCATGACGTTGAGAAGGATGTCCGGCCGGCCATCCTGGGCGTACTCGCTGCACACCATGCCGCCGACCTGGCCGGCGCCCACGGTGAGCGGGCCGCGCTGCGACGACAGCCACTGCCAGCCCATGGCGGCCAGCGCGAACGGGTTGCGCACCTGGTCGTTGAGCGACATGCGCTTCTTCAGCTTGACGATGACGCGAGCCTGGTAGTGGTCCTGCAGGTTCGCGCCGACCTCGGGCGCGTCGACCTGCACCGGCACGCCGTGCCGCGCCAGGAGCGCGGCCGGGCCGACGCCCGACAGCTGCAGCAGGTGCGGCGACTGCAGCGCGCCCGCCGCCAGCAGCACTTCGGCGTCCGCCCTGGCGGCTCGCCGCTCGCCCTGCTCCACCCACTCGACGCCGCGGGCCTGGCCGCCTTCGAGCAGCACGCGCGTGACGTGAACGCCGGTAAGCACCGTGAGGTTGGGCCGCGCGAGCGCAGGCGCGAGGAAGGCCGTGGCCGCGTCGCAGCGCCAGTGGCCGCGGAGCGTGAGCTGGTAGGCGCCCAGGCCTTCGGTGCGCGCGCCGTTGAAGTCCGGGTTGCGGCCGAAGCCGGCTTCGACGCCCGCCTCGATCCAGGCGTCGCAATAAGGATGCTCGTTGCGCAGGTCGGAAACGCACAGCTCGCCGCCGCCGCCGTGGTATTCGCTCTCGCCGCCCTGGTAGCGCTCGGATCGCTTGAAGAACGGCAGCAGCTCGCGGTAGCTCCAGCCGGTGGCACCGGCGCGGGCCCAGTCGTCGAAGTCGGCGTGCTGGCCGCGGATGTACAGGAGGCCGTTGATCGCGCTGGAGCCGCCCAGCACCTTGCCGCGCGGCCAGACGATGCTGCGGTTGCCCGTCGCCTCTTGCGGCTCCAGCGGGAATTGCCAGGTGAATCGCGGGTCGTAGATGCTGCGGAAGTAGCCGATCGGCATGCGCAGCCAGAAGTGGCCGCCCTTGCCGCCGGCTTCCAGCAGCAGCACGCGGCACGCAGGATCCGCGGTGAGGCGGTTGGCCAGCACGCAGCCGGCCGAACCCGCCCCAACGATGATGTAGTCGTAGCCGCCCGCGGCGGCTGCCTTCGTCATGCCTTGATCGACTCCAGGAAGGGCTTGGGATCGAAGTACTGCTCGGCCTTGAGCGCGCCCTGGATGTTGGCGTTGGAGACGAAGAAGTCCGTCACCTGCTGCAGCCACTTGGTGACCGTGCCGTCCTGGTAGCGGGTGCGCCACTCGGCGTTGGTGTAGTACTTGGACGCCTTGAACTGCTCCTTGAAGTCCGGCAGCGCCACTTCCTTGTACTGCGACTTCTGCAGGATCTCGGCGGCCGCGTCGGGCTTGGAGGTGATCAGGTCGTTGGCCTCGGCCCAGCCGGCGATCAGCTTGCTGATGGTCGGACGGTTCTTCTCGTAGTAGTCGTTGCGGGCCGCCCAGCCGCCCATGATGGCCGCCTGCGGGAAGAAGGCCGACGCGTCGGACAGCTTGCGCGCGTTGGGCATCTTCTGCTTGACGGTGGTGTCGAACGGAACCCACAGCGCCACCGCGGGCACCGCGCCGGAGATGAAGGACGTCACCGCCTCGGTCATGCGCTGGTTGACCAGCTGCACGTCCTTCACCGGATCGACGTTGGCCGAGCGCAGCGCGCGGTCCAGGAACACGTGGGCCGTGGTGCCGGTGGTCGTGGAGATCTGCTTGCCCTTCAGGTCGGCCAGCGACTTGATGTCCTCGCGCACCCACAGCTGGGCGGTGGCGTACTCGATGTTGTTCATCAGGAACACCTTGCCCTGCCCGCGCGCCGGGAAGTTCGACAGCACGGCGCCGGTGGCCAGCATGTCCAGGCTGCCGCCGATCATGGCCTGGAACAGCTCCAGGCCGGTGGTGAACTGCACCAGCTCGAGGTCGAGCCCCTGCTTGGCGAAGCTGCCGTTCTGCTGGCCGATCCAGATGTGGCCGTCCACCGCCGGCGTGTGCAGGTAGCCGACCTTGACCTTGGCTCGCGCCTGCGCGAAGGAAGGGAATGCGGCCGCGGCCGCGGTGGCGGCGGCGGCCGCGCGAATGAGTTGCCTGCGTTGGATGGCCATGGATGTCTCCTGATGGGTGGAACGAAGAAACGCTCTTGTGGTTCAGTCCGACAAACGGACCGCCTGCTGCCGCGCCTGCGCGGCGTACTCCTGCATCACGAGCTCGCGGATCTGCGCGCGCAGCTCGCCGAAACGGGGATCCTCGTGCACGTCCTCGGCGCGGGGATAGCCGAACGGGACGTCGATGATGGTGCGGATGCGCGCCGGCCGGGCCGTGACCACGACGATGCGCGAGGAGAGGTAGATCGCCTCCTCGACCGAGTGGGTGATCAGCATCACCGTCTTGCCTTCGGTCTGCAGCACTTCGAGCAGCAGGTCCTGCATGGCCGATCGGGTCTGCGCGTCCAGCGCGCCGAAGGGCTCGTCCATCAGCAGGAACTGCGGCCGCACGGCGTAGGCGCGCGCGATCGCCAGGCGCTGGCGCATGCCGCCCGAAAGGTGCTTGGGGAAGTGGTCGGCGAAATCGGACAGGCCCATCAGGCGCATGTAGCGCTCGGTGGTCTCGGCGCGCGTGCGCGCGTCGGCCTTGCTGGCCTTCAGCCGCAGGCCGAACTCGATGTTCTGCCGCACCGTGAGCCAGGGGAACACGCCGTACTCCTGGAAGATGACGCCGCGGTCCGGGCCGGGACCGGGCACCGGCTGGCCGTCCAGCAGCACGCGGCCCTGGGTCGGCTGCACAAAGCCGCCCAGGATGTTCATCATCGTGGTCTTGCCGCAGCCCGACGGGCCGATGACCGAGACGAACTCGCCGTTGGCGATGTCGAAGCTGACGCCGTCGAGCACGCGCATGGGGCCCTGCGCGGTGGGAAAGTCGACCGACACATCCTCGAAGCGGATGCGCGGCACGGGAGCTTGGGGAGCGCTTTTCATGCGATGCGGTCCTGCCAGGCCACCAGCCGGCGCGTGGCCAGGCGCAGCAGAAGGTCCATCACCAGGGCGATCAGGCCGATGCAGATGATGCCCACGTAGATGATGTCCAGCTGGAAGAAGGAGGAGGCGTTCTGGATCAGCGCGCCCAGGCCCTGCTGCGCGGCGATCAGCTCCGAGGCCACCAGCGTGGCCCACGCCACGCCCAGCGCCACGCGCACGGCGGTGAGGATGTGCGGCACCGTCAGCGGCACGATCACCTTGCGGAAGATCTCCGTGTCGCTGGCGCCCAGCGTGCGCGCCACCTTGATGAAGATGGGGCTGATCTGCGCGATGCCCTCGTACATCACGATCACGCCGGCGAAGAACGAGGCGTAGAACAGGATGGCGATCTTGGCCGACTCGCCGATGCCGAAATACACGATGACCAGCGGGATGAGCGCGATGGGCGGCAGCGCGCGGAAGAAGTTGATGACCGGGTCCATGAACCGGCGCACGCCGCGGTACCAGCCGAGGCAGAAGCCCACCGGCACCGCCAGCAGCACGCCGAGCGCGACGCCGAAGAACACGCGCTGGGTGGACATCAGCACGTCCATCCACAGGCGGCCCTGCGACAGTTCCATGAACTTGGCGGCGACCTGGTGCGGCGCGGGCACCAGCGCGGGATTGATGAAGCCGCTGGCGCGGATGGCGTACCAGATCGCGAGGATCAGCAGCCAGGGCGCCAGCAGCCAGAGCACATGTTTACCTAACATCCTATCAATAGTACTATTTGACCGTGCGCGCAACAACCCCGTTATCCCTGACCCCGCGCTTCCAGGACAGCCCGGTGCCCATGTACCTGCAGCTGGCCGATTTGATGCGGGCGAGGATCGAGCGCGGCCAGTGGCCCCAGGGGCACCGCCTGCCCTCGCTGGAGGCGCTGATGGGGGAGTTCGGCGTCGCCCGCGTCACCGTGCGCCAGGCCATCGATTTGCTGGCCCGCGACGGCCTGCTGTCGCCCCAGCGCGGCCGCGGCACGTTCGTCACCGGCGAGCCGGAGAAGAAGCGCATCATCAACGTGGTCACCACGCTCGACGAGCTTTCGCGCGTGTACGAGGACACCCAGCCGCGCATCGTCAACATCGAAGAGTCGGTCACGCCGCCGCCGCTGTCGCTGGCCGAGGGCGCGCCGGCCGAGAGCTACAGCTACATGCGCCGGGTGCACCTGCGCGAGGGCCGGCCCTACTGCGTGATCGACATCTACCTGGACGAGCGCATCTTCCGGCAGGCGCCGGCGAAGTTCCGCGCCAGCACGGTGATCCCGCTGCTCACCACCATGCCCACGGTGCACATCCACACCGCGCACCAGGTGCTCACCATCGCCACCGCGGACCTGGAGGTCGCGCGCCAGCTGGAGATCGCCGTCAACGCACCGGTGGCCGAGGTGCGCCGCATCTTCAAGGACCGCGCCGGCACCGTGATCTACCTCGCGGACGTCACCTACCGCGGTGACGCCATCCGCCTCGAAATGGACCTCAAGCCATGACGGCCACCCGCCCTCTTCCCGCCGCGCCCGTGCGGCCCGTCCGCGTGCAGGCCTACGTGCTGCGCAGCCCGATCGAGACACCGGTGCAGACCTCGTTCGGCATCATGCACGACCGCCCCGCGCTGTTCGTTCGCGTCGAGGACGACGACGGCGCCCACGGCTGGGGCGAGGTGTGGTGCAACTTCCCTTCGTGCGGCGCCGAGCACCGCGCGCGGCTGATCGACACGGTGCTCGCGGCGCTGCTCACCGCGCAGGCCTTCAGCAGTCCGAAGGAGGCCTTCGACCATCTGACGCAGCGCACGGCCGTGCTGGCGCTGCAGTCCGGCGAGCTCGGCCCGTTCGCGCAGTGCATCGCGGGACTGGACCTCGCGCTGTGGGACCTGTGCGCGCGCCGCGCGGGCCTGCCGCTCTGGCGCTACCTCGGCGGCATCAGCGACGAGGTCGAGGTCTACGCCAGCGGCCTGAACCCTACGGCGCCGGAGCGCGTGGTCGAGCAGCGACGGAGCGAGGGCTATCGCGCCTTCAAGCTCAAGATCGGCTTCGGCGAGGACCGCGATCTCGGCAACCTCTCCACGCTGCGGCAGGTGCTCGGGCCCGATGCGCCTTTGATGGTCGATGCCAACCAGGCCTGGGACCTGGAGCAAGCCCGGCGCATGGCGCCGCTGCTGGCGCCCTTCGGCCTGGGCTGGCTGGAGGAGCCGCTGCGCTGCGACCGGCCCTGGAACGAATGGCAGCAGCTCGCGGCCGCGAGTCCGGTGCCGCTGGCCGGCGGCGAGAACGTGATGGGTCCGGAGTCCTTCGCGCTGGCGATCGGCAGCGGCGCGCTGCGCGTGCTGCAGCCCGACCTGGCCAAGTGGGGCGGAATCTCCGCCTGCTGGCCGGTGGTCGACTGGGCCCGCGCGGCCGGGCTGCACTACTGCCCGCACTACCTCGGCGGTGGCATCGGCCTGCTCGCCTCGGCCCACATGCTGGCCGCGCACGGCGGCGAAGGCATGCTCGAAGTCGACGCCAATCCCAACCCGCTTCGCACCGAGCTCGCGCCGGTATTCAGCGCACCGGTGGAAGGCCGCTGCCGGCTGGGCGACGCGCCGGGCATCGGGCGCCTCCCCGACATCGACGCGCTGGCCCGTTCGCTCGCGCGCTGATTGCCACTTCGCTGGAGCGCGCATCGCGAAGACTCCACAATGCAGGCCTGCGGTAAACGCCGCAGGCCTTTTCCATTGCGCATGAAGCTTCCCTGGCTGGATCCCGGCGACCCCTTCCCCGATGCGAGCGAGGCCTGGGATGCCGAGCAGCCCGCGCCCGGCCTGCTGGCCGCCGGCGGCTCGCTCGACGTGGCCACGCTCCGGCGCGCTTACTCGGGCGGCATCTTCCCCTGGTTCAGCGAAGGCCAGCCCATCCTGTGGTGGAGCACCGACCCGCGCATGGTGCTGTTCACCGATGAGTTCCGGCTGCACCGCTCGCTGCGCAAGACGCTGCAGAAGTTCGTGGCGGACCCGCGCTGCGAGGTGCGGTTCGACGGCGCTTTCGGCGAGGTGATACGCGCCTGCTCGGCCAGTCCGCGCGAAGGCCAGTCAGGCACCTGGATCGTTCCGCAGATGGTGCAGGCCTACGAGGACTTCCACGCGGCCGGCTACGCCCACAGCGTGGAGACCTGGATCGACGGCAAGCTGGCCGGCGGGCTGTACTGCGTGGGCATCGGCCAGGCCGTGTTCGGCGAGTCGATGTTCACGCGCGTGCCCGACGCTTCGAAGATCGCGCTGGCCGCGCTCGTGGCTTTCTGCCGGCGGCACGGCATCGCGGCCATCGACTGCCAGCAGAACACGCAACACCTGGCGTCGCTGGGCGCGCGCGAAATCGATCGCCAGGAATTTGTGGCGGCTGTCGCACGCCGCATCCGGCAACGCGGTCCCGCGTGGAAATTCGAGCCCGTATACTGGAGCGAACTCCTGTCGCCGAAGCCTGCCGCGTGACGCACCTCAAGGACCTTCCGCTCCAGACACTGCAGTTCTACGCGACCGCGCCGTACCCGTGCAGCTACCTGCCGGGCAAGCAGGCCCGATCGCAGGTGGCGACGCCGAGCCACCTGATCCACAACGACGCCTATTCCGACCTGGTGACCAGCGGCTTCCGCCGCAGCGGCATGTTCACCTATCGGCCCTATTGCGACGGCTGCCGCGCGTGCGTGCCGCTGCGCGTGCTGGCCGACCGCTTCCAGCCGGACCGCAGCCAGCGCCGCGCGTGGGCGCGCCACGCCAACCTGCAGGCGCGCGTGCTCAAGCTGTGCTTCGTGCCGGAACACTACCAGCTGTACCTGCGCTACCAGAGCGGCCGCCACGCCGGCGGCGGCATGGACCACGACAGCATCGACCAGTACACCCAGTTCCTGCTGCAAAGCCGGGTGAACTCGCGGCTGGTGGAGTTCCGCGACACGCTGCCCGACGGCTCGCCCGGCGCGCTGCGCATGGTGTCCATCCTCGACGTGCTGGGCGACGGGCTGTCGGCGGTCTACACCTTCTACGAGCCGGACTCGTCGGCCAGCTTCGGCACCTACAGCGTGCTGTGGCAGATCGACCAGGCGCGCAAGCTGAAGCTGCCGCACGTCTACCTCGGATACTGGATCGCCGAGAGCCCCAAGATGAGCTACAAGGCGCGCTTCCGCCCGCACCAGGTGTTGCACGAGGGCGTCTGGACCGACAGCGAGCCCCTCGCCGGCTGATTTCACTAGGTAAAATCGCGGGACAGCTCTGAGGCAGTTCCCCGATGAGAAAGTCCGACAGCGGCCCCGCGGCCACCCCCACCATCCAGGTCATCGAGCGCATGTTCGCGCTGATCGACGTGCTGGCCTCGCGCGAGGAAGCGGTGTCGCTCAAGGAGATCAGCGAGAAGACCGGGCTGCATCCCTCGACCACCCATCGCATCCTGAACGACCTGGCGGTAGGCCGCTTCGTCGACCGGCCCGAGGCCGGCAGCTACCGGCTGGGCATGCGCCTGCTGGAACTGGGCAACCTGGTGAAGGCGCGCCTGAACGTGCGCGACGCCGCGCTGACGCCCATGCGCGAGCTGCACAAGCTGATCCAGCAGCCGGTGAATCTGTCGGTGCGCCAGGGCGACGAGATCATCTACGTGGAGCGCGCCTACAGCGAGCGCTCGGGCATGCAGGTGGTGCGCGCCATCGGCGGCCGCGCGCCGCTGCACCTGACCTCCACCGGCAAGCTGTTCCTGGCGGCCGACGAGGCGCAGCGCGTGCGCGCCTACGCCACCCGCACGGGCCTGGCCGGCCACACGCGCAACAGCATCACGCAGCTGCCGGTGCTCGAGCGCGAACTGGCCAAGGCGCGCCAGTACGGCATCGCCCGCGACAACGAGGAGCTGGAACTGGGCGTGCGCTGCATGGCCGCCGGCATCTACGACGACCAGAGCAAGCTGGTGGCGGGCCTGTCGATCTCCGCGCCGGCGGACCGGCTGGACGAGGGCTGGCTGAGCAAGCTGCAGGCGACGGCCAGCGAGATCTCCTCCGCGCTCGGCTACAAGCCGCCGCAGCAGCGCGCGGTCGCCTGAGTTCCACCGCAAATGCGAACGGCGCCCGAAGGCGCCGTTTTCGTTGGTGCGGCCGGCGCCGCGGATCAGCCGCTGACCTGGCGCAACGGGCTGGTCGTCGCGGGTTCCGGCGTCGTGACGGTCGGGGCGTTGGTCTCCACCCAGCGGCGCACGCGCTCGGCGTCGCCCAGGCGGCTGAGCTTTCCGGCGGAGTCGAGGAACACCATGATCAGCTTGCGGCCGGCGACCCTGGCCTGCATCACCAGGCACTGGCCCGCCTCGGAGATGTAGCCGGTCTTCTGCAGGCCGATCTCCCAGTTGGGGTTCTTCACCAGGCGGTTGGTGTTGTTGTAGTGCAGCGTGCGCTTGCCCATCGCGAACTCGTAGCCCTGCGAGGTGGAGTACTCGCGCAGCATCGGGTCGTGGTACGCGGCGCCGACCAGGGTGGCCAGGTCCTGCGCGCTGGACTGGTTGCGGGACGACAGGCCCGTGGGCTCGACGTACTGCGTGTCCTTCATGCCGAGAACCTTGGCCTTGGCGTTCATCGCGGCGACGAACACCTGCAGGCCGCCGGGATAGGTGCGGCCCAGGGCGTGGGCGGCGCGGTTTTCGCTGGACATCAGCGCCAGGTGCAGGGCCTCGGCGCGGGTCATCGTGGTGCCCACGCGCAGGCGCGAGCTGCTGCCCTTCTCGGTGTCCACGTCGTCCTGCGCGATGGTGATCATCTCGTCCATCGACAGGTGGGCCTCGCTGATCACCATGGCGGTCATCAGCTTCGTGAGCGATGCGATCGGTAGCACGGCCTGCTCGTTCTTGGAGAACAGGACTTCGCGGGTGTCCTGGTCGATCACCAGGGCCACGCTGGACTTCAGATCCAGTTCGTCGTCGGTGGCGTGCAGGCCGGCGAGCTTGCCGTATGAGGGGCGCGGCTCCTGCGCGATGACCACCGAGCGGCGCTTCTTGGCGACGAAGGTCTTGGTGACGCGCTTGGCCTGCGCCGAGCGCTGTTTCTTGGAGACGGAGGGAGTGCGCTCAGCGGCGTCGGCCGGCGCGGGTGCGAACGCGGCCAGGACCGCAAATGCGACCATCGTGTGCAGCACACGTGTCAAGGACTTGAGCTTGGCTTGCGGTACCGCCGGTTGCATTTCCAGGACTCTCCTTCACGTCCTCGGGTTCCTGGGGGCCCGTTCTTCTCTGACCCCCAAAAACTGCACAACATCAACGACTTAGGAGACATTCCTCAGTCGTGGCGGAATTATATGGACACAAACCTAACCTTGTGCAGCCAGGCGCTCAGCTTTACTTTGTAACTTATTGAGAGCGCTGAGGTAGGCCTTGGCCGAGGCCACCACGATGTCCGGGTCGGCGCCTACGCCGTTGACCACCCGCCCCGAGTTCTGCAGCCGGACGGTGACCTCTCCCTGGCTCTCCGTCGATCCGCTGATGGCGTTGACGGAATACAACACCATTTCCGCCCCGCTGCGCACGTGGGACTCGATGGCCTTGAGGGATGCGTCCACCGGACCGTTGCCGTCCGACTCGCCGCGCACCTCCTTGCCGTCGGCGGTGAACACGACCACGGCATGGGGCCGCTCGCCGGTCTCGCTGTGCTGGCTGAGGGAGACGAGCCGGAAGGTTTCCTGTTCGTGCGTCACGCTCTCGTCGCTGACCAGGGCCAGGATGTCCTCGTCGAAGATCTCGCTCTTGCGGTCGGCCAGTTCCTTGAACTTGGCGAACGCCGCGTTGACCTCGGCCTCGCTGTCGAGCTGCACGCCCAGCTCCTGGAGGCGCTGCTTGAACGCGTTGCGGCCCGACAGCTTGCCCAGCACGATCTTGTTGGCGGACCAGCCCACGTCCTCGGCCCGCATGATCTCGTAGGTGTCGCGCGCCTTGAGCACGCCGTCCTGGTGGATGCCGCTGGCATGCGCGAAGGCGTTGGCGCCGACCACGGCCTTGTTGGGCTGCACCACGAAGCCGGTGGTCTGGCTGACCATGCGGCTGGCCGGCACGATGTGCTTCGTGTCGATGGCGACCTCCAGGCCGAAGTAGTCCTTGCGGGTCTTCACGGCCATCACGATCTCTTCCAGCGAGCAGTTGCCGGCGCGCTCGCCCAGGCCGTTGATGGTGCACTCGACCTGACGGGCGCCGCCGATCTTCACGCCGGCCAGCGAGTTGGCCACCGCCATTCCCAGGTCGTTGTGGCAATGCACCGACCAGACCGCCTTGTCGGAGTTGGGCACCCGCTCGCGCAGCGTGCGGATGAAGTTGCCGTAGAGCTCGGGGACGGCATAGCCGACCGTGTCGGGCACGTTGATGGTGGTGGCGCCCTCGGCGATCACGGCCTCCAGCACGCGGCAGAGGAAGTCCATCTCGCTGCGGTAGCCGTCCTCCGGCGAGAATTCGATGTCGCCGCAGAGGTTGCGCGCGAAGCGCACCGACTGTTTCGCCTGCTCCAGCACCTGCTCGGGGGTCATCCGCAGCTTCTTTTCCATGTGCAGCGGCGAGGTGGCGATGAAGGTGTGGATGCGTGCCCGCTCGGCGCCCTTGAGCGCCTCGGCGGCACGTGCGATGTCGCGGTCGTTGGCACGCGACAGCGAGCAGACCGTGGAGTCCTTGATCGCGTGCGCGATCGCCTGCACCGCCTCGAAGTCGCCGTTGGAGCTGGCCGCGAAGCCGGCCTCGATCACGTCTACCTTCAGCCGCTCCAGCTGCCGTGCGATGCGCAGCTTCTCGTCGCGGGTCATGGAGGCGCCGGGCGATTGCTCGCCGTCGCGCAAGGTGGTGTCGAAGATGATCAGCTGGTCGGCCATGGCGGCGCTCCTCGGGTTCGTTCTACTTGGCGGTGGCGATCGCGGACTCGGCCTGGCCCGCGGCGGCGCCCTGCGCACGCTGCACGCCCGACACGATGGCCTTGAGCGAAGCGGACACGATGTTCGCATCCATGCCGACACCGAACAACGTGCGCGCACCGACTCGCAGCTCCAGGTAGGCCACGGCCTGGGCGTTGGCGCCCGCGCTCGCCTCTTCCAC
>Ga0247825_10002369_pt1 | contig 12413 bp, 8 predicted proteins | sample 13C_Vanillin_Day_FD_194413 | JGI IMG/M metagenome (GOLD analysis project Ga0247825, IMG submission 194413) | Soil microbial communities from agricultural site in Penn Yan, New York, United States - 13C_Vanillin_Day48 | ecosystem: Environmental > Terrestrial > Soil > Agricultural land | place...
TAGTTAAGTACTCCGCTTGATTCAGCGCGACCGCAGAGTGTCCTTCAAGTCCTGTGCCCACGCGATTCGAATGGAAATCAACGTAAATTTCGCAATCGAGAGCTCAGTCGCGTCCCCTCTGCAAGAGCGTCCGACCTCGGCGGGCGACACCAAACGCTTACCGCTGTGAACGCTGAGCGCAGAAGTTTGCGCTGTCGATGAGCTCTACGGTTTGTCTTGAGGAGGTCTAGGAGGACGCCGCGGCGCGGGTTTCGGATTCGATCGGCTCACTGGTCGCGAGCACTCCGGCCAGCTGGGCGGCGACGATCACGGCGAGGGCCTGGACGCTTTCTGAAGCTTCAGAGCCGCCGCGGATTTCCGCGGATAGCGCCCCCACGCAGCCGTGTGCTCCGAGAATCGGTGCGACAATCGCTCCCTTGGGACCGCCGGGCCTCGAACGCACGATCTGCACATCGCCGGACCGATACGCGGCGGCAGCGGCATTATTCGCCGCGCGTGGAACGCTCGGCAACTTGGCCCGCGTCTCGTCGCTGTACCCCTGCGACAGGACCGGCTGTAAATCCGCGCCCTCGCTGCTGCCGAGCCATACCACCAGGCCGGCAGCGTCCATCACGTCGCTGGCACGCGCCAGGAGCCGCTGAAGATCGTTCACGTCGCGCAGACAGGCGAAGTCGGTGCAGAGCTGAGCGGCCGATTTGAGCACCGGCGATACCGGGCGGCTCGCCGGGGGTTCTGCCGCGACGGGCGCCTGGCGGTCAATGGCGAGCGATGTCGCCGCGGCGATTGAAAGAGGCGCGTCGTCTGCGGCTTTCGAGCTGCCGCCGATGCCGAGGCAGAGCAGGATCAGCGCAGTCAATCCCCCGGCCCCAGCCAGCACCGTCGCCTGCTGTTTGCGAAGGGCGCCCTCCGCAGCATCGACCGCCTGGTGCTCGGCGAGGCGGGCGGCTTCAACCTGCCGAGCCGTGGTCGCCGCGGTCTGATCACCTTCTGTAAAGATGACGTCCCCGGCCATCAGCATCTGACCGGCCCTCAGGTAGTCCCGCGCCTGGGTGTCAGCCGCCGTGAAATCGGCGAGCGTCGCCACCGCCTGATCGACGGCGGCGATGGCGCCGGCGCTGGTCGCCATCGTGCGCAGCGTTGCGATCGACGTACCGACATTGTCGGCGGTGCCGGCTACTTTCGGCATCCAGAACGCGACGCCCTGCCCGGCCGCGACATAAGCCTGCTGAGCGGCGCGGAGATCCGAGAGCGCGTCGGTGATCTCGCGCGCGCGGAGATCGAAGGCGCGGCCGCTGGCTCTCAGCTCCGCAAGCTGCTTTTCTGAATCGATGACGAAGTAGGCCGCGGCGCCGAGAGCGATCAACGCGAGGGCGCCGCAGGACAGTCTCACAGCTCGTGATCGCATCGCTGACGCGGACAGAGTACCACAACATGCTTTGAAACTACGAGACGTTCGTGAACGGTGCGAGAGCGTCAGCGCTTGCGGATGTCAAGGATTCTTCGGACGCAGAATCACGTACGCGGGAAGACCGACGGCGTCGAAGCGCCGCATGATCGATCGCGCGGGCTCGCGATCCGGATCCTCGGCCTGGAACTTGATCTTCACGTACCCGGCGAGCGCGGCTGTGACGGCGGGATCCTTGAGCGTCGTGTTGTCCATTACGAGGCAGTTCTTGCACCACGTCGCCCACAAGTCCACCAGGACCGGCTTCTGTTCCCGCTTCGCCGTGTCGAGCCCGGCGGCCATCGACGAGAACCACCCGGCCTTGAGCTTTTCCTGTACGCTCGACTCGACGGCGGCCGGATCGACCCACCGATTCGAGAAGAGGGTGTAGGTCTGGTAGCCGTAATAAAACGCGGTGGCAAGGATCACGATTCCGAGCAGCTGCTTGACGCGGATCATCCATGCGCCGGGTTTCGGAAGCGCCGCGATGCCTGCGCCAGCAATCGGCCACGGGATCGCCATTCCGATGCCGAGAAAAAACGGGAGCGCCAGCGCGACTGTCGTTCCCCGGGCGTACAGATCGCTCGAAAACAACACAACCTGAATCACGACCGGAGCGACGCAGGCACCGGCCAGCAGCGCTGCGACCGCGCCCATCCCGAACGCGACCATCACCGAGCCGCGATTGGAAGCGCCGGGATTCAGGCGGCTGGAAAACCGCGAAAAGTCGATCGTAATCAGATCGAACATGGCGAGGCCGAGGACGACAAACAGCAGCGCGATGCCCAGATTGAACCAGGGCGACGCATTGATCGTCCCGAATGTCCCTGCCGTCAGGATGACGATCAGCCCCAAAACGCCATAGACGAAAGCCATCGCGGCACCGTAGACACCGCCGAGCAGGAAGCCGCGAGCGCGCGATCCAGCCTGCGAACCGGCGCCGATGATCGCCAGATTAATCGGGATCATCGGCAGGACGCACGGCGTCAAATTCAGCGCGAGACCGCCGAGGAGGACGAGCAGCAAAATCGCCAGCGGCCCGCGCCCCTCGAACAGACCGCGCTTCCTGACCCCGTTTTCCGCGTCGCGGACGTACTTGAGGAAGTCGCCCGGTCCCAGATAACCGCCGAACTCCGGTCCGCTGAGGATCGCGAAGTCGTCGAGTGCGGTTTCGAGATCGGCCGGGACCGCCGAGGCTGGGGAGTCCCGGAGGTTGACGAGATCTTCGACGCTGCCCCGATCGCCAGCAATCGCCGGCGCCGCGGCCGGAGCCTCGCCCCGCCCGAACGCGATCCGTCCAAAGACGTCCGGTCGCTGCGGCGCGCCCATCGCGCGGGCGGGAACGATTCGCAGTGTCCACTCGGTGACCGCGTTTCGAGGCGCGAAGCACACGGTGTCGTTGCAGGCCTGATAACGCAGGCGCGCCGGCACGATGATCTCGCCGCTCCCGATAGACGCGGCGACGTCGAACTCAACCCCGATCGCGAAGACGCGTTCGAAGACGGCGAGCGGCTGGTCCGCGCCGGCCTGATTGAAGTCCACGGCGTCGGGAAAGACGATCTCCCGGACCGTCACCCCTGTGGGAGGGGTGATAGTAAGTGCCGTGGGAATGAGCAATGGGTCGCGAGGCTTGTTGGACTGAACGTGCAGGCCCTCGGGCAACGACACCTCGAGCGCCGCGCGAGCCGTGCCTCCGCTCGCGACGCCGTCACGTTCGACCAGCGGTGTCAGGGTGGCGGGCGGCGGCGCGCCGACCTGCGCGTACCCGAATGCGCCAGGGAACACGACCAGAGCCGCACAGACGACGAAAGCTCTACCACTGAAAGCACGGAAACAAACAGAGAACACGGAAACCCGGTTGTAGAAAGGAATCCGTGAGCTCCGTTCGCGGCCGTGAACGCCGTGGTAGGGTTTTGGTCTCACTTCACTTCTTTGAGCTGAATCGCACCCGGCGGCAATGGCAGTGCGGTGGGGTCGACGTCGCCCTTGACCGGCGGCAAGTCCTGAAACATGAAATCCCACTTCCAGCGCTCTGAAGGGTTCGACGCCTGCAGCCAATGGCGCGCCGGCACCGGCCGATTGAAGTTGAGTGCCGTGATGGCGTCGAGGCCGTTTCCCGGGTGCTGGGCGGCGATGGCGGCGCGCACGTCAGCGGCGCGCGTGTAATCGAGCTGTACGCCAAGCGCCGCCGCGACGTTCACGAGAATCTGCCAGTCCTCGAGTGCCTCGCCGGGGAGGGGAATCGCCTGCGCGGTTCCCTGCAACCGTCCCTTCCCGTTGGTATAAGACGCTTCCTTCTCGACGTAGGATGCACCCGGCAGCACAAAATCGGCGGCCCGGGCCAGCTCGGTGAGCAGCACGCCCTGGACGACGAGTAATTGGAGCGCCCCCTGGGCGCGCGCCTCGATGATCCAGTCAACGGAGCCGAGCGAGCCGTCCGGCCCTGGATCGAACACGTAGAGCGCGGACACACTTCCAGCCGCGACAGCCTGCTTCAGCCCCGAGAGATCCGCCTCGCCCACCGCATCGCCGACCTGGCCGGGAACCAGCCCGAATATGCGCGCGCCGTTGACGTTGGGCGCGTCGACCGGCGGCACCAGAAATTGCGTCTGCGCCGGCTGAGCCTTCGGCTGGAACCGCCAGCTGATGCTGATGGCTCGTGGGCCATCGGGTCCGAGCAATGCCTCGGTGAGGCGCCGGAACAGGAACAGCTCTTCGTGCGACGCGTGGGCCGAGAGCAGGAATCGCACGCCGTCGGGTCTGGCCGCACCCGCGGCACCCAGACGATCGCTCAGCTTCGAGATCGCCTGATGCCAGGAAATCGGCTCGGCACCACCGCCGGCGGCAACGCGCGCCAGCGGCTGGCGCAGGCGCTCGTCTCCCTCGATCCAATGGTAATTGAAGCGGCCGATATCGCACATCCAGTAGCCGTTGACGTCCTGGTTGAAGCGCGGCGTCAATCGCACCAGCCGGGCGCCTTTCGCCCACTCGGGTTTCGCTTTGACCCAGACGGTCACGTTGCAGCCCTTCTCGCACTGCGTGCAGATTGAATCGGCCGCGTTCGGGTTATCCCAGGGTCTCGACTTGAAGCGGTAATCGCGGGTGGTGATCGCGCCGACCGGGCAGACGTCCATCAGGTTGCCCGAGATCAGCGAGTGAACGCCCTCTTCCTGGAACGTCGCGATCTCGCTGCCGTACCCGCGATCGATGATGTTGATTTGCGCGTCGGCGTCGATGTCGCGCATGAAGCGCACGCAACGCGTGCACAGAATGCAGCGCTGGCGGTTGAGCATCAGGGTCGGTCCGAAATCGACGTCGCCCTTGACCCCGTCACCATCAAAGATCCGCCGCGGAAATTCCATGCGGCTCTGATCCGGTCCGAACGTGTAAGAGAAGTCCTGCAGCGGGCACTCGCCGCCTTTGTCGCAAACCGGGCAGTCGAGCGGGTGGTTGATCAGGAGAAACTCGAACACGCCCGCGCGCGCCTCGACGACGTCCGGCGTCCGGGTGCTGACCACCATACCTTCGGTGCAGATGGTCGAGCACGAGGTCTGCAGCTTCGGCATCTTTTCGATTTTGACGATGCAGACGCGGCAGGAGCCGTCGATGCCGATACCGGGGTGGTAACAGTAGTAGGGAACCGAGATTCCGTGCTCGATTGCGGCCTGTAGCACGGTCTTGCCCTTCTCGACCGTCACCTGCCGCCCGTCAATCGTCAGCGTCACGGTGTCCATAAGTAAACGATCATATCAGGGCTTCGCGTTTCAGGTTCCGCGTTCAAGGTTCCCGGGTGACACCAGAACCTTGAACCAGCAATCCGACCTGGCGTCTGGCATGGGAACTGTTCAGTTCTTGATCACGTGCGCGAGCGGAGGTTCGTCCCTGCTGATTTCGGCGTCGCGAAGCGTCCCCCGGAGGGGGACCCGGAGATCGACGACGCGCTCGGTGACCGGGACGCGCACATCGACCGCTGGGCTGTTGGCATACTCCAGGGTGACCGTCACCGGCAGTTCGAAGACGTCGCCGAGCTGCTCGATGTGCAAGACGACGTCGTTTCCATCGACGCGGTAGCTGAAAGCGAGGCGTGGCAGGTGCGAGCCGTCGATCCAGCGGTCGAAAAATCGATCCAGCGGCCGGCCGGCTTCCTGTTCCATGGCGGCCCTGAAGTCGTCGGCTCCGACGTTTCGGAAACGTGACGCTCGATAGAACCGCTGCAAGCCGCCGAAGAAGACCTCGTCTCCCACGAGCCCACGCAGCATATGGAGGACGACGGCGCTCTTGCTGTAGACCAGCGCCCTCATGATCCGGCCGTCACCCTCGATGTGGCCCAGGCGCGATCCGAGGGAGATTGGTCCCGCCGTGGTTTCATCGAACGCCCACTTCCGCATGTGACGCATGACGCTCCGGAATACGCCCTGGCCCTCGGGGCCGTGCTGCCGCTCGGCGTACAACGCGGCGAAGTACTGGGCGAAGCCTTCGCTCAACCACTGTTCGTGATAACTGCGCCACCCTACCGCCTGGCCCCACCACTGGTGGGCGAGCTCGTGCGCGAGGACAAAATCGGGGAACTGGGCGAACGACGCCGGATCGTTGCGAGGCGCAAACGACTGCATCGGCGGCGGCGGCTCGTAGACCAGCGCAAAATAGCCTGGGCTATGGCCGCCGGCCACGGCGCTCTCGACGAGCGTCACGGTGAGGCTCGGATACGGAGAGTCTCCGGTCAGGGATTGGTAGAAGCGCACGATGTCGACTGCGCGGTCGGCGACTGCGCGGCTCCGTCTCGGTCGCCCTGGAGTGGCCTCGACGGACACTCTCAGTGCGCGATACTCGGTGCCGGTGGGCGGTTCAGCCGCCTTCGCGCCTGGTGGGAAGTCCACGACCACCTTTTGGATCGCTTCAAGACGGCTGACGACGAATGCCAGATACCGGAGCGGTTGAACGGCGTGGAATACGTACGTCCTGCGCGGGGGAGTCGAATCAGGCACGAGCACCGGCGACGTGACTTCCCGTTCGCCGCTTGCGACGCACACCAGGCCGGCCGGGACGGTGATCCGGAGTGTCGCGGTCGCATAGTGCCCAGTCGCGGGCCGCGGGTACCAGTAGGTCTGGTTGGTGTAGAGATAACTTGGTTCAGGCTCGCTGAACGCGCTGCCACTTCCCTCCAGCGGCGATACACCGGCGATTTGCCCGGCCCCGATCAACTCCCCGTCCAGCGTCGCCGCTTCGAGCCGTCCGGCATAACTCACGGTCAGCGTCAGCTCCGCGCCGCGAAGGAGAGTGGCTGGAAGGCTGACCACGAGGCTGTTTTGATCTTTGACCCGCAGGCTGAACAGGCGGCCGTATTCCGCGCTGACGACCGATTGCACAGCAAGCGACTCGGCCAGCTGCAGCGTGAGGCTGCGAACTTCTGCGGCTCTCACACGAACCGTCATGCGCGCCCGGCCTTCGATCCATCGGCGGTCCGGAGTCACGGAGAGGTCGATGTCGTAGTGCCGCACGTCGAACTGGGAGCCGTCGTCCTCGTCGTCCGCCGGCATCTCTTCCTGGCGATTCGGCCGTGACGAATACAGCGCGACGGTTTTCCGCCTGGCTCGGTGGAACAGGCTGATGTCCTCCCGCGATGAGGAAGAACGCATGTAAGTCAACGTGTCGAATCGCCGTGTATGTATCTCGGCGACGAGATCCCGAGCAGCCGGTACGAGCGACCAGGTTTCTCGCGAGAGGTCGCCCAGCTCCAGACCGTACGACTTTGGCGAATCCTCCCGGAAGATTCGCTCGGCTTTCTTCAGCTGATCACCTGCGACGGCCGTCTCGGTCAACTGTCCGCTCGACAGCAAACGGGCGAAGTCGCCGGGATTGATTCGGAAGTACGCTGCGTCAAACTCTGCGTCGAGAGCTTCGGCGCCGCTGAAGATTCTGACCTGGCTTTTTTCGCGGTCCGGGGCTGGGTTGAACCGCATCTGTCCGCGACCGATGAAGACGAGCGCCGTCGTGCCCTGGTCGATCTCCGACACGAAAACCGAACCGTCCCGCAACCTGAGCTCGAGATCTTCGTCGTTGAAATCGAGGTTCCGTGCGACGAACTGTTTCGCCGGGTTGAGCGACAGCCGGTAGAGATCTTCCACCGAGCTGAGTCGCGTCTGACCGGCGATCCGCCATTCGTCCTCGGACTCCGTCTGTCGGATCCGTTTGATCTCGAGCAGCCAGGTGGAGATGCGAGCGCGCGCGCCGAATTCCTGGAACACGTCTACGACGACGCGATATCCGTCGCCGGGCAGCGTTCCGTCGAGCGCGTCGCGATCGCGCTCCTGGATGACGACCCGCGTCATGCGAGGCACCAACTCCAGGTCGACAAACGCCGCCGCTCTGTCCCGATCAGCCGTCTCGGCGAGCAGCGCGTAATAGGCGCTCGAATCGCCGCGCAGAACGACTTGCTCGACCCGTAAGAGCAGCGCCGAGACGCCATCGTTCGATACGCTCTGCGTCGAAACGCGAGCGCTGTCGCCGGTGGCGACGGCCATCGACAAGGCCAGGGCCACGACTGCAGGACGCATGTCTCTATTAGAACCTGCTTTACCGGTCATCGGATCCAGCTTTACATGCCGGATCCCACCTTACTTGCGGGATGCGGCTTCCGCCGGATGGGGAGTGGCCCGCCTGATGGCGGCGCACCAAGTTTATGAACGCCAGGCTTATGAAACCAGTGTCAGATAATCGCCAGTTCGCGCCCGACCCGCGCAAAAACGTCGAGTGCGAACCGCAACTCGTCCCGGGAATGCGTGGCGGTGACGATGGTGCGGACGCGCGCCTTGTCGCGCGGTACCGTTGGGAAGGCGATTCCCTGCGCGAAAACCCCCTGATCGAATAAGCGGTCGGAGAGCTTCATCGCGAGCGAGCCATCGCCAACGATGACCGGCGTGATCGGACTCTCGCTCGATCCGGTGTTGAACCCGAGCCCGGCGAGGCCGGCCTTGAAGAAGCGCGTGTTCTCCCACAGGCGCTCGATGAGCTGCGGCTCCCCTTCGAGGACGTCGAGGGCACCGAGGCACGCTGCGGCTACGCCGGGCGGGTGTGACGTCGAGAACAGAAACGGCCTGGCTCGGTGGTGGAGGAATTCAATCAGCGCGCGGCTTCCAGCCACGTACCCGCCCAACGCGCCGATTGCCTTGGACAGCGTCCCGACCTGAATGTCAACGCGCCCATGGACGTCGAAGTGATCGATGGTGCCGCGGCCGTTCCGGCCAAACACCCCACTCGCGTGGGCGTCGTCGACCATCATGATGCAGCCGAACTCTTCGGCGAGAGCGCACAAACCGGGCAGCGCGCCGAGATCGCCGTCCATGCTGAAGACGCCATCAGTGATCAGCAGCTTGCGCTGGCTCTTCGGCAGTCCTGCGAGCACCTTGCGGGCGGCGTCAACATCCCTATGTGCAAAGACACGGATCGTCGCCCGGCTCAGTCGACAGCCGTCGACGATGCTGGCGTGATTCAGCTCGTCGGACACGACGACGTCGTCTTTTGTGAGGATGGCGGCGACGGTCCCCGCGTTTGCCGCGAAGCCGCTCTGGAAGACAACCACAGCTTCGGTTTTCTTGAAGGCGGCGAGCCGCCGTTCGAGCTCGACATGGATCGCCATCGTGCCGGCGATCGACCGCACCGATCCGGAGCCGACACCGAGCGAGTGCGTCGCCTCGAGCGCGCGTTCGCGGAGCGACGGATGGGTCGTCAGACCGAGGTAATTGTTCGAGGACAGATTGACGACCTGGCGGCCATCGAAGGTTGACGTTGGCTTCTGTTCGCCCTCGAGAATGCGCAGTCGCCGATACAAGCCCTGCTGTTTGAGCGAATCGAGCTCGGCACCGAGATAGGCAAGCGGATCGTCGCGCATCTTGAATTGCCGCAGGAATTTCAGATGTCAGATTCGAGGTAGTGCTTCGTGAACTCCGACATCAGGTTGAAGATCGTCGTCAGCTCGTCAGGCGCGGCGAGGAAGACGATTCGCAGGTAGCCGTCCCGCGGCGCCATGCCGAAGCCTGACCCGTACACACACAGGATCCCGGTCTCGCGCAGCAGTGCGAGCACGTAGTCCTCGTCGGTCCGCCCCGCCGGCAGCGAAACTCTCGGCATTGCGTAGAACGCGGCGGTCGGCATGACCGAGGTGATGCCGGGGATTGCATTCAAGCGTTCGGTTGTGAGCACCGCGCGCTCCTTCAAAGCGGCGCGGAACATGATTTGATGCGAGCGGTCTCCGGTAAGAGCTGCCGTGATCGCATATTGCATGGGAAGTGTGCTGCAGAGGCGTCCGTCCGCGAGCTTGGCGACAGCGGTCACGACGTCGTTCAATCGCGGCGATCGTCCGATGCCGACCCAGCCGGCCCGCCAGCCGGGCGCAAGATACGCCTTCGAGAGGCTGGAGAAGGTGATGATTGGGGCGTCGGGATCGAGACTGCCGATTGGGGCAACCGGTCCGTTGTAGCCGAGATCCCCGTAGACCTCGTCGGCCACGATCGCAAGCCCGTGATGGTCGGCGACGTCCAGGATCGCGCGGCGCGTCGCCGTCGAATAGGAGGCCCCGGTGGGATTGTTGGGATCGATGACCACGAGAGCGCGCGTCGCAGGCGTGACGAGGCTGCGTAGATGATCGAGATCGGGCATCCAGCCGCGATCGGGATCGGTCCTGTAGAACAGCGCCCGGGCGCCGAGCTTGGCGACCACGGCCGTATAGAGCGGATAGGTCGGGACAGGCAGCAGGACGTCACTGTCCTCGTCGAGCAGCGCTCCGAGGACGAGCTCGATTCCCTCGGACGTCCCAGCCGTCAGGAACGTGCGATCAGCCAGCAGTGGAAACCCGCGGGAGGTGTACTCCGCAGCGACCGCTTCCCGCCCCGACGCGATGCCGGGCGACGGGCCATAGCCGTTGTGTCCGTCTCGGAGCGCCCGTTCGACGGCAGCGATGAGGTGCGGAGGGGTACCAAAACCAAAAGCGACCGGATCGCCGATATTCAGATAGCGGACGTGTCGGCCGCTGCCCTCAACCCGTCGCGCTTCCGCGACGATATTGCGGATAGCGTAGGAAAACCGGTTGAGACGCGCGGCGACGGGGATGGAGGTCGAGATTCTTGCGGGAGCCACGTGCCATCTTACCGCGGAGTGCAATTGCGTAACTATTACGCTCTCTGGTGTCGGCCCAAAAATCGAAATAGAGTAACTTTTACACCAATTCGAGTGTTTCCGCGTCGATCCGTAATGAAGAGAAGGGCAATAAATACAATATGGTGAGCAACTTACGAAGTTGGCAAGACACTTGGAGAGACGGTGCCCGGATGATGGTCGCTCAGGTCATGAGTTTGGGCGTCTCGGTAGCGGCGGGGATCGGGCTCAGTTCGACGGCACTGGTCGCTCAGACCTCGGTCGCGACGTTTAAATCAGGCGTTGACCTGGTGCGGGTCTCGGCGGTCGTTCGAGATAACCGGGGGCGTTTTGTGCGGGATCTCACGGCGGGCGACTTCGAGGTCCTCGATAAAGGAGAGCTCCGGCGGATTTCGGACTTTCAGCCCAACCGGGCCGGCATCAGCGTGGCGCTGCTGTTCGACGTCAGTGGCAGCATGGAACATACGCTGCCCAGTGCGCGCGAAGCGGCGATGCACCTTTTGAGCTGGCTGGATCCGGACGACGAGGCGGCGGTCTTTACGTTCGACACCCGACTCGACGAGGTCGCACCATTCACGAGCGGCCTCAGGAAGCTTCCCGAGTCGATGTCGCGGGTGACGCCCTTCGGCGCCACGTCGTTGCACGATGCGATCGCCACGATGGCTGAGCGCGTCGGAGCAAGGGAGGGTCGCCGCCACGCGGTCGTTGTCTTTACGGACGGCCAGGACAACGCCAGCCGGCTGAGTCCAGGTGAGGTGTCAGGGATCGCCAGCTCGATCGATGTGCCGGTGTACCTGTTCGCGGCGGTCCCCTCAATCGACAATCCCGAGACGGAGTTTTCGACCGGCGAGGGCCGCCTCTCGTTAACGGGTCCGCTGGGCGATCTGGCGGCCTGGACCGGCGGTCATGTCTTCGTGGCGAGCACGCCGGCCGCACGCAGCGCGGCAGCGCGGCAGATCATCGACGAGCTGCGGCATCAATATCTCATCGCTTTCGAATCGAGCGGCACGTCGGGCTGGCATCCGCTCGTGGTCAGGGCGCGGAACAAAGACCTTACCGTGCGAGCCCGAAGTGGATATATAGCCGGGCAATCTCGCCCGAGTTCGGACTAGGAGGATAGATCATGTTGAGGAAGTTCTTCGTTGCAGTTCCCCTAACGGTCCTGGTACTTGGCGGCACCACGGCCTGCGCGACCAAGAAGTTCGTCAGAACGAGCGTCGGCGAAGTCAACACCAAGGTCGATTCGCTCGGCCGATCCGTCGAGGAGACGCAGGAGCGGACGCGGCAGAATGAGGGCCGCATCGCCGATGTCGATCAGCGGGCCCAGGCCGCCGCCCAGGCCGCCGCTCAGGCAGCACAGCAGGCCAATCAGGCGGCCGGCGCAGCGCAAAACACGGCCAACGAGGTCGGCACCAAGACTGAGGCGCTCGACAAAGCGAGCCGCCGGCTGATTTTCGAAGTCGTGCTCAGCGAGGACCAGGGCAATTTCAAGTTCGGTCAGACCAAACTTCCTGATGAAGCCAAGGCGAGGATCGACCAGCTGGTCCAGCAGCTGAAGCAGGACCCCAAGAACGTGTTCATCGAGATTGAGGGACACACGGACAACGTCGGCGACGTGTTGACCAACGAGCGCATCGGCCTCGAGCGCGCCGAGGCGGTTCAGCGGTACCTCTACGAGCAGTACCAGATTCCGCTCCACAAGATCAGCGTCATCAGCTACGGCGAAGAGAAGCCGGCCGCCCCGAACCAGACCAGGGATGGCCGCGCCCAGAATCGCCGCGTCGTGATCAAGGTTCTCGCGTAAATCTCAGGGCTGGGA